>JAANMY010001329.1_pt1 | contig 28744 bp, 27 predicted proteins | sample 7279691 | NCBI WGS metagenome assembly JAANMY01 (sample SAMN14094543, study PRJNA606508) | bioreactor metagenome | isolation source: A lab-scale SPAN reactor treating ammonium-rich wastewater day 388 | place: Ireland: Galway | collected 2018-02-07
CTGTTCAGGTTTTGGATGAAGATGCTTCTCTTTTCTGAATGCTTCAGATTTGGCAAATGCTTCTTTCTTCTGCTTATTAAATTCTTCCTCCAGTTTTTTCATTCTTTCGCTGTAAGTTTTCAGCCAGTTTCTGTCGGCAATGTTCAGATAAGAATCTTTCACTGTATTTGTAATCGTGTTGAATGCTGCACCCGACTGTTGATTGGTTAAAACAACAATTCCCAATTTCATATCCGGAATCAGGGTAAACTGCGTTACGGTTCCGATCAGTCCGCCTGTATGCTGAATTTGCTTATGACCTTTTACATCACTTAGAAACCAGCCCAAACCGTATCCGTAGAAACTTGTGTCATAAGGATTTTTCATTGCAACTCCACTCGGAATCTGCAGGCTCCACAGCTGCTGAATATTTTTATCGGAAACCAGTTTCTTTCCGTCTTTTGTTGTAAAATTATTCAGAAGACATTCTGCCCATGTCGTCATGTCTTTGATGTTGCTCATAATCCCTCCTGCTGCATTGGCTGTTTCGTTCCAGTCGTGCGGAACAGCAATCGCTTTTCCGTCTACCGGAGCATGCGCATCAATTTTGTTGGTAACTGATTTTGCTCTGTTGTAACTTCCGAAACTTGATGTCATTCCGACAGGTTTCATAATTTTTTGCTCAATAAAATCAGCCCAGCTTAATCCGGAAATTCTGGTAATTACTTCTCCGGCAACGATAAACATGATATTGTTGTAATCTAAAGTCGTTCTGAAAGGATTCTCAGGCTTCAAATATCTCACATTATGTACAATATCATTTACCGTTAAACTTCCGCCTTCCGGAAAAAACATGAGATCTCCCTGTCCCAGACCCAATCCTGCTCTATGAGTAACCAAATCTTTGATGGTAACATTTTGTGAAACATACGGATCATACATCTGAAATTCAGGAATATATTTTGAAACTTTATCATCCCAATTCAACTTCCCTTCATCAGCCAGAATTGCCAGAGCAACACAGGTAAAAGCTTTTGAATTAGAAGCAATTCCCACCAGAGTATTATCATCCATCGGCTGTCTGGTTGTTAAAGAACGAACTCCGAAACCTTTGGAATATATAATTTTGCCATCTTTGATGACACCAACCGACATTCCCGGAACATCAAATGTTTTTATTGTATTTTGAATGAGTTCGTCCAGTTTTTTTTCTTCGATCTGCCCAAAACAAATAAGAGATACAAGAAGAAAGAAGAAAGAGAAATTTTGCTTCATTATTTTTAATTTTTCCAAAGTTAATCAATTCGGGATTATTGAGTAAATTTGTGACTTGTTTAAACCGCAAAAGAAACAAAAAAGATTTTATTTGTTAAAGGTTCCAAAGTTCCCAAAAAACCTATGTGAACGATCTTGTAATCTTTTGAAATACTATCCATTATCTTATGTAACTTTTGCTGTATAAAAAATTGAAAATGACCAAAATTCTTCTCCTTTCCGATTCTCATTCTTATATTGATGACAGAATTTTAGAATACGCCCAGCAAGCTGATGAAATATGGCATTGCGGCGATTTTGGCAGTTTTGAAATCATTGAGCAGCTTGAGAAAATAAAACCTTTAAGAGGTGTTTACGGAAATATTGACGGCGCAAAAATCCGTTCGGAATTTCCTGAAGTGAACCGATTTATGTGTGAAAATACGGAAGTAATGATGATTCACATCGGCGGTTACCCAGGAAAATATTCTCCTTTAGCCCAAAAAGAACTATCGGAAAGTGCCCCAAGATTATTTATTTCCGGACATTCTCATATTTTAAAGGCAATGTATGATGATAAAAACAAATTAATGCATCTCAATCCCGGAGCTTGTGGAAAACAGGGATGGCATAAAATGAGAACCATGATGCAGTTTGTGATTGACGGCGAAGAAATAAAAGATCTGGCTATTATTGAACTCGGAATGAAGGTTTAAATAATTATTGATGTAATATAATTTGTCAGGATAAAATTAGCCCTGATTGCAGCGGTTACCCCGCAACAAGCGAAGGAAAAAGCTTGGAGTGAGGAGTATGAGCGGAAAGCAGGTTCCCGGCTTCTAAAAAATTATCGTGTGAGAATTGGAGATCAAATATCTGTATTGGATGAAGATTTGAGCGGAATCATTACTTCCGTGAATGGAAATATCGTGACTTTTAAAGACGAATATGGTTTCACCTATCAATATCCGAAAGAAAAGCTGGTGCCGAAAAATGCTTCTATCTACGAAAACATAGAAGTCGTAAGAAAAGCTGAACCAAGAAAAGTGATTTCTAAAAAGCATGACAAAAATCCATTAATTCTTGATCTGCACTTCCATAATCTGGTTAAAAACCCCAATGATTATGACAGTTTTGAGAGACTTTTCATTCAGAAAGAAAAATTAATTGAAACCATTAATTTCTGCCGGAAAAATCATTTGAAAAGACTGGAAATTGTACACGGAATCGGTGACGGTGTCTTGCAGAAAATGGTGTGGGACGTTCTTGAAAGCCAGACCAGTCTGGATTTTTACAATAAAGAGATTCTGCATCATCAATCGGGGGCAATAATGGTAGAATTTCACTAAATTTGCATCAATTGCAATATGAACGTACTACATTTACTTTTTACAAAAGACGGATTGATTTACCAGATTGCTAAAAATAAAAGCATTCTGGAGGAAAAATCTTTTTTCGTCAACGAAGAATCTCCCGAAAATTTTATTTCCGGTAAACTGGAAGAGGTTTTACTAAAACAGAGATATGATGAGATTTCCGTCATTTCTGCACTGAATCATTTTACATTGATGCCTGAAGGTTTTAACGACCATGAATCCGGATATGACCTGATTGCATACAACGCTCCCGTTGATAAGGAAAATGAAGAACTGATGCTTTCTGTGAATAAAAAGTTCAAAGTTCAGTTTTATTATACTTTTCCCAAAGATTTTTATCATAAAATTAAAGATCTTTCAATCCCTGTGAAGTTTAATTTTTCGGGAGAAAAGTTTTTAAATTCTATTCATCATAAGAATAAAAAGGAAATTCATATCAATCTTTATCATAATCAGTGTGAGTTTTTTGCCATTGATAGCAAGAAAGTGATTTTATACAACAATCTGGATGTAAATTCGGAAGTAGATTTTCTTTATTTTGTGATGTTTACATTAAGCAAAATCGGCTTCGGAATCAATGAGACTCAATTTTATGTGTATGGTGAGACTACGGAAAATGAAACATTTATCTCAGAGCTTCAGAAGTTTGTGAAGAATATAAAGATTGTTTTTGATAATATTCCGAATAAAAACTTTATTATAAATACTTAATCATTTTATGAATACAAAACTTTTATCTTTATTATTCCTTACACTAGGTATACTTATATTTTCTCAAAAAGTAACAATTAAAAAGGATATTGTATATTTAGATGCAAAAGAGTGTTTAAAAATTACTGGAGATTCTAATAACGTATCTTTTATTGATTTAAATGGAAATGAGATAATTTTCTTGAAATTTGTTCATAACTCAAGATATGGTTCATTATATAATAAAATTACATTTTTAGATCAAAGTCTTACACTTACATCACAGTCCTATATTTTTGGCAAAAAGTTACTTATTGAAAAATTATTAGAAAGTAAAGTTTTAAATAATTGTAAGTTGGATGAGGAAAAAATAAAGACATTTATTATGAAGTACGATGAAAATATTGAAAGGTAATTATTATTTACAAAAATAAACTATGTACAGAATCATTTCCGGCAGATGGAAAGCTAAAAAAATAGCCGCCCCAAAACATTTTGACGTAAGACCTACGACGGATTTTGCGAAAGAAGCTCTATTCAGTATTTTGGAAAATACATACGATATGCAGTCGATTTCTGTGCTTGATTTATTTGCAGGAATTGGTTCAATAAGTCTTGAATTTGCTTCAAGAGGCTGTCAGGACGTGACTTCTGTGGAAATGAATCCCAAACACACTGCTTTTATAAATTCAACTGCTTCAGAGTTGGATATGAGTTTGCAAATCAATACGCAGCGTGGCGATGTTTACGACTGGCTCAAAAAATTCCGTCATAAGAAATCCTATGAGATTGTTTTTGCGGATGCTCCTTTTGAAACGGATGAAAAGAAATATCAGGAATTAATTTCCTTAGTCTTGAATAATAAATACCTGAAAACGAACGGAATTCTGATTGTAGAACACCAAAGCAGATTAAAACTGGATCATCCGAATTTTAAGTCTACAAGAAAATACGGTAATGTGAGCTTCAGCTTCTATGAACCAAACCAGGAAGAAAGCACAGACATTCAACCTGAATAAAGCAAAAAGACTCTGAAATGAGTCTTTTATTATTTATAGAACCCGAAGTTCCAAATCTATTGTTTTCCCAAAGAACTTCTTAGAAATTTTTTCAAAATTTTTGGTGATATCTGAAAGATAAAACTGATAAGTTGGTCTGGAATTGTTTTCGTTCAGCAAATGATATTTATCTAAAATAATCTTCAGCTGATTGGCAACAATATTAGGAGAATCTATAACGCGCACACGATTGCCGTAATACTGCTTGATTTCATCTATCAATAAAGGATAATGTGTACATCCTAAAATTAAAGTTTCAATATTTTTCAGCTTGCTATTGCTGAGATAATTATAAATAATTGAATGAGTGATGGGATGATTTTTAAACCCTTCCTCAATAGCAGGAACCAAAAGCGGCGTTGCCAGTTCATCAACTTTGATAAATTTGTTGTGTTTCCGTATTGATTTTTTGTAAAGTCCGGAATTTACAGTTGCTTTGGTAGCAATTACCCCTACGTTATTGTGAATTTCGTACGAAACTTTTTCAGCAACCGGATTGATTACGTCGATCACGGGAACTTTTCCCTGTACAGAATCCATTACTTCATTTAAAGCATTTGCTGTAGCTGTATTACAGGCAATAACAATCGCTTTGCAATTTTGTTCTAAAAGGAAGTTTGAAATTTTTGTAGAGTACCCAATAATCGCTTCTTTTGACTTCTCACCATAAGGAAGGTGTTTGGTATCGCCAAAGTAGATAAGATTCTCATTGGGCAGCAATCTTTTGATCTCTTTGGCTACAGTAAGCCCTCCCACACCGCTGTCGAAAATTCCGATAGGCTGATCAGGGGAGAGATGCGAATAATCCGGCTTTTTATTTTTCAAAACTGAACTGAAATTTTATACAAAAATAAACAATTTGTTGGATGCAGGAAGATGGATATCACAAGTTTTTCAAATACCGTTTTCCAGATCGGGGTTTCAAGATTTAAGACTAAACAATAAACAAATCAGAAGCAATTCCGTCTGCCATAAACCAATGCTTTTCAGGAATTTTAAGATGATCATCTTCAATTTTCAGAATTTCTTCTGCTAATTTATCTTGAATTTCTTTATGAAAATGATATAATATATCATCAGAAAATTTCTGTTTCAAATGATTGATATTTACTCCCCAAATTGTTCTGACACCAATCATGATCATTTCGTTAAACTGATCTTTCTGAGAAAGAATTTCCGTTTCTGCAGCCAGTAACCCGGAATTCAGCTTCTTAATATATTGCTGATTATTAGCTACATTCCAGCTTCGAACGTCATTTCCGTTATATGAATGCGCTGAAGGACCAATGCCGAGGTATTCCTGATACTTCCAATACGCAGAATTATGTTTTGAATGAAAACCAGGTTTGGCAAAGTTGGAAATTTCATAATGCTCAAAACCATTTTCTCTCAGAAAGTCTTTCATATAATAAAATTCATGGTTCTGTTCTTCTTCTTTTGGAGTAGCAACTTTCCCTTTTGCTACCCAGTTTTCCAAAGCTGTTTTGGGTTCTACAGTTAGAGCATAAGAAGAAATATGAGGAATTTCAAGGGCAATGGTTTTACTTAAATTTTGCTTCCAAATTTCTAAGTTGGAAGTTGGCGAACCGTAGATCAAATCAATACTTAAATTTTCAAATCCGAAATCCTGAGCTCTTTTGATTGAACTTTCTGCTTGTGAAGCGTCATGTGCGCGGTTCATAAGCTTGAGATCTTCTTCAAAAAAACTTTGTGTCCCTATAGACAGACGGTTTACAGGTGATCCTGATAGTGCTTTTAAGAAGTTTTTGTCTAAATCATCCGGATTTGCTTCCAATGTTACCTCTATGTCTTTATCAAAGCTGAAATATTTTAAAATTTCATCAATTAAAGAATTAATTTCATTAGCTGAAAGAATTGAAGGTGTTCCACCTCCAAAATACAGTGACTTCAAACTTTTGTTTTGGAGTTCATCTTTTCGAAGCCTTATTTCATTCTTTATCGCAGCAATCATTTCATCTTTAAACTGTAAAGATGTTGAAAAATGGAAATTGCAGTAGCTGCATTTCTGTTTGCAAAAGGGAATGTGAATGTAAATCATAAAAAAAGCTCCGAAAAAAATTCAGAGCTCAAATTTATTCAAATTAAATTGATATTAGTATCTAAATCCTCTATGGTTGATAAAGTTATCGAAGTTATAACCAAGTCCGATCATAAAGCTGTTTCCTCCATAAGTCTGGATGTCAGACATTCCAAGGTTATAAGTAGCTCCCACCATAAATTTGTTGAATCTAACTTTTACAATTGGTGAAATACTCAACTGCTGATTATCAAATCTGTTTTGAACAGCTCTGTAACTTGCTCCGATAGAGAATGCATTGATGTCATTTGAAAAAGTTGCCATCAGGTTGAAATCTGTCATTCTTGTAGAGTTGGTATTCAAATTAACCAAAACAGAAGGCGTAAGTGCAATATTGTCTGCAAGCTTCCAGTCGTATCCTAAATTTAAAAAGAATTTGATTGGAGAAGGCTCATAATTATTTACAATAGATTCGTCGTTACTCAAAGCAATATCATTTACTGATACGCCTCCGAAGATTCCTCTGTACGTAGCAGCTAAACCAAAGTTGGCATATACCATAAAGATGTTGCTCTCGTTACCTTGTAACAAAGGGTCAAAACCGTCTTCTGTATTAATTTTAGAATAATCAAAATTCATATTGTAAAAATTAACACTCGTACCAAAAGAAAACTGATCTTTTCTCTCTCCTTCACTGCTTAGCGGAATAAAGTAAGATGCTCCTGCTGTGATACCACCCGCAGAAATAGGACCATTGCTGTCTCTAAAAACGGAAATACCCGCTCCAACTCTGTCAAAAATATTAGCGTTGATCCCCACAGACTGTACGTTTGGAGATTCGCTGAATTTTGAAAATTGCTGTTGATAGTTTAGATTAAGCTGTACATAGTCCGTTTTACCGTATTGTGCAGGGTTGAACAGGAACTCACCATCCAAAAGATATTGCTGATAGTATGGTAATGATTCTTGTGCTTTGTATGCATTCGACAAAAGAGCTAAACATACGATAGCATATAGTTTTCTCATAACAAATCTTGATTTCAATTCAACAAATATAAAAAAATTCTCAATATATTTTTAGTTTTCTAAATAATTTCTCCATTTTTTTACGGCATCCGCCATATCTTTCGGCATCGGACTCTCAAAATACAATTCCTTTTTAGTTGTGGGGTGTATAAAACCGAGAGTATGAGCGTGCAAAGCATGTCTTGGTAAAATTTCAAAAACATTCTTTATAAATTGTTTGTATTTTGGAAGATTAACTCCTCTCAAAGCGATATTTCCTTCATATCTCTCATCATTGAACAAAGTATGACCAATGTGCTTAAAATGCGCCCTGATCTGATGCGTTCTACCCGTTTCAAGCTTGCACTCTACCCATGTCATATACCTGAAACGTTCTAGGACTTTGTAATGGGTAACTGCGTGTTTACCTTGGCTTCCGTCAACGTAAGTGTGCATCTGCATGCGGTTCTTCGGATGTCTGCCTATATGTCCTGTAATTGTACCTTCATCATCCTGTACATTTCCCCAGACAAAAGCCCAGTATAATCTTCGGGTTTTTCTTTCAAAAAACTGTTTGGCTAGAAAGCTTAAAGCGTATTCATTCTTCGCAATCACCAAAAGCCCGGAAGTATCTTTATCAATTCTGTGAACCAATCCTACTCTGTCAAGGTCAGATTTTTCACCTTTTTTCTGAAAATGAAAAGCCAATGCATTTACCAGTGTTCCGTCCCAATTTCCAAATCCGGGATGCACCACCATTCCTGCATCTTTGTCTACAACAATTAAATCATCATCTTCATATACAATATTAATGGGAATATCCTGTGGAATAATGACATTCTGACGTGGAGGATGAGCAAGCAAAACAGAAATTTTATCGCCCGGCTTTACTCTGTAGTTTTGCTTTACAGGAACACCGTTGACTACTACATTTCCGGCACGACAAGTTTGGGAAATCTTATTCCGTGAAGAATTCTGCCTGAAAATAAGAAGATATTTATCAATTCTCAGAGGCTCCTGTTTATTATCGGCTGTGATGTTAAAGTGCTCGTAGAGACCTTTGTTTTCATCATCAATATCCGTTGCATGAGAATCTAAAAATTCTTCGTCCAAAAAATCTTCGTTATCGTCTGTCATTACTTTCCTTATATAAAAAGCTTCAACATTATTACAGTTGAAGCCATTATTATATTTTAATTATATTAATTAATTACTTTTTTAGCTTTTGGCTTATCCTGTGGTTGTGAAGCTGGTGTAGTTGCAGCTTTAGGTTTATCTGTGGAAGCTTTTGCAGCAGATGTTCCAGATTTTGCCGGATCCTGTTTAGGAACTTCTTTCCTTTGAGGAACTACGGGAGCAGGAGCAGGTTCTGTAATCACCGGTTCATCAACATACGGTACTTCCTCGTACCTGATTGGCGGCAAAGTGGTATCTATTTTCATTCGATACATAGAATTAAGCTCTTCAATTTTACTACGTAATTCAGCAGGAATTTTCTTACTCGCCCAAAGATCAATCTGCATTCCCTGATCACGAATATCTCCTGAAGCAGGATCCTGATAATATACAATATCCGAATCATCATTACCTCCATCTTCATGATTAACTGATCCCAATTCAAAAAGATTTCTTGCAATAACCATTTTTGCCTCTTTTACAGTTAAACCTACAACATTCGGTACAGAAATATTTCGCAAAGGACCGGAACCTACTACAACATCCACCAAAGAGAATCTCGGAATTTTGGTTCCCGGTTTTATCGGATTTCCTTTAAATAAAATTCTAAGAACAGCATCTTTCTGAATGCTCGGCTCATAGATAGTATCAGAAACTTTCAGCCCTACCTGTTCCAGCCTTTGAAAAGCTAAACCTGAATATTTATTAATTACATCCGGAATTGCGACCGGAGCCCAGCTTTTAGGATTTACCATGAGCTGAATTGCTCTTCCGTCTTTTACACGTGAGCCGGGCGAAGGATAAACTTTCAAAACCTGAAGCGGTCTGTATTTGGGATTATAAGCTGCACTGTCAACTTCATAATCAAGTCCTGCATCCTCTAATATCTTTACAGCATCATGTACTGATTTATTGATCACATTCGGCACAGGAACTTCCTGCCCATGATTGGTATGGTGCTCCAGCCAACGGAAAGTAAGATAAACCAATCCTATAAAAACGCCTACAGCAAGAACTAAATTAAGTAAAACTTTCCAGTTGAAAAGTGATTTAAGCATACTTTAAAATACTTTAATATTAAGGCAAAGATAAATAATAATTTTATATTGAAGTTTTTATTGAAACGAATTACTGCAACAAAAATTCTGCTGATGATGAATTGTTCTTGTTTTATGAAATAAAAAACTACTTCATACAGGATAAAGTAGTTTGCATTTTTGATATTTTATTGAAACAATTAAGACATTCTCTCAATTAAAGCCATATAAAAACCATCGTAACCTTCACTCGGCATTACTTTTTCGTCTTTTATGAGCTTAAAATTCGGATTATTTTTGATGAATTCTGTTACCTGTTCGTTATTTTCAGAAGGAAGAACGGAACATGTTGCATAGACCATTTTTCCGCCTACTTTCAGCATTTTAGAATAATCCTGAATAATCTGCTGCTGTTCTTTTTTTATTCTGTCGATAAAATCCTGATCTATTTTCCACTTGCTGTCGGGATTTCTTTTTAAAACACCCAATCCTGAACAAGGCGCATCAATCAAAAGACGGTCTGCTTTCTCATGAAGACGTTTAATTACTTTATTGTCTGTAATAACTCTTGTCTCAATATTGTGGGCTCCTGCTCTTTTTGCCCGGCGTTTAAGCTCGGCAAGCTTCCATTCGAAGATATCTAAAGCGATAATCTGTCCTTTATTGCCCATCAAAGCTGCTAAATGAAGTGTTTTCCCGCCCGCTCCTGCACATGCATCCACGACACGCTGTCCTTCTTTCACATCCAAAAAGTAAGCGATTTTTTGTGAAGACGCATCCTGCACTTCAAACAAACCTTCTTTGAAAGCGGTAGTAAGAAAAACATTTTTTTTCTCTTCCAGCTGTACCGCATCGGGATAGTTTCTCACCGGATAAGACACTACATTTTCATCAGCAAGATCAGAAATCAGCTCTTTTGTGGTCGTTTTCAGAGAATTTGCTCTTAAAACTGTAGGAGCCTGCTCATTAAGAGCCTGCATTTCTCTTTCCCATCTTGAGCCCAGCTCTTTTTCCAGAGTTTCAGCAAGCCATTCGGGGATAGAATGTTCAATAGCTTTGGTAGGAACTGTTCCTTTCTTCAGTTTTGTAAGAATATCTGCGATTTTTATTCCGTCAAATTCTTCAAACTTTTTATAATTGGTTTTGCTCCAAAGAAGATATGCGAGCATCAGTTTATAAACATTGTTCGGCTTTACGCCTTCTCCCATATAATATTCCAGACGCTTTTTCCAGCGGATAATATTGTAGAAAATCTCAGATACAACGGCTCTGTCTTGGCTGCCCCATTTTTTGTGGGCTTTTAAAAGTCTTTCAATAACTTTATCTGCGTATTTGTTTTTTTCGAAAAAAGTTTCCTGTAAAGCATCGTGAATACCGATTGCAAGGTTTCTGTGTATCAATTCCATAGGGAAGTTTTAAAAAATTTAATTCCGGATACTACTCCGAAATTTTTGCAAAAATAAGCATTTTTAATGAGTGTGGACGGTAATAACAATTTTACTTCAGAAAACGGCTTTCATTACTTTATGAGTTATTACAAAAAAACCGCTTCAAAAATGAAACGGTTTTGTTTTATCTGAAAAAATCTTAGTCTAAGCTAAAACTTCTTTTACTTTATTTGCAGCTTCTTCCAAAGTAATTGCAGAGTGAACCGGAAGACCAGACTCATCAATTAATTTTTTAGCTTCAACAGCATTCGTTCCCTGCAATCTCACGATCAAAGGAACAGGAAGACTTCCCATTGCTTTGTAAGCATCTACAACACCTTGCGCAACTCTGTCGCATCTTACGATACCTCCGAAGATATTAATCAAGATTGCTTTTACGTTTGGATCTCTCAAGATAATCCCGAAAGCAGTCTGAACTCTCTGAGCATCTGCTGTACCACCTACATCAAGGAAGTTTGCAGGATTACCACCTGATAATTTGATGATATCCATAGTAGCCATTGCAAGACCTGCTCCGTTTACCATACAAGCAACATTACCGTCTAGTTTCACGAAGTTAAGACCTGCTTCACCAGCTTCTACATCCATAGGATCTTCTTCTCTTGTATCTCTCAATTCAGCTAAATCTTTGTGACGGAACAATGAGTTGTCATCTAAAGTTACTTTAGCATCTACAGCAATAATTTTATTATCAGAAGTCTTCAAAACAGGGTTGATCTCAAAAAGAGAAGCATCAATTCCTGTATAAGCTGCATAAAGATTAGAAATAAACTTCGTAAATTCTTTGAAAGCATTTCCTTCAAGACCTAAATTGAAAGCAATTTTTCTAGCCTGGAAACCTTGAAGACCGATTGCAGGATCAATTAATTCATTATGGATCAAATGAGGAGTTACTTCAGCAACATGCTCAATATCCATCCCACCCTCAGTAGAATACACGATTACGTTTTTACCTTCAGCTCTGTCTAAAAGAATAGAAACATAAAATTCTTTAGTTTCAGTTTCCCCCGGATAATATACATCTTCTGCAACCAAAACAGAATTTACTTTTTTACCTTCAGCAGAAGTTTGTGGAGTTACCAACTGCATTCCGATGATGTTCTGAGCGTTTTCTTTAAGTTTATCCATGTTTGGAGAAAACTTTACACCGCCTCCTTTTCCACGTCCACCTGCATGGATCTGAGCCTTTACTACCCATCCCTGAGCTCCGGTTTCGGCAGTTAGTTTTTCAGCAGCTGCTACAGCTTCATCTACGTTGTTTGCAACGAAACCACGTTGGATAGCTACTCCATACTTTGATAAAATCTCTTTTGATTGATACTCGTGAAGATTCATATTATTTTTAGTATTTAATTTTTTAAAATTTAAAGGTTGACAAATTTACTAAAAATGAACAAAGCAGGAAAGAAATTTATTGATGTTTTAATTTAATCGTCAAAACTGATTTCATTCTTGAAAAAGAATTCCGGACAGAGACCTGATTCTTCTGCAAAACAAACAATAATAGAAAATGAGCAATCTTATATAAAATCATCATTTTTTGAGTAAGCCATTTAATTTTTTAACCGGTCAGTTTACATTTTAAAATTGAAAACTTGTGTATTTGCACACATAAATTGTTTAATTTTGCCTTTATTGACAATTATATATGAGCAAAAAGCAAGTCGCCGTGGTTATGGGCGGTTATTCTGATGAATATAAAGTTTCTCTAAAAAGCGGACAATTGATATACGAGTCGCTTGATCGTGATCTTTACGATGTTTATAAAGTAATTATCCTGAAAGACGAATGGTATTATTTAAATGAAAACAACGAGAAAAAAACCATCAACAAAGGAGATTTTTCTGTAAATACAGATAACGGAAATCTAAAATTTGATGTCTGCTTCAATATCATCCACGGAACTCCGGGAGAAAACGGTGTCCTTCAGGCGTATTGGGACGCTATCGGACAAAAATATACCGGTTGTGACTTTTATCAGAGCGCTTTAACATTTAATAAAAAAGATACATTAGCCGTACTTTCAAAATACGGAATTCCTTCTGCGAAAAGTGTTTACCTGAGAAAAGGTGAAGAAATTAAAACGGATGAGATTATAGAAAATCTGGGGCTTCCTGTTTTCGTTAAACCCAACCAATCCGGTTCTTCTCTGGGAATTTCTAAAGTGAAAGAAAAATCTGAATTAATTGCTGCTACAGAGCTTGCTTTTAAAGAAGATGATGAGATTTTAATTGAAAGTTTCCTCAACGGAATGGAAGTTTCGGTGGGAGTTATAGACTTTAAAGGGGAAACTATCGTACTCGGAATTACTGAGATTGTTCCTAAAAACGAGTTTTTTGATTACGAGGCTAAATATGAAGGGGCTTCAGAAGAAATTACCCCAGCAAGAATAAACGACGCAACCAGAATCCGTGTGGAAGAAATTGCAAAAAGAGCTTACAACTCTCTCGGAATGAGCGGATTTTCCCGAAGCGAATTTATTCTGATGGACGGAATTCCATATATGCTGGAAATGAATACCAATCCTGGATTTTCTCCGGCAAGCATTCTTCCGCAACAGGCAAAACATTACGGAATTTCTATTAAAGATCTTTGTGGGAATGAAGTTGAGAAGGCTTTAGATAAAGTTAGAAGTTAGAAGTTAGAAGTTAGAAGTTAGAAGTTATGCAAAACTAACTTTTCTTAAAAAACCTAATGATGAATTCAAAAATAAAAAAACAAAATTCTTACGCATGAAAATTGCCGTTTTCCCGGGATCTTTTGACCCAATTACATTAGGACATTACGACATCATTGAAAGAGCAGCACCTCTTTTTGATAAATTAATCATTGCTATCGGGCAGAACTCTCAGAAGAAATATATGTTTCCTCTTGAAAAAAGAATGGAATTTATCCGGAATTCTGTAGCGGAATTTCCAAATGTGGAAGTCGATTTTTTTGAAGCACTCACTGTTGATTATTGTTTTGAAAAAAATGCACAGTACATCATCCGCGGACTCAGAAACCCTGCCGATTTTGAATTTGAGAAAGCTATTGCTCATACCAACAGGACTCTGGCTCACAAAAAGCTGGAAACCGTTTTTCTTTTAACTTCATCAGGAAAATCTTTTATCAGCAGCAGCATCGTAAGAGAAATCATCAATCATAAAGGAGAATATGAACTTTTGGTTCCTGAAGCGGTGAGAATTGAAAATAAATAATAGGTAAGATCAAAATATACAAAATTTAACTTGAGTCTTTATCAGCACCAATCATAAATGCACGAAAACTTCAGCCTTATTATAGAAATTCTTGGAACGATCTCTTTTTCGATGTCGGGAAGTTTTGCTGCGATGCAGAAAAGATTAGATCCTTTCGGAGTTCTGATTATTGCTTTTGTGACTTCAGTGGGTGGAGGAACGGTAAGAGATTTACTGCTTGGCATTCCTGTCTTTTGGATGCATGATTTATTGATGTGTGGATTGATTCTGGCAACAAGCATTTTCGCAATGGTTTTCAAATCCATCGAAAAGAATTTTAAAGTAACCTTATTTATTTTCGACAGTTTCGGATTAGGTTTATTTACCATTATTGGCGTTCAGAAAGGGCTCAATGCAGAAATTCATCCATTAATTTGTATTGCTTTAGGAACAATTACAGGCTGTTTTGGCGGAATCATCCGGGATATTCTGCTCAATCGAATTCCTTTAATTTTCAGGAAAGAAATCTATGCAAGTGCATGTATTATTGGCGGATCAGTTTTTTTGCTCCTTACCAGTTTCACCAATCTTTCTTATACATTCATCCAGATTTTCACTATTCTTCTTATTGTTTCAGTAAGAACTCTGGCTGTAAAATACCATTGGCAAATGCCTAAATTTTACGGATACGAACAAAACTCAGAAATGTAAATATTATGAACCACAATTGACAACGAGAGAGAACCAAGCTATTTCATAGGCTATATTGTAAATTTAAAAATCAAATAAATTAGATTTTTACAGAATACATGCACAAGCCCCCAGTATTACTGAATTTTATCAAAACTACCACCAATTTGTTTAAACAAAATACCCTAATTGAATATCGTAATAAAATCATCACCATTTAAACAAAAAAGCACCTGATTTCTCAAGTGCTTAATCTTTATTCCTAAAATATTAAAAGAATTTTCCTCTGTTTCTCATATTGGGATTATGCATATGCTTTTGCATGGTCGGCATTTTCAGCTGATCTTTCAGCATTTTGATCTGATCAGCCATCATTCCTGCAGAATCCAATCTTTTAGCTTCTTCCAAAAGCTTTTGACCTTCCTGTCTCCTGCCTTTAGAAATTGCACCCGCTGCGAGGTTTAAGGTAGCCATTGCACGGTCGTGTTTCATATTCAGACCATAATCTAAAGCTTTTTTCATCAAAGGTTCTACTTTGGTTGGATGATCCTGTGCCAAAATCAAACCTTGCAGATAATGATAATATCCATATTGGTTTTTGTGAAGCTCTGTTCTGTAATTTTTGATATTACCTAAAAATTTGGAAGCCTTTACCATATTCTGTTTTCTCAATTGCCAGAAAGCAAGCAAGATATTTTCATTTTTGAAAAATAAGAAAATTGGCAAAGCAGAAAGAAGAAAAACAACAATTCCCCATCCCAAACTTCTGGTATAAAACATCATGTAAAGACCGCCTAAAATAAGAAGCGCAGCCACTATGATTTTTATGTTTTTATTCATGATTAAATTTTAGAAGTGCAAAGATAAAACATTTAAAGGTTAGATGCTAAAAGTTAAGCCTTAGAATTACGGCAACTATTCTTTTAAAATTTTTTCAAAAGTCTGAAAGCAAAAATCATATTGATTTTTCTCGTCTTTTTCGTGGCATACTTCGTTTGTTTTTTTCCATATTTTAGAATCAATTTTAGGAAAATAGGTATCAGCTTCAAGGTTTGCCTCTACCAAAGTTACTTCCAGCTTATCAACAATTTCCATTGTCTGGTCATAAATAGTACCACCACCAATGATAAAAATGTCTTCATCTATCTTTTTTGCAAACTTTACAGCCTCTTTGATGCTTCCTATAATTAAAATTCCTTCTTCAAACCAGTCTTTTTTTCTGGAAATAACAATGTTGGTACGGTTGGGAAGAGGTTTTCCGATACTTTCGTATGTTTTTCTTCCCATAATCACGGGATGTCCGGAAGTAATTTCTTTAAAATGTTTTAAATCTTTGGGAAGATGCCATAACAATTGATTATCAGAACCAATTTCATTATTTTCCCCCATTGCAACCACAATTGTTGTCATTTATTAAATTTTATGCAAAATTAGCACTTAATTTGTATATTTGAGTAGCACAAAAAGCATTAAAAAAATTAAACAAAATTCAAACATGAAAAACAAAGGCTGTTTCAGTGCCGGAACCATCGGCATTGCATTACTTATTATTTTAGTATTAGTATTTTTCTGGGGTAAAAGCGGTTACAACAATTTTGTAGCTCAGGAACAAACGGTAGATGCAAAGTGGTCTAATGTACAAACCGTATATCAAAAAAGAGCCAACCTCATTCCGAATCTGGAAAGAACCGTAAAATCTTATGCCAAATTTGAGCAGGAAACTTTAACAAAAGTAATTGAAGCCCGCTCTAAAGCAACTTCAATCAATATCAATCCTACCAACCTTACGGAAGAAGACATGGCGAGATTCCAGGCTGCACAAGGTGAATTGACCGGAGCTCTGAACAGATTGATGGCAGTAGTAGAATCTTATCCTAATCTGAAAGCGGACCAGCAGTACATTAATTTCCAGAGAGAATATATTGCGATTGAAAACAGCATCAGAATGGAAACGGTAAATTATAATGATGCTGCAAGAGATTATAATATTTTGATCAAACAGTTCCCGAACAATATTCTGGCAAATTTTACCAATTTTAAAGAAAAGCCATTATTCAAAGCACAGGCAGGAGCTGAAAATGCACCAAGCGTATTTACCGAGTAATGAATCGCTTTTTAACAGACCATCAAATAGCTTCCCTTGTGGAAGCTATTCAATCGGCAGAAAGTCTTTCTACCGGAGAAATCCGCGTACATATAGATTCTACAACTGATGACAAGGTTGCCGAAGCGGCTTTTGAAGTTTTTAAAGAACTCTGTAAAGACAAAACAGCAGAAAAAAACGCAGTACTTTTTCATGTTAATTTTGAGCAGAAATATCTCACCATAATTGGTGATACAGGAATTCATGAAAAAGTACATCAGTCTTTCTGGGATCACCTTCACGACTATATTACTTCAGAATTTGCAAAAGGACACTTTTATCAGGCTTTAAAAAGTGCTATTCTGGAAACCGGAAAAAAACTGAAAAAACATTTTCCAGCCAACGGAAAAAATCATAACGAACTACCCGATGAGATTACATTCTCTTAAAATATTTTTTACTTTTTTTATTTCCTGCTGTTTTAATATTATTTCAGCACAATATACAATTCCCGAAAAACCTGCTGTTTTGTATCCTGTGTATGATGAAGCTAATCTTCTTACCCAACAGGAAAAAGATGCATTAAACAACAAACTCATCCGTTTTGCAGATTCTACTTCTACAGAAATTGAGGTCATCATTATACCTTCAACAAAAGGTGAAGACATTAATTTTCTGGCTGCAACTTTCGGTGAAAAATGGGGAATCGGACAAAAAGATGTTGATAACGGAGTGGTTTTTCTAATTGCAAAAGAAGACCGAACTATGTCTATCCAGCAAGGAAGAGCCGTTGAACAATATCTTACCGCTTCTGTTGCCGGACAGATTTTAGACTATATTGTAACTCCACAATTTAAAAAAGGAAAATGGTACGAAGGTATTGATGGCGGAACGTCTGCCATTATGGAGGCAGTTCAGGGGAAATTTAAACCTTTGCAGAAAGATCGGAAGTCCAATTCCGGAGAAGCTAAACTGATTATTATCGCATTTATTATCTTCATTATTATTGTTATCATTACGAGCAAAGGCGGAGGAAATAATGACGACGGAGACATTATTCTCAGCAGAAGAGGACGCAGAAATTATCCCGGAGGATTCTTTCCTTTTCCTGGAAGTTTTGGCGGTGGTGGTTTCGGTGGCGGAAGTTCCCGTGGTGGCGGTGGCGGATTTGGAGGCTTCGGCGGCGGAGGAAGTTTTGGCGGTGGCGGTGCTTCAGGAGGATGGTAATTACGTGTTACATGAAATTTTCAATTATATCAATTCTTCTGAGTATTTTTAACTTTACTGCTACTGTTAAAATCAATACACATATTCTAAAAGATTATTGGTCTACTGATGGAAAAACTCAGATATTATATGGATTTTTAGAGTTGAAATACTCTTATAAATATTACTATTTAATTATTTCATTCGTTTCATTGTTTTTTTTAATATCAGCTTTTAAGAATAAAGAATCAGAAAAGTTTTTGTACTCTGCAATGTTTATTTTCTTACTTGGAACGTCTTCAATAATTATTGGCTTTTGGAAATGGTTTGTTTAAAATTTTAATTTAAGAATAACCTTCGATTTAATTAGATATAATACATCAGAGAAAATCTTCGATAATAAAATTATGAAGGAGTGTTTGCAGAAGATAACTGTTAACCATATGATTTTAAGCATTTTATCGTATTTGAAAAAACTACGAGAACTTTGCTAAGTGAAATCGAAGATTCGACGAAGTCAAACGCCTTTGCGAGCTTAAATCGGCGAACCGTTTAAAAAACTTTTATGTTCCTTTGTGTTAAAAAAAGCATTATGATCAATAACGGATATTCATAATCAAAAAATCCAAAACAAAAAAATATTCAAGCTTACTGACGGTAAATAAATTCAAATAACTTCTTATCTTTTTTTTAATTAAAAATGATTAAACTTACCTCATCCATTCCTATTTTACTCATTTTTCATTATATTTACGAAAAACGGGTTGTATGAAGAAAACGCTAGTTATTTTTGCTCATCCTTATCTTGAACATTCTAATTCAAACGTAGAACTCATCAATTTCTACGTGCGTCATCAGCATTTTACACTTCGCGATTTATACGAAGAATATCCCGACTTTCATATTGCCGCTTTCAGAGAAAGAAAAAGACTTCAAAATTATGACCGTTTTATTTTTCAGTTTCCGATCATTTGGTTTGGAGTTCCGCCTTTGCTGAAATTGTGGATTGATGAGGTTTTTGACCGCAACTGGCTGAACGAAGGGGAAATCAATCCATTAGAAAATAAAGAAGTCTATATTGTCGTTACAACAGGTGGCAAAGAAAGATCCTTCTCTAAAGAAGGAACCTATAAATATACAATCGACGAAATAATCAGCGGACTTATTGTATCACTGAATGTTTTTAAAGCTAACATAAAAGATATTACCATCGTTTACGAAGCCAACAAATTATCTAAAAAAGAAATTATTTTACAGAAAAAGAAATTTGTAGAAATCCTGAATCAATAATATGGAAAACACTCTAGCGATGAACACCCTTTTATTCTTAGGTGTAGCCATCATTATGGTTCCACTCGCAAGGAAATTGGGTTTAAGCTCGGTTATCGGATATATTTTAGGAGGTATTATCATTGGTCCCTATGTTTTAAAACTGACCGGAAATGATGTAAACGACATCATGCACGCCAGTGAATTCGGGGTAATCATGCTGCTTTTTTTAGTCGGACTCGAATTAGAACCCAGGAAATTCTGGGAGATGAGGAAAAAAATTATTGGTTTGGGACTCACTCAGATGGCGTTAACCATTTCCATACTTTTTCTGATTTTCATCTGGGCTGGCTGGAAGGTTGATAAATCTATTGCGATTGCCATGTGTTTTGCACTTTCCTCTACTGCCATTGTACTTCAGACCTTACAGGAAAAAAACAATCTGAAAACTACAGCAGGTGAAGCATCTTTTTCCACTCTGCTGTTTCAGGATATTGCCGTGATTCCCATTCTGGCAATTTTGCCGATAATTGCCAATTATAAAGCCAGACATCAGGATAATGAAGTGCAGATTCTCATTCAGAAACTCCCGGAATGGCTTCAGGCAGGTACCGTAATTTTTGGGGTTATCATTTTAATTTTATTAGGCAGGTATGTTTTTGTTCCTTTCTTAAGGTATGTTTCCAAAGCAGGAATGCCCGAGCTTCTTACCGCTTCATCGCTTTTTCTGGTTATCGGCGTTTCAGAATTAATGATTGCGATTGGTATTTCTCCGGCTTTAGGAGCCTTTTTAGCAGGTGTGATGCTGGCAAACAGTGAATTTCGTCATGAGCTTGAAGCACAGATCAACCCGTTCAAAGGATTGTTGCTTGCCGTCTTTTTCGTAAGTGTAGGCTCTACGATGAATTTTAATGTTATTCAGAATGGCGCAGTCTTTATTTTCAGTACTGTTTTTGTAGTTCTGGCTGTAAAATTTCTCGTGCTGTTTGCGATTGGAAAATTTTTTAAGCTTGATAATCCACAGACTTTGTTTTATGCCTTTGCACTTTCACAGGTAGGAGAATTTGCTTTTGTACTGATCAACTATGCTTCAGATCTGTATTTATTCGGAGCAGAGCTCAATGCACAGTTAATGGCTGTGTCGGCAATTACCATGTGTATTACTCCGATTCTTTTAATTATTAATGACAAAATTATCACACCAAGATTCATCAAAGAAGTTCCGGATTCTGATTCTGACTTTAATATTCTTGAGAAAAATATTGATCAGAAGAAAATTATCATCGTAGGTTTCGGACATTTCGGAAGCACTGTAGGACGGCTTTTAAAAGCAAATAAGGTAACAGCTACTGTTCTGGACAGAGATTCGGATCGTGTAAAAATGCTGAGAAGCTACGGTTTTAAAGTTTATTATGGTGATGCAACCCGTCTTCCTGTTTTGAGAGCTGCCGGAATTGAAGATGCAAAAATTCTCGTCCTCTGTCTGGATGACCCCGAAATGAATAAATTTGTCGCCGATTTGGTAAGAGAACAATATCCTAATGTAAAAATATTTGTTCGTGCTAAAAACAGAATTGACGCCTATGATTATCTGGATAACGGAATAGAAAATATTTACCGTGAAACACTGGGAACTGCGGTAGATATGGCAGTAGATGTGCTCCACGAAACAGGAATGAGAAAATACGCTGCCAGAAGATTGGGACAAAGATTTATGGCTATTGACAAAGCATCGGTACGAAGACTGGCAAAAACAGATAAAGACGAAGAAATGCATCTTTTTACCACAAAAGAAATCCTCCAGATAGAGGAGGATTTATTAGCTTTTGATAATTTGAATTTTGACCGAAAAGATTGGGAAACATTAGCTTCAGAAGATGAAGAAACTGATATTCAGCTTTAAATTACTGCAGACTGACGCTACCGCCACTGCTTTCTTCTTTGGAAACTGTCGTCACATTTCCTTTTTTAATGCCGTTCACACTTCCGCCAGACGAAGCATGGGCTTCAAACCTTGATGCTACTCATACTTCTATTCCTGCTCCGCTGGAAGATTCTGCCTTCACAAAATCTGCAATCATTTCTTTTGCCGCAATATCACTTCCGGAAGATGCTTTCAAATCAGCAGTCTTAGCTTTTCCTGAAACTTCAACAGTTGCGCCTGAAGAAGCTTCCACAGAAAGATTTACTGCCCAGATCTTTCCTGTAAAGTTACCACTGCTTCCTGCATTAATGGTAAATTCATTGGCTTCAAGCTTTCCTGATATTTCTCCCGAACTTGACATCTCCAGATCTGTTTTATCCTGAGTAAACTGATCTTTAACCGCAATAACAGCTGCTGAATTAGCCGCAAGTTTTGTAAAATCCTTTGCATAAATTTTAGCCTTTACTTTAGAGCTGTTTATTACGCGAAATCCTCTTTTATAATGAATATGGAGTTCTCCCCCATTATTTTCTACCAAAACCTCATCAATGATATTTTCAGGAGCAGAAATCACTACTTTTTCCACGTCTGATTTTATGATTTCAGCTTCAATAGCCTGCGAAACTTCAACCTTATCAAAATCTCCTGCAAATTCTTTTTGCTTTACAGGTCCATGATCAGAATTGGTGGCATTAGGAAGCCATTCGTTTTTTTGCTCTCTCTTGTCATTCTTATTACAGGAAGCCAGCAAAACAAGTCCTGAAAAAATTAAAATTGTACTAGATTTCATGATATGATGTTTAAAAGTTTAGTTTTTAATATCTTTATACTTTAATAACAACTAAAATATGAAATCTGTTACAATTGACAGCGAAATGTAAATTAAAAAATACCTGATTTCATATATTATTCTAAAAAATAAAGTAGATGTATATAAAAAACATTTCCTCGGCACTGCTAATTTCTGCTTTAGCATTTAACTATTCATGCACCACAATGAAAACACCCGACACTCAAAAAGAAATTCCCGTTCCTGATGCTTCGCTTTCCTCAAACCCTTTGATGAAAAAAAGCAAACTTCAATACGAAGCTCCGGAATTTGACAAAATTAAAGATGAACATTTTAAACCTGCTTTTGAATTTGGACTAAAACAGCATGATGCAGAGATTTTGAAAATTGCCAATAATCCTGAAAAGCCAACTTTCGAGAATACCCTTGTTGCACTTGAAAAAAGCGGCGAGGTTTTAAAGAGAGCTGTGATTGTCTTCTCAAATCTTACAAGTGCGAATACCAATCCTACATTGCAGGCTTTAGACGAAGAATATGCACCTGTTTTTGCAGCCCATTCTGACAAGATGTATTTGAATGAAAATCTTTATCAAAGAATAAAATCAATTTCAGAAAATGGATTAGATTCAGAAAGTAAAAGACTGCTTCAGTATTACAAACAAAATTTTGAAATTGCAGGAGCTAATCTTTCTGCTGCTGATAAAGAGAAACTAAAACAAATCAACCAGGAACTGGCTTCTCTTTCCACACAATATTCCAACAAACTACTGGAAGCAAGAAAACAGGGCGGAGTTTTCTTTACTGATGTAAAAGAACTTGACGGACTTTCTTCTGACGAAATTGCAGCTGCTGCAAATGATGCGAAAAATGCAGGTAAACCTGGACAATATCTTCTTACTTTACTTAACACCACTCAGCAGCCTCTTCTGCAAAATCTCAACAACAGAGCAACCAGAGAAAAACTTTTCAAAGCATCATGGGAAAGAGCAGAGAGAAACGATGGAAATGACACAAGAGAGACCATTGAAAAACTGGCTGCTTTAAGACTCAAAAAAGCGCAGATTTTAGGAAATAAAAGCTTCGCAGAATGGAAGCTGCAGGATCAGATGGCAAAAAACCCTGAAGCTGCAGTTAAACTTATGAATCAGCTGGCTATCCCGGCTGTGGAAACCGCAAAGCGTGAAGCTAAAGATATTCAGGATCTCATTGATAAGCAAAAAGGAGGCTTTAAAGTACAGCCATGGGACTGGAATTATTACGCAGAGCAGGTAAGAAAAGCAAAATTTGATCTTGATGAAAGCGAAATTAAACCTTATTTTGAAATCACAACGGTTCTGGAAAAAGGCGTTTTCTTTGCTGCTGAAAAATTCTACGGGCTCACTTTCAAAAAAAGAACAGATCTTCCTGTTTATCATCCTGATGTGGTCACTTATGAAGTTTTTGATCATGACGGAAAATCTCTGGCGATCTATTACCTTGATTTTTATACCAGAGATTCTAAAAATGGCGGCGCGTGGATGAGTAACTTTGTTGAGCAATCCTACCTTTTAGGAACAAAACCAGTGATTGTCAACTGCTACAACTATCAGAAACCAGCAGAAGGAAAACCGTCACTAATCAGTTTTGACGATGTAGAAACCATCTTCCATGAATTTGGACACTCTATTCACGGGATGTTTGCGAGCCAGAAATATCCATCTCTTTCAGGAACAAATGTTCCGAGAGATTTTGTTGAATTCCCTTCACAAATCAACGAACATTGGGCTTTAGATCCTGTCGTACTGAAAAATTATGCTATTCATTACGAAACAAAACAGCCCATTCCTCAAAGTCTAGTTGATAAAATTAAAAAAGCTTCAACTTTTAATCAGGGATATATGACAACAGAACTTGTTTCTGCAGCTTCTGTGGATATGGATTGGCATTCCGTAACCAGCGAAACACAGCTTCTTCCTGTGTTGGATTTTGAAAAACAATCTTTAGCAAAACACGGTTTCACATTAGGAACTGTTCCGCCAAGATACCACACTCCATACTTTGCGCACATTTGGGGCGGCGGTTATTCAGCAGGATATTATGCTTATCTGTGGTCTGAAACTTTAGACAGCGATGCCTGGGAATGGATTGAAAAAAATGGCGGGCTTACCCGGGAAAATGGCGACCGATTTAGAAAATATATTCTTTCTGTAGGAAATTCTGTCGATCTTAATCAGGCATTCAGAGATTTCACGGGTCATGACCCTGACATTAAACCTTTACTAAGGAACAGAGGTTTTATTAAATAAATTTTAAAAGCATTCAATGATTTGGATGCTTTTTCTATTAAATGAAGATTTGAAAATTTCAGGAGTTGTGATCAATTTTAAAAAATTCCATTTAAATTTTTTCATTTATTTCATTCAATCTAAAAAATATGTAACTTAGTCATACTAAAATGATTAATTATAAAATATATAAACTATGAAAAAACATTTATTTCCTATTCTTTTGGTTTTACTTGGAAATACCGTAAATGCACAGCAGGATTTTTTTGCACTTACCGGTAAAAATTCCCCAAGAATTGAATTTAATGATTTCCGCACAATGAATGCAGACGGAACATCCGGCGAAACCGTTTTCGGAGTTTCTTCTTCTGCCAGTGTCATATCGCAGGCACGAAAATCTGCCGTTTCGGAAGATAAAAATTCTTATCATAACTCTCAGGCGATGAATCTTGCTGCTTTAGCATACGATTCTTCAGGAAACAATCTGGTTTATATGCCGATGTTCTCTTCAAACATTTATGTATTAAACCAAAAAACCAAAGAAATAACGTTAGTTGAAAATAATGTAGCAAGAGTAACACCGTGTGATATCAATTCACACATTACAAGAATGGCGACAGGATACAACGGAAATATTTATGCGATCAACAATTCAGGAACGCAGTTTATTGAGATCAGCAAAAAGAATGATCAGTTTACCGTAAAAGATCTTGGCATCATCAAAGACGACGAGTCTAATGGTAAAAACTCTTTTACTGCAATGGAAACAGGTTTTGGCGGAGATATGATTGCTGATGCCGACAATAATTTCTACGTTTTTTCTGTGACAGGAAATGTTTTTAAAATTTCAACAAAAGAATTAACTGCAAAATTTGCAGGAAAAATCACGGGGCTGCCGGAAAACTACTCCGTAAACGGTGCTGCGGTAAACTCTAAAGGAAATATAGTTGTAGCAAGCGCAAAAGGTGCTCCCATGTACGAGTTTAGCCTGAAAAATCTTGAGGCAAAACAACTTTCCGGTGAACAAAACCTCCACATTTATGATTTGGCGAGCCGATATTTTGCCAATGACAAAGTTACGCAGGCAAATACAATGGCAAACATTGATGTTTATCCTACAAAAGTGGAAGATCAGACAATTACCGTAAATGTAAACGACAAAAACATTAAAGGAAATATCAAAGTAACTTTATTTGATATTTCAGGAAAATCTGTTTTCAATATCAGTCTTTCAGTAAAAGACGGCAACCTCAATCAGCAGATTCAGCTGAGAAATTTCTCAATAGGTGCTTATATTGTGAATATCACCGAAGAATCCGGAAAAACTTTACTTACAAAAAAGATTTTAGTTACAAAATAAAATCTGAACTATATTCAGTATATTGAAGCCTTTTCCACTCTCAGGAAAAGGCTTCTTATCTTAAATTTGATTCATCAAGTATTTATTTTTAAAATTTAAACCGTATTTTTAGACAAAAATATATGAGATGAAATTGTATTTTAACCTTAATTATTACACAAAACCGGGCGAAAATTTAGAGCTTATCACCCATGAAAGCGACCATACAGAAAGAGTTCATAAAATGTTTCATACCGGAAATGGTGAATGGAAATGCGAAATAGATTTTTTTTCTAAAAACATAGAATACCATTATCAGCTATGCGATGACCATGGAAAAGTTCTTAGAAAAGAGCCAGTAAAGCATCATCATACTTTCCCTCACAACTATAAAGAATTTTTGATTTTTGACGAATGGAATTCTAAAAATCTTCCGGAAAATTATCTCAACAACAAAATTTTAAAGAATAAACTTCAACAAAAAGGGTCACAGAAAATTTCTATTTTAAAAAAACATACTCATCTTTTCAAAATAGAAGCTCCAATTTATAATCCCGACTGGGAAATTGCACTTATTGGAAGCACGCCTTCTCTAGGAAACTGGAATTATGAAGATGCAATTCGCTTAACACAAACCGATCCCGGTATTTGGGAAGCAGCTGTTGAAGTACCCGAAAACTATGTTATTGAATACAAATATTCTATTTTTGACAAAAAAATTCAGAAAATAATTGATGTAGAAACAGGTGATAACAGATCTGCTTTTCCAAATAGTCAGAAAGAGGTACTGCAGATTATATCTGATCATTATTTCAGATTTAAGTCTTATCAGATGTATCATGCAGCCGGAGTCGCTGTACCAGTTTTTTCATTGCGGACAGAAGACGGTTTTGGAGTCGGGGAATTTTTAGATTTAAAAAAGCTTGCAGACTGGGCTAAAAATACTTCGCTTGAAATTATACAGATTCTGCCGATCAACGATACAACTGCAAACTATACATGGACAGATTCTTATCCCTACGCTGCCGTTTCTGTATATGCATTGCATCCGCAATATATTTCGCTGGAAAATCTTGATTTTAAAATACCAAAAAATTTAGAAGAGAGTTTTGCTCAGGAAAAGGAACATCTAAATTCGTTAGAACTCATTGACTACGAAAAAATGATTGCTTCTAAGTGGAAATATCTGAAAGCTATTTTTACTACCGAAAAAGAGAAAATCTATAAAGACAGAAATTTTAAAAAATTTCTTAAAGATAACGAAAGCTGGCTTCTTCCCTACTCTGCTTTTTGTGTATTGAGAGATAAATACAAATCACCGAATTACAATCTCTGGAAAACTCACAAAAAATATATTGCAGGAAAAATTGCACCTTTCTTTAATGCAAAAAACAAAGATTATGACGCTGCAATGCTGCACTCGTGGGTACAGTATCAACTTGATAAACAGCTGAAAAATTCTGTTGAATATATTCACAGTCTCGGAATTTCTCTAAAAGGAGACTTGCCGATAGGAATCTACCGGTATTCTGTAGAAGCATGGACTGAACCTGAACTTTTCGGAATGGATTTTCAGGCTGGAGCACCACCAGATCAGTTCACAGAAATTGGTCAGAACTGGGAATTTCCTACTTATAACTGGGAAGCCATGAAAGCCGATGGCTACCAATGGTGGAAAAACCGTTTCAAAGCCCTTGAGCAGTATTTTGATGCTATGAGAATAGATCATATTCTCGGTTTTTTCAGAATCTGGAGAATGCCTGTTTCAGCAACACAAGGCATTTTAGGCTATTTTTATCCTGCAATTCCTGTTACTTGGGATGAGTTCAAAGCCCGTCACATTCCTTTTGATTTCGAAAGATACTGCAAGCCTTACATTAATGACGAAATTTTATGGAAATATTTTGGAGACCAGACCGGCAAAGCACTTGATTTTTTAGAAAGAAAATCAGATGGTACTTATCAGTTTAAAGAAAATTTTAATACCCAAAGAAAAATATCAGAACACTTTCAGGGGAAAATTGATGATTTTTCCGATCAACTGATTACACTGTGTGCCAATGTATTGTTTCTTACTGAAGAGAGAAATGGAGAAACGGTTTATCATCCTAGATTTAACGCATTCAAAACAGAATCTTATCATTTTCTGTCTGACTGGGAAAAAACTTCGGTATACGAACTATATCAGGACTACTTCTTTAAACGTCAGGATTATTTATGGAAACAAAGTGCAATGGAAAAACTCCCTGTTATTCTGAATGCAACCGATATGCTGATTTGCGGTGAAGATTTGGGATTGGTTCCGGACTGTGTTCCTGAAGTAATGGATGAACTTGCTATAGTTGCACTTAAAGTACAGAGAATGCCTTCGGAAAACATTCCGTTTTACAATCCTAAAACAGCTGATTATATGAATGTTGTGACGGCTTCTTCTCACGACAGCTCAACACTCAGACAATGGTGGAAAGAAAACCCGTCATTAATTCAAAAATATTTTAATCAGCAGCTTGGTCAGTTTGGAAAAGCACCGGAAAATCTGGAACCGTATCTGGCAGAAATTATTATGAAACAACATCTTTACAATGATGCAATGCTGGCTATTTTTCCTATTCAGGAGTTTTTTGCAACAGATGAGAATCTCATTAACAGAAAAACAGATAATGAACGAATTAATAATCCCGCAGTATTTCCACACTATTGGCGTTACAGAATGCACATAAAACTGGAAAACATTATTAATTATTCAGAATTTAATCATAAAATATTAGATTGGGTGAAAGACAGCGGAAGAAACTAGAAAAATATTAATACTGATTATCAATAACTTAAAAATTTATTATATTGAAGCTGGAAAATCGCCCAGCAACGCGACAACCCCGCCTGCGCCGACAGCGAACACACCGCCGCTGGCGCGGCCAACGACCCCGGCATGCACGTAC
>JAANMY010001330.1_pt1 | contig 28718 bp, 23 predicted proteins | sample 7279691 | NCBI WGS metagenome assembly JAANMY01 (sample SAMN14094543, study PRJNA606508) | bioreactor metagenome | isolation source: A lab-scale SPAN reactor treating ammonium-rich wastewater day 388 | place: Ireland: Galway | collected 2018-02-07
AAATATGTGTAAAATGAATAATTAGCCCTCAAAACTGTAGCTGGTAAGATAATGCAATTCTTCTTTACCTGCCGCTTTTGATTCTGCTTCAGCCTGCTCCGGAGAATACTGGAAATTAATTTCTTTCTTCTGAAAAACAAAAGAATTATTGGCGGTTTTATCAACGATTTCGCTGAAGATGTGTTCAATCTCAGAATTGGCAAGAGAGGCAAAACTAATGTCTTCAAAACCATACATTAGCCTCAAATCATTAAACTGACTGAAGTTTTCATCCACAAAGCTTTGAAGTTGTGATTTTGAATCAAAATTTCCTGCCCATATATTATAAACATACGTTTTCTTCTTAGGTTTATCGAAAATACTCTGGTAAACGAAATTTTCTCCCAGATACGCTTCTCTCACCTGCGGATCATTGGCAAGATCTTCAGGAAGACCTTCTTTCAGAATTTTACCTTCAAACATGATATAGGTTTTGTTGGTAATCGCCAGTGTCTGCTGTACATTGTGGTCGGTGATTAGAATTCCGATATTTTTGTCAGTTAAGCTTCTTACGATTTTCTGAATATCTTCTACAGCAATCGGGTCAACTCCTGCAAATGGCTCATCCAGAAGGATAAAACTGGGATCTGTTGCCAAACATCTTGCAATTTCAGTTCGCCGTCTTTCTCCTCCGGAAAGAAGATCTCCTCTGTTTTTACGAACGTGCTGCAAAGAAAATTCCTCAATCAGCTCATCACATTTGATCTGCTGTTCTCGTTTTGAAAGCTTGGTAAGCTGTAAAACCCCAAGAATATTATCTTCAACGGAAAGTTTTCTGAAAACCGAAGCTTCCTGCGCAAGGTAACCGATTCCTTTCTGAGCACGGCGGTACATGGCATCATTTGTGATTTCCTGTTTATCGAGGAAAATTTTTCCGGAAGTAGGCTTTACCAATCCTACAATCATATAGAAAGACGTAGTTTTTCCGGCTCCGTTCGGGCCAAGCAAGCCTACAATTTCTCCCTGCTGAACCTGTACAGAAACACCTTTTACAACTTTTTTAGGGCCGTATTCCTTGATTAAGTTTTCTCCTCGTAAAATCATAGTCGCAAAGATAAAGTTTTTTGAATTATGAATATATTTTCAGTATTGTTAATTACTGTCTGAAAATTAAATGAACAGATTTTAAAATCAATGTCTTTCAACGGATGAAAAATATACTTGTCCTTTTATTTTTAAAAAGAAAAATCTAATTTTACACCTTAAATATTCCCTTGCAGTACGCTCAGATTATTTTACCGCTCAATCTTAAAGGAACTTTCACTTATAAAGTTCCCGATAATTTAGTACCAGCTATTCAGCCGGGAATGAGAGTTTTGATTTCCTTCGGCGGAAAAAAAATCTACACCGGAATTGTGTTTGAGCTTCATGATTCGGCTCCGGAAAGTTTTGTGCCGAAAGAAGTCATCAGCATTTTAGATGAGCAGCCAATTTTAACGCCACAACAGATCAGATTCTGGAAATGGCTTTCTGATTATTATTTGTGTAATCTGGGAGAAATTTACAGATTTGCTTTTCCGTCTTCCTTAAAACTGGAAAGCGAAACCTATCTTAAATTAAAGCCCAATGCAACGATCGAATTTGAAAATCTGGATGTCAATGAAATGTATCTTATTCAGGCGCTGGAAGTGAGACAACTCATTAATTTGTCTGATATTGAGGCTTTTATTCCCAAAAAGGATATTATTAAAACCATCAATTCACTTATTGATTTACAATATATCGAAATTGATGAAAAAGTGGCTGAAAAGTATAAAGCAAAAGAAGTTGCTTATGTGAAAATAAATGATGAGGTTCTGAAAACCAGAAATCTTACCGAAATTCTTTTACAGCTAAATAAGGCTAAAAAACAGAAAGATCTTTTCCTTCATATTCTTGAAAAACAAACTGAGCATCCTGATCTGCTAATCAGAAAATCAGAATTATTTGAAGACGGGTATTTCGTCAGTTCACACTTTAAATCTTTAGCAGATAAAAATCTTGTTGAAGAATATTATCTGCAGAAAGACAGGATTGAAAGCTACGACGGAGAAATTGAAGACGTAGAAGAGCTTACAGAAATCCAGAAAACAGCGGTTGTTGAAATTGATGATGCTTTTTCTGAAGATAAAAATGTATTGCTTCATGGGGTAACTTCCTCAGGGAAAACTCATATTTATCTGGAAAAAATTGAAGATTGCATTTCTCAGGACAAAAATGTGCTTTTTCTTTTACCGGAAATTTCCCTTACCAAGCAAATTACGCAACGTTTAGAAAAAAAATACGGAAGACAGTTGGGTTTTTACCATCAGAAACTCACCGATTTTGAAAAAGTAGAAATCTGGCGAAGAATCAAAAATGATGATATAAAAGTTTTAATTGCTACAAGAAGTTCCTTATTTCTGCCATTTCAGAATTTGGGATTGATTATTGTGGATGAAGAACATGATTCCGGATACAAACCCCGTGAAGTTTCTCCTTATTTTAATGCAAAAGATGCAGCATTGGTTTTGGCTAAATTTTATGATGCTAAAGTAATTTTGGGTTCGGCAACACCCTCTGTTGAAAGCTATTATTCCGCCAGAAAAGGAAAAATGCAGTATGTTTTTCTGGGCGAAAGATTCGGAAGTGTAAAAATGCCCGAATTTGAGCTCATCAACTTCAAAGAAGCACAGGATTCTAAAAAGGTTTCCGGTAATTTTTCTCTGAAACTGATTGATGAGATCAGGAAAACGCTTGAAGATAAAAATCAGACTATCATTCTTCATAACCGGCGTGGGTATGCAAGTGTTTTAGAATGCGAATCTTGCGGATATGTAAATTACTGCTCAAATTGTGACGTGGTGATGACGTATCACAAGTCTGCCAACGAAATGAAATGCCACTACTGCGGACAAAGGGCTGCAAAGCCAAAAGTATGTCCTAAATGTTATTCTGAAAACCTCAACGAAAGAGGGGTGGGAGTAGAGCAGATTCATGAGGAGGTTTCTAAAATCTTTCCGGATAGTGAAGTTGACAGGATGGATGTAGATTCTATGCGGAAAAAGTTTGCCTACGAAAAACTGTACGAAAAAATTGAAGAAAGAGAAACGGATATTGTTGTGGGAACTCAAATGATTTCTAAAGGTCTTGATTTTGATCATATCGAATTGGTAGCTATTCCTAAAGCAGATTCTATGCTGTATGTACAGGATTTCAGAGCAGAAGAAAGAGCCTATCAACTGATCACCCAGGTTTCGGGAAGAGCAGGAAGAGTTTCAGGAGCAGGAAGGGTTTTAATTCAGACTTTTAATCCTGATCATTCTGTTTTTCAGCTGATTAAAATGAATAGTATTCCTAAAATTTACAAATATTTTCTTACAGAACGTCAGAAATTTAATTATCCTCCGTTTACGAAGTTAATTATGATTGAGCTAAAACACAGACGTGATGAAAAAGTGAACAGAGCTTCTCAGTTTTTGGGATCTGTTCTAAGAAAATACCTTCCGGAAGAATGTGTTTTAGGACCAGAAAGATCGCAGATTGCACGTCTTAATAATCTTTATCAGTTTCAGATTTTACTCAAGTTACCGCGTGGCAAAAATTATGAAGCTTATAAAAAGCTGGTTTTGTTAAGTTTAATCGAATTTGATGAAATTACTGCATATCAAAGTATTAAAAAAGAGATTTTAGTGGATTTTTAACAAATTTTAACAAATTTTATAGCGTTTTATCATTCCGCTCTGGCTCAACGTACAGCAATAATCTCTACATTTGACCGTTGATTATATGCTTGGATTGTAATTAATCATTTAACCAATCATTTTTTATAGAATCCAAATTATATCAAAAAGAAAATTAGATGGTAAATTTCAGAAAATATATTTCAGGTGTAACGGTGTTGGCAGCCGGTTTTTTGTGGGCTCAAACCACTGTTTCTACAGTTCTTTACTCTCATAATAATGACAACTCAAGAAGTTTAAATCTGCCTTCTCCTGTAGATGCTTTAGAAAAAGCTGTTTTATCGCCCAAGGATATTGTTGATATCAATGTCAATACAATGATGGCAGATCCGGTGCTGAAAAATGCAACGTGGGGATTTGTAGTTTATGATCCTGTAACTAAAAAAGTAATTTCTTCTTATAATGAAACTACTCCTTTGGTTCCGGCTTCAACAACAAAACTTTTAACGACAGAGACGGCTTTGAGTTTGTTGGGTGAGAATTATCGCTGGATGACTCAGCTTGAGTATTCCGGAGAAATTGATGAGAACGGAGTACTGAACGGTAATCTTTATATTGTAGGAAGCGGAGATCCTTCTTTGGGAACCAACAAAGCGGGAGCATGGTCTTATAAAGATATTGTAGCAGATTTCGTTTCAGGTATAAAAAATGAGGGAATCAAAAAGGTAAATGGTGATATTGTCATTCAGACAGCGCTTTTCAAAGGTAACTTATCAAGACTTCCGGAAAATGTTGTGTGGTTGGAAAACAATAATTATTATCTTCCTGTAGGGACTACCAAAGAAATAAATCCTGCAAACGAAAAGCTGATTGTAAAGAAATCTTTAACGACTGCTGCAGATAAAAAGTTTTTCTATGTTTCACCTTATGCCGATCAGATGGTGTATGCAGAGAAATATGACGGTGACGGAACTTTAACTACCAAACTTCCTGATGCACCGGCTTATCTTGCCAATTCTTTCAAGGCCAATCTTGTAAAAAGCGGTGTTGGAGTTACAGGAAAAGTAAGTCCGAAAATGACTGATGCTGCGCCGGAAAGCAGAAAAAAAATAAGTGTTTATCAATCTCCGACTTTAGCCGATATTGTGTATTATACCAATCAGAGAAGTGACAATTCCTTAGCAGAAGCTTTACTGAAGACAGTAGGTTTCCAGAAAATGGGAGACCAGACTTCTGAAACAGGCAGAATTGTTGTAAACAATCATCTTAAAGATATTGCTTTCGATCTGGAAGGTTTGAATTATATGGATGGAAGCGGTCTTTCAAGAAGTAACAAGGTGACCCCGATTTCGCAGGTAAAATATCTTTCTTCTCTTATGGGAAGTAAGTTTTACAAAACTTATTTTAATTCATTACCGATCGGAGGTCAGTCAGGAACATTGAAAAGTATGTTTTTGACAGAAGGCAACGGACAGGTTTTTGCAAAAACAGGAACTTTAAATAAAGTAAAAACTTTAGCAGGGTATTTAAAAACCAATTCAGGAAAGACACTTTGTTTTTCGTTAATGGTTAATAATTACGCCGGTTCGGTGAGTCAGGTAAAAAGCAAAATGGAAGCAATTTTGAAACCTGCATTAGATCTATAAAAATATCAACTTTACATAGAAACCTTTTAATCTTTGATTGAAAGGTTTTTTTTATCTTTAAGCCTTAATAATTTATAAATGAAAAATATATATCTTTTGCTTTTAAGCCTGTTCACAGCAGGTTTGCTAAAAGCTCAAAATATGAATATTGAAAAAAAAGGGCTTGTAGAGAAAGAAATGGCAGCTTACACTGCAAAGATGGGGGCAGGAAACATCAACAACAATACTCTAAACTACGATCTTCAGTATCAAAGAATGGATGTTTCTATTGATCCTGCAGTGCTGCAGATTTCCGGAACGGTAACTTCTCATTTTAAACCCAGTCAGCCAATCAGCAATATTTATTTTGACCTCAACAATAATATGCCGGTTTCTCAGGTGGTTTTTCATGGTCAGAATCTGAATTTTCAACAGCTTTCAACCAGAGAATTAAAAATAGATTTTACATCATCTCTTCCTGCTAATGTGTTGGATTCTCTTACGATTCATTATTCCGGCAGTCCGTTCTCGTCCAATAATGCATTTTTTAACGGAACTCAGGGTGGTAATTCGGTTCTGTCAACACTCAATCAACCTTACGGTGCGCAGGATTGGTTTCCCACAAAACAAAGTCTTAACGACAAGATTGAAAAATTTGACATAAAGGTGACTACTCCTCCACAATATAGTGTTGCGGCTAATGGAAGACTTGTTTCGGAATCTATTTTAGGAAACGGACAGAAGCTTACATTCTGGCGAACTCAGTATCCCACAACTGCTTATTTAATCGCCTTGTCAATCACTAATTTTATTAAGATGAATGACACCATTGGCAATCCTCCGTTTCCGTTCGTAAATTATGTTTTTCCGTCTACTTTTTCCAACACTACAAGCATGAATAATATTGAGTGGACGAAAACACTGATGAATACTTTTGAAACTTATTTCGGAACTTATCCTTTCAGAAATGAGAAGTATGGTCATATGGAATTTCAGGCAGGAGGCGGAATGGAGCATCAGACGATGTCTTCCATGGGAGGCTGGAGCAGATCGCTGATTGCTCATGAACTGGCGCATCAGTGGTTTGGTGACAAGGTTACCTGTGGTGCATGGAACGATATCTGGCTCAATGAAGGTTTTGCAACATTTGGAGAACATCTGGCGAATGAAAAGCTTTTAATGACCAATGCACAATTTCTGAATTATCTGCTCAGCGAAAAAAATTATATCACAAGCTCTGCGGGAGGAAGTGTTTATGTTGCTGATGCAAATCTGGCAAATATTAATGCGATTTTCAGCAGCAGGCTTTCTTATTCTAAAGGAGGGTACATTGTAAGGATGATGAAATGGATTTTGGGAGATACTGTTTTTTATCAGGCAATAAAAGATTATCATGCAAGACCCAATCTGGCGTACAGCTATGCAAGAACAGCAGATCTTAACGCCTCTTTACTCCAATCCACAGGTAAGAATTTTACAGAATTTTTTAATGATTGGGTTTACGGTCAGGGGTATCCTACTTATGATATACGTTGGAAACAGGTGGGAAATCAGCTGACGTTTAAGGCTTCACAAACTCAAAGTCATTCTTCAGTAGGTTTTTTCGAAATGCCTTTACCGATAAAGGTGACAGGAACAGGCGGACAGATTGCTTATTTTGCTTTAAATAACACTTCAAACAATCAATATTTTACAGAAACTATCAGTTTTCCGGTAGCAAGTGTTCAGTTTAATTATGAATACCAGATTCTTGATAGAAATTCTACTGTAACGCAGGACAGCAGCCTTAATACTTCCGAATTAATTAGTAATAATTTCAATATATATCCTAATCCTGCTAAAAATGAGTTATTTGTTTCAGGTCTTAAAAAAGAAACAGAATTTGCAATTTATACAGCAGACGGAAGATTGATTATGAAAGGGAAAACTCTAAATAAGGTAGATGTATCTTCATTGGAAAAAGGAATTTATTTTATATCATTATCAGATGTTCATCTGAAATTCATTAAAGAGTAAAAATATCTTAATTTAAATAACTAAACTTTGTCTGTACAGGCAAAGTTTTTTGTTTTATAACCCCTCAGAAAATTGTATTTTTGTTGAAACTATTAGATTTTATGGAATTTTTAGACCGATACCAGCAGATTGTTGCTGACGCTATTAATAAATATACCTTTAAGGATAAGCCGACTGAATTGTATGAACCGATGAACTACATCATTTCTCACGGCGGCAAGAGACTTCGTCCGATTATGGTTTTAATGGCTTGTGATTTATTCAATGGTGATCAGAAAATGGCGATAAAGCCAGCGCTGGCGATAGAGTTTTTCCATAATTTTACGCTCATTCATGATGATATTATGGATGAAGCTCCACTCAGAAGAAACAAACCAACCATTCATACTCTTCACGGTATCAATACCGGGATTCTTTCAGGAGATGGGTTGATGCTGAAAGCATACAAGTTTTTTGAAGATCTTGAGCCCGAAATTTTCAAAGCCTGTATCCGGATTTTTACCCATACCGGATTGCTTTTGTGCGAAGGACAGCAATACGATATCAATTTTGAAACTCAGGAAAATGTAACTTTTGATGATTATATCCGAATGATTACATACAAAACAGGAGTACTGAGTGCATCATCCTTTGAAATTGGTGCTATGATTGCCAAAGCTCAGTTCAAAGATGCCAAAGCGATTTTCAACTTCGGAAAGCACATCGGAATTGCATTTCAGATTATGGACGATTATCTGGATGTATTCGGAGATCAGGCTCAGTTTGGTAAAAAACACGCAGGCGATATTTACGAAAATAAAAAAACTGTACTGTATCTGCTGGCAAGAGAGCACGGAACGGATGAAGAACGTAAAGAGCTGGATTACTGGTATTCTAAGAAAACGGATAATATTGATAAGGTTTATGGGGTGGAAAAGATTTTCAGAAGAACAAAAGTTGATGAGAAAGCGTTGCGCCTGATTGAAAAACATAATGAGATAGGACAAAGCTATCTTTCTAAAATTGATGTTCCCGAAGAAAAGAAAAAGCCATTTATAGAACTTGCAAATTATCTTTTGAGAAGGGAGAGTTAATTTATAATTCTCAAGTTTAATGAATGAAATTCCGTACAGAAGTTGATATTTACGAATCTGAAAGAAAAATAGAAGTTGAGGATAGAATATTTTCAATAGGATCTTGTTTTGCTTCTGAAATGTCAGATTTATTGGCGAAAGGTCAGCTTCAAAGTATGAATAATCCTTTTGGAACGATTTTCAATCCGTTTTCTATTAATAATGCCGTTAAAAGACTTCATGATTCGGAGTTTTACAGGGAGGATGAGCTGATCGTTTATGATGAAAAATATATTTCTCTGGATCATCACACCAGTTTTGATACAAGATATATTCATCAGACTTTACAAAAGATAAATTCAGGAATAGAACAGGGAAATCTTTTTCTGCAGCAGGCAGAATGGGTAATTATTACTTACGGAACTTCTTATATTTACGAATTTGAGCCTAAAGAAAAACTGGTTGCCAATTGTCATAAAATCCCTTCAAAATTTTTCAATAAAAGACTTTTGACCCAACAGGAAATATCTGATTCTATTTATGATACAATTATTAATCTGAAAGATATCTGTAAAGATCAGCTTCAGATTTTGTTTACCGTTTCCCCCGTGCGTCATACCAAAGACGGAATGATTGAAAACCAATTGAGCAAATCGAAATTGATTGCGGCAGTCCATGAAGTGGCTAATGAGTTTGACGATTGCCATTATCTCCCTGTTTATGAGATTTTGATGGATGATTTGCGGGATTACAGATTTTATAAGGATGATATGATCCATCCTAATTCTCAGGCAGTCAATTATATATTTGATAAATTTGGCTCGGCTTATTTTTCAACAGAAACAAAAGATTTTATCAAAGAAAATTTTAAGATTGTAAAAGCTCTTGAACATCAGAGTGATGACGAAAAAGATCCGAAATATATAGAATTCAGAGAAAAATTACATCTTAGAATTGAAGCTCAAAGAAAAAAAGTAAAGCACAAAGTATTTCCAAATGATTGATTTCACGAATATTGATTATCTGATAACCGGAAACGAAAAGCAAAAAAGAGCTTATGAAGTTTTAACTAAATATCATATTTTCAGGAAATTGAAATCTTATTCGCCCATTTTAGCAGGAACAATCCCAATAGAAATTGATGTTGATGGAAGTGATCTGGATATTATTTGTGAAGTTGATGTAGAATTTGAAGAAAATTTTTTAGAGGATCTTTCTTTGAATAAAATAATTCTGAACGAAAATGATGTTAAGATTGATTATCCGATTTTATATGGTGAAAAGTGCATTACAGTAAATTTTACACTTGATGAATTTCCTATAGAAATTTTCGGACAAAACAAACCTGTAAAAGAACAGAATGCTTACCGCCACATGATCGCAGAATATAAAATATTGCAGGAGAAAGGTGAGAATTTTAAGCAGAAAATAATAGAATTAAAAAAACAGGGAGTAAAAACGGAACCCGCTTTCGGAATGTTACTGAATTTGGAACATCCTTACGAAGACCTGTTAAAATTATAAAAATGATTGATACACATACACATTTATACTCTGAAGAATTTGATAATGACAGAAAAGAAACAATTCAGAGAGCTTTAGAAAAGGGAGTTACAGCGTTTTATCTTCCGGCAATTGATTCCGAATCACATGATAAAATGCTTCAGCTTGAAAGCGAATATCCTGAAAACGTTTTTTCAATGATGGGATTACATCCTTGTTATGTAAAACCGGAATCGTGGGAAAAAGAACTTGAAATTGTAAAAAATTATCTGGATCAGAGAAACTTTCCTGCTATTGGAGAAATTGGAATTGATTTATATTGGGATAAAAGTACTTTAGACATTCAGATAAAAGCTTTTGAACAGCAGATTGACTGGGCAATTGAAAAAGACTTGCCGATTGTCATTCATACCAGAGAAAGTTTTGATGAGACATTTGAAGTTTTAGAAAGAAAAAAGCATCCTAAACTTAGAGGAATTTTCCATTGTTTCTCTGGAAATGCAGATCAAGCAAAACATGCACTAGATTTAAATTTTTTATTGGGAATTGGTGGAGTTGTTACTTTTAAAAATGGGAAGATTGATCAGTTTTTACATGAGATTCCTTTAGAAAAAATTGTTTTGGAAACCGATTCACCTTATCTGGCTCCGGTTCCGCACAGAGGTAAGAGAAACGAAAGTTCATATCTTGATCTGATTGTGGGAAAACTGGTAAATATCTACAACAAAGATTTTTATGAAATCAGCATGATTACAACCGAGAATGCCAAAAGAATTTTTCAGTAATATTTGTTTTTTATAAGTAAATGAAAACAAGAATTTTACAGTTTTCGGATAATAAGAAAGTGATGAAAATCATTGTCTTTACAATTTATTTTATCATCAATTTCTTGTTTCTGGTAAAATATGGTATCCGTCAAAATTTCATTCATCCATTTTTATTAACAGCTGTTTTTGTGGCTTTGCATATAATCTTGTTTTATAGTGACCGTTATTTTAATAAATCACTGAAGATTAATACTAAGACTATCAATCTTTTAATTGTTTTTAGTGGTATTTTTTATCTTTTACTTTCCCACCTGATTACAGATCCTTATTCTTTAAAAATAGACAGATGGCAGACTGTAGAATATTCGCTTGATTATTGGCTTCATGGGAAATATATCTATGCAACCAAAAATTTCATGGGAAATATACCGTCTTACCTTCCTGGCCAACTCTTACTGATGCTTTTGTTTTATCTTTTGGGAAATGTTGGCTATATGCAGGCTGCTGCGATGATTTTATTTGGCTGGATTGTAAAAAGGGAATTCCATTCAGGTAAAATACGTATGATGGGAATTTTTTTGCTTTTTCTTTCTTTATCGTACATTTATGAAGCCGTTTGCAAAAGCGATTTTATTTCCTTATTTATAATCACTTCGTTTTTTATTTTATATTGGCATCAGAACTATAGAACGAATTATTTTCAAAAACCAATTATTTTGGGATTAATTGTAGGGGTGTTATGTTTAACCAGAAGTGTTGTGATTTTGCCGTTAGTTTTATTTTTATGCCGCCCGTTTTTTGTTTCCACTTGGAATGAAAAAATCAAATTTTCTGCTACTTTCTTTTTGACAGTTGCTTTTCTGATGTCTACCGTAATTCTTCCGGCAGAAAGTATTGATGAAGTATTGGCTTACAATCCTCTAGCAATGCAGGGACAGCTGAATTCCGCTGTAGTATTATTCTTTCTTTTTATTACAGTTTTTTTATCATTTGTGCTTAAAGAAATAAGGCATGTTTTTTTGTGGTCTTCAATCATTATATTTGCTGTTATGGCATCACATATTATAGAGCAAATTCTGAGAAATACAGCAGTTGAGTTTTTAAATGTTACCTATCTTGCAGCAGCATTACCATTTTCTATTGTAAATTATTGTTTTCTGTTACAGGAAGATAAATTTAGATCAAATAAAAATATCAGGACTGAATAGATTCTTTCAGAGTTCTTTTTAGCAGTTGGTAATCTTTGTCGGTCATAGATTTTTTCGGGAACATATAGCTGTATTTCCCTTCAACCAAAATACACTCCTGATTGCTGTCGAAATATTGAAAGTCTTTCCATTCACTGGTTTCTTTCTCACCGTTGATGTTTACGGTGAAAAAATTTTCATCAAATCTTATTTCATACGTTTTACAATTTTCAATTTTTAAAAGATATGCATTTACCTGTTTTCTCCATCGGGAAACTTTATTGATGCTTACAGAAAGAAAAACGGCACAAAGAAGGAAAAGAAAACTCACAAAATATAATATTCCTGCTTTTTCTTTGGTGAAATCGTTACGGAAAACAAAAACAATCAGTAAGATTGCTGCCACAACAATTGTTGTAATTGTTTTTCCTCTAGTTGTAGGAGAAAAAAACAAACTCCCCTGATTGCCTCCGAAATAGATTTTCTCAAAATCTTCTCTTTTAGGTCGTAAAACAATTAGTCTTTCTTCACTCATGATGATTAATTCTGATGCAAAGCTAAAAGAAAAAATCTATTTTGAGCCATAAACAATAGTTGGTAACAATGAATATTTGTTTTCGGGTTACATATTTTGTACTATGATATATTTAAATTACTCTATCTTTGATTAAAATTCGGTTATGAGCCAGATCCTTAAAAACTATTCCGGAATTTTACTTTTACTCTTAGGAATTACGGTGGGAAGCATCATTGGGATGTTGATGCCGGATATTGTTGATTATATAAAGCCTTTAGGTGATATTTTTCTGAATCTGCTTTTTGTAAGCGTTGTTCCGCTGGTATTTTTTGCAGTTTCCAATTCTATTGCTTCTCTTGAGCAGCAGTCAAAATTCGGGAAAATAATGCTTACAATGTCCTTTACTTTCCTGTTTTTTATTTTAACGGCAGCAGTATTTACAATTTGCGTTGTATATCTTTTTCCTGTTTCGGGAGTTTCAGGAAGCCATGAAATTGTAGAGGAGGCTGTAAGTAATGACACTTGGGGAAATAGGATTGTCGGATTTTTTACTGTAGGAGAATTTACTCAGCTTTTTTCACGGCAAAATATGCTGGCTTTGTTGATCTTCGCTTTTATGACAGGTTTTTCAGCACGAAAGGCAGGTGAAAAAGGACATCATTTCAGAGCATTTATTGCTTCAGGATATGAAGTAATGAAAGAGTTGTTGTTGTTAATCATGAAAGTAGCGCCCGTTGGCTTGGGAGCATATTTTGCATATCAGGTTGCCACTTTGGGACCACAGCTTTTCGGATTTTATGCTAAACCTCTGGGATTGTATTATATTGCAGGAATTGTTTATTTTTTCGTCTTTTTTTCTTTGTATGCATTCATGGCAAAAGGTCAGAACGGATTTAAAAGCTTTTGGGCTCATGCAGCTTACCCTTCTCTCACTGCTTTGAGCACATGCAGCAGTTTTGCAACAATGCCTGCGAATTTGCAGTCAGCTTCTTATATGAAAATTCCGGATCAGATTTCCAATATTGTCATTCCTATCGGAACAACATTGCATAAAAATGGGTCGTCAATGTCTTCTATTATTAAAATTTATATTGCTTTTTTGATTATTGGCAGAGACTTTTTTGACCCTGTGAATTTGCTTTTGGCTTTGGGAATCACTGTTTTTGTGAGTGTTGTTGCAGGTGGTATTCCAAATGGAGGATACATTGGGGAAATGTTGATGATTTCGGTTTATCAGTTACCACAGGAAGCAATTCCTGCTGTGATGATAATAGGAACATTGGTAGATCCTCTCGCAACTGTTCTCAATGCAGTCGGACAATTGGTGGCTTCTCTTTTTGTAAGCAGATTTGTAAAAGTTTAAATATGATTTATTTTATGAAAATGTGAAAAAATCATTTATAAAAAAGAGGCTTTCTAATGTAGAAAGCCTCTCTTCGTATGTGTTGTTGTCTGAATTATTTCTTGTAAGGAACGTCTTTAATTCTCGCTTTTTTACCTCTAAGGTCTCTGAAGTAGTAGATTCTTGATCTTCTAACTTTACCTCTTCTGTCAACTTCAATTTTTTGCAAAGCTGGCATGTTGATAGGGAAAACTCTTTCTACACCTACATCACCAGACATTTTTCTGATGGTGAAAGTTTTTGTAGAACCAGTACCTCTCAATTGGATAACTGTTCCTTTAAAGAACTGAGTTCTTGTTTTTTGTCCTTCTTTAATTTCGTAATACACAGTAATTGTGTCTCCTGCTTTGAATTCAGGGAATTCTTTTTTAGCGATGTACTTGTCTTGTACGTACTTTAATAAATCCATTATTAATTAAAATAAAATGTTAAAGCTAAGCAACTTACACGTTCTTCGTCAGAGGTTGAATAACAGACTGCAAAAATAAAACAAATTTTTCTGTTAACCAATACCTTATACAATATTTTTATTATTTTTTGTAGAAATGACTATAGCAAAAATAAAAACAATTTTTAAAGGTTTGTGTTCCTTCCAATCAATAATATGTTGAATAAATTTTGTCTTTTTCACATAAGAGAATACTTTTTGCTAAGACTATTTTCATGAAAAAACTTTACTTGCTCCTGACTGCATTTTGCAGCCCGTTTTTATTTTGTCAGGAGACAGATTCTGCTGCGGTAATTTCTGAAGTTACGATAGATGCTTATAAGAAGCCGGGTAAACTAGTCAATTCAACAAAATCTGTTTCAGTAATCACTAAAAATCTTCTCAATCAGAATACACCAGAACGTTTGCTGGAGTCTGTCAATCAGATTCCCGGTGCAAGAATGGAAGAGCGTTCGCCGGGAAGTTACCGTATTTCTCTTCGGGGAAGTACTTTACGATCTCCTTTCGGAGTAAGGAATGTAAAAGTTTATCTTGACGATTTTATCTTATCAGATGCTTCCGGGAATACTTATTTCAATATTATTTCGCCTGAGCTGATTGAGGGAATGGAGATATTTAAAGGTCCGGAAAGTGGTGATTACGGAGCCGTGACAGGCGGAACAATAATTCTAAATACTAAAAAATCGGAAAGTCTTTCCGTAAATTCTGCGATTGGAAGCTATGGAACATTTAACCAAAGTGCTGTTTTTTCCAGACATGCAGGGAAACACTTTTTTGAAATTTTTCAAAATTATTATCAGACAGATTCTTACAGAGATCAGTCTTCAGTCAGAAGAAAGCAGATTTTTATAAAAGATAATTTTCAATATTCTGAAAAAGGTATTTTAAAAGCAATGGTTATGTTCTCAGATCTTAATTATCAGACTCCGGGCGGATTAACTTTGCAGCAGATGGAAGCCAACAGAAAGCAGGCAAGACCTAAAACGGCAGTTCTTCCCGGTGTACAAGAACAAAATGCAGGAATCAGAAACAAAATGATTTTGGCTGGACTTTCAAATGAATTTAATTTTAATCAGAACTTTTCGCATTTCATCCTCGTTCAGGGTTCGTATGTAGATTTTGAAAATCCGTTTATTACCAATTTTGAAAACCGATTTGAAAAAAATCTGGCATTACGGACACATTTTAATTATGAGAAAAACTGGGATGCACTTTCTTTAAGCTACCGATTGGGTTTTGAAGGCGGAATAAACGATATATTTGTTAAAAATTACGACAATAACAAAGGAATTGAAGGGAATCCACAAAATTTTGATCAGATTAAAAATGCTTCCGGATTTTATTTTATCTCTCAAAGGCTGAATGTGCAGGATAAATTGTTTACCGACATTTCTTTAAGCCTCAATTCCAATTCTTATCAATGGCAAAGATCATTTCCGGAAGCTGAATCGGGCAATGTAAAATTTAGAAATCAATGGCTCCCAAATTTTGGAGTAACCTACGCATTTACAAAAGGATTTTCAGTTCGCGGTAAAATAGGGAAGGGTAATTCTGCACCAACGAATGAAGAAATAAGGTCTTCTAATCAGGAGTTCAATCAAAATCTGAGTCCTGAATTTGGTTGGAATAAAGAAATCGGGATCAGAAAACAATTAGGAAATTTTCTGTTTGCAGAAGGAAGTTATTTTGATTTCAGGCTGAATGATGCCATTGTGAGAAGGCAAAATGAATCCGGACAGGAATACTTCGTTAATTCGGGCGAGACGGTGCAGAAAGGTGTTGAATTTTTATTGGAATCTAAGAATTTCAGTCTTAAAAATGATTTTTTCAGCCATTTTAAATTTAGATTTTCAGGAAGCTTTTATGATTTTAAGTTTAAAAATTATCAGGACAATGAAAATGATTTTTCAGGAAATGATTTGACCGGAGTTCCCGCAACTGCTATCAACAGTTTGCTTAATTTTACTTTTTTTAAAAAACTGAATATTGATTATTCTCATTTTTATACTTCAAAAATACCTTTAAATGATGCCAACTCTGTCTGGTCAGAATCTAATTTGATTGCAAATATCCAGTGCAGATTTCCGTTGAATTTTGAGAAAACTAAAGTTAACTTATATCTTCAGATTCAAAATTTATATAATGAAGATTTTGTTTTAGGTTTTGATATTAATGCTTTTGGAAACCGTTATTACAATCCTGCAGCCAAAAGAAATTTTGTTTTGGGAGCGAAAGTTGATTTTTAAAAGGACTGTTTTGTAAGAATATTGTTTACGATCATTTCTGCATGAATTCTGGAGTTTTCTATAAACCACAAATGGGTGTCTTTTCCACCACAGACAACGCCTGCTAAATACAGATCAGCGATATTGGTTTCCATCGTTTCAGAATTGTATGTAGGGTTTAGACATTCGCCATTCAGCTCAATTCCTGAGTTTTTCAGAAAATCAAAATCGGGAAGATACCCTGTCATGGCGAGAACGAAGTCATTTTCAATTTCGTTAATAGCTCCGGTTTCATCTTTAAAAATAACAGAATTTTCTTTAATTTCAATTAATTCAGCATTAAAGAAAGCCTTAATAGATCCTTCTGCAATTCTGTTTTCAATGTCTGGTCTTACCCAATATTTTACATTGTCAGAAATTGTCGAGTTGCGAATGATCATGGTTACGTCTGCACCTTTTCTATAAGTTTCCAAAGCAGCATCTACAGAAGAATTGCTTGATCCTACAACTGCAACTTTTTGTCTCGCATAAGGATAAGGCTCAGTGTAGTAATGTTTTACCTTCGGAAGTTGTTCTCCCGGAATATTCATTAAATTCGGAATATCATAAAATCCGGTCGCAATAATCACGTTTTTGGCAAAATACTTAGATTTTGAAGTCTCTATATGAAAAGTTTCTTCTTTTTTTGAGACTTGTACCACTTTTTCGTAAAGCCTGATGTTGAGATCTTTCTGTCTTGCAATTCCCTGATAATATTCCAGTGCTTCCTGTCTTCCGGGTTTTGGAGCTGCTGAAATAAAAGGAATTTCTGCTATTTCGAGCTTATCGGCAGTAGAAAAAAACTTCATATAAAGAGGATAATTGTATAATGAGTTTACGATTGTTCCTTTTTCTATAATTACATAGGTGAGATTTTTCTTTTCAGCTTCCAAAGCACAATTCAGCCCGATGGGTCCGGCTCCGATGATGAGAATGTCTACAATTTCCATTACACAAATTTACAAAATCAAAAATTCCCGGTGGTCAATCTGCAAAATCTTTAGAGCAACTCGGCATTAGTTTTGATTTTATCGGATAAATTTTTTAGTTATGAAACATTTTTTTGTCATATTTATGATGATTTTTTTTATTTCATGTGAAAAAAAAGTAAGCGAAAATCCTCCGGTTTTTTCTGATACAGTCAAAAAGGCTGAAGAAAAAACAGAAACTAATCAGAAATCATTTTCTAAAGAAGTGATATTAAAGAAGATGAATAATGATTTGCTTCAGGCAATCAAGCTGGGTAATTATGGAACCTTTTCAGATTTTATTCATCCGGAAAAAGGAGTAAGATTTTCTATGTACGCTTTTGTGAACAGAAATGAAGACAAGCATTTTTCCAAAGCAGATTTTCAGAAATACTTTCCTTCAAAAACTATATTTACCTGGGGAAGCCGTGATGGAACGGGAGAAATTTATCGAGCGGCAATTGATCATTATTTTAAAAAATGGGTCTTTAAAAAAGACTTTACAAAAGCAAAATACTCACTCAATACATTTCAGGGAAGCGGAAATTCTCTGAATAATCTTAAAGAAATTTATCCTGATGCCGATTTCACAGAGAATTACGTTGCAGGTTCGGAAAAATACAGCGGTATGGATTGGAACTCACTGCGTTTTGTTTTCGAGGAAATTGAAGGCAAGTATTATCTGGTTGCTGTGATTAATGATGAATGGACGATATAAAAATTGTCATTCAGTATTAAAGGTGTCAAATTATATAATTTATTGTTGCACGGAATTTAATGCAGGTTTTTATCTAATATTTCTACTAACTGTTTCGTTAAATTTCTTCTTGAAAACTGTTCAATATTTTGAGTGCTTTGTGAAAGATCTCCGTCTTTCCACAATTCAAATCGGTTTAAAATAAAATCTTCAATTTCTTCAGAATCATGATAACTGAAATGTCTTCCCGCTTTTGTTTCATTTAAAATTTTGGAAACATCTGCTTCTTTTGGTCCAAAAGAAATAATCTGTTTTCCTGTCGCTAAATATTCAAAAATTTTACCCGGAATTATTCCTTTAGAAGTTTCACCCGGAAAATTAGTAATGAGGAGAAGTGATGATTTTGTCATTTCTACCACTGCTTTATCATGTGAAACGTAGCCCAGGTTCAGAATATGATTTTTCAGTGTGGAGTTTTCAATCGTATTTAAAATCTTGTCATCAATTCTTCCAACAAATTTTAAGCTGAAATTTTCAGCAAAATCTGAATTTTTTTGTACTAAATTTTCTAATGCTTTCCAAAGATTTTCAGGATTTCTCAATTGTTCCAAAACACCGATATAGCTGATGGTGAATTTAGCATGAGTTTCTGGAAGGTTCAGAGTTTCAGGTTTTGAATCTGCTTCATCAAATCCGTTGGTAATGCAGACCGCATTGGCTCCGTTTTTCCGAAAGTTTTCTGCATCAGTATAACTTGTTGCCAAAGTAATATCTGCATTTTTAAAAACTTCACTTTCCAGAAAACGATGCTTTTTATCAGATCTGTTGGTCAGTTTTAAATGTTTGTAGTAAGAAATTTCAGTCCATGGATCACGAAAATCAGCAACCCATTTTAATTCAGGAAATTTCTTTTTTAGATTTAAACCAATCAGATGCATAGAGTGGGGTGGTCCTGAAGTAACAACTGTGTCTATCTGATTCTCTTTCAGATATTTTTCAAGAAATTCCGTAGAAGGTTTTACCCAGAAAACTCTTGCATCAGGAATAAAAAAATTTCCTCTCACCCAGATTGAAAGTTTAGATTTCCAGCTTTGATTTGCTCCTACATCAAATTGTCCGGCTTTGAATTTTTTATTGCTTTTATTCAGTTTTTCTGCAAGCTGATAAGGCTCCCATATTTTTGTTTTTACAATTTCTAAATCTTTAGGAATATCTTTCACCAGACTTTCATCCAATAAAGGATAGCTTGGATTTTCCGGGGTGTAAATAATAGGTTTCCAGCCAAAATCAGGAAGGTATTTTGCAAACTTGAGCCATCGCTGAACGCCGGGTCCTCCCGCAGGAGGCCAATAATAAGTAATGATAAGAATTTTTTTATCTTCCATGAATTTTAATATAAATCCTGCGTCTTTTGTCATTCTGAATGAAATGAAACTGAATGAAGAATGGCAGTACAGAATTTAAACTTCTTCTTTAAATTGTGTCTCTTTTTTCTTATTTTTATTCAACCAGAAAATTCCGAAAGCACTTAAACCGATAAATAGTGCGAAACAAATCAGAGAAATCCATTTTCCTTTTTCGATAACTTCCGGCTCAAAAATCATTTTGATATTGTGAGTTCCGGCAGGAACGTACACCGCACGTAAAAAATAATCTGATTTAATGTAAGAAACTTCCTTTTCATCTATAAAAACTTTCCAGCCATGAGGATAATATACCTCTGAGAAAACAGCCAATTGCCCGGTTTTAGACTGCGATTTGAATTCTAATTCGTTCGGTTCGTATTTTGTGAGATTGATCGAAGCAGTAGAGTCTTGCTGTACATTTTTACCATTAAAATAGGCTTTATCATCAGCATTGATTATTGCCGTTTTTTTAGTGTCAATCTCTCCGATTAATTTTATTTCTTCATCTGGTGTACCTGCAAATTTCAGATCACTTACAAACCATGCATTTCCGTTGGCATTTGGATTAGGAACGACCTGTGGTTGTGAAGGATCACCAAAAATCATGTATTTTGTGTTGAGAAGATTGAGGATTTTTGGTGTTTTGATGCTGTCAACATTAGAAATATATCTGTTCATTACATCATCAAACCTTCTCAGTCTCACTGCATGATAACCGCCTACTGAAGATTTAAAATATGAAGTATTGGTTTCGCTGGTTACCCCTAAAACCTGATTGTAAATTCTGTAATGTTTTTTATCTTTTTCGGCAATAGTTTCCAGCGCTTTGTTGGTTGGAATGCTTGCTAAGATCGACTGCAGATTGGCGTTATCCCCCACTTTTTCAGCAAGATACTCTGAACCTTCAGTCTGAAAAGGGTTTTCAGCAAAAATTTTGTCAACGTAATTATCATCATTCAGATAACGTTTGTTCACCGTCCAAAGATCAAACAAACTTACTGCTCCGATAATGATAAGTGCAATATTCTGATTTAATTTTTCTTTTAAAGCAAAGAATAGAACCGCTGCAGTAATTCCTACATATAATAAGGCTTTGATGGCATCAGTTCGGAACATTCCAAATCTTGTATCAACCAAATAATCTAATAAGAAAGGAGGTAAGTAGGTTTTTTCGTTATCGGTAGCAAATCCTAAAAGTGATTTTCCAAAAAGGATCAATATAAGTGTTAGAGCCAAAGTGCTTCCTCCAACATAGGTAAGTATTTTCTTTTTATAATTTTCATCAAGATTTTCACTCTTGAAAAATCTGTATAATCCTACAATTGCAATTAAAGGGAATAATAATTCCACAACAACCAGAATAGAAGAAGGCGCCCTGAATTTGCTGTAAAACGGAACATATTCAATAAAGAAATCAGAAAGGAACATAAAGTTGCTTCCCCATGCTAATAAAATCGTTAAAATAGTAGCACCTAAAATCCAGTAGCGGTATTTTTTCGGAGCAAAAAAGAATCCTAAAAGAGCCAGAAAGCAGACAACGGCTCCCTGATAAGCAGGACCTGAAGTTCCCGGCTGATCTCCCCAATAAGTAAGGCTTCCGAAACCTTTGGCAATTCTTTCATATTCTGCCTGAGAACTTACGTTTTCCTGTACAAGCTGCTGTACATTTTCCATCATTTCTTTTCCTTCCGGTTCCTGGCTTCCGCCTCCCATCAGTCTTGGGATAAAAAGATTCAGCGTCTCCAGTTTTCCGTAGCTCCACATCAGAATACTTTCTTTATCCATTCCGGTATTTCCTGCTGTGTTGGTTTCGGTATTGAGAATCTGTTTTCCTCTTACTGTTTCTTTGATGTATTCGGAGTTTGCCATAATTCTCTGAGAATTCATCCCGACTCCGATTGCCAATGATGCCGCAACAATTCCTGACGAAATCAGAAAATGTTTCATCGGAACTTTCTTCTGAATGGCTCTTACCAATTCGGAAATAAATAGAAATCCTAATCCTAGAAAAAGGTAATACGTCATTTGCGGATGGTTTGCCGCCACCTGCAATCCGAAGAAAAGGGTAGTGACAATGAATCCCAGAATGTATTTTTTTCTGATATAAACGAGTAAAATTCCAGCCAAAAGCGGAGCAAAATATTCTATGGTATTTACTTTCCCATTATGTCCGGCTGCAATAATAATGTAAAAATAAGTGGAAAGACCGAAAAATGTGGCTCCCAAAAGGGCATATTTCCAGTTTCGTACAGCAACCATTCCCAGAAGAAAAAAACCTGAAAACAAAAGAAATAGATAATTAACCGGTCTTGGCAAAATGTTGAGATAGCTGTCGATTTTTTTGATAATATCTCCCTCAAACCGGCTCCCCATCTGGTAAGTGGGCATGCCTCCAAACATTGAGTTGCTCCAATAAGTTTCTTTATCGAAGTTATTTCTGTAGTCGATAAGTTCTTTAGCACCTCCGCGATATTGTACAATATCATGCTGAAAAAGCTGTTTTCCCGTAAATACAGGAGTAGAATATAAAAATCCCAATAATAAGAATACAACCAGTGAAGCTGCAACGTAGATTAAGTTTTTATTTTTTGCCATTTTGGTCATTAGGTAGATTAATTTTCAATCTTTTTAAATTATTTTTTCTCTTTTACCTCTTCATAGTCAACGGTTTCTGCATCCCATTTCACTTTCTGTTCAATATTCGGTTTTGAGCTTTTCTTTTCTTCCTGCTGATTATTTTGCGGTCTGAAACCTGTGTATTTGTAAAAAGATTTAAAAAACATTCTTTTTAAAATATTCCAGACAAAGAAAATAATTATTGTTGCGAGAATTAACTCAAAAATAAATTTCATAGATAGATATTTATTGTTTTTTCAGATCATAAGTTATCGCCTTTTTGTATTATAATTTAATATAAATTCTTTTGGGCGATTTCATAACCTTATTACTTTAATGTTCGGTTTTAAAGCTGAGGTTCAATTAAACATAAAATTGAACCTCAGACTGTTGTATTTATTTAGAAGAAGGATTTACCATTACAGAAGAGTTGGAGACACTTTTCATAGATTTAGATTCTTTACCGTCTGAAATGGTTTCTACCTGAGTAGTTTTTACACTGATGTTCTGGTTGTGGATCCATCCTGTATTTTGGTCAAACTTTATCGTTCCGTTTTGCTCAAGCTCGCTGCTCATGCTGTGGTTGATGCCGTTCTGACTTTGCTTTTCTGTTTTTTTAGGAATACCTCCGGTAATAGAAATCTCGGCAATTCCGTTGCCTACGCTTTTCAGAGTATAGTTTGAAGTAACTTTTACTTTTCCTGCTTCATCAGCACTTTCTGACGTATTCCATTTATCGCCAATTTTCACTCCTTTTTTGGGAAGTATAGACAGATTTTTTTCAAACTGATCTTTCAGCACTTTTTCGTTGAAAGTTTCTTTAAGACTTGCCACAACACTTGCTCTCTGATTGGCATCTTTCACAATATTTTTAAGTGCATCAGAAATTTTGGTATAAACTGCATCAAATCCTGTGATGGAAATTACCTTTCCGCTGGTATCCATTTTCATGTTCAGTTTATTCCCTGTGAGTGCTTTATTTACATTCCAGATCATTTTAAGATTGTCATCTTTCGGAATCGGCTGATTGGTATCTACTACGATTGTTTTTCCTTGTGCGGACTGAGAGTTTCTTTTTGCAATCAGATTAATGGTCATGTCGTATACATTTCCTTTAATATCATTTACCGTAAAGCTCATTTCATCTGTAGATTCGCTGGTTCCGCTCATGCTTTTTCCGTCCGGGTCGGTCATGGTTTTGGTGTCTCTCTGGTAAGTTGTTAAAGGATATGTTTTTCCTTTTTCCAGTTTAAAAGTCTGCTTGAAAATACCTGCCGAATCTTTGATTGCAGCATCGGCTTTTACTTCTTTTACAGAATCGGCAGGAACTTCTACCGTTATCGTTTTACCGGTTTTGGGATCTACTTTGGTGATGGTTGCCGTTTCTTTTTTACATGAAACAACGGCTAATGTAATTATGGCTAATGCAAATATTTTCTTCATAAATTTTTCTTGATAAACCGGACGTATTTTTTACAGTTAAATTTCCTGACCGGTTGTAGATGTTGATTAAAATTAAATTTTCGTGAGTTTCTGTCTCATCGCTTCATACAAAATAGCTCCACATGCTACAGAAACATTCAGAGACTGGGTTTTTCCTTCAATCGGCAGCTTTATTTTTTCGTCTGAATGATGCAGAACTTCCTTAGAGATTCCTGTTTCTTCATTTCCCATGACAATAGCGCACGGTTCGGTAAAATCTATATCATAGATAAGCTTTTGGGCTTTTTCTGTTGCCGAAAATACGGAAATCCCACTTTGCTGCAGGAAATCTACCATATGTGCCAAATTGGGTTCTTTACAGATTTTGATGTTGTACATTGCACCGGCAGACGTTTTTATGGCATCAGAATTAACGGGTGCACCGCCTTTTTCAGGAATAATTACGGCATCAATACCCACACATTCAGCAGTTCTGCAGATTGCTCCAAAGTTTCTTACATCTGTTAATCGGTCTAAAATCAGAATGAAAGGAGTTTTTCCCTGCTCGAATAATTCAGGAACAATATCTTCAATTTTGTGAAACTGCACATCGGATATAAAAGCCACCACACCCTGATGGTTTTTTCTTGTAAAGCGGTTAAGTTTTTCTACAGGAACGTAATTGGGACGGATTTTATTTTTAGCTAAAATAGCTTTCAGTTCTGCATAAATTTCTCCCTGCAATGCGTTTTGTACAAATATTTTGTCAATAGTTTTTCCAGCTTCAATAGCTTCCAGTACGGGACGAAGCCCAAATATAAAATCGTCTTTCATTTATTTGGTTTAAAGTTTAATGTTCAAAATTCAAAGTTTAGTTTCGTTGTATTTTGAACCTTTTAGTTCTGAATTTTTTAAGTAGTTAATAAAAGCACCAATTTTTTTATTTAAAGTTTCAGATTTCTCTTTTAAAATTTCAAATTCTTTAGAGGTAATAAATTTTCTATCGAAAACGCGATATAATTGTGACCTCGTTTCTCCACAAGATGCTTTTGCAATAGAAAGAAACTGCACAAATTCTTTATTTCCATTTCTTTCAAAACCTTCTGCAATATTATCCATTACTGAACCTGAAGAACCGTCAATTTGGTTACAAAGTCTGTAATTATTTTTAAGAGGTGTTGTTTCTATTATGGTGTAAATTTCATTACAAAGTTCTCGGGATAATTTCCAAATTTCTAAATCTTCGAATTTTTTAATAGTCGCCATAACTTTGAATTTTAAATTTTTGAACCTTGAATTGTTAGATTTTTTCTCCCAAAACGGCTCTTTTCTGCGCCATCGCATAGCCGAAGTGCAGACTTTCGTGGAGGTTATTAAAAATAATAGCATCCTGAATGCTTTTCAGATCCATGCCGAAACTAGTCGTGTAAGGAGTATAATCTGAAAAAAAATCGCTGTCAAAATCTTTCATTAAAGTTTTTGAAGTTTCGGTCAGTAAAAATTCAAGATCTTCCACTTCGGATTTTTGAACATTCAGGTTAGGTAAAGTTCCTTTTTTGTAAGTTTCTATCCAGTATTTGTCTATTCTAAAAGGATTTCCGCTCAGATAATAATGCAGCAATTGCTGTGTGGCAACTGTATGGGCAATATTCCAGTAAATATTATTGTTAAAACCATCGGGAATCAGCAAAAGATCTTCGTGGGAAGTATTTTGAAGAATATCTAAGAGGTTTTTTCTGACTTGTCTGTGCGCTTGAAAATGATAATTCATTTTGCAGAATTTTAATCCCCAAAATTAGTTTAATAAACTGAAAATGACAATTATTTGTAGTAGGAAAGGAAAATTTTTAGAAATGTTAACAGAGTTATTTTTGAATTGGGAAAGTTTTCTTATTTTTTATGTTTGTAAAAAACTAAAAAGAAAATAATTATGATGGAAACCATTAAACAAGAAATAGGCAAAGAATACAATCCTTTTAAAACAGAAGACAAACACTATTTCGGTGGATTTTTTAATTTAGCTGATAATAATATAAAAGAAGCTTTTAATGAAGTAAGTATAAGGCTGTCCCAGAAAGGAGCAAGTCCAAAAACTTTAATTGAAAAATATACAAAAGAAAATGTGTCTTTAGTTGATTATGAAAGGTTCGTCATTTTACTTTCTGATTATTTTCCTATCATAAAAGAAATAGATCAAATTAATAAAGATGAAAAAGACAATAAAGGAATTCTAATACCCAAAACTAAAAATGACCGAATTAAAGATTTTGAGGTTATTTTGGTATCAATGATAGATGCAATTGAAAATTTGAGAAATTATTATACTCACTTTTATCATGAATCAATAGAAATCGATAATAAAATGTTTTATTTTCTAGATAAGGTTTTATTTAAAACCGTTTTAGATACTAAGAGAAACTATCTTAAAGAGGATAAAACCAAAGAGATGATAAAAAATACTTTAAAAGAAGATTTTAATAAAATTTTTAATTTAAAAGTTGATGAATATCTAACAAAAGACAACTTAACTTCAAAAAAAATAAAAAAAGCAAGAAAATACGGTAATAGTTTCGATATTGGATTAACAAAAGAAATTACTGCATCAATTTACAACGATGCAATAAAATATTTCACATATGATAAAAATGAAAAATCAATATTATCAGATTCTAGAAAAACAGCTTTTAATGAAAGAGATTATTTTTATAGAGATAAAAATTTTGATTTACCTATTTCTTCCAGCGGAATTATATTTCTGTTATCTTGTTTTTTGAACAGAAAAGAAATTGAGGATTTAAAATCTAACATTAAAGGATACAAAGGAAAGGTAACTAAAAACGAAGAGCCGACTTTAGAGAAAAACAGCATTCGTTTTATGACTACACATAGAATTTATTCTATTTGGCATTACAAAGGATTAAAAAATAAAATAAAGACTTCGGAAAGTGCTACAAAAGAAACTTTACTCATGCAGATGATTGATGAAGTAAGCAAAGTTCCAAATGTTGTGTATCAAAATCTATCCAAAGATTTGAAGGATAGTTTTATAGAAGATTGGAACGAATATTACAAACATAACGAAGAAAATACCGAAAATACAATAAACTCAAAAGTAATACACTCCATTGTTAGACGACGTTACAAAGACAAATTTAATTATTTTGCCATTCGTTTTTTAGATGAGTTTGTTAATTTTCCTTCACTGCGTTTTCAAGTATATTTAGGAAATTATCTAGTAGATTCCCGACCCAAAGAAAGCGCAAATGTGATTACCGAAAGAGAAATAAAAAAGAAAATTTTTGTTTTTGGAAAACTTAATGAAGTGAATCAATTAAAAAATGACTTTTTTAGCAAAATTGAAGAAGATAAGCTAGAAACCAATTTGGAAGTTTTCCCAAATCCTAGTTATCATTTTCCTATGGAGAATAGTGAGGAATTGAAAAGTGCTAATAAAATAGGAATTTATCTTTCAGATATTGAGAATCTGTTAGAACCTTTCAAAAAGCATTTAAATAAAAATACTTCCCAAGAAAAAATATCGTTAATAGAAGATATAACGCAACAAAATGAGAATATAAAAATTGGGCAGCCTTTGGCGTATTTGAGTATGAATGATATTCATTCTGTTATATTTGAAGTTTTGAAAAACCCAATTATTAAAGATGGGAAAATTGATGGGAAAAGCGTTGAGAAAAAAATAAAAAATCAAATCTATAAACAGATTAATGAAATAAAAAATAAAAAAGAAGAGTCGAAAATTATTAAAAATTTTCGCAAAAAGACAGAAAGTGATCTTGATTTAAAAAAAATGATTGATGATCTAATAAAGGAAATAAAAATTACAGATGATAAGATTAAAAAATTAGATGAAAACAAAAAAGAATATTTTGATTACCAAAAGAATAAAACAGCTAAGAAGAGAAATTATATCTTACAAAATTCTGAAAAAGGAGAAATAGCTACTTGGCTTGCCAATGATATAAAACGCTTTTTTCCTAAAGAATTCAAAGAAAAATGGAAAGGTTATCATCATCGTGAGTTACAATTAAGCATTGCTTATTATGATACGCAAAAACAAAATGTAAAGCTGCTTTTGTATGGTCTAGATTATAGAAAGGAAATACCAATGTTAGATTTTTCTAAACCTAATTTTCTTGATTTTTACGAATATTATTTGAAAAAGAGGAAACCACAATTGTACAACCTTTTATCTGATTTAGAAAAACTAGAAAGAGGAGAGTCGATAAATAAGGAGATGCTTTTATCAAAATATTTTAAGCTTTTTAGAAAAAGTAACTATCAAAACAAAAGTTTAGATGATAAAATAAACACCGCTTTGGCAAATCCTATTTTTATTGAACGTGGTTTTATGGACGGTAATCCTACTGTTATTCCAAATACTACTATTAAAGGAAATGAAAGCCGTTTTGCCAATTGGTTTGTAGCCTATAAACAATTTGACGAATATCAAAAATTCTACAATACGGAAGAGTATTTTTTAGAATTAAAAGACAAAACGCCAAATGAGATAAAGAAAATACAATCTCAAATTTATACACAAAAGAAAAATGATTGGGCAATCTGGAAAATGATAAGCTACATTTTTAAAGATATTTTTAATCAGGATTTGCAAAATGTATCTCTTTCAGAATTATACCAAAACAGAGAGCAGCGTTTGGAGAATGAAAAAAAATCAAAAGAAGGTGAGCGAAAACAAAACTTTTTTTGGAACAAAACCGTTGATCTGCAACTAAATAATAAAATAAATATTCCAGAAGTAAAACTAAAAGATATTGGCAATTTTAGAAAATACGAAAAAGACGAACGTATAAAAGTTTTTTTATCTTACAATGATATTACCGATTGGATGGCTTACTTACCAAACGACTGGCAAGAAAAACACACAATAAAGCCTATCAATGTAATTGATATACAAATTGATAAATATGAGAAAATAAGACAGCATCATTTATTAAAAGAAGTGCAAAATTTGGAAAGCGAAATTTACAATAAGGCGATAAACAAAGAAGCCTGGTCCCGGAACAGTAGGCTGACCTGTGTAAAAGAGATTTTTTATTTTTTTGTTTCTTAATGAAGGTTTTAGTACTGCGGTTTGATTCAACGTATTTGCCAAACCGTAGGCGTTTC
>JAANMY010001331.1_pt1 | contig 28716 bp, 27 predicted proteins | sample 7279691 | NCBI WGS metagenome assembly JAANMY01 (sample SAMN14094543, study PRJNA606508) | bioreactor metagenome | isolation source: A lab-scale SPAN reactor treating ammonium-rich wastewater day 388 | place: Ireland: Galway | collected 2018-02-07
CGGTGCACCCTGGTAGCCGCGGGCCAGGTAGTTATTCGGGCCCATACAAATGCCCTTACCACCGTGTACGTCCATCGCATCAATAATGGCCTGGCGCATCCGCTCAGTCATATGGTACTTGGTAATAGCCGAAATTACCGACGGCTTTTCACCTAAATCGATTGAACCCACCGACATGGTAGTAGAGGCATCGGCCATATAGGCATAACCGCCAATACGGGCCATTGCTTCTTCTACGCCTTCCATTTTACCGATAGGCAGTTTGAACTGGCGGCGAATACGGGCATAGGCACCTGTGGCCATGGCTACAGCTTTAATACCACCGGTGCTGTTTGACGGCAAGGTAATAGCACGGCCTACCGACAAACACTCTACCAGCATACGCCAGCCCTGACCGGCCATTTTGGCGCCACCGATAATGTAATCCAGCGGCACGAAGATGTTCTCGCCCTGAGTCGGACCGTTTTGAAACGGTACGTTCAGCGGGAAGTGGCGACGGCCAATTTTAACGCCCGGTGTGGTAACCGGAATAAGGGCACAGGTAATACCCAGCTCTTCTTTATCACCCAGTAATTTTTCCGGATCGTACAGTTTAAAAGCTAAACCCAGTACAGTCGCAATCGGTGCCAGCGTGATATAACGCTTGTTCCAGGTCAGGCGCATACCAATGACTTCTTTGCCTTCCCACTCGCCTTTACAAATAATACCGGTATCTGGAATAGCACCGGCGTCAGAGCCTGCTTCCGGGCTGGTCAGCGCAAAGCAAGGTACTTCCAGGCCTTTTGCCAGGCGGGGTAAATAATGATTTTTCTGCTCGTCAGTACCATAGTGCTGCAGCAGCTCGCCCGGGCCTAACGAGTTAGGTACGCCGACGATGCTTGATAACACCATGCTTTTACTGGTTAATTTTTGCAGGACGCAAGACTGCGCATAAGCGGAGAACTCCAGACCACCGTATTCTTTTTTGATGATCATGGCGAAGAAACCTTTGTCTTTCAGGTACTGGTATACCTCTGGCGACAAGTCGGCACGCTCGTGGGTGGTATGCCAGTCATCTACCATGGCCAGCAACTCTTCTACCGGGCCATCTAAAAACGCTTGCTCTTCTGCGCTTAAGCGTGGTGTCGGGAAGTTGTGCATCTTATGCCAGTCCGGGTTACCACGAAATAAATCGGCTTCCCACCAGGTGGTGCCGGCATCGATGGCTTCTTTTTCGGTGCTGGACATCTCCGGCATGATCTTGCGGTACACCTTAAGCAGCGGTTTAGTCAGATATTGCTGGCGGATACCGGCAATATTTAACGGCAGGGCAATAATCAAAAACACCAGCCAGGCTATAGTACCCACCACATCAAAGGCGCTACCCAGCGCCAATATTACCGCAATGGCGGCGGTAAACATGGTTAGGCTGGCGCGGTTATACGCCAGTACACCAATAGCGCTAATAAGCACCGCACAGAGAATTAACATTTCCATCTTTTGCTCCTGATAAGAGGTCTGACCACTATCCAGCTAGAGTAGAACGCTTTAGCAAAAGTTGCAAGCCTTTGCTGGTGATGCGCGGCAAAGTGATTGTCAACTTAACTTGCAACTCGTAGTCTTATACGGCTAAGCATAGCTTGCTGGTTTAATAATGCCCGCAGCGGTAAACAACCTTCAGGACCTGATATGTGTGAATTACTTGGCATGTCGGCCAATGTGCCAACCGACATTTGTTTTAGTTTTAAAGGGTTAAAAGAGCGGGGCGGCCGTACCGGGCCGCATAAAGATGGTTGGGGCGTGGCGTTTTACGAAAACAAAGGGGTATGTACTTTTAAAGATGCACTGCCAAGCTACCAGTCGGAAATTGCCAGACTAGTGTCGGACTATCCCATAAAAAGCTGCGCCGTTGTTGCCCATGTGCGTCAGGCAAACCGGGGCAGAGTAGCCCTGGAGAACACTCACCCTTTTAGCCGTGAGCTATGGGGGCGCTACTGGACGTATGCCCACAATGGGCAGTTAAGCGGTTACGGCGATTTGCCAATAGCGCGTTTTACGCCAGTGGGCACCACAGACAGTGAAAGGGCGTTTTGTTACTTGCTTAGCGAGCTGGATAAACGCTATCCGAACAAGGCCCCCAGCCGTAAAACGGCATTTAAGTTTATTCAGCATAAATGCCGCGAGCTACAAAAACTGGGTGTGTTTAATATGCTATTGACCGATGGTGAGTACTTATTAACTTACTGCACCACTAAACTGCATTGGATCACCCGCCGGGCACCTTTTGGCGTGGCGCGCTTGTCAGATGTCGATGTGGATATTGATTTTACCCGAGAGACCACACCGAATGATGTGGTTACCATTATTGCCACCGAGCCACTGACCAATAACGAGCAGTGGCATAAAATGCAACCGGGCGAAAGCCAGTTATTTCGTTATGGTGAGCCACTGGCCTGAGCGTCGGGCCAGCTAAGTTTGTGCAATTGCACATCAAACTGTTCGACATTATCTTCGCCCCGCCAGAGCCGTACCAGCATGTAATCCAGTTCGGGCGCTACCCAGGCGTAAATTTGTTTGTCGCTGTTTTGCTCAATACGGGCGATGCGCAGGGTGTTAATACGGCCATAAGGTAAGGGTAATACTTCTTCGGCCACCACTTTGTAGTGGTAAAGCTTACTGTTGCCGTTACGGTTTAACACATTGTAGTGAAATTCGGTTTTACCGGCTTTGAGATCCAGTGCCAGCTGTAACTGATAACTGAGCTGATCCAGCCAGTCTTCCTGCCAGCTTACCTGCTTTACGGTGCGCTTTTTACCTTCGCTCAACGTTTTGGCTACCGGGTCCAGGTTAAGCTCGTAATAACGGTTAGGGCCGGTGCCAGAGCGTTGCAATACGTAGCGCAGCGGCTGAATACGACCATCCTGCAGGATAAAATCTGAGGTTTCCTGGCGTTTGTCGGTAAAAATCATCCAGCTGATGTCGCTGCTGTAGCCCAGCTGATAGCCTTGCTCAGTCTGTGTTAAATAACGCTGCGCAGTACCATGCGGTTTACCGGCGCGGTACACGGCGTAGTCTGCGGTAAAACCGGCTAGGGTGGCTGTTTCGGTATTTACCGCGGTTTCGGCTTTTAATAGCGGGCTTAGCAGAGCGCCCAACAATAATGCGGGCGCCCAGATGTGGTGTTTAGTCTTCGTCTTCATTGGCATAACCGTTGGCAGCTAATACATTGCCATCCAACGATGCCTTATCTGCATGCTGTTGTAAACGGTTTTGACAAAACCAGCGCACCACCAGCGGGTAAATCCGGTGCTCTTGCTCGTGCACACGCTCGGCCAGGCTTTGGCAGTCATCATCGCTAAACACCGGCACCTTGGCTTGCAATATCACCGGGCCGCCATCAAGCTGCTCGGTAACAAAGTGTACACTGCAGCCATGCTCGGTATCGGCAGCATCAATAGCGCGCTGATGGGTGTTTAAGCCCTGATATTTGGGTAACAACGAAGGGTGAATATTAAGCAACCGGCCCTGATAATGTTGCACAAAGGCCGGTGTTAAAATGCGCATAAAACCGGCCAGAACCACCAGATCAGGTTGATGCTGGTCAATGGCATCTATCAGCGCATTATCATACGCCTCGCGGCTGTTATGGTGCTTATGGCTTAACACCTGAGTGCTGATGCCTGCTTCATTGGCGCGTACCAAACCATAGGCATTGGCTTTATTGGCAATAACCGCACTAATTTTGCCCGGAATAAAACCGCTGCTGCAGGCATCAATTAATGCCTGCAGGTTAGAGCCACTGCCGGAAATCAGTACAACGATAGATTTCATCAGTAGCCTTATTCGTTAATCACAACCAGCTCGTCGCCAGCGGCAGCAGCCTGAATGTCACCTAAGTGCCAGGCGGTTTCACCGGCCGCGGTTAACAAGCTTAGCGCTTGCTGCAGCTTGTCCTGCGGTACTACCACTATCATACCGACACCACAGTTAAAGGTGCGGTACATTTCATGCCGGCTGATATTACCTTGCTGTTGCAGCCAGTTGAAAATGGCCGGCCATTGCCAGCTGTTACCGTCAATGACCGCTTTGGTATTTTCTGGCAGTACACGCGGAATATTTTCCCAAAAACCACCACCTGTAATGTGACACAGTGCATGTACCGGCAGCTGTTTAAACAGCTGCAGCAGGTTTTTCACATAAATGCGGGTCGGCTCCAGTAAATGGTCGGCCAGGGTTTTACCTTCCAATAGGCTGTCCGGGCTTTGGCCGCTGACTTCCAGTACTTTGCGGATCAGCGAGAAGCCATTAGAGTGCGGGCCGGAAGAGGCCAGTGCAATCAGCTGATCGCCTGGTTTTACCTTGCTGCCATCGATAATGTCGGCCTTTTCTACCACGCCAACGCAGAAACCGGCGATGTCATAGTCTTCACCGTGATACATGCCTGGCATCTCAGCCGTTTCGCCGCCCACCAGCGAGCAGCCAGATTGATAACAGCCCTCGGCGATGCCATTAACCACTGCTGAGGCTGTGTCAACATCCAACTTGCCGGTGGCATAGTAATCAAGGAAAAACAGCGGCTCAGCACCTTGCACCACTAAGTCGTTCACACACATAGCAACCAGATCGATACCGACACCGTCGTGGCGTTTTAAATCCATCGCCAGGCGCAGCTTAGTGCCAACACCGTCGGTACCCGATACCAGCACCGGCTCTTTATAACCGGCAGGGATCTGACATAAAGCACCAAAGCCGCCTAAGCCGCCCATCACCTCAGGGCGCCGTGTGCGTTTTACTGCGCCTTTAATACGTTCGACCAGCGCATTGCCTGCGTCTATGTCAACTCCGGCGTCTTTGTAGCTTAATGATGTTTTCTGCTCGCTCACGGCTATCCTCGAATGGCTAAAGTGGAAAGGCTAAAAGTGGCGGCATTTTACCTGCTTAACGCCGCCGACAAAAGCCTTACTGCATAGCATTTGCCATAGCTTGTTTAACGTAGTCGTACAGGCTAATGCTATTGTCACGGGTAATTTTGTGATAACAGACTGATGCAAAAGGAAATTCTTTATTCTGGAATTGCACATAAACAAAAGGTGCGTCACTGTCAGCCTGATTAAGTTGCCAGTTGCCGCCTACATTTGCGATAAACACCTGGCCAATATAGGCGCCGATAATATTGCATAGGGTAAACACCAGCTCGGCGCTGTGCCGTTGTTGCTGTTCGCGCTGGTACAAGCTGCTCAGCAAGGTATCGACCTGATGTAAGCTATCAATACTATTATCCAACTGCAGTTGATGCTCGTCTTGCGCGTAGTGAATGGCGTCTGTGGCAGAGCCTTGCATCAGGTTGGCCAGCTCTTGGGGTGACATAGGTGGTTGCATATAAGCCTCAGGTTTTTTGATGGGCGGCCAGAATAAGCTGACGCAGTTGTTTACTGCCAGGGCCCAGGGTTTCTTCTTTTGGCGTCACCAGCGAAATGGCGGCGATGCGCTCGCTGCTGTGCGTTAAATTTATTTGTGCCAGCTGACCGGCGGCGATGGCGTCGTTAACCAGAAAATCCGGCAACCAGCAAAAGCCCAGCCCCAGCTGCAGTATTTCTATCGCTTCAAAAAAATTATCCACCGTCCAACGCTGTTCTGCACGCAGCCAGCCGGCATTTTCCTGCGGCTTTTGTGCGGTGTCGCGGATCACCAGCTGTAAATGCTGGCTTAGTTCATTCTGGTCAATCTCGCCTGCGCTGGCCAGGCTGTTACCGGCGCTGGTAACCGGAATAAAGCGGGTAACACAAAGCGGCTCGCCTAAGTAGCCTTTGGGAATTACCGCAGCGGCGGCGATGACTAAATCGGCCTTTTTCTGCTGGATAATTTCCGCACTGCCGGTAATGACACTGTCGATCAGCTGAATACGACTGCCGCGGCTTAGCGGATAAAACGCGGCCAATGCCTGATTTAAAAACGTTCTTGGGTAGGCTAATTCCACCGCGATGCGGATCTCTGGCTCCCAGCCCTGGTTAATATTCGAGGCCAGCAACTCTAAATCTTCAACTTGCTGTGTCAGCAAACGGGAGCGGCGCAGCATCACTTCACCGGCTTCGGTTAAATAGGCTTTGCGCCCACGCACTTCAAGCAGCTCTACACCCAGCTGCGACTGCAATTTTGCTACTGCATGATTCAGTGACGACTGGCTTTTATTCAGTACGTCAGCCGCCTGAGCATAGCCACCGGCGTCTACCACTGCCTGCAAAATGCGCCATTGTTCTAAGGTTGAGCGAGGGCGGTATGGCATAGTGGTGTCAGCACTCCGGCAGGGTTAGTTATTGGCGATAAGCACGGCTCTAAGGGGGGCCGGGTAGCCTTCAATGGTTTTACTATGATCAGTTGTATCCAGAAAATCAATTAAACTTTCATTCTCCATCCAGTCGGTTTTGCGCTGCTCGTCCAAGCTGGTGCGGTTTAAATCTGCCAGCCGCACGTTGTTAAAGCCTAAGCGCTGCAGCCAGTGAGTGAGCGCTGCCACGCTTGGAATAAACCAGACATTGCGCATTTTGGCATAGCGCTCGCCGGGCACCAGCACGGTATGCTCATCGCCTTCCACCACCAGCGTTTCTAATATCAGCTCACCGCCCGGGCGCAGCTGGTTTTTAAGCTGTTGTAGAAAATCCAGCGGCGAGCGGCGGTGATACAATACGCCCATCGAAAAGACCGTATCAAACTGTTTAAGCGGTGGCATCTCGTCAATACCAATCGGAATAAGGTTTACGGCCGGGTCCGGGTTAAAATGCTTAATCGCCTGGAACTGGGCATAAAACAGCTGTGACGGATCTATACCCACCACAAAGTCTGCTCCTTCACCGCGCATACGCCAAAGATGATAGCCACTGCCGCAACCGACATCCAGCACCGTGCGGCCTTTAAGCGCGCTGATATGTGGCAGTACCCTGTGCCATTTAAAATCAGAGCGCCATTCGGTATCGATCTCAATGCCGTGAATGTTAAAAGGGCCTTTACGCCAGGGTTTAAGCTGTTGCAGCAAATAACGGATTTGCTGTGCCTGACCGGCGCTGATGTCCTCTGTGGTACCAAATTGTACCTGTTGCTTTAGTTCAATCTGGCTGGCGCTGGTTGGTGGCAGGTTGCTAATGACTTTTTGCCACTGTTTAAAGTCACCGTGCAGCGCCTCTTTACTCCAGCTGGCCAGTTGGGCTGGCAGAGTTTCCAGCCAGCGGTGTAGTTTATTTTGCGCCAGTTGGGCGTAAAACGCGGAGAAATCAAGCATAGTTAACCCTGTTTAATCGCCACCATTGAGCAAAAATTAAAACACTGAAACCACAGTGTCTGACTGCTAAAACCGGCAGCGGCTAAACGCTGCTGGTGCTCGGCCAGGGTATCGGGTTTCATCACATTTTCCAGTGCGCTGCGTTTTTGGCTGATCTCCAGCTCGCTGTAGCCATTGGCGCGTTTAAAATCGTGGTGTAAATCGATAAGTAACTCGTTGGCGCTGTTATCGCTGCTGATAAACTTCTCCGACAAAATCAGTATGCCACCGGGCTTTAGCCCCTGATACACGCGGGCGATAAGGGCGGCGCGATCGGCCTTAGGTAAAAACTGCAACGTGAAGTTAATCACCACTACGGCAGCCTGTTCGATGCTTTGCTGGCGGATATCGGCCAGTAACACCTGCACCGGCACTTGCGAACGAAAGACCTGTAAGTGACGCTCACAGCGTTCTACCATAGCGCTGCTGTTATCCACGGCAATAATACGGCTGTTAGCCGCGTTGATATTACGCCGCATCGCAAGCGTAGCGGCGCCTAGTGAGCAGCCGAGGTCGTAATAATGGCTGTCAGCTTGCTGAAAGCGGGCAGTGAGTTTGCCAATGGTTTGAATAATGGTCTGATAACCGGGTACAGAGCGCTGGATCATGTCAGGAAAAACTTCAGCTACCTGATCGTCAAAACGAAAATCCTGTACCTGTGCCAGCGGCTCGGCAAATATCTGATCTTTTTGCATACAAGCGTTACTACCGTAAAAAGTGGCGCGAAAAATCTGCCGCCTAGTTTAGCCTAAAAGCGTTCAACACTACAGCAAGCTGTATTGCTGCTCGCCCGGCCAGGGCGCCAGACAAGGGTGGGGATAGCCCAGATCTGCAGAAAATTGGCGGCATAATTGTGGTGCCAGCGTATTATCCGGCGTGTGAAAGAAGCAAAACGGTGTTTTACCCATCTCAAGCCATTGCTTAATTTTGCCAAGCCAGGGCTGATAAAACTGTCGGTTTAACGCCATGTCATCACTGCCAATAAACCGCAGCATTGGCGTGCTGCTAAAGCTGATGGCATGCACCGCGACCCGCGGCTTTTTCGCCTGAGCATCCAGCAGAGCTGGCGTGGTTGGCGCCACGGCAAACAGTGCCCGGCTATCGATCACTACCCGTTCAGCGCCATAGTGCTGCAGCATCTTATGCAGCGCAACTTCGTGCTGGCCCTTATCAAAATAAGCCGGGTGGCGCACTTCAACGGCACAGCGATAGTGCTGGCTTATCTGCTGCACCATGCTGCTAAGCCGGGGTAGCGTGTCGGGGCCAAAATGGGCTGGCAATTGTAAATGCACCAGCGCCAGTTTAGGTGCCAGTGGTGCCAGCAGCGCCAACCAGGTTGTTAGCTGCGACAGGTCGGCTTGTTGTTGATGGCTTAAGCGCTGCGGTACCTTTAACACAAAGCGGTAATCTTCCGGTGTGTCTTGCAGCCAGCGTGTCAGGGTTTCCGTTGAGGGATCGGCATAGAAGCTGGTATTGCCTTCTGCTGTGTTAAAAAAACGCGCATACTGCGCCAGATACTGCACTGTCTGCTGATCTTTTGAGTATAGGGAATTTTTCCAGGCCGGATTGGCCCAGACCGGGCAACCAAGATACAACATGCTGGCTTGACCTTCTTAAAGTGGCAGCGTACAACTAACAGCGTAAACCTAACAATAGCGGCAAAGAATAACATAATGATAATAAGATTATTAATCTGCCTGTTACTGTGCTTGGGTTGGTCAGGCCACATAGCGGCAACTAGCTTGAGTGAAGCTGTAAGCTTGCCCGATCCATTGCAGGTCGCTATCAGCAGCGACAGCTTTCCTTATATGTTCGCTGATGATAACGGTGAACCGGCAGGTCTGGTGGTAGATTACTGGCGTGAAGTGGGACGTCAGCAGGGTGTTGCTGTGCGTTTTACCATGACTGACTGGCCGCAAACGCTACAGCTATTGCAAAGCGGCGCGGTGCATTTACATGGCGGCATCGCCTACACCGCCGAGCGGGCACAGCGCTATCACATGGGCGATACCGGCATTGCAGTGCAAAGTAACATTTTTTTGCATCGTGATTTGCCCTCAGCCAGTAATCTGACGGCGCTTACCCCCTATGCTATCGGCGTCATCGATAAGTCCAGCCACGTTGATACCATTGAACAATTGTTGCCCAAGGCTATCTTAAAGCCGTATCCGAATGTCAGTGCCATGTATGACGCTGCGCTGGCGGGGGAAATCCGCGTGATGAGCGCGCTGGATCGCTTGCCGCCACGTTATGCCCGTTATGACGAGCTGATTGCCCAGTTTCCAATGTACAGGAAGATGCCACTGCGCAGTATCAGTCTGAATTATGCGATGAATAAAAACTCGGTGTTTTCGCCAACCATAGTAAAGGCAACCGCCGCGGTGGATGCTGCTTTTCTTGCGCGTCTGGAGCGGCGCTGGCTTGGTGTTGCTGCTGATGATGATACGCTGTTACTGGGTGTGCCTATCGATAACCAGCCTTACATGCATGTCTCACTGCAGGGTGAAGCCCAGGGATTATTTGTTGAGCTGTGGCGGCTGTGGTCAGAGGTGACCGGCGTTAAGATCGCTTTTGTGCCAGACACGTCTTTTAATAATTTGCAGCAATTGGCCAAAGGCCGTATTGACGTGTTAATTGGTTTTCCCAGCAACCAGCAACTGCCGGCAGAAGTGACTACCGCTTATCAGTTGTATGGCTTTGACTCCCATTTTTACGCGTTACAAAGCGCAGAGGAAGAACCGCTTAGTGCCGACAGTGCCGTGAAGATAGGACTGTTTGAAAACGCACCTTATCTCGATGAATTAGCCCAGCGCTACCCCAATGCTCAGTTCGTGCGGTTTCGTTCTCTTTCTCAGATGATTGAAAAGACATTAGCCGGTGAGCTGGCTGGCTTTTATGGCGCCACAGCGATTATGGCGCAGCGCTTACCCGCAATGAATTTACAGGATGTGTTTAAACTGCAGGCGGATAGCCGCATCAGTGCGCCGCTGTACAGTTTAATCCGCATTGGCCGGCCGCAGTTGGCTGAGCAAATCCGCCAGGGCTTTAATCAAATTTCACTGCAACAACTGATAGACGTTGAGAAAGTATGGGTGGCGCAAGCCAGCCAGCGCTATTTTCCACAGTTTTTACAGCAAGTGCCTATCACGCTGACTGAACAACAATGGCTGGAACAGGCTGGCACACTTAAAGTGGGGATGTTATCGACCTGGCCACCGATGGAGTTTGTGAATGATGATGGTGAGCCGGCTGGCGTGACTGTTGATATGTTTGACATTCTGAGCCAGCGTTTAAAGGCTCAGTTTGACATAGTCACTTTTACTAATTTTTCCGCTATGTTAGCGGCGCTGAAACAAAAAGACATTGATCTGGTCGCAAATGTGTCAGAGCGGCCGGAGCGGCATACTTATGCCAAATTCACCGATGAGTTCTGGTCGACACAATGGGCGGTTATCAGCGCCTATGACAGCACAACTGTTGTCAGTACCAGTCAATTAAATGGCAAAACTGTTGCTGTTTATCAGGATTACCAATTAGCCCGCCATCTTAATGATACTTACCCCCAGATAAAGGTGATTCCGGTAAGCTCATTGCGTCGTGGTCTGCAGCTGCTGCAACAGCAAGACGTCGATTATGTACTGGACTCCGTAGAGGCCGCCAGCGAGATGTTACGCCAGATGGGGTACTTATCGCTGCGGGTGCAGATATTAGACGATTTACCCTCTTACCCGTCACTTATCGCGGTACGCGATGATTATCAGCCGCTGGTAGTAATGCTAAATAAGGGCCTGCGTAGTATTGGTAAAGAAGAGCGGCAGCAGCTGTACCAGAAGTGGTTTAGTTTCCAGATAACCCAGGGCATCAACAAGGCGCAGCTACGTACTTTAATGTGGCAAATTGGTGGTGCTGTGGCCATGTTGTTGGTATTTGTGGTGTTTTGGAACCTGTCTCTGCGTCGTGAAGTGTCATTGCGCCGTCAGGCCGAGCAGAAAATGCGCTTTATGGCCACCCATGATGATTTAACACAGCTGCCTAACCGTGCTCTGATCAAAGAACGCATTGAACAGGCACTGCTGCAACATGCCCGGCATAACGAAATTCTGGCGCTGATGTTTATTGATTTAGACGGCTTTAAAGAGGTAAATGACCGCTTTGGCCACGATACCGGCGATGAGTTACTGATTAAGCTGGCAGACGTACTTAGGGACACCGTGCGAAAAAGCGACACCGTGGCCCGCTTCGGCGGTGATGAGTTTGTCATTTTACTGACCGGCTTGCTAAGCCGTGATGATGCTGCCATTGTTGCGCAAAAGATCCTGCACCAGCTTAGTCAGCCGGTAACCTTATCTGTCGGGCAAGTGCAGGTAGGGGCCAGTATTGGTATTGCGGTTTACCCGGAGGATGGCACCGACAGCGCCAAACTGCTGAAAGTGGCAGACAGTTTGATGTACCGTATTAAGCAGCAGGGCAAAAATCAGTATTGTTTTTCCCGGGCGGTGTTTTCGTAAGCGGGCAGTGACATTAAGCGTCAATTCTATATAATTAGCCGTCATTTTAATGCCGCTGATTAGCAAGGTAGAAGGAAGGTTTAATGCGTAGCCATTATTGCGGTTTGTTAACTGCACAACAGGTGGGACAACAGGTGTCGTTATGCGGCTGGGTTAACCGGCGCCGCGATCTGGGTGGGTTAATCTTTATCGACTTGCGCGACCGCGAAGGTTTAGTGCAGGTAGTCTGTGACCCCGATTTAAAAAACCTGTTTGATGTGGCCTACACGCTGCGCAATGAATTCTGTATTCAGGTAAAAGGCGCAGTGCGGGCGCGGCCTGACTCGCAAATTAACAAAGATATGGCCACCGGCGAAGTGGAAGTCTATGCCAGTGAGCTTATCATCCTAAACAAAGCTGCACCCTTGCCGCTGGACTCTAACCAGAACAACAGCGAAGAGCAGCGCTTAAAATACCGCTACCTGGATCTGCGCCGGCCTATGATGACTGAGCGGCTGAAGTTTCGCGCCAAGGTAACCAGCTTTGTGCGTAACTTTATGGATAGCCACGGCTTTATGGATGTGGAAACGCCAATCCTGACCAAAGCCACACCTGAAGGCGCCCGTGATTACTTAGTACCAAGCCGCACCCACAAGGGCCAGTTTTTTGCGCTGCCACAATCGCCGCAGTTGTTTAAGCAGCTGTTGATGATGTCCGGCTTAGACCGCTACTACCAAATTGTGAAGTGCTTCCGTGACGAAGACTTGCGTGCCGACCGTCAGCCGGAATTTACCCAAATCGATATCGAAACCTCGTTTATGACATCTGAGCAGGTTATTGACGTGACCGAAAAGATGGTGCATCAGATGTTTAATGAATTACTGGGAGTAGACTTGGGCAAGTTCCCGCGCATGCCGTACTGGGAAGCCATGCGGTTATACGGCTCAGACAAGCCGGATTTACGTAACCCAATGCAATTTGTCGATATTGCCGATCTGGTAAAAGACGTTGAGTTTAAAGTGTTCTCTGGCCCGGCAAATGATGCCAAAGGCCGTGTAGTGGCACTTAAAGTGCCTGGCGGCGCAGAGAAAGTCTCACGCAAAGATATCGACGGCTACACCAGCTTTGTGGGCATTTACGGTGCCAAAGGTTTGGCCTGGATGAAGGTTAATGACGTCGCCGCAGGTGCTGAAGGCGTGCAATCGCCGGTAGCTAAATTTTTAACGCCAGAGATTATCGCCAGCATTATCAGCCGAACCGGTGCCGCCAATGGTGATTTAATTTTCTTTGGCGCCGACAGCTATAAAGTGGTGTGTGAGGCGATGGGCGCACTGCGCTTAAAGCTGGGCGAAGAGTTAGCGATTACCCAACCGGGCTGGAAGCCGTTGTGGGTGGTCGATTTCCCGATGTTTGAAGAAAATGACGATGGCAGCTTCTCTGCTGTGCACCACCCGTTTACGTCACCGTTAGACACGGCTGCTTTTGTTAACACGCCTAACAACGAGCTGCAGCTAGGCAGTCTGCTGTCTAACGCCTACGATATGGTGTTAAACGGTACTGAATTAGGTGGTGGCTCGGTACGTATTCACACTGCTGAGGTACAAGCTAAAGTTTTTACCCTGCTGGGCATTAGCGATGAAGAAGCCGCCGAAAAATTTGGCTTCCTGTTAGAGGCGTTAAAATACGGTGCGCCGCCACATGCTGGCTTAGCTTTTGGTCTGGATCGTCTGGTGATGCTGATGACTGGCGCTACCTCTATCCGCGATGTGATGGCGTTTCCGAAAACCGCCACTGCCGCTTGCCCGCTGACAGATGCACCCGGTGCCGCTAACCCGGCGCAACTGGCAGAGCTGGGCATTAGCGTGGTAGCAAAACCACAATAAATTGTTTTATCTGCAATACCGTGGCAGCCACAAGGCTGCCACAACTAAGGAGTAACTGATGGCCGGCCATAGTAAATGGGCGAACATGAAGCATCGCAAAGCCCGTCAGGATGCGAAAAAAAATAAAATCTTCACCAAAATTATCCGCGAACTAACGGTAGCGGCGCGGTTAAACCCCGATATCAGTGCTAACCCCAGATTGCGGCTGGCGGTAGATAAAGCGCTGTCAGAAAATATGACCCGCGATACTATCGACCGTGCTATTAAACGCGGTGCCGGTGCCAACGAGGGCGAAAACTACGAAGAGTTAGTATACGAAGGCTATGGCCCGGGTGGCGTGGCGGTGATTGTTGAAACCATGACCGACAACCACAAACGCACGGTAGCAGACGTACGCCATGCCTTTAGCAAAGCCGGCGGCAGCCTGGGTACGACAGGGTCGGTAGCTTATTTATTTAGTCGTCGTGGTGTACTGCTGTTTGCCCCAGGTGTGGATGAAGACGCGTTAATGGATGCCGCGCTGGAAGCGGGTGCGGAAGATATCCTTAATCACGATGATGGCAGTATTGAAGTATTAACCGCCGCTGAGCATTACAATGATGTAAAAGACGCGCTGACTGTTGCGGGTTTTAACGCCGATAACAGTGAAGTGACCTTAATACCGGCAACCCGCTGTGAGGTTACAGCAGAACATGCGGCCGCCTTTTTTAAGCTGCTCGATCAGCTGGAAGATTCTGACGACGTGCAAAACGTCTATCATAATGCCGACATCAGTGACGAGCTGATGGCCGAGCACGGCTAAGCGTGAATATCATTCTTGGCATCGATCCTGGTAGCCGGTTAACCGGTTATGGTGTGGTGCGCCAAAGCGGCATGAAGTTTGAGTACGTCGCCAGTGGCTGCATCCGGCTTAACAGCAGCGATCTGTTGGCAGAACGGCTACTGGATATCTTTAATGGCGTTAGCGAGATTATCCGCCAAAGCCAACCCACCATCTTTGCTATAGAGCAGGTATTTATGGCGCGCAATGCTGACTCGGCATTAAAGTTGGGGCAAGCCAGAGGCGCGGCTATCGTTGCCGCCAAGCATGCCGGGCTTGAAGTGTTTGAATATTCTGCCCGGCAGGTAAAACAATCTGTTGTTGGCACGGGGGCTGCCGATAAAGCCCAGGTGCAGCATATGGTGCGCACCTTACTGAAGCTGCCCGCCAACCCTCAGGCCGACGCCGCCGATGCGCTTGCAGTTGCCTTGTGTCATGGGCATACTCAGCAAAGTTTGGTCAGCCTGGCCGGTCAGGCCCGCAAGACTGTACGTGGCCGCCTGCGCTGAGTGCGTCACCTTATATAAGCAGAGACTATGATTGGACGTTTACGCGGCACCTTGCTGGAAAAGCAAGCGCCTGATTTATTAATTGAAGTGGCCGGTGTCGGCTACGAAGTACAGCTGCCGCTGACCAGCTTTTATCGGCTGCCGGCTGTGGGCGCTGAGGCGGTTATTTACACCCATTTTGTGGTACGCGAAGACGCCCAGCTTTTATATGGTTTTGTTAATCAGACCGAGCGGGCGCTGTTTAGACAGTTGATTAAAGCCAATGGTGTCGGACCCAAACTGGCGCTGACTATTTTGTCGGGCATGACCGCTTCGCAGTTTGTCCGCTGCGTACAGCTGGACGATCTTAGTACCCTGGTAAAGCTGCCCGGCGTGGGTAAGAAAACCGCTGAGCGTTTAGTGGTAGAAATGCGCGACCGGTTAAAAGACTGGGGCATTGCAGCAGACACGCCGGTAACAGACAGCCTGGTACTACAAGGTGATGATGCGCTGTTTATCGGCACGCCCAGTGCAGAGCAAGACGCTGCCAGTGCTCTGGTATCGTTGGGCTATAGCCAGCTGCAGGCAGATAAAGCGGTCAAAGCAGTAAAACAGCCTGATATGAGCAGTGAGCAACTGATTAAAGCGGCGCTGAGGAGCATGATGTAACCATGATTGAAGCCGACAGGTTAATACAAACCACTGCGACACGCGAAGATGAAGTGATCGACCGGGCAATAAGGCCGAAAACCCTGGCCGATTACACCGGTCAGCAGCATGTCTGTCAGCAAATGGCCATCTTTATTGAAGCGGCGCGCGGTCGTGGCGACCCTTTGGACCACTTGCTGATTTTCGGCCCGCCGGGTTTGGGTAAAACCACATTGGCGATGATTGTTGCTAATGAAATGGGCGTTAATATTAAAACGACCTCAGGGCCGGTGCTGGAAAAGGCTGGCGATTTAGCCGCACTGTTAACTAACCTTGAGCCCAATGACGTACTGTTTATCGACGAAATTCACCGGTTAAGCCCGGTGGTAGAGGAAATTCTCTACCCGGCGATGGAAGATTATCAGCTGGATATTATGATAGGCGAGGGGCCGGCTGCGCGCTCCATTAAGCTGGATTTACCACCTTTTACGCTGGTGGGCGCCACTACCCGCGCCGGCGCACTGACTTCACCGCTGCGCGACCGCTTTGGCATAGTACAGCGGTTAGAGTTTTATAAAGTCTCAGAGTTAACTCAAATCATTCTGCGCTCGGCGCATTTTCTTCATTTAAACCTGGACGAAGCAGGTGCTGCCGAAATTGCCCGCCGCTCACGTGGCACACCACGCATCGCCAACCGTTTGCTACGTCGGGTGCGCGACTATGCTCAGGTAAAGCATGACGGTACTGTGACGCCGGACATAGCCGCAGCTGCGCTACAGATGGTTGACGTTGACGCTGAAGGTTTTGATTATATGGACCGCAAGTTGATCTTAGCCATTATTGAAAAATTCAGCGGTGGCCCGGTTGGGCTGGATAATCTGGCTGCGGCGATAGGCGAAGAGAAAGACACTATAGAAGATGTGATAGAGCCGTTTTTAATTCAGCAAGGCTTTATACAGCGTACACCGCGCGGCCGCACCGCCTCGCCACGCGCTTACACCCACTTTGGTTTCGACATACCCAAATCAGACTAAGCTGAATAAAAGTATCCACTAACTGGATGGCGCTGCAGCTAGGCGACAAATTAAAAAGCAAGACGAGTATAGCGGCCTATGTGAGTTTTTCGGACTGGCGCACCAGCATTTTTAATGCAGGCAACAACGCTGTAGTGCCAGCCAGGACGTGGATAAAAAAAAGCCCGCTCAAAGGAGCGGGCAATGCAACAAGTTGAAGGAGTGCTTCAAAAAATCCAGGGAACATGTTGAAACAGCAACAAAATTTGGCTTAAACACAAATCTCATTACCAAGTGATCCTTACTAAGACAGAGCAGCTTGGCTGCTGTATCTTTGCGCTAGCTCAGAACACCTGCGTATTATGTCGATTTGGAGTAATTACTTCAAACGAGAAAAACTGCAGCGAGACTATTAAAAAAACTAATGTAACTTAGTGTTAGGAGCGGTTAATTCCTAAACAGTTTTGCTTTATTACCGCTTTGAGTCTTTTGTTCATGCAGGGTTAAGATAGAAGCCGCATCATAGCCGCATTACTTTTTGTCACAATTTATGTCGTGGGCCAGCCAGATCGAAGTTACAGGGCATTGAACTTAGCTAAAGTAAAAATTAACGAAATACTTGAACTAATTGCAGAAAAAATGTCCAACAAAACAAATTTAAAAAATCAAGTAGGCGATGCAGAAAAATATAGTTGTGTTTAGCTTGCCTCGACGATTGAGTTAGTGCGCGTGCTTACTTATCATATGCAGCAATTAAAGCGATCAGCCATGTCAGAAACTGTCTTTTCATTCCCCGTGCGCGTGTACTATGAAGATACCGATGCCGGAGGAATAGTTTACTATGCCAATTATTTGAAATTTTTTGAGCGAGCGCGCACCGAATGGTTGCGCGCCCTGGGTATTGAGCAGGATTTATTATTGTCAAAAAATGTCGCCTTTGTTGTTACCCAGGTTTTAATGGATAACAAAAAGCCGGCTAAATTTAATGAATTATTGACGGTTTCCAGTCAAATCAGTACCTTAAAGCAAGCGAGCATAGTTTTTATACAAAAAATTTATAACGTTGCCGGCGACCTGGTTTGCTCGGCAACCATTAAGGTTGCCTGCGTTGCACCGCAGGAGATGAAGGCCAGGGCCATTCCGGCCGACATTACAGAGGTATTATCAGGTGGCAGGTGAGATTTCTATTTTAGGGTTGTTAATTGAAGCCAGTTTCGTTGTGCAGCTGGTGATGCTGATTTTAGTGGCGATGTCAGTGATGTCCTGGACCATGATTTTTCGTCGGCGTAAGGCGCTGAGTGATGCAGTGGTTGACGCCAAAAAATTTGAAGACAGGTTTTGGTCAGGTGTTGATTTAGCCAAGCTGTATAACGAAGTGAGTGCCCGTGCTAGTAACAATGGTTTAGAGGCGTTATTTAAAGCAGGCTTTAAAGAGTTTGCCCGTTTGCATAAAACCAACAGCCGCCAGCCGACGGCGGTAATGGAAGGTACACAGCGTGCGATGCGCGTAGGCTTGTCGCGAGAGGTCGAGCGTTTAGAGATGCACTTGCCATTTTTGGCTACCGTGGGCTCAATAAGTCCTTACATTGGTCTGTTTGGTACAGTGTGGGGCATTATGAATTCGTTTATCGCGCTGGGCGCGGTAGAGCAGGCCACGCTTGCAATGGTGGCACCGGGGATAGCCGAAGCGTTAATCGCAACGGCGATTGGCTTATTTGCTGCTATTCCTGCGGTTATTGCTTACAACAAGTTTTCACATCAGGTAGAAGTGCTGGAAAGCAGTTATGCCAACTTTGTTGAAGAGTTCGCCAATATATTGCACCGCCAGGCCGTTGCCAATAACGGAGATGTTGCCTGATGTATGTGAGAAAAAAGCGTCGGTTAAAGGCTGAAATAAACGTTGTGCCCTATATCGACGTGATGTTGGTACTGTTAGTCATTTTTATGGTGACTACGCCTTTGATTACGCAAGGCGTAAAGGTAGAGTTGCCTAAATCTGCTGCAGAGCCAATTAAACAAATGCAGGATGGTAAAACGCCGTTGGTGGCGACCGTCGATCAGGACGGTCTGTACTATTTTGAAAAAGACGGCAAGCAGCAAGGGCCTTTTACTGCCGCTGAGCTTACTGTCGAGGTAGCCAGCTGGCTGAAAATAGAGCCCGGTACCCAGGTGATTGTAAAAGGCGATCGTAAAGTCAGTTACGACGCCGTGATCAGGCTGATTAATGTGTTAAAAGGCGCCGGTGCGCCTGCAGTAGGCCTGATGACAGACAATGTGGACGCGGGTTGATATGGCGCTGCAGATAGAGCCGGCAGTAGCAAAGTCGCTGGGCTTGCATGTTGGCATTATTATCATGCTGGTGTTTAGCGCTGATTTTTCCAGTAAGCCCGAGATGGTATCGGTCAGCTTGCACAGTGAAGGCACTGCACCGGTTGAAGCGGTGGCGATAGATGAGCAACAGCTCAATCAGCGCGTAGCGCAGATGCAAAAAGAACGTGATGCGGCTAAAGCCGCAGAAGAAAAACGTATTCGTGATTTAGAGCGTCGTGCTGAGCAGGCTGAAAAAAGCCGTGCCGCCGAAGAAGCCCGTCTAAAGCGGGTGGCTGAAGAGAAGCGTAAAGCAGATGCCGAAGCGGCTAAAGCCAAAGCGGCGGCGGCAGAAGCGAAAAAACAACAGCAACAGGAAGCGGCTAAGGCAAAAGAGGCTGAACAGGCGCGGCTGGTAAAAGAGCAGGAACGCAAAAAAGCAGAAGAAGCGGCCAAGGCAGCTGAGCAGAAGCGCAAAGCGGAACAGGAAGCTGCTGAGAAAGCGGCCGCAGAGCGGGCTCGCCAGGCAGAGGAAGCGCGTCAGCGTGCCGAGCAAGAGCGCGCCATGCAAGAGCAACTGGCGAAAGAAGCGCAAGCCCGTGCAGCAGCGCGCTCGCGGCAGGCTGCTACTGAGGTGCAGCGCTATACGGCGCTGATACGTGATGCCATCCAGCGTAATTTGTTGGTGGATGAGAGCATGCGCGGTAAATCGTGCCGGATCAATATCCGGCTGGCCAGTAATGGTTTTGTGACAAATGTTGGCGTGTTAAGCGGTGACAGAACGGTGTGTGATGCCACAGTCAGGGCCGTAAATCGGGCCGGAACCTTACCAGTGTCGGCGGATCCGGATGTGTATAACCAGTTAAAAGATATTAACTTAACGGTAAGCCCAGAACTTTAATTATGCTGAAATTTATCCGAACGACAGTTTTGTTTTTTGCGGTGCTGCTAGCGGCTAAAGCCAATGCGTCACTGGAGATTGTTATCACCGAAGGTATTGACTCTGCCAGGCCGGTGGCCATTTTACCTTTTACCTTTAAAGGCGCTACCTTGCCAAGTCAGCGCTTAGACGAAGTGATCGCGGCGGACTTGATGCGCAGCGGTAAATTTAGCCCACTGGCCAGCATTAAATTTCCACAGCGCCCACCAAGCGCAGCGCAAATTGACTATGCCGCCTGGGCGCGTGAAGGCGTAGAGGCCATTGTTATTGGTCAGGTTACGGAAGTGGGTATCGACCGCTATACCGTTAGTTTTGAACTGATTGATGTGTTAAAAGGCAGTAATGCTGCCAGCCGGCAATCACTGAATGCTGGCCGCTTAACCACCGGTGGCCATATTCTTGATAGCCGCGAGACGACCATAAGCGGTAGTCAGTTCCGCCAGTACGGACATCGCATCAGCGATATCGTCTACGAAAAGCTGACCGGGGAGCGCGGTGCCTTTTTAACAAAAATTGCTTATGTGTTGGTTAATCGTCAACTGGAGTTTCCTTACCAGTTAGTGGTTGCTGATTATGATGGCTTTAACGAGCAGATTTTACTGCGTTCAAAAGAGCCGCTGATGTCGCCAAGCTGGTCACCAGATGGCACCAAACTGGCTTATGTCACTTTTGAGAAGCGTCAGTCACAAATTTATATTCAGGACATTTATAGTGGCCGTCGCACTATGTTAAGCAGCACACCGGGTATTAATGGTGCGCCAGTGTGGTCACCTGATGGCCGCAAGCTGGCTATGGTGCTGTCAAAAGACGGTAACACAGAAATATACACCATGGAGGTGGCCACCAAGTCACTGACACGGATAACGAATCACCGGGCGATCGATACAGAGCCCGCGTGGGCGCCAGATGGTAAGGAGCTGTTATTTACTTCTGAGCGAGGTGGAAATCCACAACTTTATAGCGTAAATTTGTTAACGGGTACAACCAGACGTTTAACCTTTGAAGGTGAAATGAACCTGGCTGGATCTTATACACCAGATGGCAATTCGGTGGTGATGGTAAATCGCACCCGTGGCCAGTATCACATTGCAAAAATGGATCGGCAGACCCGGTTTTTGCAGGTACTGACCAGAACTAATCTGGATGAGTCACCGAGCGTGGCACCTAATGGTTCTATGATCATTTATAGTACTATGCACGGCAATGCTCAGGTGTTAGCACTGGTTTCTATGGATGGGCGTTTTAAAGCACGACTGCCGGCGGTGGAAGGACAAGTTAAATCGCCGGCCTGGTCGCCGTTTTTATAAAAAAGCAAGATCGTAATTACATTTAAATACTAAGGACAACATCATGAAATTAAATAAAGTGTTAAAAGGTTTGTTCATTGCATTACCAGTGCTGACTCTGGCTGCTTGTAGCTCAACTTCATCTACTGACCAGTCAGGTGCAGACACTTCAGGTATGCAAGATACTGTGCAGGTAGAAACAGTAGAGCAGGTTGTTAGCCCGGCAGAGCAGATGCGTCAGAAGCTGGAAGCGCTGCGTCAGGAAAACACCATTTACTTCGATTTCGACAAAGCCACTGTACGCCCAGAGTTCGTTGAGACTCTGCAGGCTCACGGCGCTTTCTTATCAGCTAACCCTTCAGTTCGCGTAACAATTGAAGGCCACACTGACGAACGCGGCACACCAGAGTACAACATCGCCCTGGGCGAGCGTCGTGCAATGTCTGTGGTACAGTACCTGCAAAACCTGGGCGTTTCTGCCGGCCAAATCTCTACTGTAAGCTACGGTGAAGAGAAGCCAGCTGACACCTCACGTACCGAAGCAGGCTTTGCTAAAAACCGTCGCGCAGTGTTAGTCTATTAATCCAGACTACTCACTTAATTGATGCGAATGACAGTTAAATATACTTTGCTTGCCGCAATAACACTGGTTCACACCAGTGTTATTGCTAATCCGGCGCCGGTTACTGATATTACCCGTAACCGGCCGGTTAACAATTCCGGTCAAATTCAGATGGGCGGCTCTATTGAGCAGCGTCTCACTGCGCTTGAACGTATTGTAGAAGCCCGCTCTGAAGCGCAGTTGCGCATGACTACTCAGCTACAGCAAGTGCTGGATGAAGTGAGTGAATTGCGTGGCATTACAGAGACTCATTCTTACCAGTTGGAAGAAATCCTGCAGCGTCAGCGCGACCTGTATCAGGAAATAGACCGTCGTGTTAGTGCCATACAAACACCGACCAACAGCGCCAGTACAGCCGCGCCCGTAACGAATAACGAGCCTGCTGCCATATACTCATCAGATGCGTCTGAAAACGATGCCTATGACAGAGCCGTTAATATGGTGCTGAAAGATCGGCGCTACGATGCGGCTATCCCCGAATTTGAAAATTTTATCCGCAACTATCCCAACTCGGGTTATGCGCCCAACGCGCATTACTGGTTAGGTCAGCTGCTGTTTAATAATAATGAATTAGCCAAGGCGAAAACCCATTTTGAACGTGTGGTGAATAATTTTCCGCAATCTAACAAAGTGGCAGATGCATTGTTGAAGCTTGGCCAGGTTGCTGAGCGTGAAAGTAACAAAGCTGCTGCACTGCGTTATTATCGTCAGGTGGTAGAAAAGCATGCTACTGCGACTTCGGCAAAGTTAGCGCAAGACCGCATAACCGCATTACAATAGTTAAGCCCGGCGTTAGCCGGGTTTTTTCTGTGTGCAGTTTGGCGTTAACGCTGGCATTTTGACCAATCAAACAGGAACCTTGCGCTTTTTAACACTTTTTGGTTGCACAAAAGCCGTAAATCAGTAAGATATGCGTCCGCAGTGGGGGTCATTAGCTCAGCTGGTAGAGCAGCGGACTTTTAATCCGTTGGTCGATGGTTCGAATCCATCATGACCCACCAAAGCGCACCAACTAAAGTTATCAAAGTGGGTCATTAGCTCAGCTGGTAGAGCAGCGGACTTTTAATCCGTTGGTCGATGGTTCGAATCCATCATGACCCACCACTTTGATACCACCTGTTTGGGTCATTAGCTCAGCTGGTAGAGCAGCGGACTTTTAATCCGTTGGTCGATGGTTCGAATCCATCATGACCCACCACTTTACTTCGTTTTTCCTGCATGGGTCATTAGCTCAGCTGGTAGAGCAGCGGACTTTTAATCCGTTGGTCGATGGTTCGAATCCATCATGACCCACCAACACCACCATATCATCACTTTTAAACCTGCACGGCTTCAGCCAGGCGAGGCTGTATTTTGCTAGTTCCCGGCGTTATAATGCTGGCCCTTTACAGCCAGCGGGTAAGCGCTATGGAACAGACGTTGTATTTCACAGAGCAAGACTTTGCTTTTCCGAAAAAGCCGGTACCGTTAAGCAGCGATGAAAAGCAGGCTTATAAAGCGCGCATTAAAACCTTGCTTCAGCAAAAAGATGCGGTGCTGGTAGCGCATTATTACACTGATCCGGAAATTCAGGCGCTGGCCGAAGAAACCGGTGGCTGTGTATCAGACTCTTTAGAAATGGCCCGTTTTGGTAACGAGCATCCGGCTAAGACGCTGATAGTGGCCGGTGTTAAGTTTATGGGCGAAACAGCCAAAATTTTAACCCCGAATAAAACCGTATTAATGCCGACGCTGGACGCTACCTGTTCACTGGATTTAGGTTGCCCGGCCGAGCCGTTTTCGGCATTTTGTGACGCCCATCCAGACCGCGTGGTGGTGGTGTATGCCAATACCTCGGCTGCGGTAAAAGCGCGGGCTGATTGGGTGGTTACTTCGTCTATCGCGCTGGATGTCGTCGACTACTTAGATAGCCAGGGCAAAAAGATTATCTGGGGGCCGGATAAGCATTTAGGTGCTTATGTGCAAAAGCAAACCGGTGCCGACATGCTGCTGTGGAACGCCGCCTGTATTGTGCATGACGAGTTTAAAGCCAAGGCGCTTATCGAGTTGAAAAAGCAATACCCGGATGCGGCGGTACTGGTACACCCTGAATCACCCGACAGTGTAGTGCAATTAGCCGACGCGGTGGGTTCAACCAGCCAGCTGATTAAAGCCAGCCAGACGCTGCCTAACGACACCTTTATCGTAGCCACCGATAAGGGTATCTTTTATAAAATGCAGCAGCAGATGCCGCATAAGACCTTTCTAGAGGCACCAACCGGTGGTAACGGTGCAACCTGTCGCAGTTGTGCCCATTGCCCCTGGATGGCGATGAACGGCTTAAAGGCGATAGAAGCAGCCTTAACCGACACCAGCGGCCATGAAATTTTTGTTGATGCTGCGCTACGCGAAAAGGCCTTAATCCCGCTTAACCGCATGCTGGGCTTTGCCAGTGAGCTGAAAAAGCAGGTAAAAGGCAACGCTTAAGCGTGGTAATGGCATAACTGAATAAAATTCCACCAGTAGCAGGCCCGCTGCACAGATAACAGTTGCGCCTGTAGTGGAATTTCCCTAGTATAGCCGCGCTTGCAACGCAAGTTCCGGAGAGATGGCTGAGTGGCTGAAGGCGCACGCCTGGAAAGTGTGTTTAGGTTAACCCCTAACGAGGGTTCGAATCCCTCTCTCTCCGCCAGATTAAAACAAAAACCCCGAGCCCAAAGCTCGGGGTTTTTGTTTTAAGGCGGCAGAGATCGAGGATTTGATGAGAACCCTTCGGTTCGACAAATTCGCCGGGAGCACAAAATTGTCTGGAACAATTTTGGACCGTGCTAGCGCGGGTCCGCAGGACTGAGGCAGGAAAGCCTCAGCAAATTTGGACGCACTTTAGTGCGGCTCGTAGAGCCAGCGCCATGGATGGTGCTGGCAATCCCTCGGTGCTGCCCAAAGCTCGGGGTTTTTGTTTTAAGACGGCTGCGCAAGGTGCAGCAGCGTCTGGCAATAAGTTTATCCCTTCAGGCTAGCAGTCACAGTTTTCGAACAGTGATCAATGGCACCTGCCTCAATTAAAAACTTGTGCGTCTTAAATTGTCGCATAGCTCTGTATTCTGAACGTCTTAGTTCAGGAGATGCTATGGTAACGGGAAAAATTGTAATACTGGGTATTGGAGGGCGTGGTTGTGCCGCGCTACAGCGTTTGGCTATGACAGCGTTACCCGACACAGTTACCACCATGATTGTAAGCGCTGATAAAAGAGCATTAAGTAGCACTGCTGCGGATTGCAGTATTTTACTGGGCGAATCGCAGACGGGTGGTCGCAGCACGGGCGGTAATGCAACCTTGGCTACTCAGGCGGTTCAGCAGGTAGCAGACTTGTTGCGCCAGGCGTTTGCTGGTGCTGATGCAGTATTTATGGTTACAGGCCTTGGCGGAGGCATAGGCAGTGGTGCTGCTACTGCTATCGCAGCTTTACTGGCAGAGCTTCGGATCCCCTGCCTGGTGTTTGCCACTTTACCTTTTGATTTTGAAGGAAAGCGCAAAGCGTTACTGGCCGAAAACAGTATTAAACTTTTTCAGCAGCATGGTTGTGCTGTGGTGTTGCTGCCAAATGACCAATTACAGCAAGCGCTTGGTGCAAAAGCCCGCTTGGAAGATGCGCTGGATGAAAGTAACCGCCTGTTGTTGCAACTGTTACTTAGTCTGTGCCGCATGCTAGCTGATAGCGGGCTCATCAACATGGATTTTAACGACTTTGTCAGTGTTATTTCCCAGCCTGGAATTGCTGTGGTTGGCTGCGCAGCAGCGAAAAAAGGTGATGATTTACCCATGCTGCTACAACAGCAATTACAGAACCCGTTGTTGCAGAGTAAGAGAGTTGAGTCGGCCAGTTCAGTATTAGTGCATCTCACAGCAGGGCCAGATTTTTCTCTTGAGCAGTTTGAAGCGACGGGCTTGCATTTGGCTCAGGCGTTACCAAAGGCGTCGCTGATCCTTCAAGGGTTGTCGATAAAGCCGGATTGTGCTGACGAGTTGGAGCTACTGCTGTTAGTCTGTGGCATAGTTGTCGATTGAGTTAACTTACTGTTTTGTATATAAGCTAAGTAATGCCCAAATTACAGGAACTGCTATGTCAGCCTCTCCCAGTCAGAATACCATCGCCCGGCAGTGGCAACTGTTAAAGCTTATTCCGACAAGAACACCGGGGCTGGAAGCCCGGCTGTTAACACAGCAGCTGCAGGATGCTGGTTTTAGTGTGTCCAAACGCACGGTAGAGCGTGATTTGCAGGAGCTTTCATTGCTGTTTGCGTTGGAATGTAATGAAAAAAGCAAGCCTTATGGCTGGTACTGGATGCGGGATGCCAGCCTGGATATTCCTGGTATCACTTTGGCTGAAGCGCTGAGTCTGACATTGGTCGAGACTCAACTTCGTCAGTTATTGCCAGCGCCTCTGCTCGGAAGTTTGCAAGCCCGCTTTAATCTGGCAAAAAGTAAACTAAAAGCGTTGGATTCAACGAATGCCGGTGCACGCTGGCCTGATAAGGTGGCGTCTGTATCGGCCGGTATGCAATTGTTACCGCCGAAAATAGACGCCGAACTGCTACAAAAAGTACAGCAGGCCTTACTGGAGGATAAACAGCTTCAGGTTAGTTACCATGCCCTGCATCAAGATGCCGTAAAACAATACCGCTTAAACCCGCTTGGACTAATCCAGCGTGGCCAGATAAGTTACCTGATAGCCTCTGCTGAGCCCTATAGTGACCCGCTACGATTTGCTATCCACCGCTTTGTGCAAGTGGAAATAACCGAATCCGCTGCAGTGATACCTGCTGAGTTTAACCTGCAACGCTATTTAGCCAATGGCGCGATGGAGTTTAGCGAAGGCGAAACCATAAAGCTGGAGTTTATTGCCAAACCGGTGTTAGCCAACCTGCTGCTGGAAACGCCATTATCGGCCGATATGGCCTGCGTTAAATTAGATAACGACGACTATCACATCAGCGCCACTGTGCACAAAGGCTGGCAGCTGAATTTATGGCTTATGTCGCAAAGTAATTATTTAACCGTGTTGGCACCGCAGGACATGCGAGAAAGTATCAAGCATCGGCTAGCAGAGGCCCTAGCAAATTATTAACTCGTACTTTTGAAAAGTAGAATCTGATTATGAAATCATCAAAGAAAAACAGGCTGAACGTCATTGAGCAAGCTATAAGGGACGCGAATGCATATGCTTTGGAGCATTGTGGTGTGCCATTAAACAAAATGCCGGAATATTTCCTTGGCGTTGAAATAGGCAAACGCATGATTCAAGAGTTTGACAATTTCAATGTTCGGTTTGAGATGAGTGTTAAGCAGCTGATGGCGCAAGCGAAGATTGAATCTGCTGAAGATGAATCATACAGGGAAAATGGTCGTTTTGATTTAGTGTTGCTGACTAAACGTTATGGGATACCTGCACATGTGATTGAAATTAAAAGGGGAGTCAAGACTGATAGTATGCTTTCAGATATCAAACGATTAGCAAATATTTGTCGCTACTCACAGGCTGGAGCTCGACTTGAAACCAATTACTTTGTCACTATTACAAAACGTAGTTCGACGGTAGTGGCAGAGAGAAGTAAAGTGTTGCTTGCTAAGAGTGCAGAAACTGGATGCTTAGATAACATTACCATTCATACACCCAGAGTGTTCAATTTAGATACTCCTGATGGTAATTCGGTAACAGCGGCAATTTACGAGGTCACTTATCAATATAACTAAAATGATTGCTTAAGTTAGAGCACCTGCCAATAACTGCCTTTGCGTGGGCCGATAAATTTCAGCCTGCCCTCGCGCTGCAGTTTGGCGGCCGCGCGCTCTACTGCACTAACCGATTTGCCAATATGAGTTGCAACTTCAGCCAGTGTTAGTTCTGGCTGTGCTGAAAGAAGCTGCAGTATTTTTACCGGCGTTTTTACCTGCGTTTTTACCGGCGTTTTCGTAGCGGTGTTTTGTTCTGTTTGAATTGCTTGTAACGACGCCGCTTTGATAGCTTTTAGTAAAAACACAATAAATTCAGAGCAGTCTGCGGACTTATCTGCTTGGTTTAGCAGGCGCGCTAATTGTCTGTCTGCAGAATTTCTCAATTTACGCTAACTATGAATCAAAACTAATATTCGTTACTTGGCAAAATAAAGCTGTTGCCCAATACCCTTTTTAGGTTGTTTTTTGAGAAAGTCCAAACGGTAATTGGTAGTGAATACGTGCTTATTATTTGCTTGAGCGTTGATAAGCTTTCCTGATCCAGTTGGTTAAATATTAGCCAGTGCTCGATACTGTCTTTGCTGCCAGTCGTCTTAAAGCCATATTCAAGAATCTGTCCGATTGAGCACCTTATCTTAAATCTATTTATGGCACTATCACCTGGCTTCAGAAATTTTAATTCACAAATAACGATGACTTTCTTGCTTTTTCTATGCTCTATAGCAATATCGAATCTTACATTTTCATCATTAATTCTGTTTTCTGATAATACTTTTAAATCGCTCTTTAAGGTTGTTTGTATTTTTTTTATAAGAGGTTCCTGAAGGTTGCCTTTTTCATTGAAAATTGATTCTACTATTATGCGTGTTCTTTCCTTTTCCTCGTTCAGAATGTCGTTTTTTATGTGCCCAATTGCGTTTCCTGCCATTCTTTTCGTAAATTTCGATGTGATATTTGACTTGTATTTTTCGAAGCTATTGCCTAGCTCCTTCAAATCATTTTCATCTTGCAATTGAGATAAAGATCTTTTATTTGTGTTGATATCAATGAATTTACATTCCGAAACTTCTCTAAAAAAGGCTGAGGTTTTGCTTTTTCGATTACTGCCATAGTATATAAATAGCTCACCATTGAGCTCAGATATAGTCATTCCGACGTTTGATTTTTCATCGTTCATTGATCCTATCCTAAGAAGGTCATTGCCATTAGCTCTAT
>JAANMY010001332.1_pt1 | contig 28703 bp, 23 predicted proteins | sample 7279691 | NCBI WGS metagenome assembly JAANMY01 (sample SAMN14094543, study PRJNA606508) | bioreactor metagenome | isolation source: A lab-scale SPAN reactor treating ammonium-rich wastewater day 388 | place: Ireland: Galway | collected 2018-02-07
GCGCGGCTTCCAGCGGCTTCTTGCCCATGCCGAGGTGGCGGACGATGTTCTCGATCTCCACGATCGCGTCATCCACCAGGATGCCCACCACCACGCTCAGCGCCAGCAGCGTGATCATGTTGAGCGAGAAGCCCAGCCAGTGGATCACCGCGAAGGTGGGGATGATGGAGAGCGGCAACGCGATCGCGCTCACCCAGGTCGCGCGCCAGTCGCGCAGGAACAGGAAGACCACGGCCAGCGCCAGCAGCGCGCCTTCCCACAGCATCTCCATCGATGACGTGTAGGAGTCCTCGGTCTCCTGCGTCATGTCGGTGATCAGCTGGAACGACACGCCGGGATGCTCCTTCGCCAGCGTCGCGAGCGCGTCCTTGACGTGGTCGCGCACCAGCAGCTCGTCGGCGCCGCGCGAGCGCGACATCGAGAAGCCCACCACCGGCTTGCCGTCCAGCAGCGCGAGCTGGGTGGCGTCGGCGGTGGCATCGTGCACGCGCGCCAGCGACGACAACCGCACCGAACGGCCATCGCCCAAGGTGATGCTGAAGTCGGCCAGCTGCTGCGCGTCGGCCACAGTGGCGATGGTGCGGATGGTCTGCGATTCGCCGCCCAGCTCGGCCTTGCCGCCCGGGCGCTCCACCTGGGTCAGCGCGAGTTGCTGCGAGACCTCGCCGGCGGTGACGCCATAGGCTTCGAGCGCCTGCGGGTCCAGGTCCACGCGCACCATGCGGTCCACGCCGCCGATGCGGTTGACCGCCGCCACGCCGTCCACGCCGTACAGCGCGCGGGTGACGTAACGGTCCACGAACCACGACAGTTCGTCGTCGGCCATGCCCGGCGCCGACACCGCGTAGGTGAGCAGCGAGCCGCCGATCTCGATCTTCGAGACGATCGGCTCCTGGATGTCCTGCGGCAGGTCCATGCGGATGCGGGTGACCGCGTCCTTGGTGTCGTTGAGCGCCGTCATCAGGTCGGCGTTCAAGTTGAATTCGATGGCGGTGGTGGACACGCCCTCGACCACGGTGGAGGTGACGCGCTTGACGTTGTCGAGCGTGGCCACCGAGTCCTCGACCTTGCGCGCGACTTCGGTTTCCAACTGCGAAGGCGAGGCACCGGGCTGGCTGATCGTCACCACCGTCATCGGGAAGGCGATGTCGGGGAAGCGCGCGACCGGCAGCTTGTGGAAGCCCCACAGGCCGGCCACGCACAGCACGAAGAACAGCATCATCGCCGGGACCGGATTGCGGATGCCCCAGGTGGCGAGGGTGTTGCGCTCGCCCGCGGCGGGCGGCGTCTGGCCGGCGCTGCTCACGGGGTGGCCTTGGCCGCATCGGCCGCATCGGCCGCGGCGGGTGTGGCGGCTGCGGTCGAAGCCGGCACCACGCGCACCTTGTCGCCGTCGCCCAGGAAGCCGGCACCTTCGACCACCACCTGCGCGCCGGCCTCGAGTCCCTTGCGCACTTCCACGTAGCCGTCGGCCTTGCCGCCGGTCTCGATGCGGCGCGGGCGCGCGGTGGATTGGGCATCGACGATGAACACCGTGGGGAAGCCGTCGCGCGGCACCACCGCCTTCTCCGGCACGGCGATCACCTCGGACACGCCGGTATCGACGCGGCCGCTGAGGTAGGCGCCCGGCTGCAACGCGCCGGACTGGAGCAGGCCGGCCGGCAGGTCGGCGAACACGGTGCCGGTGCGGGTGGCGGCATCCACGCCCGGGCTGACCGCGCGCACGCGGCCTTCCACCGGCTCGCCCTTCTCGGTGGTCAGGCGGATGACGTCGCCCGGCTTCACCGCGGCGAGCTGGCTGGCCGGCAGTTCGGCGCGCCATTCCAGGCGGCTGTCCTTGATCAGGTGCATCAGCGGCGTGCCGGCGGCGACCACCTGGCCCGGCTGTACCAGGCGCTTGCTGATCAGGCCGTTGGCCGGGGCGCGCAGGTCGGCGAAGCTGCGGCGCAGCGTGGCGGCGTCGCGGGCGGCGCGGGCGGTGCCCAGGCGCGCCTCGGAGGCGGCGCGGTTGGCGCGCAGTTCGTCCACCTGCATCGCGCTGATGTACTTGCCGGCGGCCAGCTGCTGGCCGCGGGCCAGGTTGGCACGGGCGAGCTGGGCGCCGGCTTCCGCCTCGCGCAGGGCGGCATTGGCCTGGGCCAGGTCGGAATCGAGCATGCGGTGGTCGAGCGTCAGCAGCACCTGGCCGCGGCGCACCTGCTGGCCGACATCGACATTCAACGAGGTCACGCGCAGACCGGTGACTTCCACGCCCAGCTGCATGTCCTCGACCGGCGACACAGGCCCGGACACGGTCAGCCCGCTGGCCATCTCGCGCTTCAGCGCCGGCTGGGTGCTGACCGCGAGTGCGGAACTGGCCGCATCGGCCGCCGCCTTGTCCTGGCCTTCGTCCTTCTTGCAGGCCGACACGGCGAGCGTGGCCGCGAGCGCAACGGCGAGGGCGCGCGCCAGGCGCGGAGTGGCAGCGGGATTCACGGACATGGCCAGGGGCCCAGTGGGGATCGGGGCGCTAGTGTACCGGCAAGTTCAGTAATTGTGCGCGCGGATCCGGCCCGCCTTCAGTCAGGCAGCCGGAAGAAGGCGCGGGCGGTCCTGGTGGTCGCCCGGGCCACCGCGTCCAGCGTCTCGCCGCGGTCGCGCGCCACTTCCCCGGCGATGTGGGCGAGGAAGGCCGGTTCGTTGCGGCGGTCCTTCGGCATCGGCTGCAGGGTGCGCGGCAACAGGTAGGGCGCGTCTGTCTCGATCATCAGGCGGTGGGCCGGGATCGACTTCACCAGTTCGCGCAGGTGGGCGCCGCGGCGTTCGTCGCACAGCCAACCGGTGATCCCGACATGCCAGTCCTGGTCGAGATAGTCGAACAGTTCCTCGCGGCTGCCGGTGAAGCAATGCACCACGGCCGGCCCGATGCGGCCCTCGAAGTTCTTCATCATCGCCATGAAGTCGGCATGGGCGTCGCGCTGGTGCAGGAACAGCGGCTTGCCGGTATCGACGGCGATCTGCAGCTGCATCTCGAACGCCTTGCGCTGCATCGGGCGCGGCGAGAAGTCGCGGAAATAGTCGAGGCCGCATTCGCCGACCGCCACGACTTCCGGATGCGCGTGCAGGGCGCGCATCTCCAGGTCGCATTCGGCGGTGTATTCGTTCGCGTGGTGGGGGTGCACGCCGGCGGTGGCGAAGAGTTCGCCGGGATGCGCACGGGCCAGGTCCAGCGCCATCGGCGAATGCTCGCGCGAGGCGCCGGTGATGATCATCCGGGCGACGCCGGCGTCGCGCGCACGCTGCAGGACGGCGTCGCGGTCGCGGTCGAAGCTGTCGTGGGTGAGGTTGGCGCCGATGTCGATGAGTTGCATGTCGTCATTGTACGGAGGGTTTGTCGGCGGCTTTCCAATCGCAGGGCATGTCAATGGCAAGCCGTCTTGAGCCGAAGCCTGTTTTCTTCAAATACGCATCGTCGGCAGGGGCATGCCCGGCCGTGTGCAGCGTCCAGCGCGCCATGGACGGCGCGCGCCCGAGTCGAGGCAGGATGCCTCGACCGAGGGAAAGCGCACACGGTCGGGCATGCCCCGAACCGAAGGCGGAAAACCAGGTCGCGGAAAGTCGCCAACCTGATCATTGCGCTATTACTTTCTCCAACTGCACGAGAGCAACCAAAGAACCGCCGCGAATCTTCTTTTGGATCGAAGCGCGTCCAGAGGGGGATGCCAAGCCATCCAACGCTCGCCCTCACATCGCCCCGTATCCTTGCGCGGTGACCTCGCCCGCCTTCCCCATCAATGCCGTCCTGCCGGAAGTGTTGGCATCGCTCGCCGCGCATACGCGCCTGGTGCTGGAAGCGCCGCCCGGCGCCGGCAAGACCACGCAGCTGCCGCTGGCGCTGCTGGATGCACCGTGGCTGGAAGGCCGGAAGATCCTGATGCTGGAACCGCGCCGCGTCGCCGCGCGCGCCGCCGCCGGCTTCATGGCGAAGCAGTTGGGCGAAGCGATCGGGGAGACCGTCGGCTACCGCATCCGTTTCGAATCGAAGGTGTCGAAGGCGACGCGGATCGAGGTCGTGACCGAAGGCATCCTCACCCGCCTGCTGCAGGACGATCCGCTGCTGGACGGCGTGGGGGCGATCGTCTTCGACGAATTCCACGAACGCCACCTCGCCGGCGACCTCGGCCTCGCGCTGGCACTCGATGTGCAGGCCAGCGTGCGCGACGACCTGCGCATCGTGGTGATGTCGGCCACCCTCGATGGCGAGAAACTCGCCACGTGGCTGGACGCGCCGCGGATCAGCAGCGCGGGCCGCAGCCATCCGGTATCGGTGGCGCACTTTCCCGCGCGTCGCGACGAAGCGCTGGAGCCGCAGGTGCGTCGCGCTGTCGAACACGCGCTCGCCGCGCATCCCGGTGACGTGCTGGTGTTCCTGCCGGGCATCCGCGAGATCCAGCGGGTGCAACGCGCACTTGAGGCCGGGCTGGCCGGGAATGAGGGCGTGGTCCGGACATGGGCGGCATCGCGTCCAGCGCGCCATGGAGGGCGCGCGCCCGAATCGGGGCAGGATGCCCCGACTGAGGGACCAGCGATGCCGCCCGTGGCCGGGCCACCACCGGCGGGCACGGCCATCGAGATCCTCGCGCTCCACGGCGACCTTCCGGTCGAACAGCAATCGCGCGTGCTGCAACCCGCCGCCGATGGCCGCCGCCGCGTCGTGCTCGCCACCAACGTCGCCGAGTCCAGCGTCACGCTGCCCGGCGTGCGCGTGGTGATCGACGCCGGCCTCGCGCGGGAGCCGCGCTTCGATCCCAACTCCGGGTTTTCGCGGCTGGATGCGGTCCGCATCGCGCAGGCCTCGGCCGACCAGCGTGCCGGTCGCGCCGGCCGCGTTGCCGAGGGCTGGACCTATCGCCTGTGGCCCGAATCCGAGCGCCTCGCGCCACAACGCCGCGCGGAGATCGCGCAGGTCGAACTGGCCGCGCTCGCGCTGGAACTCGCCGCCTGGGGCAGCGACGCGTTGCGCTTCGTCGATGCACCACCGGCCGGTGCGTTCGCCGCCGCGCACGATCTGCTCCGCCGGCTCGATGCAATCGGCGCGGACGGCACCATCACCGCGACCGGCCGCCGCATGCTCGCACTCGGCACGCATCCGAGACTGGCCGCGATGTTGCTCGCCGCGCGCGACGATGGCGAACGCGCGCTGGCCTGCGACCTGGCCGCGCTCGTCGAGGCACGCGATCCGTTGCGCACGCGCAGCGATGCGCTCGCCCAGCGCTGGCAGGCACTGGCGGCCTTCCGCACAGGCCGCGTCGAGCCCGAGGCCAACCGTTCGACACTCGCTGCCATCGATGCCGCATCGAGGCAATGGCGTCGGCGCTTGCGCGTGACATCACATCCTCCCCAACACGCGCCGGCGCATGCGTTCGGCGACCTGCTGGCGCACGCCTTCCCCGACCGCATCGCCTATCGGCACGCCGGCGACCGCCTGCGCTACCAACTCAGCAACGGGCGGATGGCACGGTTGTTCGAGGACAGCGCGCTCGTCGGCGAACCGTGGCTGGTCGCCAGCGAGCTGCGCTTCGAGGCAAAGGACGCGCTGCTGCTGCGCGCCGCGCCGGTGGATGAAGCGCGATTGCGCGAAGACTTCGCCGCGCATTTCCGCGAGGGCGATGAACTGCGATGGGATGTCGGCAGGCGCGCGCTGGTCGGCGAACGCGTCGAACGCTTCGACGGCATCGTGCTGTCAACGAAGCCCACCGGCCGCGTCGATCCGGCACGCGCGGCGAAGGCGCTGGCGGATGCCGTGCGCGACCTCGGCATCGAAACGCTGCCGTGGAGCGAAGCCGACTCCCAATGGCGCATCCGCGTGCAATGCCTGCGCGGATGGATGCCGGAACTCGCGCTGCCCGATCTTTCCGACGCCGCGCTGCTGGCGACGCTCGACGACTGGCTCGCGCCCGCCTTCGCCGGCAAGACGCGGCTGGATGCGCTCTCGGCCGGCGAACTCAGCGAAGCCCTGAAATCCGGCATCGACTGGGCCACGCGCAGCCGCATCGACCGGCTTGCGCCGGTGCGGATCGAAGTGCCCTCCGGGATGGACCGGCGCATCGAATACCGCCTCGACGACCACGGCGAACCGGCGCCGCCGGTGCTCGCGGTGAAGCTGCAGGAGCTGTTCGGGCTGGCCGACACGCCGCGCATCGCCGAAGGCCGCGTGCCGTTGATGCTGCACCTGCTCTCGCCCGGCGGCCGCCCGCTGCAGGTGACGCAGGACCTGCGCGGCTTCTGGGACCGCACCTATCCGGAAGTGAAAAAGGAAATGAAGGGCCGTTATCCGAAACACCCGTGGCCGGATGATCCATGGACGGCGACCGCGACGCACCGCGCCAAGCCGCGCGGAACCTGAAAGCCGCACCCGGCCTTTCCGCACGCATGTCTTGCAGGGGATTGGGCGATGCCGTCCGCGTTCAGCGCACAGCCGGGTTCATTCCCCGCCACTCACGCCGGGAAAACGCCGGCCGATCCAGACTGGCGCATGTCCACCGCACGCGCATTCGCGCAGGGAGTCAGCATGAGCAAGTTGGAAGACATCGCAGGCCGCGCATCGGATATCGCCAGCCAGCTGGGCGGCAGCCTCAAGCATTCGATGCCGGACAAGGCGCTGAAGTGGGTCGAGACCGGCGCGGCACTCGGCGCGATGCGCACCGGCACCCGCGTCGCCACCCGTTTCGTCCGCCGCAATCCCGCCGTCGCCGTGGCCGCCGCTGCCGGCGCGGGCCTGCTCTGGTACGCCGCGCATCGCCGCGCCAAGCGCCTTGAGGCCGAAGCCCCGATCGAAGGCAGTGCCAAGCGCATCGAAGCCAAGCGCGGCAGCCGCCGCAAGAGCAGCTGACGCCGCATCCATGAAATGAAGAAAGCCGCCCGAGGGCGGCTTTTCTTTTGCGCGGGTGACATGAAAGCTACGCGCCGGCGGCCGTTGCCTGCCCGTCGTTCGGCGCGCGCGCCACCGGCAGTTCGATGACGAAGCGCGAGCCGCCGCCTTCGCGGTCCTCGTAGAACAGGTGGCCGCCGGCATTCATGATGATCTGCCGCGCCAGCGACAGCCCGAGGCCGGTCGAGTTGTGGTCGCCATCGTCTTCGACGAGACGGGTGAACGGCTTGAACAGTTCGCGCTGCTTGGCGGCGGGGATGCCGGGCCCGCGGTCGGATACCTGCAGCTGCCAATACCCCTCGGCACCCGGCCGCACCTGGAATTCGAGCTCCTTTCCATCGGCGGCGTACTTGCTGGCATTGGTGACCAGGTTCTCGGCGACCTGGCGCAGCACCTTCGGGTCGATGCCGACATCGCAGGCCTGCTGCGGCACCTGGGTGACGATGTGCAGCCCGCGCGCTTCGAGTTGCAGCGCGTAGCGGTCCACCAGCCATTCCACCGTGTCGCGCAGCGAGGCCCGGGCCGGCGCGCCGGATTTCGCCCTGCGGCTGGACTGCGTCTCCAGATAGGTGCGGATGTAGCCAATGGCGTCCTCGGTGGCCTCGTGGATGACTTCGAGGTAGCGCGGCGCGCGTTCCGGGTTGCAATCGGGCTGGCGCAGCATGTCGCTGGCGAACAGCACGCTGGTGAGCGGGTTCTTGAGGTCGTGGGCGACCAGGTTGACCAGGTCCTGGCGCTCCTGGGCCACGCGCTCGAGCCGGTCGCGCGTCAGCTTGAGGACGATGTGGGCGTTGACCCGCGCCAGCAGTTCCTCGGGGATGAAGGGCTTGGTGACGTAGTCGACCGCGCCGACATCGAACGCGCGCAGCAGCAAATCGCGATCCTGCGCGGCGGTGAGGAAGACGGTGGGGATCCGCATCAACTCGGGGTCGAGCTTGATCTCGCGCATCAGCTCGAAGCCGTCCATGCCCGGCATCATCATGTCGAGCAGGATGAGGTCGGGCTTGAACCGGTGGCATTCATCCAGCGCGGTGCGTCCGTCGTTGGCCGTCGCCACTTCGTAGCGCTGCCGCTGCAGCAGCGTGGTGACCACGCGCAGGTTGGCGGGCTGGTCGTCGACCAGCAGGATGCGACCCGCGACGGTACTGATGGTGTTCGGCAAGCGGCGATCCCCGGATGGACAGGCTGTCCATCGGTCATTGGAGTATAGGGTTGTCGGTGGGGGGCTGAATGCGCGCCTTAAAACCTGAATTGTTCATGCATAACCGTTCAGGTTCCGCCACTCACCGGGTCCCAGTTTTTCCAGCGCGACATCTCCCATCGCCACCCGTATAAGCCGCAGCGTGGGCAGGCCGACCGCCGCCGTCATCCGCCGCACCTGGCGGTTCCGGCCTTCCCTGATCGTGAGTTCAAGCCACGCATCCGGGACCGATTTGCGGAAGCGCACCGGCGGATCGCGCGGCCACAGGTCGGGCGGTTCGATGCGGCGCGCGGAAGCCGGCCGGGTCGGGCCGTCCTTCAGTTCCACGCCGCGCCGGAGCGCCGCCAACTGCGCGTCATCCGGCACGCCTTCCACCTGCACCCAATAAGTCTTCGGTTGCTTGTGGCGCGGATCGGTCAGGCGGTGGGCAAGCGTGCCGTCATCGGTCAGCAGCAGCAGGCCCTCGGAATCGAAATCGAGGCGGCCGGCCGGGTACACGTCCGGCGGCAAACCGAAGCCTGCCAGCGTCGGGCGCGGCGGTTGGCTGCGGTCGGTGAACTGGCAGAGCACGCCGAACGGCTTGTTGAAGGCGATCAGCATTTGTGATGTGGGCAAGTCGTTGGCGCGGGCCGTTGAGCCGGCATCACGGTCGTGGCGGCGATGCGTCAGCGGAGGCGCGGTTTGACGAAACGCAGCGTCATGCGGTCGCTTTCGCCGATGGCCTTGTATTCCGCGACATTCCTGCCGTCGTTGCGGTTGGTCGGCGGCAGCGTCCACACGCCGTTGGGATGGTCGGCGCTGTCCTTCGGGTTGGCGTTGACCTCGCTCTTCGCCTCCAGCCGGAAGCCGGCACGGGTGGCCAGGTCGATGACCAGCGCCTCGGTCAGGTAGCCCGACTTCTTCATCGCATCCAGCGAGGTGCCCGGCTTGGCGCGATGGTCCACCACGCCCAGCACGCCGCCCGGCTTCAGCACGTCGAAGAAGGCCTTGAAGTAGGCCTCGGCGTTGTCGGCGGCGACCCAGTTGTGGACGTTGCGGAACGTCAGCACCGCATCCGCGGAACCGGGCGCGCCGAACGACGGCGCCTTGCCGTCGTATTCCAGCCACTGCACGCGGTCGTAGTGCGCGGGCGCGGCGGCGAACTTCGCCTTCAGAGCGGTCGCGCGCTTGCCGGCGGCGCTGTCGGCGGGGGCAACGGCATTGGCGGCCACGTAGGTGCCGGAGGTGCGCAGGTAAGGCGCGAGGATCTCGCTGTACCAACCGGCGCCGGGGCTGATCTCGATGACGCGGCTGCGGCTGCCGACGCGGAAGAATTCCAGCGTCCGCTGCGGGTGGCGATGGGTGTCGCGGGCACGGTTGGCCGGGTCGCGCCAGCTGCCGGCTATGGCGTCGGCGAGCAGCGTGCCGTCGGCTTCTACCCAGGCGCGATCCACTTCCGCCGCGGCCTGCGCGCGCGTCCCCGGCAGATGCGTGCAGGCGGCGAGCGTGCACATCAGCGCAGCGCCGAACAGGAGTGCTGGAACATGACGCCTGGCCATCACGATTCTCCTCGCCCTGGATTGGCCGGCAGCTTAGCGCGCACGGTATGAAACCGGTGTTTCACGGGCTGCGGTGCCACCCGGCCACGAAAAGGAAAAGCCCGGCATCGCCGGGCTTTTCCGCATCACGCAATGGCGCCGCTCAGCCCAGTGCCGCCAGCGCCGCGTTGAACGTGGCGCTCGGACGCATGGCCTTGTCGGCCAGTGCGTTGTCCGGGCGGTAGTAGCCACCGATCTCGACCGGCTTGCCCTGCACGCCGTTCAACTCGGCGATGATCGCCGCCTCGCCGTCCACCAACGCCTTGGCCACCGGTGCGAATTCCGACTTCAGCGCGGCATCGGCGTCCTGCGCAGCCAGTGCCTCGGCCCAGTAGCGGGCAAGCCAGTAATGGCTGCCGCGATTGTCGATGCCGCCGATCTTTCGCGTCGGCGACTTGTCATTGTCGAGGAACCGGCCGTTCGCCACATCCAGCGCATCGGCCAAGGCGCGGGCGCGCGCGTTGCCGGTGGTGTCGGCGAGGTGTTCAAGCGAGGCCTGCAGCGCCAGGAACTCGCCGAGCGAATCCCAGCGCAGGTAGTCCTCGGCCACGAACTGCTGCACGTGCTTGGGCGCGGAGCCGCCGGCGCCGGTCTCGAACAGGCCGCCGCCGGCCATCAGCGGCACGATCGACAGCATCTTCGCGCTGGTGCCGAGTTCCATGATCGGGAACAGGTCGGTCAGGTAGTCGCGCAGCACGTTGCCGGTGACGCTGATCGTGTCCTTGCCTTCGCGGATGCGCGCGAGCGAATACGCCATCGCCTCCACCGGCGACTTGATGCTGATGTCCAGGCCGTTCGTGTCGTGGTCGCGCAGGTCGTGCTCGACCTTGGCGATGATCTCGCGGTCGTGTGCGCGCGCGGTATCCAGCCAGAACACGGCGGGCGTGTTCGACAGCCTTGCGCGGTTGACCGCCAGCTTCACCCAGTCGGCCACGGCTGCGTCCTTGGTCTGGCACATGCGGAAGATGTCGCCGGCGCGTACCTCCTGCTCCATCCACACCTTGCCGGTGTCGTCGGTGACGCGCACCGTGCCGTCGCGAGGGATGCGGAAGGTCTTGTCGTGGCTGCCGTATTCCTCGGCCTTCTGCGCCATCAGGCCGACGTTGGGCACGCTGCCCATCGTCGCCGGGTCGAACGCGCCGTTCGCCTTGCAGTCGTCGATGACCACCTGGTAGATGCCGGCGTAACAACGGTCCGGGATCACCGCCTTGGTGTCCTGCAGCTGGCCGTCCACGTTCCACATGCGACCGGAGTCGCGGATCATCGCCGGCATCGAGGCGTCCACAATGACGTCGCTCGGCACGTGCAGGTTGGTGATGCCCTTGTCGGAGTTCACCATCGCCAGGCCCGGATTCGACGCGTAGATCCCGGCGATGGTTTCCTCGACCGCCGCGCGCTCAGCCTCGCTGAGTTCGCCCAGCTTGGCGTAGAGGTCGCCGATGCCGTTGTCCGGCTCGAAGCCGATGCGCTTGAGCAGGTCGCCGTGCTTCTCGTACAGCGCCTTGTAATAGCGCTGCACCACGATGCCGAACATGATCGGGTCGCTGACCTTCATCATCGTCGCCTTCAGGTGCAGCGAGAACAGCACGCCCTTCGCCTTCGCGTCGGCGATCTGGGCATCCACGAAGTCGGCCAGCGTGTCGGCGCGCATCACCGCGCAATCCAGCACCTCGCCCGGCAGCACCTTGGTCTTGGGCTTGAGGATGACGTCCGAGCCGTCCTTGCCCAGCAGTTCGATCTGCACCTTGCCGTCGTGGTCGAAGGTCACCGACTGCTCGCTGGCGTAGAAATCACCGGCGTCCATGTGCGCGACGTGCGACCTGGAATCCGCCTCCCACTTGCCCATGGGGTGCGGATGCTTCTTCGCGTACTGCTTGACCGAGGCCGGTGCGCGGCGGTCGCTGTTGCCCTCGCGCAGCACCGGGTTCACCGCGCTGCCCTTGACCCGGTCGTAGCGCGCCTTGGCGTCGCGCGCGGCATCGTCCTGCGGATCTTCCGGATAGTCGGGGATGTCGAAGCCCTGGCTTTGCAGTTCGGCGATCGCGGCCTTCAGCTGCGGCTCGGAGGCGCTGATGTTGGGCAGCTTGATGATGTTGGCTTCCGGCGTCTTCGCCAGTTCGCCCAGCTCGTGCAGGTCGTCGTTGACCTGTCTGTCGCCCAGCCGCTCCGGGAACTGCGACAGGATGCGCGCCGCCAGCGAGATGTCGCGGGTCTCGACCTCCACCCCCGCGCGCTTCGCGAACGCCTGCACCACCGGCAGGAAGGAATGGGTGGCGAGCAGCGGCGCCTCGTCGGTGAGCGTGTAGAGGATCTTCGGCGTGTCGGTCATGGCGGCTCGCAGGGATGGGCGATGCGGCGGCGTGCCGCGTCGCGGGAAGGGATCACGGCATTGTCGCCGCTGCCGCCGGTGCGGGCAAAAATCCGCCGGCGTACTGAACAGGTGGTGGCGACGCGGGCGAAAAAAAGGGCGCGACTCGCGTCGCGCCCGGCTCGCCCTGCGGGCAAAGCGGATTGCTTGGAAAGCGGTTACTTGACCTCGAACTCGCGGGTCTGCAGCTGGCCGCCGTCGACGGTGATGTCAACCTTGTACTTGCCGACCGGCCAGCCCTTCGGGTTGTTGATGTGGAACTCGTAGATGGTGTCCGCGCCCTGCATCGCGCGGTCCTCGGTGTGGACGGTCTGGCCATCCTGGTAGGACCACTTGGCGTTGAGCTTGTTGGTCGCCGTGGCCGCGCCGCTGGTGTTAACCGAGGCGTAGATGGTGTCGGTCTTGCCGAACACGGCATTGGCGGTGGTGACGCGGTTGTCGGCGCCGATGGCATTGCCCAGCTCGACGGCGACGATGGTGGCCGGCGCGGTGGACGGGATCGGTTCCGGCGCCGGCACGGTGCTGGCCGGGGCTTCGGCGGCCGGCGGCGGAGCGACGACCGGCTCTTCCTTCTTCTTGCAGCCGGTGATGCCGACGGTGGCGACCAGCGCGGAGGCCAGTGCGATCGAGAGGTGCTTGCGGTTCATTGGAACTCCTGGGAAAGGGATGCGGGACTATTTAGCAGCAACTTCAGGGAATCTGGAAGGTCTGGCCCGGGTGGATCATGTCCGGGTCGTCGATCTGGTCGCGGTTGGCCTCGTAGATGCGCTTCCACTGGTTGGCATCGCCATAGACCTGCTTGGCGATCTTCGACAGCGAATCGCCGGACTTGACCGTGTAGCTCTGGCTGCCGCCACCCGCGCCGACCACGGCACTGCTGCCGCCGGTGACCGCGGAGAAGTCGGCCTTGTCGCCGTTGGCGCTGCTGCCACCGGTGACGCCGGAGAAGGCGCCGTCCTTGTTGCCGGCCATGCCGGCCAGCGAGAGCTTGGAGGGGTCGTTGTTCGGGTTGGCCATGGCGGCCTCCATCATGTGGGATGACGGCGGCAGGCTCGCACGGCGCCTGTTAAGAAAACATCGCGCCGGGATGAAGGGCCGCGTGTCCGGCTACTGGCGCGGATCGCGCCGCGCGGCCGGTGCGGACAGCCCGGGCGTGCCGCGCCACGGGTTGATGTCGAGGCCGCCGCGTCGCGTGTAGCGCGCCTCGACCGACAGCCATTCCGGCCGGCAGCGGGCGGCGATGTCGATATGGATGCGCTCCACGCACTGTTCGTGGAACTCGCAGTGGTCGCGGAAGCTCACCAGGTAGCGCAGCAGGCCGGCGCGGTCGATGCGCGCGCCGCGGTAGCCGATCACCACCGTCGCCCAGTCCGGCTGGCCGGTCACCGGGCAGTTCGACTTGAGCAGTTCCGATGTCAGCCATTCTTCGGCGATGTCGTCCGCAGCGGCGTGCAGGTGCGCGGCGTTCGGCGGGCCGTAATCATCGATGTCGATGTCGAGGCGGTCGATGCTTTCGGCTCTCCCCTTCCCGGCCATCGTCGGCAGCCCGAAGGCCATCGCCACCGGTGCGCCGGCCGCCGCCGAGAGGTCGGCTTCGATGCGGGCGCGCAACGCGTCTTCATCCCCCACCCGCTCGCGGTTGAACGAGTTGAGGTAGAGCTTGAACGACTTCGATTCGATCAGGGCCGGGGAATCCGCCGCCACCGTGAACGTGGCCATCGCCACGCGCGGCTTGCCGCGCAGGTCGAGCCAGCCGAGTTCGTAGGCGTGCCAGCGGTCGTGGCCGACGAAGGGCAACGCGGCGTCATCGACACCCAGTTCGGCACGGGCGCCGGCGCGCGGGATCGGGAACAGCAGGCCGGCGTCGTAGCGGTCGGGATAGGCGGTCTCGCGGCCGAGCAGGCTGCCGACCGGGGTGTTGGGCGTGTCCATCGCGCCATTATCCGCGCTGGCCGGCCGCGCCGCCCGCATAATCGCGGCAGGAGGTGCGCATGCACGGTGGTGGTCTCGAACTCGCGTTGGTCTTTTTGCTGGCCGCGGTCATCGCGGTGCCGGTGTTCAAGCGCTTCGGCCTGGGCGCGGTACTGGGCTACCTGGCCGCGGGCGTGCTGCTGGGCCCGTATGCGCTCAAGGTGGTGCCCAACCCGGAGCCGGTGCTGACGGCGAGCGAGATAGGCGTGGTGATGATGCTGTTCGTCATCGGCCTGGAACTGTCGCTGCCGCGGCTGAAACTGATGCGCCGGCCGATCTTCGGCATCGGCGGCCTACAGTTCCTGCTGAGCGCCGCCGCGCTGGGGGTGATGGTGCTGTGGCTGATGGATGCTTTCTGGCGCACGGCGCTGGTGGTGGGCGCGGCGCTCGCACTGTCATCGACCGCGGTCGGCTTGCAACTGCTGTCCGAGCGCAAGGAGCTCAACGACGAGCACGGACGGCTGGCCTTCGCCATCCTTCTGTTCCAGGACCTGGCGGCGATCCCGCTGCTGGCGGCGATCCCCCTGCTCGGCGGTGTGGCGGTCGCGGAGGCGGATGGCGGGTCGCAGTGGCTGGCGATCGCCAAGGCGGTCGGCGCGATGGCGCTGCTGATCGTCGGCGGGCGCCTGCTGCTGAGGGAATTGTTCAACCGCATCGCGCGCCTGGACATGCCCGAAGTGTTCACCGCGACGGCATTGCTGGTGGTGCTGGGCAGCGCCTGGCTGCTGCAGAACGTGGGCCTGAGCGCGGGCCTGGGCGCGTTCCTGGCGGGCGTGATCCTGGCCGATTCGGAATTCCGCCACGAGCTTGAAACCCAGATCCAACCGTTCGAGGGCCTGCTGCTGGGCCTGTTCTTCATGGCCGTCGGCATGAGCATCGACCTGGGCGAAGTGGCCGCGCACCCGCGCCTGATCGTCGTCGACGTGCTGCTGCTGATGGCGATCAAGTTCACGATCCTGTTCGTCCTGGGCAAGGGGCCCGGCAAGCTGGACACGCGCGGTGCACTGCTGCTGGGCGGCGCGCTGGCGCTGGGCGGCGAGTTCGCCTTCGTGGTCCTGGGCGAAGCCGATCGCGCCGGGTTGATCGAAAAGCCGCTGCGCGACCAGCTCACCGCGGTCGTCGGTCTGTCGATGGCGCTGACGCCGCTGTTGCTCATCGGCCTGGACATGCTGCTCAAGCGGCGCAGGCCGGGGGCGCCGGCGCAGGCGCGCCCCTACGACGAGATCCCCGATGACCATCCTCAGGTGCTGATCGCGGGCTTCGGGCGCTTCGGCCAGATCGTCGCCCGGCTGCTGCTGGCGCAGCGCATCCGCTTTGTCGCGATCGACGCGGACGTGGAGCAGGTCGATTTCTTCCGCCGCTTCGGCAACCCGATCTACTATGGCGACCCGAGCAAGTCCGACCTGCTGCGCGCCGCCGGCGCCGATCACATCAAAGTGTTCGTAGTGGCGGTTTCGGACCAGAAGGCCTGCCTGCGCATCGTGCGCCTGCTGCGCCGGCGCTACCCCAAGGCCAAGGTGCTGGCGCGTGCGAACGACCGCATGCATGCCTGGCAACTGATGGATTTCGGGGTGACGCCGATCCGCGAGACTTTCGCATCGGCACTGGATACCGGCCGCGAGGTGCTGGTGGCGCTGGGCATGACGCCCGAAGCCGCCGAGGACTATGCGCGCCGGTTCCGGCAGCATGACGAGCGCATCCTGGAGGCACAGCACCTGATCTACGACGACGAGGACGCGCTGCGGCAAAGCGCCGCGGATGCACGCAAGGAACTCGAGCAACTGTTCGCCGCCGATCTCGGCGAGGGGGAACTCGCAGAACTGGCGCGCGAACGCGAGAGCCTCGCGGCTCAGCGCGCGGGCGACCCTTCCAGGTAATCCAGGCTCAGCTGCAGCATCGCGCGCACGCCGAGGTCGAGCGAGGTTTCGTCCAGCCTGAACAACGGCGAGTGGTTGGACGGCGCGGTCAGCGGGTCGATGCCGGGCGCGGTCGAGCCGACGAAGAAGAACACCGAAGGCACTTCCTTCGCGTAGTACGAGAAGTCCTCGGCGCCCATGATCAGCGGCGTCTCGACCACCTTGCCCGCACCGGCCACCGCTTCCAGGCTGGGCAGGATGCGCGTGGTGAGCCCGGGGTCGTTGTAGGTCACCGGGTTGCCGGCCTCCTCGCCGATCTCCAGCTTGCCGGTCGCGCCATGCGCGTGGGCCACCGATTCGATCACGTTGCGCATGTCGCCGACGATGCGCCGGCGCTGGCCGTCGTCGAAGGTGCGCAGGGTGCCGAGCATCTTCACTTCGTCGGGGATGATGTTGTTGCGGATGCCGCCGTGGATCGCGCCGATGGTGAGCACCGCCGGCAGCGCGGAGATGTCGGTGCGGCGGCTGATGGTCGATTGCAGCGTGCCGATGACGTCGGCGCCGGCGACGATGGGATCGATGCCGCCCCACGGCCGCGAGCCGTGCGTCTGCCGGCCGGTGACCTGCACGCTGAAGAAATCGCTGGCCGCCATGAACGGCCCCTTGCGGTAGCCGATCGTGCCGGCCGGCAAGGTCGAGAACACGTGCAGCCCGAACACCGCCTCCGGCTTGAAGTCCTTGAACAGGCCTTCCTTGATCATCAGCGGCGCACCGCCTTCCTCCGGCGGCGGCGCGCCTTCCTCGGACGGCTGGAAGATCAGCATCACCTGGCCCGGCAACCGGTCCTTCATCGACACCAGCGCCCCGGCCACGCCGAGCAGGATCGCGGTGTGCGCGTCATGGCCGCAGGCGTGCATCACCCCGGTCTGCTGGCCGTTGAAGGTGGTGGTCACCTTCGACGCGAACGGCAGGTCCACCTGCTCGGTGACCGGCAGCGCGTCCATGTCGGCGCGCAGCGCGATCTTCGGGCCGGGCCTGCCGCCCTCGATGACCGCCACCACGCCGTGGTGCGCGATGCCGGTGCGCGGCTTGAGGCCCAGCTTGCGCAGCTGCTCGGCCACCTTGGCGGCGGTGCGCGCCTCGCGGTTGGAGAGCTCGGGATGCTGGTGGAAGTCGCGGCGCCAGGCGATGACATCGGCCTGCACCTTGCGTGCGGCGGCTTCGACCTCGGGCCGAGCCTGCGCGGCAGCGCCCGGTGCGTGGAAGGCGGCGGCGATGCCGGCGGCGATCAGGAGGGTGCGCATGGGATTGTCCGGTCAGGGAATGAGTTCGAACACGACCTGCACGCGCTCGGTGAAATCGATCTTGGGTTGCAGGTAGCGCGAAGGCGCGCGGGCGCCGGTGACCTCGACGCGATCCAGCCCGCCGTAGCCGTTGCCCAGTCCGGAGTTGATGCTGTTGATGCTGTAGATGCGCCCGAGCCGGGCGCCGTAGGCACGCGCGAGGGCTTCGGCACGTGCCCGGCTGGCGGTGGCGGCGCGCTCGCGGGCTTCGGCGCGCATCGCATCGGCACGGCTGGAGACGAAGCTGATCTCGTCGATATCGGTCATGCCGGCCGCGAGCCCGGCATCGATCACCTCGTTGAAGCCGGCCACGGCCAGGCGCGCGGTGACATCCCGACTCGCGCGGTGGCCGCGCGACTGGCGGCGGCCGTCATCGTCGCGGTCCACTTCCTCATTCAGTTGCAGCGACGATGCCGTCACGTCGGCCACCGGCACGCCACGCTTTTCCAGTATCGCGAGGTAGCGGTTGACCGCATCGTCGACGCGCTGCTTGGCGCCGGCCGGCGTCGCATCGAGCGCGTCCGCCGACATCCGCAGCACCACGCGGTCGGGCGCCACGCTCGCCTGCCCTTCGCCGGACACCACCACGTGCGGCCCATCCGGCAGCGGCGTGCCGGCCAGCGCCGGCATCACGGCCATCGCCGCCCCTAGTGCGAATCCCTGCAGTGCGCGCATCGCCAATCTCCCCGTTGGAGCCCCGATGCTAACGCAGCTTCATCCGAACAGTCGGACCAGCGTGCGTTTCATCCAGCCACCCTGCTGGTGCTGCTTGCTGAAGCGGTCCAGGTACCAGCGGACGTGCTTGGCATACGCCTTGTCGTCACTGCGGATGTGGTTGAACAGCCAGCGCGCGAGCATGCTCTTCAGTTCGCCCGCGACATCGTCGCCGGCTTCGAAGCGCAATTTGTATTCGCCGACGCGGCGCGTGAACATCTCGTGCACCCGCTTGTGCGCGGGGCCGAGCGCATAGCCGGCTTCCTCCATCAACTCCTCTTCGAAGGCGAAGTGGGAGAGCGTGTAATCCACCAGCTCCTCCAGCACGTCGCCCACTTCCTCACGGATGCCGCTTTCGTGGGCGTGGTGAAGCTGGTTGATGAGGTGGACGATGCGATGGTGTTGCTCGTCGATGACATCGATCCCGGTATCGAGATCGGATTGCCAGATCAGAAGTGACATGCGGGGGATTCCGTGGAGACGGGCCCGCACTGTAGGTGCGCCTCGCCCGCCGCCGGTTGAGCATGATCAATAACCGCGCGGACGCAGCGCACGTTTCTCAGTTCAGGTGTTCGCTCGCGAGATATTCCGCGCTCTGCATCTCGATCAGGCGCGAGGCCGTGCGCTCGAACGCATGCGCCAGCCGTTCGCCGGCATACAGCTCGACGGGCGAGGCGGCGGCGGTGCAGACCAGGTTGACGTGGCGGTCGTAGAACTCGTCGATGGCGGTGACGAAGCGGCGCGCCGGATCATCGTTGCCGCCGTCGAAACGCGGGATGCCGCCGAGCAGCACGGTGTGGAACTCGTGCGCGATCTCGATGTAGTCGGCGGCGGCGCGCGGGCCTTCGCAGAGCGCGTCGAAATCGAACCAGGCGAAGCCGTGGCAGCGGGCGCGCACGCGGATCGGGCGGCCATCCACCTGCAGTTCGCCGGCCTTCGGCGCGACATGCGTGAGCGTCTGCCAGCGTTCGCCCAGCCAGGCGTCGCCTGCGTCGTCGGCCGGCACGCGGTAGACCGGCGAACGGGTCAGTTCGCGCAGGCGGTAGTCGGTGCTGGATTCAATTTCCATCACCACGCAATGGCGCTCGATGAGGTCGATGGCGGGCAGGAAGCGCGCGCGCTGCAGGCCGTCCTTGTAGAGGTTGGCAGGCACGGTGTTGGAGGTGGTCACCAGCACCACGCCCTCGGCGAACAGGCGCTCCAGCAGGCGCGAGAGCAGCATGGCGTCGCCGATGTCGGTGACGAAGAATTCGTCGAGCACCAGCACGCGCATCTCGCGCCGCCATTGCCTGGCGATCACCGCCAGCGGGTCGCGCTCGCCGGCATGTTCCTTCAGCTTCGCGTGGATCCCGCGCATGAAGCGGTGGAAGTGCGCGCGTTCCTTCTGCGGGAAATCCAGGCTGTCGTAGAACAGGTCGACCAGGAAGGTCTTGCCGCGCCCCACGCCGCCCCACAGGTAGAGGCCGCGCGTGGCGTGCGTTTCGTCGCGGCCGAACAGCCGGCCGAGCAGGCCGGTGGAGGCGGGCGGCGCGGACAGCGCCGCGTGCAGGCGGTCGAGTTCCACCAGCACGGCGCGCTGGGCCGGATCGTCCTGCCAGTCGCCGCGCGCGACACCGGCCGCGTAGCGTTGCGAGGGAAGTTCGGCCATCAGGCGTCGGCCGGCGCGGGCAGCCAGTGGCGTGCGGTGTTCTTGATGGCGCCGCGCAGGTCCACCAGCTTGCCATGGAAGAAATGCGTGCAGGCCGGCATCTTCACCAGGGTGAGGTGCGGCGGCGCGAGCTTGTCCAGCCAGTCGTAGACGGCCTGCGGATCGACGACTTCGTCCTCCTCGCCCTGCACCACCAGCCACGGCATGGCCGGCGCGGCATCGGCGAAATCCCAGCGCCCGGCCGGCGGCGCCAGCGAGATCAACGCGGCCGGCTGCAGGTCGGTGCTGGCGCGGATCGAGACATACGCACCGAAGCTGAAACCGGCCAGCCACAGGGCGGCATCGGGGCGCGCGGCGCGCACCCAGTCGGTGACGGCACACAGGTCGTCGCGCTCGCCGTCGCCCTCGTCGAATTCACCGGCCGACGTGCCGGTGCCGCGGAAGTTGAAGCGCACCGTGGTGATGCCGAGTTCGCGCAGGGCGCGCGCGGCCATCGTCACCACCTTGTTGTTCATGGTGCCGCCCTCGGTGGGCAGCGGGTGGCAGACGATGGCGACCACCGGCTGCGCGGCGACATCGGCTTCGGGATATTCGACCGCCGCTTCCAGCGCGCCGGCCGGGCCGGCCAGGGTCACGGGTGCATCGGTATCGGGGAACGGGGGCTGTTGCGTCATCCAGCTATTTTAACGGCGCGCGCCTTCCGCCCCGTTCACCGCCCGCGCAGGCGCAGGTCGATCACCAGCGGATCGTGGTCCGAACTGCGCCACGGCGAGGCCGGCGCGCCGGCGGGTTCGGGCGCGTCCGGTTCGTCGGCATTGATGTGCCATTCCGCCGCGCCCTGCAGGCGCGCGGCCATCGCCGGCGTCAGCAGCGCATGGTCGAGGCGGCCGATCTGGCCGTCGTATACATATGAATATGGATGCGGGATGCCGGCTTCCTTGAAGGCGTCGCGCCAGCCGGCTTCGCGCAGCCAGCGCGGCGGGTCTTCCATCGCGTAGGCGTTGAAGTCGCCGAGGATCACCGCCGGCGCGTCGAGTTTCGCGCCGAGGTGCTGGCGCAGCCAACCATCGAGCCGTCGCACGGATTCGAGCCGCCTCGCGTTCCAGCAGCCCTGGCCGTCGCGCTGGTCGGCGTCGGCGCCCTTGCCGTCGCGGCAGCCCTTCGACTTCAGGTGGTTGGCGACCACGGTGAACACCGGGCCACGGCCGGCCCGGAAAGCCTGCGCCAGCGGCGGACGGCTCAGGTCGCGGAACGGGCCGGCGTCGAGCGTGGCCGGGGCGCCGACCGGGCGCAGCTTCGATGCGCGGTAGATCAGCCCGACGCGGATCGCATCGGTGTTGGCGTTGGCCGGCATCGTCACCGCGCGCCAGTCGCCGCCGTGCACGGCATTGAGCGCGGCGACCAGCTGCGATTCGGAAGACAGCGGGCCGGCGCCATCGTTCTCGAGTTCCATCAGCGCGATGACATCGGCATCCAGCCCGGCCAGCGCGGCGACGCGCTTGGCCCGCTGCTGCAGGTACTCCGCCTGCGACTTCGCGCCGCGCTCGGTCGGGAAGCCGCCGCCTTGGCCATCGCCGTTGAACAGGTTCTCGATGTTCATCGCGGCGATCCGCACCTCGCCCATCCGCGCCGGCGGCTGCGGGCGCGCGGCGGCGTGTACCGCGGGCGCGGCGGACAGTTGCAGGCGATGGCGGCCGGCGCGTTCGTCGACGATGCCGCTCACGCCGGCCAGCGTGCTGCCGGTGCGCGGGAGGTCGCGGCTCATCGCGGTCGCGGCGTCGGCACGGGTCTCGCCGTCATCCAGCCACAGCGTCCGCGCCCGGTTCTGGCGGCCCAGCACGTTCGCGGCCTCGCCCGGCAGCGCGACTTCGGTCGGCGTCCACGGGCGGTCGCCGATCGCCACCTGCCATTCGCCGTAGCGCGCGGCGTTGTGGGTGGCGACGAGGGTCAGCGGCGCATCGATCGCCACCGGCATCGCCTCCAGCGATTCCCAGCCCAACTGCTCCAGCTGCAGCCTGTCCAGCCCATGCGGTGCCGGCACCGCCCCCTGCCCGAGCACGGTGGCGGAGAACGCCTCCAGCACCGTGACCGTGCCGCGGCCGCCGGTGTCGCGCTCGGCCACCTGGCCGCGGCCGCGCAGCCGCGTGCCGGGCGCGAACTGCAGGCTGTCGATGAACACCGCATCCGAGGTCGCCGCATCGCCATCCGCCGCGCCGAGCAGGCTGCACAGCCGCAGACCGGGCAGGCAACCGGCGACGGTGCCTTCGACCTCGACCGCTTGGCCGGCCAGCGGCGAACGGTCACCGCTGCCCTGCAGCTGGCCGATCGGCGTGAAGGGCGATGCCGGCGCGACGGCCGGGCCGGTGGCACAGGCGGACAGGGCGGCGGCAAGGCCGAAGGCGAGGCTGGTGCGGATCCGGCGCATGGCGGGCGGTTCGATGAGGAACGCAAAGTGTTTCATGCGGCCGGGGCGCGGCGCCATCACGCATCTTCCTTTGCCGGAAACGACAACGCCGCCCGGAGGCGGCGCTGCTTGGCGGGTGATGCGGCGGCTTACTTGCTCTGCTCGATCATCCAATCGACGGTGGCCTTGACCTGGTCGTCGGTCAGCGCCGGGTTGCCGCCCCTGGCGGGCATCACGCCGGTGGCGCCGGTGAACCCTTCGATGGCCTTCTTGACCAGCGTGTCGGCGCCCTGCTCGGCGAGGCGTGCGCCGATGCCGGCGGCGTCCAGCTTGGGCGCGCCGCCCGCGCCGGAGGTGTGGCAGCCGGTGCACAGGCTGTCGTAGATCACCTTGCCGTCCATCGTCCCGCCGTACGCGGCCGTGGACGAGGCGGCCGCCTTCATCGCCTCGGCGGCGGCGAGCTGCTGGGCCACACCATCGAGACCGGCGTACACCGCGCCCACCGGGGCGATGCGGGCTTCGGTCTGGGCCTTGGCCTGCGGCGTCTGCTCGTGCGGCAGCAGGTTGTTTAGATAGTGCGCGGCCAGGATCAGCCCAAGCGTCAGCAGCGCCAGGAAGCCGATGACCATCGAGAATTTCTTGAGGAATACCGAGTCGCTGTTGTTCACGTGCAATCCGTCCTGCACAGCCCGAACGGCCATGCCTAAGCCATGCAGTATAAAGGCCGGCGAAACCGCCCACCAGCCGGCCCCGGATCGCGCGGACGACCCGCTTTTCGGCTAGCCTGCCGCTGCGCCAGCACGGCGCCATCGATGGGGATTCGAGCATGCAGACAAAGAAATGGGCCGCGGAGTTCATCGGCACCTTCTGGCTGGTCCTGGGCGGCTGCGGCAGCGCCGTGCTGGCCGCGAAGTTCGGCGGTGACGGCAATCCACTGGGCATCGGCCTGGTCGGCGTGGCGCTGGCCTTCGGCCTCACCGTGCTCACCGGCGCCTACGCGTTCGGGCACATCTCGGGTGGTCACTTCAACCCCGCGGTCAGCGTGGGCCTGTGGGCCGGCGGACGCTTCCCGGCGCGCGAGCTGCCCGGCTACATCATCGCCCAGGTGCTCGGCGCCATCCTCGCCGGCGGGTTGCTCTACTTCATCGCCACCGGCAACGGCAGCACCATCAACCCGACCGTGGCGGGTGATGCGACGACGGCCGGCAGTTTCGCCACCAACGGCTTCGATGCGCTGTCACCCGGCGGGTACTCGATGGCCGCGGCGCTGGTCTGCGAGATCGTGATGACCGCGATGTTCATCATCATCATCATGGGGGCCACCCACAAACGCGCGCCGGCCGGCTTCGCGCCGATCGCCATCGGCCTGGGCCTGACCCTGATCCACCTGATCAGCATCCCGGTCACCAACACCTCGGTGAACCCGGCGCGTTCGACCGGCGTGGCGCTGTTCGCCGGCAGCGGTGCGATTTCGCAGCTCTGGCTGTTCTGGCTGGCGCCGTTCATCGGCGCGGTGGTCGGTGGCGCCCTCTACAAGTGGCTGGGCGCGGACGACCGCGGCTGATCGCCCATCGCCCTCGGCGCCGTGGTTTCGCATCGCGGCGCCGAGCGGCTACACTTGCCGGCCCGTCGCGGCCACCTGCGACGATGCAAGGCGCCTGTAGCTCAGCCGGATAGAGTAGTGGCTTCCGAAGCCGCTACTCATCCCCAAGAACGGGGTCCGAGAGTGTCACAAGGCCAGTAGTCAAAGGATGTTTGAAAAGGTTGTAAGTTGTTGATTTAAGCGCCTGTAGCTCAGCCGGATAGAGTAGCGGCTTCCGAAGCCGTTGGTCGGGGGTTCGAATCCCTCCAGGCGCGCCATCCCCTCTGTGACAAATCTGTGCCGGATCTGTGCCATGGAATTTTCCGGCGCATCGGGCTGGGGAGTAGTGGCCGTGTGACACCCTCAAGGCCTTAATTGTTCATAACCATGCCTGCTGTTGCCGTGGATAAGGCTCGAAGGCGCCTATCTGAGGCTGGCCTGCCCATATGCGTGATACCCAGGTACGAATCGCTTGGGCATGGAGACATTGGGTCGTTACGTGGGGCTAACAGATCGGATCAGACACGAAAAACAGTCCTCGTACTAACCAATGCCTGCAAGTGATCTAGCAACAAGGTCGGGACATGCCCGCCCGAGAGGAGCACACCGGCCTCCATGTTCTGCTCCATTGCATGACCGGTCAGATTGGCGCTGGTGATGAAACATAGGTCAGCGTCGGCGACCGCAACCTTGGCGTGAACCCGCCCACCCGCGAATGGGGCCGAGCGTTCGCGCCATGCATAGAGCTTCGCAGCGGGAACCAGCGTCCGCATCTTGCCGATCACGTCGAACGACATGCTGCCACCGTGATCCTGCGAGGATTCGAGCAGCATCGAGATGCCCACGCCGCGCGTGCTCGCCTCGTTCAACGCCTTCACGATGGTCGAGACGTCATAGGCCACGAAGCTGGTGACGAACAAGGTCTGCTTGGCCGCGCCGATGACTTGCAGCAGCGCCTGCTCGGTGCGACGCGCGGAAACGAAGGGCGTCGTCGGCCCCGTCCACACGAGTTCGGTGGACTGGTGCTTCGACACGTTCTCGAACGCATGGCTGGCGGCGAGCAGCATGGAGGCCAGTTCATCGGAATCGACCGACGTGGCCCGCCATGCTTCGACGAGCCGTTCGATGACGGTTTTGGCCGCAGCCGTGCCGACGACATCCGACAGGGTGACGGTCGTCTTCGTGTTTCCGATTTTCCGAATCGCGCCCGCGAGCGCCCGCACCTTCTCCGGCGACACGAGACAGACCACGGCTGTGACGGTTTCCAGCAACCTTTCCATGTCACAGCCCTGCGATGAACGCGGCATCGCCTCGGTCGAGGGTCTGCACCAGCAACGATCTGTCGAGGTATCGGTTGCCCCGTTCGCACGAGGTTTCGGCGACCAGACTGCACGCATGGCAGGCTGCCGCGTGCAACGAACGGTCTTTGCCCGGATCGTGTTCCGAACACAGCGGATCGGACGAGCAGATCTTCGACCGGTTCAGCGCCTGCCGGAGCAGCCGACCGAGGTTCTCGGGCTTGCCGAGATCGACGAGGCCGCCCAGCGTTCCATCGGAATCGGCGGCCGCCGTGTAGATGAGGATGCCCGCCTGCGGATTGGCGCTCGACACGTCGGCGTAGATGCGTTCGCGGATGCTCGCCGCGTTGTAGCCGCATTCCAGCGCCAGTTCGCGGATGAGCAGGTGCGAGAGCGTGTGGAGCATGGCGTAGCGGATGCCGGGGTAGCCCTCGTTCGGGTCGAGGTGGCGTGAATTGCGCCATCCACCATGACCGGCCTTTAGCATCCCATCCACGCGCTGGACGCCAGCCTGCGCCTCCCACGCCTGCAGTGTCGATTCATCGAACTGGATGAAAATGCCCTCGCCGTGAACCTGATTCGCAGGAACCCAATCCGGCTTACGGCGTGAGAGGCCCGCCATCTGCGGGCGCTCGTTCGGATCGCTCGATTCTTCGGGTGCTTCCACGCGGGTGAAGCCCAACAAGGCATTGACCTCGCGCAGCCGCTCCAGCAACAGCACTCTGGCGATCCGGTTCTCGAAGCCCGTGGGCGTGCCCACTTTCTTGCTCATGAAGTGTGGGTAGTCGGCGGGCGGGTTGGCCGCCGTCAACACTTCCCACTCCGGCCCCTTGATGTCGGCTTCGCCGACCGTCTCCTGACCACCGCCGTTGCGATGGGCCTCGATGGCCACCCAGATGTCCGACGCCGGGTACTTGTCGATGCCCGGCAAGGCTCCGGTCTTCTTCAGCGTCTTCACCGTCACCGCGACGGCAGCCTCGGAATCCAGATCGTCGAAGAACTCCCACCCATCCTGAATCAGTTGGCCGAGCGGGTCACTGGCCTGTGGAATGGCGAGCGCCGAAAGCGTGATCGGGAACCAACTGTTCGTCGAACCCAGCAGGACGGCCCGCGCCTCTTCGTCGCACTCTTCGTCGAAGTGGTCGAGGTGGGGATGCCTGCCCCGGCAGCTCGGCAGGTTTTCCTTCCCGGCCTTGCCGAAGGCGTGGGCCATGCTGCGCGACGCGCCACAGGCATCGCACTTCACCCACAGGTTCTCGGTCTGCAACGAAGCCCCGCTCTCGAAGAAGCGCAGCGTACCCTTGCACGAGCCGTTGCCGCCGTGGACGAAGTAATGCCACGGGAAGTCGTCGAGGTGACCGTCTCGGCAGGCCAAGAGAAAACGCGCTGGAACGGCGTCGGCGTCCTTCGCAGGCTGGTCGCCCTTGGAGCCTCGGCAGCCCTTGTGGACGAAGCGGGTGCGTTCCGGGCGGAAGCGGTTTTCCTTGATCTCGAACAGCCCCGCGTCGAAGGGCGACAGCAGGCCGCACTTCACGCAGCGCATCCAGCGCGGAAACGGGCGAACGGGCACGCCGATGTTCGCCTCTGCCGACCACGGATCGACGAGTTCGCTCTTCTGGAACGGTGGCATGCGCAGACTCTCCACCTGCGCCCCGAGAACCTTGCGCACGGCGGTGAGCAGGCGCGGCTCGGCAATGGGCTGGCAACGATCCTTCTCCCATTGGTCGATGCCCAGCGTCACCACCGAGAGGCTCGGCAGGTCGATCAGCGCGCCCGGCCCGTATGTCCAGAGCAGTTGACTGGGGCGGACTTCCCCGACGGGTGTTTTATTGGTGGTCATGGTCAGTCCTCGTCCTTCGGCGCTGGACGCGGCTTCCACCTGTGGTCGTCCGAAATGTGCCCGGTGTTCATGATCAGGCGCACGCCCGGCTCTACCTCGCGCATCGACATCGGCACCGTCCAGTTGTCCCACGCATGGATGCCCGGCGACTTGACCAGCCCGACCATCGTCGCCGCCTGCGCGCCGCGCTTCTCGTAGGCCAGCGTGCGACCGGGCACGTTCACCTCCTTCGCCCACTCGTCCGCGCGTTCCTTAAGTTCACGCTCAGCCAGATTCCTGATGGCGGTCGTCTCGCTGACGTTCCAAGCCCGCCGCACCAGCACGTCGATGGCATCGGTGATCTCGGGCTTGTCGGACTTGTCCAGCTCGCCCGCGCCCACGTTCGGGCTGAAGGCGTCGTTCTCCAGACGCATCAGGGAGAGCAACGCACCAGTCAGGCCGCGATCCATCGCGCGTGGCGAGAAAGGCGTCACCGACTGCGCCTCCACGTGCTTATAGAAGGTCGCGTGGTAATGCTCGAAGGTCTCGTAGTGCGAGAGGTCGCGTGGACGCGCCCACGTGAGCACCGTGCAGACCAAGCCGGGGAAGGAACGGCCCACGCGGCTGGTGGCCTGGATGTATTCCGCCGTGCCCTTGGGCTGACCATTCACCGCCATCAGGCCCAAGCGATTCACGTCCACACCGACCGACAGCATGTTGGTCGCCAGCACCACGTCGATGGCACGGGAGTCGCCCTCGTTCCACTTTGTCACGAACTTGCCGGTGACTGCATCAAGCGCGGCCTTGAACTTGACCTCCAGGTGGTCGAGATACTTCGGGATGTCCTGACTGGAGACGCGCGAGGTCAACTCGCGGATGTTGTTGACGCTGCGCTGCGCGAGCGAGGGTCGCTCGACCATGCTCATCTGCACGCGGTAGGACCGTGTCTGCACGTCGTCCTCGGCCAAGCGCCGCATCCCGCCCAGCTCGCGCAGCGAGTTGAAGTAGCCGACCATCGTCATGTACGGGTCTGCAGGTTCGCCGAAGCGGTCGAACAAGGCTTGGGCGGCGGTGAGGAAAGCGGTATAGACGCGGATCAGCATCGCGGGCCGCGAGCTGCCGGGCGAGCACACGCCGAGATAGCGCCGTCCGGGGCGTTCCTCGATGGGGCGCTGCACCGAGAAGTAGTTGTCCTCCACGTCCAAACCGTGCGGCGGGAACACCGACACGCGCCGCATGAACACGTTGTTCACCTGCTCCTGGGCTTTGCGCACCGTCGCCGTGGACGCGACGATCTTCGGCTTGACCGTCTTGCCGTTGAACGTCCAGCCGGACAGTTCATCGACGGCGGATTCGTACAGGCCGACCATCGTGCCCAGCGGCCCGCTGATGAGATGGAACTCGTCTTGGATGATCAGATCGGGCGGACGGATCGGTGCGACGTTCTTGACCTTGACCGCAGGCAGACCTTTTCCGGCAGTGTGATTCCCCGTGCAATCGCAGTCGGGCCACAACAGACCGTGGCGTTCGCACTCCTGATGCACACGACCGAACAGCGTGCGCACCTGACCGCGCCACGCCATCATGGCGAACTTGTCCACAGTGGCGATCATCATCGTCGGCGGGCGGTGGTAGATCTCCTCGTCCACCGCCAGCACCGGGATGCCGGGATGCGGCGAACTGCTCGATCTGCCACGAGAGAACGTGCAACTGCTTCTCTTGTCGCCGCAGTACACGATCGTCCTACCGCGATCCCTGTCGACGACGACGTCTTTTCCGGGGTCGATCGTAGAGCCACACCACGGGCAACTGGTGAGCTGCAAGGGCGAAGTGCGTCCTGCCTTGTTCTTTCCCGAATCACGTAAATCTTGAATGGCGCGATGGCTGTCCTCGGTCGTTCCCGGCGTCACCTTGTTGCCGACCCAAAGGCCGATGGTGAAAGGCTCCTTGCCGAGCGACTCATCACCTTGAACGAGAGCATCCCGCCGGAGTTTTTCCATCGAGCAGATCAA
>JAANMY010001333.1_pt1 | contig 28702 bp, 24 predicted proteins | sample 7279691 | NCBI WGS metagenome assembly JAANMY01 (sample SAMN14094543, study PRJNA606508) | bioreactor metagenome | isolation source: A lab-scale SPAN reactor treating ammonium-rich wastewater day 388 | place: Ireland: Galway | collected 2018-02-07
AGATTAATTTGTATCTGGGTTTCTCGCTCGCGCCCTCTCCGAAGTATTCGTCTATTGAAAAGACATAATTTTCTATCATCTTTACTGTTTTCTCAATTTCTTTGCTTTCGTGATATTCCAGCACACCTATTGCTCCTTCTTCCCTTTCCCGTTTTGCCTCTCCTGTATCGTTCTCTTCAACAATCTCCAGCTCTTTCCCTTCTGCCTGCTGCTTTTCTTTTATAAACCTTTCCAACTCTTCTTCGGAATAAAGATACGATATTCCCTTCCTGTATGATACTTTGTATAAAGGGAAGCTTCCACTCTCTTTGTTCCTGAGTTTTAAAAATTTATCCAGAGATATACCCTTTTTTCTCAAGGTTTTTACATATTCTTCTATCTGTATTAAGAGCTGTAATAATTTCTTCAGCTTTGAATTATCCAATTTCTCTTTTTTCCCGTTTTCCATCTCCATAACAGTTTCTTCAGCCCCCAGAGTAATCAAGGTCTTCTGCAGCTCCCTGTCATCATAGATATATTCCTGCTTCTTATGTTTTTTTACTTTGTACAGAGGTGGCTGAGCGATGTAGATATGTCCTTTTTCTATTAATTCTATCATTTGGCGGAAGAAAAAAGTCAACAGGAGCGTCCTGATATGCGCCCCGTCAATATCGGCATCCGTCATAATAATTATCTTAGCATACCGCAGATTACTTAAATTAAACTCGTCCGCTCCTATGCCTGTCCCCATGGCAGATATTAATGTTCGAATTTCTTCATTGCCTAACATCTTATCGATGCGGGCCTTTTCGACGTTTATAATAACACCTTTCAATGGCAGAATAGCCTGGAATGTCCGGTCTCTTCCCTGCTTTGCTGTGCCACCTGCAGAGATACCTTCAACGAGAAACAGTTCAGAGGTCTCAAAATCCCGGGATGAACAGTCTGCTAATTTTCCAGGAAGGCTTGAGCTGCTTAATGCTCCTTTTCTCCTTGTCAAATCTCTGGCTTTGCGGGCGGCTTCTCTTGCCCTGGCAGCTTCAATTCCCTTGTTGATAATGGCTTTCGCTGTCGATGGTGTCTCTTCGCAATAGATCCCAAGCTGCTCATTTATTACTGCCTCTACAAGACCCTGTATTTCACGATTGCCGAGTTTTGTCTTTGTCTGTCCCTCAAATTGCGGGTCAGGCAGCTTAATACTTACAACCGCTGTAAGTCCTTCTCTATAGTCATCGCCTGTGGGCGCTTTCTCCTCATTCAAAAGCCCTTTATTCTTTGCGTAGTTATTCAGGGTTCTTGTAAGAGCTGCTCTAAAACCACTCAGGTGAGTGCCGCCTTCTACCGTATTGATATTATTTGCGAAAGAATACACGTTCTCACTATAGCTATCATTATATTGCAAGGCCACTTCTATGATGGTTCCATCTATTTCTTTTTCAATATAAATTATATCTTTGTGGATTACCTCTTTTCCTTCATTTAATTCTTTTATAAACGCCTTTGTCCCGCCTTCATATTTAAATGTTTCAATTTTATCGGTTCTTTCATCTGATAAGGTTATCTTTATTCCTTTGTTTAAGAAGGCATATTCTCTTAATCTTTTTGCTATCGTCTCGAAGCAGAAGTTTCTATCCTCAAAGATTTCAGGATCCGGCTTAAAAATAACCTTCGTGCCTCTTTTTTTAGTAACCCCTCTTACCTCTACTTTCGACTTTACTTCGCCTTTCTCATAGCGTTGAAAATATACATGTCCATCCCTTTTTACCTCGACCTCCATCCACTCGCTTAAGGCATTCACAACAGACACCCCAACGCCATGCAAACCGCCGGATACCTTATAACTTTTATGTTCGAACTTGCCTCCAGCGTGTAACATCGTCATAACTACTTCTAGTGCAGACTTATTTGTCTCTTTATGTACATCAACGGGAATACCTCTGCCATCATCCACAACTGCCAGGCTTCCATCAATATTTATTTTCACCTGTATATTTTCGCAGAAGCCTGCAACAGCTTCATCCACACTATTGCAAACGACCTCTTCTACCAGATGATGCAATCCCTTGATTGTAGTATCACCTATGTACATGGCAGGCCTTTTTCTAACCGCTTCTATACCCCCAAGTACTTTTATAGATGTCGCATCATACGTGTCTTGGTTTATCGCTAAATTACTTTTTTCCGACGTCATTTAAGATCCCTACTTTAAAATGAATGTCCTCTATATACCGAGTCTTTAATATGGTATTAATTCTGTCAATTATAGCATTTTTCTCAAAATTAGTCAAATGATGAATCATAACGGATGATTCTACAATTACATATAACACACCATTCTTAAAGCCTGTAATTTTAGTAATTTGGCAAACCTCATTACCCACGATATTGCCCCATGCATTTTTTATACTCTGATAAGTTCTATCATTGTATTTTTTTGGAAACGCATCTTTTAATATCTGGCCAATTCTCATAACCTTATTCTTGCCAAAAAAATACCTTTCAGGTAATTCTTCCTTCATATAAGATCTCCCGGCTACTTTAACTCAACGGGCATAATAACATTTAACTGCTCATAGCCAGTCTTAAATATTGCAGCATCACTCGCGTTTTTTAATTCCATAGTAACTACATCATTATCAGAAACCTTTAAGACATCTAAAACATAATCAGGATTGAAACTTATCTCTAACTCTGGTCCGTCATAGCTAGCAGCAATCTCTAGTTCAGTTTCTCCAATATCCATAGCCTTTGACAGGAGTATTAACTTATCTTTCCGGTAAACAAATTTCACAACACGGTACCCCTCACTTGTCATAAACGATGCCATTCTTACGGTAGATAGTAATTCATCTCTATTTATTTCAACCCTCTTATCATTCTCTTTAGGAATAACTTCTTCGTACTTTGGATATTGACCATCTATCAGTTGAGATATTACCTCACCGCTTTCACCTTTAAATCTTATCTGCGACTCGCCTATCCCAACCTTTAAAGCCCCTTTACATTCTGACGTGAAACGCTGTAAAAATGTCAGACATTTCACGGTAACTATCCCCTCCATCGGGATTCCATCAGGATTGCTCACTTTACGTTTTACTGTAGACAACCTATTTCCATCTGCTGCAGCCATAGTAATATCATCTTTACCTATTCTGATAAAAATACCACAAAGGGTGCTTCTTGCCCTTACCGTTGACACTGCATGAGCAACCTTTCCTACCATATCAGCAAAAACTTCACCATCTATCTCAATAAAACCCTTAATATCATTTGCGTAAATTTCAGGAAATTGCCCAAAATCTTCTCCTACTACCTTAAAATATCCACCCTTTGATTTTATTGTACAGTTACTCCCTTCTACCACTATGGATATCTCATCATTACCAGACCATTCTCTGAGAATATTATTAACACGGACCGCTGGCAAAACGATACCGCCCTCACCTGTATAATCTTTTACCGGCAATGTGTATCTGACCAACACCTCCAGATCGGTCGATGTCAATTCCGCTTTCCCATCCCTAACCTCTAATCTCACTCCCTGCAACACATTTTTTACAGTTGAAGACGGAACTATACTGGTTACCAGATTAAAACCCCTGTATAAATCAACACCAACAAAATTTAAATTCATTTGTCATTCCTATCTTTATATATTAAATAAATTTTTAATCAGTCGTATTACTCTATGAAGATAAACCATAATAAAAAGTATAAATGGCTATAACAACTCATGATACGTTAGATAAAACAATGTAAAAAACATGTAGATAGCTATTCTAAAAAATAAGGGATATCTTACCGGTCTGCCCAAAAGGCCTGTCCATGAACAAAGATATTTTACATAAAATAAACATTCACTTTTGTAATTCACTTTCCAGCTTTTGCAGGATAAAAAGGAGGTTTTTATCCTTTTTCGACATTTTTACTATCTTCTCGTCTGCATGAATTACCGTTGAATGATCCCTTCCGCCGATATATCCTCCAATCTCCTTTAACGACATACTCGTTAGTTTTCTCGATAAATACATTGCTATCTGACGCGGTAACGTAAGATTCCTTGCTCTACACTTAGACTGAAGCTGTGATACACTTACATTAAATCTATTCGAAACGGCCTTAAGAACAATCTCAATATTAACTGTTTTCTTATCCCCTAATATTTCCCGGGAAATCTTTTTAACCAGATCTAACGTAATACAATTCTTTGTTATCTTCGATTCCTTGCTAAGTCTCGCTATTGCGCCCTCAAGTTCTCTGATATTACCAGGTATATTTTCCGCAAGATACAGGGCGGATTCATGAGATAAACTGATACCCCACAAGAACGCCTTTTTTTCAACGATAGCAGTTCGTGTTTCTATAGCCGGATTGTCTATGCCGCACAAAAGCCCCCATTTAAATCGGGAAACAAGTCTGTCCTCTAAAGAGTTTATAGACTCCGGGGGACAATCGCTCGTAATAACAATCTGCTTTCTCGCATTATAAAGCGCATTAAATGTATGAAAAAATTCCTCCCTGCATCCCTGGGAATTCTCGAAAAAATGTATATCATCAATTAAGAGCACATCCACGTTCCTGTACAATCTTCTAAACGAGTCCCAGCTATTCGAACGTATCGTAGAAATGTAATGATTTACAAAATGTTCACAAGACAGGTAAAGCGTCTTTAACGTGCGCTTCGACAGCAACACATTATTTATTGCATGCAAAAGATGTGTCTTACCGAGACCTGACATCCCATGTATAAAAAGGGGATTATAAGCATGCCCCGGGGATTCGGAGACAGCAATAGCTGCCGCATGTGCCAACCTGTTACACGATCCTACAACAAAATTCTCAAAACTGTAATACTTATTGAGCGGTATAGCGCAATACTGTTCAGAGACAGCAGCAATTGACAAAGTAGAATTTTCATTATAAGGAAAGGCTAATGTCCTCCCATAAATTTCATTTTCTGTAGAAAAAATCACTTCTCTCAGGGAATTCAGCACTTTATAGATAGCGCCTGAAAATAAATCCGTATAATTACTATATAACCACTCCCTGATAAAATCATTCGGCGCAATAAACGTAATACTGTTATCTGTAACAGTATGTATCTTAAGACAGGAAAACCATATATCAAACTGCTGTGCAGTAACTACCTTCTTTATCTCAGATAACATACTTTTCAGTATGAAATCTTTCTCGATTTCAGAAATAGTCCCCCCTTTGGCGGATATTTCCAGTGTTATATCAGATTGTTCAAAACTGTTAGGCATGTGTACAAGCAAGAAAGTATAATGAGTAAGAATTACTCTTGATTCAATATTGCCTAAATCCTGCAAACAAGCTAAAGTTTCATTATAGGACCAGACAGAAAAGGTAGAATTTCCAGAGGATTTGAGAATTGAAAACAATTTCAAGGAATTTTACCTTTTCGATGGAGAATATACCACAAAAAGAGACAAGAAAGCAACCGAAAATCAAGACAGAGGAAACAGGGTGAACGATAAAGGAAAGAACCATCAGGTATCGGTTATGGCAAAGATGGAAAAATTATTTATTGCTAAAACTATTATACAAACATAAACTTATGAACCTTAAAAATTTTTTTTGTTGGGTTATTAATAAGCTATGGAATAATAAATTCAGGCATTATTAGCCTCACCTCGCCTTTTGTAATATCTACCTGGCTCGTTTTGCTGTTCAATACTAAGATCAAATCAATTTTCTATCGGAAGTCTGAAGAAAAAAAGATCCATAAAGAAGATTGATAAATCTTGACCTCATCGGGTTTTTATTTGACACCGCTATATCACATAAGGCATAATGGTAAAATATTTTATGAAAGTAAAATGCAAGATATGGTTAGAAGAGAAGGACGGAGTAGCCTTTGCTGAAGGACGAAGGATGCTTCTGGAGGCTGTAAATCGCCTGGGATCATTACATGCAGCAGCGAAAGAACTCGGCATGTCGTACCGGGCGGCATGGGGAAAGATCAAGGCCACAGAGAAGGTGTTGGGTGTAAAATTATTGGAGGTTACTACCGGGGGAAAAGGCGGGGGCGGGGCTATCCTGACATCAGAGGCAGAGGAACTGATTCTGAAATATAAAAAGTACACAGAAAGGATGACTTCATTGATGGAAAAGGAATTCAAACGTATTTTTGGAAACAAAAAATCGTAACTATTCGATTTTAAAATTCTGTGATAATGGCACATGGCGAATAGACTTTACGGAACAATTGTAAATATAGTACAGGGGCAGATCCATGCCCACGTTCAAATCCTATGGAAGGACATACCACTCAGCGTTATCATTACAAGGGCTTCCTGTGAGGATATGCGCCTTTCGGTGGGTGATACTATTTCTGTGCTTATCAAGGGCACGGATATTATGCTTGCAAAAGCATTATCAGGAATGCTCAGCGCAAGGAATAAGGCAAGGGGAATTGTAAGACAGATTATTCAGGGGGATGTGTTATCAAAGGTTTTTGTAGAGTCTCAGGGTGATATGCTCCATGCCATTATTACCAATGCTTCTCTCAGAGAAATGAATCTTCAGAAGGAGGATGAAGTAACAGCTATTGTAAAATCAACGGAACTAATATTATCGAAGGAAATTTAGTTATGAGAAAAATGCAGAGAGATACACAACCAAGGGTAACGGAGCTGTTTTTATTTATATTCGTTATGTCTTTATTGGCATAACAATAAAAGGGAGAATACATGCGAAATAAATGGTTTCAATGTGGCGCATCTCTGGCTGCGGTATTTTGCGTTATACATGCTGGCGGTATGACGCGGGGTATATTTGCTCAGGATATTGTACAGACCCGTGAGACTTCCGAAAGTGAAGTAGGTGATTTGGAAAGACAATTAAAACAAATGGAAGAAGCGCTTTTAGTACAGCAGAAAATGATGAAGCAGATGGAGGCATTAGCGTTAAGCCAACAAGAGCAAATCAAAGAAATGCAAAATCGTATCGAGCATATCAGTGAAAAACCTGCACCAACTACACAGGAAGAAATAAAAGAAGAAGTGAAACAGGAAGTAGAAAACTACCTCGCATCGAACGGGGCGCGGGAGAAATTGGGTTTGGGCTTACCTGGCAAATATGAACCTGTTAACGGCTATTATCTGCCCGACAAGGAAAAGGCCTCTATAGGTTTTCAAACAAGAGACGGAAACTATTCTTTAAACGTTGGGTTCAGAATGCAGACGCGATTGACCTATAAGGACAACGATGATGATTTTGAAGAACCTGATAAAACCGATATTGATGTGCGCAGGGCAAGGCTTTGTTTTGGCGGCAATATCTATAACAAGGATGTAAATTATTACGTGGAAATCGATGGAGACAGCTTTGAGGTAAATCTGAGGGATTATTATGTCTGGTGGTCGCCCCGCGAGGAATTAAATATAAAGACGGGTTATTTTAAGGTACCCGCCAACCGACAATGGAATTCATCAGGTTTTAAACTCTTGCTCCAGGATAGGTCCATTGCCAGCGATGCCTTTAAACAGGATCGTGATTATGGTCTGGATATTTTCGGAAAACCGTTTGATGGCCACCTGGAATACCATGCAGCAGTTTTTCGCGGCGCCGGCCAGAATCCCTCAAAGGCGCTGGGAAAGGATGAAAATATCGACAATGAACTCCTGTATGTATTTACCACACGATATTATCCCTTTGGATGGTACAACTCCTATAATTTAGCAACGGGTTGGGAGGAGACTGATCTGAAATACGAAGAGAATTTTAAGGCCGTAATTGGCGCATCGGTGGTCTATAATGGGAAGGAGAGAGACAGGAAGCTGGCGGATACCAATTCTATCATTGGTAATATTGATCTGGGTATGAGGTACCGGGGGTTTACCTGGGATAGTGAATATTACATAAGGGAAAATGACCCTGAAGACGATGGTGATTCAATAACTTCGGACGGTTTTTATACTCAGGCAGGATATTTTGTGTTGCCCAAAAAACTGGAACTGGCAGCCCGTTACTCTATGCTTGACCCTGACAACGATTTGCCAGATGATGTTCAAAAGGAGTATTCAGCTGGCATCAATTATTACCTCCGTGGCCATCGTTCAAAGATACAGGCGGATATAGCCCGCTTTGTAACAGATACCAAAGACACGGACAAAAACGAAAACAGATTTAGATTACAATATCAGTTAATATTTTAGAGGAGGGCGCAATGGTTTTGAGAGGGCCTGAAAAGTGGGTTACGAGTTTTATCCCGATAGTATGTACAACCTGGTTCATGTTTTTATTGATAGCTTTCCACCATAATGTTTGCGCAGATGAAAAAATCCTTATTGCGGCAGCAGCCAATCTGAACCCTGTTATGGATGAGATTTGTAAAGGATTTGAGAAGGCATACCCCACTATCGATGTAAAAGTATCATATGGTTCTTCCGGTAATTTTTTTGCTCAAATTAAACAGGGGGCGCCTTTTGATATATTTTTCTCAGCCGATACAACCTATCCGGCGCGTCTGGAAGAGGAGGGTTTGGCGGTAAAGGGGGAGGGAAAAATTTACGCCTTTGGAAGTATCGTGCTTTGGATACCGAAGAATTCTGCATTAAATCCCCGGAAGGGATTACCTGTCGTTTTAGACCAGAAAGTGAAAAAGCTGGCCATTGCAAATCAAAGACTAGCGCCCTATGGCATGGCAGCCGAGGAGGCGCTTCGATACTATGGATTATGGGAGAAGGTTCAGGATAAACTGGTCTTCGGGGAAAGTATCTCACAAACAGCACAATTCGTCCAGTCAGGTGCAGCAGACGCTGGAATTATTGCCCTGTCTCAGGCAATTTCACCAAAAATGGAAAGCGATGGAGACTATTGGGTCATATCCACTGAATCATATAATAAACTTGGGCAAGCTTATGTTGTCCTGCAAAGAGGCAAAGATAAGCCCGGTGTCAGGAAATTCCTGGAATTTGTGCAAGGGAAAAAAGGAGAAAAAATACTTTCTCAACACGGCTATTCACTTCCGAAGTAAATTAACAATACCTATTTAAAATTGTTCTTGGATTTATGGCGGGAATAGGCGTTGGCGTGTTCAGCAGTATGCTTGATGTTGCCGGAGGAGAATTAATTATTCCAACTATCATATTGCTGTTTTCTGTTGATATTGAGCTTGCCGGCAGCTTAAGTCTTGCCATTAGCATTCCAACAATTATAATGGGACTTGTAAAATACAAAAATCAACAACTTTTGAACGGCAGCAATTTCCTCTTATTTCCTTCCTATTACTAGGCTCTATCGCAGGAGCGTTGATCGGAAGTCGTCTTTTAAGCTATGCGCCCGGGTCCGTTTTGCATGTATTTCTTGGAGTAATATTGTTGTTTTCAGCTATCAGATTATTGAGAAGGAAAGAACAATGAATTTTATAACACCACTCCTTTTGACTCTAAAGCTTTCCATCGTTACCATGGTTTTATTATTTATTATAGGTATCCCTCTTGCCTACTGGCTTGCCTTCTCAACGTTACGATTAAAGTTTATTGTGGAATCTGTAATAGCTTTACCTCTTGTCCTTCCACCCACAGTTTTGGGCTTTTATCTCCTTATGGCCATTGGAAGAAATAGTTTTATTGGGTATTGGTACGAAGGTATTTTTAATAAGACACTCGCCTTCTCCTTTCAAGGACTTGTTATAGGTTCATTCATGTATAATCTGCCCTTTGCAATACGGCCATTTCAATTGGCTTTTACAGGAGTGGATAAAAAATTACTTGAAGCTTCATGGAGTCTGGGCAGGTCTAAATTATATACCTTCCTCTTCATTATCTTTCCACTCTCCCGGCAAGGTGTTATAACAGGCTGCATACTCTCCTTTGCGCACTGTGTGGGTGAATTTGGGGTTGTTCTTATGATCGGAGGAAACATCCCGGGAATTACCAGAGTTGCATCGGTAGCTATCTACGATGAAGTACAGGCGCTGAATTACGGAACTGCAAATATCTATGCAGCCATTTTGCTGGCATTTTCATTTGTAATACTCGCGGTAGTATATTTTATCAATAGACGTTTTTTTATGCGCATGTTCTAAGAGTATTCCACACACTACGTAATGATCTTAATTTGAGCAAAAGCAAACAGAGGGAAACCAGAGTATTCGTTTGGTTGTCAGCTACAATAGCTTTTATACTTATACCGCGGAGGTCTTGTTTTGCTAAAAATTTGTATTGAGAAAACATGGAGAGAATTCAAACTCAAGGTAGATTTTGAGATCCCTCATGAAAAAGTAACAGCCTTATTTGGTCCTTCAGGGTCAGGTAAGACAAGTACCTTGCGTTTTATTTCAGGTTTGGAAATGGCCGACGACGGAACAATCACATATGGAGAAGAAATATGGTTTCATAAAATAAAAAGGATTAACATACCCCTGCAGCAGCGTTCTATAGGGTTTTTATTTCAGGACTATGCCTTATTTCCTCATATGACCGTGGAAAAGAACGTAGCATATGGAATAAGAGGGAAAGAAAGACTAAGAGAAGTAAAAGAACTCATATCGCTGGTAGGTCTATCCGGCTACGAACGTTATTATCCCGGCCAGCTATCCGGGGGGCAAAAACAGAGGATTGCCCTGATCAGGGCCTTGGCAAGAAAACCCAAAATCCTTCTCCTGGATGAACCACTTTCTGCTTTGGATCTGGAGACGCGATTACGATTGCAGGAAGATTTAAAGCGGATTATTCAACAATTTCATACAACGACACTGTTTGTAACTCACGATGTAACGGAGGTATATAAACTAGCCGACTATGTAATCGTGCTGGAATCAGGCAGGGTGGTTAAACAGGGAACGCCGGAAGAGATATTTATGGGAAAGAGGCTAAGCACCCGTATCCAGATCGCAGGAAAGGTAGTTGGTATAGAATCCGACCCTATCATCGCTGCTGTTACTATTCTCCATGGAGACCAGTATTTTAAGGCCCTCGTAGATACGGAAGAAGTACACCACTTGAACTTAATGATAGGAGATAATGTTGTAATCGGAGCCAAATCTTCTGACGTGATCTTATTTAAAGTCTTAACAAAATCTTAATACAATCTTAACATATTCTTAACAATTCTATGATATACATTACACAAATCATGTAAGGCAAAAGTTTATAAAAGTCCATCCATAGGGGTTTATTTTCTCATAAGTATGGAATACGATATAGATATAAAAGGACAGCAAAAAACGAAGATAAAGCTGGAAAACGTATCCTTTTACTATGGGGAATCCCAGGTGATAGATGCTATCTCCATGGATTTTTTTGAGCGCAAGGTCACCGCCATTATAGGACCTTCGGGGTGTGGAAAATCAACCTTAATTAAATCGGTCAATCGTATTTCCGAAATTACTACTAAGGTAAAAATCGAAGGAAAGGTCTTGTTAGACCATAAAAATGTTTATGACAGGGATGTTGATCTCGTAGATCTGAGGCGGCGTGTTGGCATGGTATTCCAGAGGCCTAATCCTTTTCCTAAATCTATTTACGATAATGTGGCCTTTGGTCCGAGGCTTCGTGGAATAAGCAATAGGAAACAGTTACATGAGATTGTAGAATATAGTTTGACCAAGGCAGCCCTTTGGAATGAAGTTAAAGACCGGCTCAATCAGAGTGCAATTGGACTTTCCGGAGGACAACAGCAACGACTATGCATTGCACGGGCGTTGGCAGTTGATCCGGAAGTCTTGTTAATGGATGAACCGTGTTCCGCTCTTGATCCAATAGCAACAGCAAGGATTGAAGAACTTATTGAGGATTTAAAAAAGTTCTATACCATAGTAATCGTTACCCATAGCATGCAACAGGCCGCACGTATATCTGATTATACAGGATTTTTATTGCAAGGACAATTAATAGAGTATAATATAACCACTGAAATATTTACCAACCCTGACAAGAGGGCCACTGAAGACTATATCACGGGAAGATTCGGATAATATATCATTCAATGTAAAAATTACTATTTTTTCTGTAACTCGGAGTTCTCTATGCTCTCTGTAGTGAATTTTTGCACATATTTATATGGAAAGACATTTCGATCAACAATTAGGGGCATTGAGAAAGAACCTCATTCAGATGGCATCCTGCGTGGAGACTGCTATTGCCAACGCCGTGAAATCCCTGATTGAAAGGAATAGCGAGCTGGCTAGCCTTGTTGTGCAGAACGATGAACAGGTAGATATCTTAGAATTAGAGATTGATAAACAATGTGTGGATTTACTTGCATTGCGGCAGCCTCTGGCTATTGATCTCCGGTTTATTACCTCATCAATTAAGATTACCAATAACCTCGAACGTATGGGCGATCTTGCTGTCAATATTGCAGAACGCGTAATTCCTCTCAACCAGGAACCACAATTAAAACCGCTCATCGATATTCCAAGGATGGCTACTATTACTCAAACGATGGTTAAGGATAGTATCGATGCCTTTGTAAACCGGGATACAGAACTAGCGCGATCGGTATACGAGCGGGATTCTACGGTAGATGCCCTGAATGATCAGATTTTCCGTGAATTATTAACCTACATGATACAAGATCCTGCAAATATAACACGCGCCGTTCACTTAATGCTGATTTCCCGTCATCTCGAAAGAATTGCCGATCACTCTACCAATATTGCCGAAGAGGTGGTGTATATTGTTAAAGCAAAAGTTGTCAAACATCGGGCGCATGCCTTTGAAGAACCGTAAAACAGCTATAAGTGATATGCCGCTCAGGCTTTTTGTGCCCGTAAATCTTTTTACAAAATAAGAAAAACATATTACACGCTTTTTCTGTTGGCAATGGAAGGTTTACTATGATAGACTAAACACCGATTTAGACTAATTTTAGAGAGAAAACTTTGGAATACCGTTACTGTGGAAACGAACGAAAAGAATTTAGTAGAAATATCTGTCGTAGGCGAAATCACAAGCCCGATTGTCGGCTCGCAACCTTATAGCGTAACGCCCGAGGGAAAACCTGTTATACTCCCAAGCGTAGGTGGAATTACCTACAATGTGAAGGTAGGCGATAGCGCCATTCAGTGGGAGGCAGATCATGTAGAACCTTGTGTATCTGTTAAAAATAAGGACCGGGATGAGAACGGGGCGCTTAATTTACTATCCTGTATTGGAAATACTGCCAAAGTTATAACGGGTGATGCAAAAGGGAGCATAGGTATTGTAACAGGAAAACACGGTGGTATTGAGAACGTATTGGTTGATTTTGAAGATAAAATTCTGGAAAAGCTCACTATTGGGGATAAAATACTTATTCGCAGCGTTGGATTAGGTTTATCTTTTATAGAATATCCACATATTAAACCGATCAATATATCTCCAAATCTTCTCAAGGTGTTACCCATTCGTCAGGATAAAACAAGCGGTATACTCCATATTCCCGTAACACATGCTATTCCTGCTGCCATTATGGGTTCAGGTTTGGGATCTCAACACTGTTGCCGTGGAGATTATGATATACAACTCTTTGATAAAGAACATAGAGAAAAGTATCATCTTCAAACACTGCGTTTCGGTGATATAGTAGCAATCATGGACGCTGACCATACGTATGGAAGAATCTATAAAACCGGAGCAATAAGTATAGGGGTAATTGTACACAGTAATTGCGTAACTGCAGGGCATGGCCCGGGAGTAACAACATTACTTACATCCGCCGAAGGCAAAATTATCCCGTACATAGATGCTAAGGCGAACATCTCTTTTTATTTAAATATAGGGCGATTCAGGAAAAGATCAAACAAAAAAGATATATAACTTTTTATATTAACCTGCGATACATAAAATATACTTGACTTTTCTTGCTAAAATAATATAATTTGAATCTTTTAAACCTTCGTATCTTAACCTAATTTTATAGGAGAGGAGATATTTGTCTATTGTGAGTGTTCAGGAATTGATTGATGCAGGATTTCATTTTGGTCATCGGACGAGCAGGTGGAATCCAAAAATGAAACCGTATATTTATGGCAAGCGAAATTTGATCCATATTATTAATTTACGTGAAACAGTAAGAGGGCTTGTTATAGCACAGAAGTTTTTAACAAATCTTGCCCAGACAAACAAAGATATATTATTTGTAGGCACCAAATGGCAGGCACGTGACATCGTTATACGCGAAGCCCAACGCTCCGGAATGCACTATGTAAGCGAACGTTGGTTAGGTGGTACACTAACAAATTTCGATACCATTCGGAAACGGTTAGAACGGCTGGATGAATTAGAGAGTATGGAACAAACGGGAGCTATTAATCAATTTAGCAAAAAGGCAATTTCTTCTCTTAACAGAGAACGTAAAAAAATACTATCGAACCTGGAAGGTATTCGCAAAATGACCTCGCTTCCCAGTGCTCTTATAATAGTTGATCCAAGACACGAGCATAATGCCGTGAGCGAAGCAAGAAAATTGGGAATTCCAACAGTATGCCTTGCTGATACAGATTGCGATCCTGATATGATAGATGTTTGTGTACCTGGGAACGATGATGCTATACGATCTATTAATCTCTTTTTAACTAAGACAGCAGACGCTATCTTGGTTGGCAAAGAGATGGCGACCACGATAGCGAAAGTTTAATAAGGATATCGAATATTCAGAATAAGACCCTGCCATTTTCTATAAAAGACAGAGTATATTTACCTATAATAAATAGTTAGCAAGTCTGACTACTGCCTTCAAAGAGCATTTCATAGGGATTTCCAATCTTGAATGTTTCTCTCCGGAGAATGGTATTTTGGTATAGGGAAACAATAGCAGTTTTTATTATATTAACGGAGGATGTTCATGGCGGATATATCGAGTATTACAAAATTAAGGGAGCTGACTGGCGCCGGCATATTGGAATGTAAAGGCGCCCTGGATGAAGTAAAAGGAGATTTCGAAAAAGCTCTCGATATTATCAAAAAGAAGGGGTTTGCTAAAGCTGCGAAAAAAGAGCAACGGGCAACTGCCGAAGGCAGAATTGGCTCATATATCCATACGAACGGGAAATTAGGTGTGCTTGTAGAATTGAATTGCGAAACGGATTTTGTGGCAAAGAATGATGTCTTCCAGCAATTCCTGAAAGATCTCTGCATGCAGGTGGCTGCAACCAAACCCATTGCCGTCAAAAGGGAAGATATTCCTGCCCATATTATAGAAGAACAAAAAAAGATATTTATGGAAGAGGCAAAGGAAAAACCCGCGAATATTGCTGAGAAGATTACCCTCGGAAAGATAGAAAATTTCTATAAAGAAAAATGTCTTTTGGAACAGACATTTATAAAAGACACTACGAAAACTATTAAGGATTTATTGATTGCAAATATCGCAAAAATAGGTGAAAATATTAAAATAAATCGTTTTGCTCGGTTCGAAGTAGGTGAAGGTTAACTTACGAAAAGACGTTCTTATACATCCATTTCAATGCAAAGCAATATTAAATATAAACGGGCATTATTAAAGGTAAGCGGCGAAGGTTTTGGTAATGAAAATGGGAGAGGTATTGAGACAGGGCGGTTTATCACTTTAGCGAAAGAAATACAAAAGGTCTCTGAGATAGGAGCAGAACTAGCAGTTGTTGTTGGCGGTGGTAATATACTTCGCGGTGCAAGGTTGGGAAGTGTAGGAAAATCGAGAGTACAGGCGGATCAAGTAGGAATGATTGCTACCGTAGTTAATGCGCTATTTTTGCAGGATATTCTGGAGGGTTTTAATGTAAAGGTTCATGTCGTAAGCGCTGTTGAGATTAAAGATATTACAGAACCTTTTAAGATCCGAGCTTGTTTACAGTATTTAAAAGAAAAAGATATCATTATCTTTGCGGGTGGGACAGGAAACCCTTATTTTACAACAGATACTGCAGCAGCTTTGCGTGCAATTGAAATCAGCGCAGATGTGATGTTAAAGGCAACACAGGTTGATGGGGTATATACCGATGATCCCATAAAGAATGCATCTGCAAAACGATACGAGAAGTTAACGTATATGGATGTTTTAAGTAATCGGCTGGGCGTAATGGATTTGACAGCAATTTCCTTAAGTATGGAAAATAAATTGCCAATTATCGTTTTTAACATGAATGAGCGGGAAAATATCAAAAAGGCAATTATAGGCGAATCGGTTGGCACATATATTGGGGAATAAAAAATATGGGTAAAGAATCGATATGTAAAGATGCAAGGGTTAAAATGGAAAAAGCCATTACACACCTGCAAGAGGAATTAAGGGGTTTAAGGACAGGCAGAGCCAATACAGGACTGGTAGAAAATATAAAAATAGAATGTTATGGAGATATATCGCCATTAAAACAATTAGCGGCTATCTCAACACCCGACGCCCAATCGATTGTGATTAAACCTTACGACCCTTCTGTTATTTCAAACATCGAAAAGGGTATATTAAAATCGGATCTCGGTCTAACTCCTGCAGTTGAGGGAAAGATGTTACGTATCGTCATTCCACCGCTTAACGAGGAACGACGAAAGAAACTCTCTGTGCACGCAAAGGATTTCGGTGAGACTGCGAAGGTAGTCTTGCGGAATATAAGACATGAGGCTATTAAGCATGCCGAGAAAGAAGAAAAAGAGGGAATTCTGACCGAGGATGATGCCAAACGTACTAAGGATGATATACAAAAGATCATCCATGAGTTCGAGGGAAAAGCGAACGATTTCGTTAAGAAAAAAACAGAAGAGATACTTAAAGTATAGAACTGCAGAGCAGCACTATTCATTAAGTAAAGATATTTTTTATATGTACAAATAAAAATAAAGGATGTATAATGGGGGCATAGCTCAGTTGGTAGAGCACCGCCCTTTTAAGGCGGGCGTCGATGGTTCGAGTCCATCTGCCCTCATAATTAGCCAATGTATGGCCCCATCGTCTAGCCTGGTCTAGGACAACAGATTTTCGATCTGTGAACTGGGGTTCAAATCCCCATGGGGTCATTTCTCTAAAAACAAAAAAGCCGTGAAAAATTGAGTCTCACGGCTTTTTTGTTTTCATTGGTTTCCAAAATGCACAATGTGCTAGATAATAATCCTTTTTCCTTCTCCAAGCGTTGCTTTTGTTAGTTCTTCCATAAGCTCATTCAATCGAGGAACCATAGAAAGAGGATCAAAGATAACCCCGTCCTGCATTAATGCGTTTTCAAATAACTGTTGGACTATTTTTTCAACTAACGGCTGATAACCAGGATTCTCATTCATCCTGGCAAGATTCTGGATCATCTGATTTTTCCTGTTGATCTCCATAATCTTCTTGGATGCTTTATACTTGTTATCTACCATTTGTATAAGTTTTTGGACATGTACGCTTGGTCCTCCCTCTGGGTTTACCAGGCAACACGGACTATCACTCAATCTGTGTGATTCCTTTACGTCAATTACCTTATCTGCCAAAACTACCCTCATTGTTTTCAAAAGATGCTTAAATGTCTCTTCATAATTTTGAGGCTCTTTCGAGATGTCTATAATCTTGCTATCAGTATCCTTGAGTAAATCAAGATCAGCCTGGTCTACCGAACGAATGGATTTCTTCTCAAATTCCATAAGGCCGGAAAGGAGAAATTCATCATGAGGATCCACTAAATACAACACCTCTACACCTTTTTTACGGAATATCTCAAGGTAAGGACTTTTTTCTATCGTTTCCCGGTTTACCGCCGTTATATAGTAAATCTCTTTTTGGTCAGGCTTCATTCTGTCCACATATTCTTTCAGAGAAATCAGGCCGTCTGAATCTGTACATACCGAAGAATTAAATCTTAACAGGTTTGCTAAAAGATCCCGATTATCAAAATCGAGATGCACTCCCTCTTTTAAAATTTTTCCGAATTGCCTCCAGAAGGCTTCGTATTTCTCCTTCTCATTTTTCGCCATGTCTTGTAAAAGCAATAGTATTTGTTTACTAAGAATACCCTTAATTTTATGGATGATCCTATTATCCTGAAACGTTTCCCTTGAGATATTCAGAGGGATGTCTGCGGAGTCTACTACCCCCCGAATAAACCTCAAATATTCAGGCAAAAGCATTTTGCAATCAGATTGAATCAGGACCTTATTTGAGTAAAGTTGAACCCCATGTTCTAGTTTTTTAAATCCGTAGACTTCGTAATTAGTAGCAGGGCAATATAATATACTGTAAAACTGAATAGGTGCTTCGGCAGAGGTATGAAGCCGGAACAGAGGCGTCTCTTCAGTGTTTGAAATAAACTTGTAGAATTCATTGTACTGTTCGTCTTTAATATCTTTCTTAGGTTCTTTCCAGATAGCCGTAATTTGGTTGGCCTTTTCACCACAAACTATGATAGGAAAGCTTACAAAATTGGAATATTTTTTAATAATGGATTCTATTCTGGATTTTTCCGTATATTCTTTTTCATCCTCTTTAAGATGAACGATAATATCGGTACCCCGATTTTCCTTTTCAATAGAATGTAAGAAATATTTCCCAGTGCCATCTGAATGCCATTCAAATGCGGATTCGTTCTTCTTACAGGATTTTGTCCTAACCCTGACTTCATCTGCCACCATAAATACGGAATAGAATCCTACCCCAAATTGACCTATGATATTTGAATCCTTCTTCGCCTGCTCGGATAAATTTGCTATAAACTCCAATGAACCTGATTTTGCAATGGTACCGATGTTTTGAATAATCTCATCCCTGGTCATTCCAACGCCGGTATCGCTAATTGTTACGGTTCTTTTTTTTTCATCGGTACTTATAGTAATCTCAAGAGGTAGGTCTTTCCCTTCATGTTCCTGATTCGTGAGAGAAATAAACCGCATCTTGGTTAATGCATCTGATGCGTTTGAGATAAGCTCTCTGAGAAATACCTCTTTATGGGTATACAAGGAGTGGGAAAGGATGTTCAATAGCTTCTTGATTTCCGCTTGAAACTCAAAACTCTCTTCACGTTTAATTTCTTCGCTCATGCACATCTCCTAAATAAATCTTTTATTACAATAGTAGTAATCTGAAACATCTGTGGTAAGTTTTTAAAGTAACAAATCTAAAGGGAATTGTCAATACAATCGAAATTCCAGCTCTCCTCAGTTGAGACCTCATGAATTCCTCTCTGATTCATGCTTGACACAAGAAACGTATCTTGATAAACTCCAGCACATTTCCCCCTTTTCTAAAGGGGGATCAAGGGGTATTACTTCTCCTTTGTTTTACTCTGATATTCAACTTGCTTGCAATGAGGCTATTAAAAAATAACCTTTTTTCGGCAGCTTCCAGATTAGGGTTGCACCTTATTGTGAGTAATTACGAAACTCCTGTACATTAAATTGGGACAAATTATTATGACATTTCAAGAAATTATACTGAAACTACAGAACTATTGGGCAGATTACGGTTGTGTGATATGGCAACCTTATGATATCGAAAAAGGAGCCGGCACCTTTAATCCTGCGACGTTTCTTAAAGCATTAGGCCCGGAGCCATGGAAATGTGCTTATGTTGAACCCTCGCGACGGCCAACTGATGGCAGATATGGTGAAAACCCAAACAGACTGCAACACTATTATCAATTTCAGGTGGTAGTTAAACCTGCGCCTGATGACTCGCAGAATATCTACCTGAACAGTTTAAGATCTTTAGGTATCGATCTTATCAAACACGATGTACGGTTTGTTGAAGATGACTGGGAATCGCCAACTCTTGGGGCTACCGGTCTTGGTTGGGAAGTATGGCTGGATGGAATGGAAGTTACGCAGTTTACGTATTTTCAACAGGTAGGCGGGATCGAACTTGAGCCTATCACGCTTGAACTTACATACGGGCTTGAGCGCATTGCCATGTTCATTCAGGAAAAAGAATCTGTTTTTGATCTCGAATGGGTCAAGGGTTACACATACGGAGACATTCACAAACAGGATGAGATTCAGTTCTCCACATATAATTTCAAGGTAGCAGATACAGCGATGCTCTTCCAGCTTTTTGATATGTATGAAAAAGAGTGTCAGAAGCTCTTAAAAGAAGATTTGGTACTGCCGGCGTATGATTACGTTCTCAAATGCTCACATGCCTTTAACATGCTGGATGCACGGGGGGTTATCGGAGTAACACAACGCACTGGCTATATCGGAAGGGTGCGAAACCTTGCCAGGCGCTGTGCAGAGAGCTATGTTCGGCTACGTGAGACACTGCATTGGCCACTCCTGAAAGATAGCCCCGTGGCAACAACTCACCATGGAAAAACACAGATAGAGTATTGATAGTACAGAACAAAGGAGGATAATCAATTACCTCGCTTATAAACCCTGAGCTATGTTCTCGCCGGTAATAAGCCCATCTACGATATTAAGATATTTCCACTTCTCTAATATCATCTTAAGAGGTACTGCCTTTTGACTCTCACCTCCTACCACAAGGAGGATATAAGGTTTTTTACTTTGTTTTTGCATACTGTTTTCAATCTCGCAAAAATTTATCGTAAATATAGAACTAAAGAAGTTTGCTGCATCAATAAGATCTTGTCTGGATACTGCTATGCTGTTAGGAGCAAATTTTTTTAGCCTCTCTATTTGCTCATATTCGTTATAGAGAAATTTTCCATTCTCTTGCTCAAAAACCTGTGTTACTAAATGATGAAACAAGAATCCGTTTTTATTAAATGGAGCGAATGCTATCTCGCCCATAATATCAAAATTTTTTATGAATGATTGTAAACGCAGATTATAGACATGATGCATAAATCCTGTTACAGGGAAATTCCATTTTATACTACCTAAGCCAAAAATAACTATATCGCTTTGAAGTATCCGATCGCTAAATCCAAGCATTTTTTGAGTCCTGATACGTTGATTGACAATTTCGTACAGTGATTCCCTGCTATATAGATTAGATGTTTCTGGAAGTTGATATGCGTGGGCAATATCAATGTTTAATTTTCTGTTTAATAATTGAGATACAATATGAAGTGGAGTCAATTCTATTAAACTGCTTGATCTTAAAGCTACACAACCTGAGAAAAGCACCTTTATATCCGTGTTCTCTAGTTCATCCGCTAAACTCATTACGGTAGCAAAAACACTGTTTCCACCTGATGCGGATATCTTAACTTCTATCTTATTAATCTCCTCTGTTCCTTTAGTTCTGCTATTTACCATTTCAGTTTTTTTCTCAAGTATATCGTTTATCTTTCTTACTAAAACGTCAGAAGCATACTTGCCTATTTGATCGAAATAGTTCCTGGTGGAAACAAAATAATCAGGATTTTTAAAGATTACTATATCATCGAGATTGTAAGTGCTCTTCAGCTTCTCTTCCAGTACTGCGCTTCTCTCATCATAGAACATCTTTAACGGGGCAGTTTTCTTTTTTTCCCAACGCGATAACCGTTTAGAAACTAATGATTGCGAAATATCTAATTCGTTGGCAATTTCCTTTTGTGTTACAAACCGGGGCCATTTATTATAAATGACTTTTGCAATTTTATTGTCCAGCTCAAGCTGACTAGAGATCGTCCTGGGCCTGGAGTTTTTACGTTTCATATTTTTTTTTATTGCCATAATAATTCCTTAAGAAACGACCGGCAGGCATTAATTCCTATAAGCAGAAGTATAGTACCAAACGAGATCAAATGAAGTCTGGAATATTAATAATACCAATAGTATAGATGGTAAGTATTTACATAAGTAATTATCACAAATATTATTTAATAATAATTTATCATAAAATATTATGTATGTAAATACTTATTATTTAAATTGTTATAATTATTAGTAATATTTATGTCTATATAATAGCGTATTTTAACATATATATTATCGTAGTAATAACCTGCCGATATAGTATAATATTGTGCAATTTTAGTGTAACCTTAAAGCCTTTCTTAATTATAGCTGGAGAGCAATTAGTACCTTACATATTAAACGAGAAAGGTTTATTTCTTCAACCCTGACAATAGAAAGGAGGTGTAAATCAGATCTTTGTATAAGGCCTGAAATACTTTTTTGTTATTTTTGAAGATGTTTATAAAAGAAAGAAAAAAGGAAGAGTTCCCAAACGCGACAGAATGGATATGTACTACCAGCAGGAAACAGAACGAACCATGGACCCTGCTACCGGCACTGTACCAAGAGAAAGATTACTTTCAGGCATGAGATACATGGAAGCTTTGCAGCAACAGCAATCAGCAAATCGCATGATGGGCGCATTGCCCGGAGTAAACTGGACAGAGAGAGGCCCGAGTAATTGCGGAGGACGCACACGGGCAATTATGATTGACCCGAATGATGTTTCAAAAAAAACTGTATGGGCAGGAGGTGTTGGCGGAGGCTTGTGGAAAACGATTGATATCACTGCACCCAGTCCGTTGTGGACACCGGTAAATGATTTAATGGCGAATCTTGCTGTTACTACCATTTGCAGCAATCCGGCCAACACTCAAATCATGTATTTCGGTACAGGCGAAGGCTACAGCAATGCCGATGCGATCAGAGGTTTAGGTATCTGGCAATCTATTGACGGTGGAACCAACTGGGCTCAACTTGCATCAACAAACAATGCTAATTTTTACTACGTAAACCGAATGGTTGTACATACAAACGGTGATGTATATGCAGCTACCAACAGCGGTTTGTTTCGCTCTCAGGATAATGGTGCCACCTGGACTAAAGTACTTGGTGCAGGTGTAGGAGCAGCAACCAATAACATCAGTGATGTAGAAGTTTCTACCAATAATTCTGTTTGGGCAAGCACACGCACCAATGGTGAAATTTACCGTTCGTCAAATGGCAATGCAGGTACATGGGTGAAAATGAATACAGGAACAAATGGTTTCCCTGCTACTGGAGCTTCGCGAATTGATTTTGCACTGGCGCCTTCCAATTCACAGGTCTGCTATGCATTTGTTGCTGAAGGTGGAGGTGTAAATTTTTATCGCACAACCAATGAAGGTGCTAACTGGACTTTGCTTCCTAAACCGGTAGATGCTGATGGAGGTATAGGAAATGATATTACAAGGACTCAATACTGGTATGACATGAGTATTGCCGTTGACCCCAACAACAGCAATACGCTTTATGTAGGTGGAGTGGATTTGTTTAAATCATCAGACGGTGGAAATACATGGCAACAGGTTGCACACTGGTATGGTGGTTTCGGTTATCAGTATGCACATGCCGATCAGCATATAGCCATTTACGAACCCGGAAATTCCAATGTTATCTATTTTGGAAATGATGGAGGAGTTTACCGAAGTAGTAATGCAGCAGCTGCATCACCTGTAATACAATTTAAGAGCGATAATTATAACGTAACTCAGTTCTATGCCTGTGCTATTCATCCTACTGCTTATACCAATTATTTTTTAGCGGGAGCACAGGACAATGGCTCACATCAGTATAATTCAGGAGGTATCAATGCAACAGTAGAAGTAACCGGAGGAGATGGATGCTTTACACATATTGATCAGGATCAACCGCAATATCAGTTTACCTCCTATGTATATAATAACTTTTACCGTTCTACCAACGGAGGTGCATCATTTACCGGTGTTGGCACAAGCGGAGGTTCTTTTGTAAATCCTTCTGACTATGATAATGCAGCCAATATCATGTATGCTTATTCATCCAGTGGTACCTATGTGCGTTGGATTAATGCAACAACCGGAGCAACTTTTCAAACGGTAGCGTTGTCACCCGGACTAACTGGAACCATCCGTGCAATTACTGTTTCGCCTAACACTCCCAACAGAGTTTTTATGGGCGTAGGAAGTGGAAGAGTAGTGAGAGTGGATAATGCTAACACAGTGCCATCAGGTTCGGCCGGAGTGCAGATTAATTCCAGTGCAGGTATGCCTACAGGAAGTATTTCCTGCATAGAAGTTGAAACAGGAGACGATAATCATTTGCTGGTAACTTATTCCAACTACGGAGTAAACAGTGTTTGGGAAACAAAAGACGGAGGAACAACCTGGCAAAGCGTAGAAGGAAATCTTCCTGATATGCCAATTCGATGGGCATTGTTTAATCCAAATGATAACACGCAGGCAATGCTTGCAACAGAACTTGGTGTGTGGACTACTGACTTGCTGAACGGTGCTGCTACCGTGTGGGGTCCTTCCAATAATGGTCTTGCCAATGTGAGTACTCAGATGTTGCAATTGCGTGCTTCAGACAAAGTAGTAATTGCAGCTACTCATGGGCGGGGTCTTTACTCTACAGATGTATTTGCTGACCCGCATCCGGAATTTGTTGCCGATAAAAAAATTACTTATGTCAATAAACCTATAAAATTTACTGATGCTTCTTTTAAAGCAGTATCGTGGGATTGGGATTTTGGTGATGCTACAAATTCTAATGTTAAAAACCCAACTAAAACTTATACTACGCCCGGAGTTTATACCGTATCGTTAAAAATTAATAACAGTGCCGGACTTGTAGAAACTAAAACTTCCTACATACAAATATTACCAAACAGAGGTACACCATATACAATTATTGCAGGAGGAAATTTCGACATCAATCCGTATGACTTTGGTTGCGAAGAAGCCGGAGGTACACCCTGGCAAAGAGGCAACTCAGCTATTGCCGGAAAAAACGGAACACTTAGCGGAAGTAATGCATGGGTAACAGGACTCACTGCAACAACCTATGCCGACAACAGTGATGCAAGATTGATGACACCTAATTATAATTTTTCGGCAGCAGGCACTTACACTTTGAAATTTTATCGCAAAAATGTTTTTGAAAGCAGTTATGATGGTATGCGTGTGGAATATTCACTCGACAAAGGTGACACCTGGGTGCCACTGAGTTTGGTGACTTCTCCCAACTGGTATGATTTTGCTAATACTGTATCAAACACTTCATTCCCTCTGAACGAAGCATATTTTAATGTCAACAAAAGCAGTTTTACGCTTTGCCAGTATGATGTATCATTTCTTGCAGGTAATTCAAATGTTGCATTCAGAATAAGGTTCAAATCTGATCAGTCTGTAAATTATGCGGGAGCAGCAGTTGATGATTTTGAAATTTTAGCACCACCTAACAGTCCATTGCCGGTTACTTTAGTTTATCTCAGCGGCAAAGCATTCGAAAAATATAATCTGCTCACATGGAAAACTGCATCAGAGCATAACAACAAAGGTTTTTATATTGAAAGAGCTTTGTCTGACATGCAATTCAGTTCCATAGGCTTTGTAGATGGCAAAGGTAACAGCAATGTGCCGAATGTGTATCGCTTCAAAGATTTTGAACCCGTCAGTGAACATATCGTTTATTATCGCCTCAAACAGGTTGACTTCGACAATAGTCAGAATATTTCACCGATTGTAACTGTTGAAAGAAGTGATGACCATATTCTGAGTATTACTGTTAGTCCGAATCCTGTAAAAGATATTCTTACCATTCGCAATTTAAATGGCGAAAAAAGTGTTATAAGACTTTTTGATATGCATGGTAAATTGCTGATAGAACATATATGTCATGAAAACACTTCAAGTGATATTATCAGCCTGAACGACCTTGGACTAAGGTCAGGTATATATTTTATCAGAGTGGAAGATGACAACAGAATATTTACCCAACGAATTATAAAAATGTAAACATATACTCAGCTGAACTCCAACAGTTGAGGTTGTCATGTTATTTTTTTAAAATGGAAAGTTGAAGTGATTCTTAGTTGCTAAATAAGGATATTCAATTTTTGAAAGATAAAGTCCGCAGGCAGGAGCAGCATGGCCGGCTTTTCTTCTGTCTTTTGCGTCAAGGATATTCTTAAAATCATCCACACTTATTTTTTGCTGGCCTGCATCTGCCATTGTTCCTACCAGTGCTCTCACCATACCACGAAGAAAACGATCGGCAGTAATTTCAAAAATCAGAAATCCGTTTTTCTCTTTCCATTTTGCATGATAAATTTTACACAAAGTAGTTCGCGACTGCGCTCTTGATTTGCAAAAACTGTTGAAGTCAGAATATTCAGGGAGCAAATCGCTTACCTGCTGCATAAGTGCAATATCAGGTTTTTTGAAATAACATGCTGAATACTCTGAAAGAAAACCATTCTTCTGTGAATGGATGTAATAATGATAGGTGCGTTTAACAGCGTCAAAACGGGCATGAGCCTCCTGAGCTACTTTATGTAGATGAACAGCAGTAATATCAGCAGGTAAAATCCCATTCAGATGATAAATAAAACTTTCACTGTCGGAAATAATTTCCGGAGAATCGAAATGTGCAAAAAACTGGGTAGCATGCACACCTGCATCAGTGCGGCCACACCCTGTTGTTTCTATATTGTTGTTGGCGGGTAGCAGAGTATTAATTGCCTCATTCAACTTCTGCTGAACAGAAACAGCATTCTTCTGAATCTGCCATCCACTGTAATGGGTTCCTTTAAAAAACAACTCTAAAAAATACCTTTGCATACGCTCCAAAAATAAGATTTAACATCATCCCATAATGTTATATTTGCAGCGGCCACTTAACATAAATTAACACACTATTTCACCATCCATTCACAGCTAATATTATAAACTTGCATCGCTTAAAACATATTAAAAAACATGTTTGACATTAGAGAAATAAACGAAAAGATTCAGCGCGAAAGCGAATTTATCGAACTGCTTCAGTTAGAACTAAGCAAGGTTATTGTAGGACAAAAATATATGGTAGAACGACTGCTGATAGGTTTGTTGTCCAATGGGCATTTGCTGCTTGAAGGAGTTCCGGGTCTGGCAAAAACTTTAGCCATAAAATCTCTTGCATCGGCAATAGATGCACGATTCAGCCGTATTCAGTTTACTCCCGATTTGTTGCCAGCCGATTTAATTGGAACATTAATTTATAATCAGAAGAAAGAAGAATTTGCAGTTCGAAAGGGACCCATTTTTGCAAATTTTATTCTTGCAGACGAAATTAACCGTGCACCTGCAAAAGTTCAAAGTGCATTGCTTGAATCCATGCAGGAAAAACAAGTAACCATAGGTGACGAAACATTTAAACTCGAAGAGCCTTTTCTTGTACTTGCTACGCAAAACCCCATTGAGCAGGAAGGAACCTATCCTTTACCAGAAGCACAGCTCGACCGTTTTATGCTTAAGGTAGTAATAGGGTATCCTACCAAAGACGAAGAAAAATTAATCATTCGTCAGAATCTGACGCAGGACAAAACTACCATTGCTCCTATTGTGCGCACTGCTGATATTCTGAAAGCACGTCAGCTGGTGAAAGAAATATATATGGACGAGAAAATCGAGAAATATATTGTTGATATAGTTTTTGCAACCCGTTTTCCAAAGGATAACAAACTTGATAAAATAGCACAGTTGATAAATTACGGTGGGTCGCCACGTGCAAGTATCAACCTTGCACTCGCTGCCAAAGCTTATGCATTTATCAAACGCAGAGGTTATGTAATTCCCGAAGATGTACGCGCAGTTTGCCATGACGTAATGCGTCACCGCATAGGGCTTACCTACGAAGCTGAAGCAGAAAATTACACTACCGATATGGTGATTAACGAAGTACTGAATGTAGTTGAAGTACCTTAACAGGGAAATTTTTCTATTTGCTAAAACTGTTACTTTCACTTAAACAGTAAAATAAATCTTGGAAACAACAGATCTGCTAAAAAAAGTACGGAAGATTGAAATCAAAACACGGGGATTATCAAGTCAGATTTTCTCAGGTGAATATCATTCTGCTTTTAAAGGTCGTGGTATGGCATTCAGCGAGGTGAGAGAATACATTCCGGGTGATGACATCAGAGCGATTGACTGGAACGTGACTGCACGGCTCAACCATCCTTATGTAAAAGTGTTTGAAGAAGAACGTGAGCTTACCGTTATGCTGTTGGTTGACATCAGTGCTTCAGGAAATTTCGGGACAAACAAACAATTTAAAAGAGAACTGATTACTGAAGTATGTGCAGTACTTTCGTTTTCTGCCATTCAGAATAATGATAAAACAGGATTGATTTTGTTCAGTGATAAAATTGAAAAATTTATACCTCCGCAAAAAGGTCGCTCGCACATTTTGCGTATAATCCGTGAGCTGATTAAATTTCAACCTGAGTCAAAAGGAACATCACTTGCCACAGGTCTTCAATATCTGAGCAATGTGATTAAGAAAAGAAGTATTGCATTTATTGTTTCCGACTTCTATGATACATCCTTTACCGGCACATCTACCAAAAGCCCTTTTGAAGAAGCACTTAAAATTACCAGCAGAAAACATGATTTGGTAGCATTGAAAATTAACGACAGAAGAGAAACTGAACTTCCTGACATAGGTTTGGTAAGAGTGAAAAATGCAGAAAGCGGACGTGAAATGATTGTGGACACATCTGATGCAACTGTCCGTAAAAATTTTAAACAACAAAGACAATTACATGATTTGCGCTTGAACACCATATTCAGCAGAAGTGGAGTGGATAAAACAGATTTATACACAGGTGAAAATTATATTCAGCCTTTGATGAAACTATTTAAAAAACGAGAGAAAAAATGAGGCTGGTTAAATTTATTCTGCTGATTTTTCTGTTCAATATTTGCAGTGTGTTTGCACTTTATGCGCAAAACGCCAATGCTGTATTTGAATTAGACAGCAACAGAATTTTAGTGGGTCAGCAAATAACAGGGAAATTACGGTTCAGCATACCTGCAAATTATCAGTCGCAATGGCCGGTTATTCCTGATACGCTCAACGGGATTGACTTTGTAAATAAAGGCCCGATAGATACCCTTAAAAGTCCGGATCAAAAAATACTC
>JAANMY010001336.1_pt1 | contig 28665 bp, 23 predicted proteins | sample 7279691 | NCBI WGS metagenome assembly JAANMY01 (sample SAMN14094543, study PRJNA606508) | bioreactor metagenome | isolation source: A lab-scale SPAN reactor treating ammonium-rich wastewater day 388 | place: Ireland: Galway | collected 2018-02-07
ACAGGACAAGAAAAAAGGGCTTAGCAAAGCCCTTTTAACATAATACTGATAGAACAATTGCTATCTTCCGTCCTGCTCGTCCATTTTTCTGATAAGGGTTTCTTTAAGACTGTCAAGGAATTTGGTGCGGTTTATTTTTCGGGATTTAAGTTCTACAAATGTATGGTAGAAATCCCCCAAATCAATATTAAAGGTGCTTTCAAAGACTTTGACGATAGGTTTAGTATCTGCATTGCCATTATTGAATATGCCTTGTGAATGTAGTGCGTAAATCAACTCCGTTAAAGCGGTCTTGCTACCTGTCCAATTCAATTTTTGCAGTGTTGGCGGTTTATTCTCGTTGGCAATGTCGTTAAGTTGGTCTTCGAGGTAGCCCTTTATCAAATCGTTGGCAATAATCTTGGCGACCTTGTAATCGTGGGAAGTGGCAAAGCTGTGGTCGGTTTCAAAATAGAACGTGTCCAAATTCAATTTTATATCGTGCTTGCCACGCACAAAATAAGTATGGTCGAGATACTCACTATCGGTTCTGTAATAGCTGTAAAAAGTCATATTGTTATCGAAAAACCTTTTGAGCTTTGACAATTCCTTATTTAAGTAGGCTTCCATAACTTCTTTTCCACCGTAAGGCTTCTTGGCTTCAATCTTATAGACTGCATTGTAATAAATGAGCTTTGCAACAATTGCAGGTTTCTGATGCTTGAAAAAGCGGATTTCTTCGTCTTCACTGCTGAACCCTGTTTTTAGCACATATGCTTTTACTTCGGACAGGCATTGGGTAATAGTAGAAATAATGGCTTCTATCTGCTGTAAAGGATTTTCGGTTTCAATTTCCAACCCGTTGATTGCCGTTTCTAACCTGCTCAGCATTTCGTTGTAAAATTGTTCCATTCTGTTTATGATTGACATTATTTGACACACAAAAAATAGCAATATTCACGCTTTTCTCGGCTACAACTTAGGCAAGTAGCTTTCGTCCACCTTATATTGCTACCTTTTTGTTCTTTTGGGGAGTGGGTTTAAACTTGTTCAGAAATAAAGCCTTTTAATCTTGTTGTGATTTTATTTTTTTTCGTTTGTAATACAGTTGTGTCAATCCTGTTTCAAACGTTTTGACTTCGAGAAATTCAAGTGTTTGCTCTGGTCTGCTGTCTTTAAAAAGTCTTGTTCCATTACCTAATAAAACAGGGACTATCGAAATGATAAACTCATCTATTAAATCGTGCTTCAATAGTTCATTTATTACTTCCGCTCCTCCGTCACAATAAATATTTTTACCTTTTTCAGATTTCAGTCGTTTGACCAATTCATTCAAATTACCTGTGTAAAAAGTCGTTCTACCTACTTGCGGTCTTTCCGTTCTTGTGATGACATAAACATCTCGTTGTCCATTGTCGTAATGAGATAAACCGACATTTTTTAGCACATAATCATAGGTTCTTCTGCCAATAATCAATGTGTCAATTGTGTCTGTAAATTCTCCATAACCATAGTCTTCTCCTGCTTTTTCAACGAGTTTCAAGAAAGTAAGGTCGTCATTAGGTTTTGCAATGTAACCGTCTAAACTCATTGCAATGAAAAGTGATATTTTTCGCATTTTTTTAAATATTAATGTTTCTGCAAAGTTAGCTTTGGACGGCAGTTTCTACTTTGGAAAAATGCGACAATTTTAAAGTTGTGATGGCGAAAGTCCCGTATTTCGTTTGATTTCATTGGTAAGGTGCGAATGGTCATAGTAGCCACATTCAAAGGCAATATCTAAAAAACTTCTATTTTCATCTGAATTTTTGATAATGGTCAAAGCATTTTGAAAGCGAATGATATTTGAATATTCTTTCGGGGATAGTCCAACGAACTTTTTGAAATTTCGCTCTAACTGTCTTACGGTTGTGAAATTTCGTTTTGACAGCTCGTGAATACTGATCTGTCCGTTTGTAGAATGAATATCATTAATAACCGATTGCAATGGAATATTTTTTGCTTTTATTCTGTCGGAGAAAAATTGGCTAAGATAATCAAATGGGTTGTCAAAGATTTTATCGACATTGAATGAATTGGATTTTTCAAACTCAATTGTATCGTTTGTCAATTCATTTTGTGAGGCATAATTATAGAAATTTGCAAAAGTTGCGGGTTTTAGACACACGCCCAATAAATGAGTATCATTATCGATAAAGCTGTCTTTAAATGAAGTCATCGCACCCACCACATACGTTTTTCCAAACTCCAAAGAAAATGAGCCGTTGTCTGTCAAACAAGTATTTCCTAAATTTATCAATACACCTGCACAACCGTCTGGAAAAACCCGTTCCCACTGTCTTTCAAGTTTATTTCCTTTTAATTCCCAATAGAAATGAATAAAGCGTTTGAGGTCTTTGTAAGGCTCTTTCTTTTTGTACTCCATTTATTTTTTGACGATTCTACAATGAACACTAACGTGTTTATAGATACGACAAAATTACAAAATATTTTCTGCTGTTCGCTTTGCAGGGAAGGTGTGATTTGCAAGCAAATTACAATCTCCTGCCTTTCTTTTTTTTCTTTTTCATTCGGTTGGCAAACTGCTCTTCCTCGTAATCCTCGCCCTGTGCTTGGGGTAACGGGCTGAACAACCCCAAATCCACATTTTGCGAATGCTCCCGTGAGATAAACCCAAAAAGGTCTTTTGTTGGCAAATTATCTATTGTATTCGTCTTGGAAATAGGGTTGTCCTGTGTTTTCAGTTTGGGTTTGTTACCGTTGTTCCACCAATCGTTGAAAACATTTGCCGACAGGTTTCTATCTAAAGCTGAACCGTTCCAAACGGTACGGCTCTCGTGGTCGATGAAAGTTACTCCGTAAATCCGTTCGTCGTCGTTTCTGCGAACAACCATATTAATACCGTGTTCGGTCAATTGTTTTCTAAATTCTATTTCGTTGCTTGTCGTGTGCATAGCCAATTCAACGGTATTCTTTAAAACTGACCTTGCAGGGTTGGTTTTCATCTTGTCTTTGGACTGTTCAAAGTGTTTTTGAAGATGTGCAACCCCTGCTTCTTTACCGAAAAGCGATGCTTTGAATGGATTGCTTGCCTTGTTTCCGTTCCCGTCCAATGCCACATACACCAATCCGTTTACGGTCTGACCGTTCCGCTCGCCTTTGACTTCTTCTGCTGTAATGTTAAATAGCGACAGCAAAGCATTATAGCTTCCCATAGTCGGAAAGCTGTAATATTTCGGCAAATGACGGACTACCGAAGCAATTTGGCTTTTTATATCGCCACGCCGATAATCAACAGGTTTGAAAACTTTATTGCCCTGTTTCTGTTCCTGCTCGGTGGCTTTGTGCAGGTTATATTTCTGTTCCAAATCCCGACAGATAGCCATTGAACGTGGGTGGTCGTAATCATCGGGGATTTTCTTTCCGTCAACGCCTACGCAGGTCGAAACGATGTGGATATGCGTTCGGTCAATGTCGGTATGTTTGAAAACGATATAGGGCTGATTGCCGTAGCCCATACGTTCCATATACTCTTGTGCCATTGCCGTAAACTGTTCATCGCTTACCTTGTCTTTTGGGTCGGGATTCAATGAAATGTGCCGTACCGTTTTTTCCGTTTTGATGTTTGCTGACAGATACGGCTCAAAACACTGATTGAAATACGCTACGGAATACCGACCGTCCACCGTGTCGGGTATTTTGTTCAGCAACAGAACCGCTCCGTTTTCCCTGTCCACTTTCTGCTGATTGTACAAAATCGCTCCGTACATTCCCGACATATATAAAAATATTTTGATTAAGATATATGTTGAAGCAAAAAGTCAGAAGGAAGTCGCTGAAGAGAATTGTATATCATTATCTAATGTAAAGGTTAGGCTGAAGAGAGCTAAAGGTATTCTGATCAGTAATTTTGTTGACTGCTGCAGATATGAAATCGACTCAAAGGGGAAATTGAGAGGGGAGTCCATATGTCAAATTTGTGGGCAGTATATCAAATCTTAACATCAAATAACTTTGATAAGTATTGTAGCTTAAGTATCGTCATCAAGTTTTGATTTTCTGGATATCTAGACTACTCATGACTGATATTTTAGTTTTGTATTATTGATGTTTAAAATTTTAGGTATTTAATATGGTCTATTTTAGGCTCTTGGGATTTTAAGAATAATTCTTGTGCCTTTTCCTTTAATAGACTCAATGTCAATTTGTATATTAAGCAGTTGAGTTATTTTTTTAACTATTGACAGTCCCAATCCAGTTCCTTTAATGTGCTGATGTTCTCCTGGTTCAGAACGATAAAACTGGTCAAAGATTTTATCCATATTATTAGAATGAATACCAATGCCTTTATCGCTCACGACACAAATAATATTATTATCATCAGTTTTAACTAAAATATTAACAGTCCCACTTTGATGGGAATATTTCACAGCATTTGAAAGGATATTTCCTATCATAATTGACAGCATAGATTCGTGTGAGAAAACTAAAATATTTTCTTCACAAGAAACCTCTATGGTAATGAATTTAGATTCAATTTTGTCCTTATTTCTTTGTATTGCATTTTCTATTGTGTTTCTAATATTTAGAGGCTGAAGCATAAAATTTGAATCGGATTCTTCGAATCTTGCAAGCATCATTAACTGAGTGATTGTATGTTCGATTCGGTTAACCTCTTCTATACAGGAATTAATCTTTTCCTCATATTCTTCTAAACTTCTTGGTCTTCGAATGAGTATTTCAAGTGTTGTCTGAATGATGGCTAAAGGAGTTCTAAGCTCGTGTGAGGCATCAGTTGTAAATTGTTTCTCACGATTAACAGCATTTTCTATTCTATTCAACAATTCATTGATATTCTGAGACAAAGTGTAAAGCTCGTCTTTGTTGGCTGGCAGTGTAATTCTTGCCTTAAGATTGTTTGCGGTTATGTTTTTGGTTGTTTCCATTATGGAAAGGGCAGGACGAATACTCCTTCCAGCAATAAAACGCGTGAGGAAAAATAGAAACAGCAAGGAAAAAAAATAGGTTATTACCAAAATATAGATCAAACTTGATAATATACGGTACTGAGGATTTACAGACATCGCAATTACTGTGTATCCAAACTTTTGCCCATCTTCCTCAAGATTGATCTGAATCTGCCTTATAGGAACTGAATTTAAGTGGGAATCTGAAAATTTTTCATCTTGAGAAGAAAGATCTAAAATAAGACTTTTAGCTCCGAGGTTCGGAGATTTGTCTATGCTTTCACCATTGTTGTTGAAAATCTGGATATAAACAGGATTCATATCAATCGTGTTATGCTCTGACTGCTGCCACTCTTCTTTATGAACAAGCGTAATTTTACCGTTGATTTTAGTGCTTTTTTCACGATGTACATTTACTTCCCTCTTCAGCTCTTCATTAATATCAAAATTGATGGTCACCGCAACGGTTATATAAATGGCTGAGAAAACGCCTAAAATCAGTACTGCAACTCCTAATAAATTGTAAAGTGATATTCGGTCTTTAAATGTTAAATCTGGCATTGTTTATCAGTCTTTTGCAATAAATCCACGACCACGAACAGCCTTTATTCTCTCATCACTTGGGGTTATGCCCAGCTTCTTTCTAATTCCGTTGATAAATACATCAATAACTCCGGCGTCATACTGATAATTAATGCCCCATACATGGTGCAAAATATCTGGTCTTGACTGAACAGTACCTTTATTCTTAACGAGATATTTCAGGAGGTCATATTCTGTTTGGGTGAGCGGAATTTCTTTGTTATTCCTTAAAACCTGAAATTTTTCCGTTAAGATTTTAATATCTCCAAGCGAATATTCTCTGTCTTCTCTATCAATATTTCGAGCGTATACATTTATCCTTGCAATAAGCTCCTCAAAGCGGAAAGGTTTTTTAATGTAGTCGTTTGCTCCTGTTTCAAGACCTAATATCACATCTTCCAGAGAATCACGTGATGTTAGAAATAGAATAGGAGTATTACTGTCATTTTTTCTTATCCTCAGGCATACTTCCAGGCCTGATAATTCGGGAAGCATCCAATCAAGAAGTATGAGGTCAAATTTTTGATTAACAGCCTTAATTAGACCACTGTTTCCATCTTTAGCAGTGTCGATTTGATGCCCTTCTTCTGCCAGCCCATCTTTTAGAAGCTGAAGCAGCTTCTCTTCATCTTCAATAATTAAAATCTTCATCTAATTGCCAAATAGTTTTTAATATTTCAGTTAAAGGATAATTTGTTCAAATTATCAGGTTTACTAACAAAAGTAAAAATATTTTCGAAGAACGACTTGTATTTATCGCTAAAAAAAATAATTAGTAAGTAAAGACAAATAATTAAGTAAATCTTAAGGCATATTATTTATTTGTCATCTGAATATAGAATAATTTTGCAGGGTACGGTTTATATTCTCTGTCTTGTAGATTGGATCCCGTAGTTTCTGTAATTATCTCAATGCTATGTATTATCTCTGAGTTTAGTTTTTTTGAGGTTTCATAATTTATATACATAGTTTTTCTTGTTGCCGGAAGATTGTCTTCCGGTTTTTTGTAAACTGGAAATTTTGATAATTGTTATTGATTGTAAATTTTTTAAGTTAAAGAGAATTTTAAAGAAATCCTTTAAAAATTTTAATGACAGTATTTTTTTAAATTTATTATCTGTCAGAATATCTATTTTAATGATTCGTATAAATGTTATGTGAGAACTAGATGAAATTACAACCTGTGGTGTTATTATAAAAACCTATAACTTAAGATTTACTTAAGAATGCTATTGTCAATATGTGTGTTGGTTAAAAAGCAGTATTTTTACATCGGTAAAATAGTTAACCTATTTTTTCTGATATTATGTTGATAGATGAAAAAACCTAGGTCACTTATTATACTTGTTTTAGGATTAATTTTTTTTTAATGAAATTTTTGAATCTTTTATTGACATTCTACTTTATGGTACTTTCTTTTGTACCATGTAGTGATGTGTATGTAAAGTTTTCAAATAATGCTAAAGAAACTTACAGCAGTCAGCAAAAATCTGAAAAAAACCATTCTGATGAACATAAGGAAGATCTTTGTTCACCTTTGTGTTCTTGCAATTGCTGTCAGATAACAGTAGCTTCCTTTCACAGTGAACCCCTTCCATTTCAAAAAAAGGTCACTGAATATTTCTCAAAAAAAATTCATTTTCAGAAAAATGATTTCGCTTATTTAGTTTACGACCAGATCTGGCAACCCCCCAAGATTTAATTTTTATTGATTCAATGAAGGTCATTCGACTTTCATCAATTTGTCATAGGAAACATTGCAATATCATTGCATGGTATTTCTGTTCATCTTTGTAGTTCTTTCAGGTATCTTTTATAATGGTACCTCGTAGAAGTTCAATAAAAATTATATTTAATGTTAGATAAAATCATAAGATTTAGCATCAAAAATAAGATCATTATAGGAATAATGACCTTGATGTTAGTCATTTGGGGAGCGTGGAGCGCTACCAAACTGCCAATCGATGCCGTACCTGACATCACTAATAATCAGGTACAGATTATAACTGTATGTCCTACACTTGCCGGACAGGAAGTTGAACAACTTGTCACATTTCCTATTGAACAGAGCATTGCGAATGTTCCAGATATTGAAGAAACAAGAAGTATTTCAAGGTTTGGACTTTCTGTAATTACCGTTGTTTTCAAAGAAGATGTCGACGTTTATTTTGCCCGCCAACTAATTAGTGAACAATTAAAAAGAGCTGCCGAAGAAATTCCGAAAGGTGTGGGAACACCTGAAATGGCTCCTGTAAGTACAGGTTTGGGCGAAGTCTATCAATATATTCTTCACCCTAAAAAAGGCAGTGAGAAAAAATACAGCAGTAAGGAACTAAGAACAATGCAGGACTGGATTGTCCGCAGACAGCTTAACGGAACTCCAGGAGTTGCAGAAATTAACAGCTTTGGAGGAGAGTTGAAACAATATGAAGTTGCAGTAAATCCAAACCGTCTAAAAGCAATGGGAGTAAGTATCACAGATATATTTACTGCTTTAGAGAAAAACAATCAAAACACCGGAGGTGCTTATATTGATAAAAAGCCGAATGCTTACTTCATCCGTGGAATCGGAATTGTTACTTCGATTGAAGATGTTAAGAATATTGCCGTTAAAAACGAGACAGGAAGTGTTCCGATTTTCATTAAAGATGTAGCTAATGTTGGCTTAGGCCACGCAGTTCGTTATGGAGCTTTGACTTATAATGGCGAAGTAGATGCAGTGGGAGGTGTAATTATGATGCTGAAAGGCGCCAATAGTAATGAAGTCGTTCAAAGAGTTAAAGAAAAAATTCCTACCATTCAGAAATCGCTCCCTGCAGATGTTGTGATTGAGCCATTTTTGGACAGAACAGATCTGGTAGGAAGAGCAATCAGTACTGTTGAAAAAAACCTGATTGAAGGAGCATTGATCGTAATCTTTGTTTTGGTTCTTTTCCTTGGAAATTTAAGAGCAGGTTTGATTGTAGCCTCAGCAATTCCCCTTTCATTACTATTCGCTTTAGGAATGATGAATGTTTTTGGGGTAAGTGCCAACCTGATGAGTTTGGGAGCGATTGATTTTGGTTTGATTGTCGATGGGGCAGTAATTATTGTCGAGGCCACCCTTCATCATCTCGGAATGAGAAAAAGTATGAAAGTAATGACTCAAAATGAAATGGATGAAGAGGTTTTCCTTTCTGCGTCAAAGATTAGAAGCAGTGCTGCATTTGGAGAAATTATTATCTTAATCGTTTATATTCCGATTTTGACTTTAGTGGGTGTTGAAGGTAAAATGTTCACACCAATGGCTAAGACAGTAGGATTTGCAATTCTAGGTGCTTTGATTTTGTCACTGACTTACATTCCTATGATGAGCGCCTTGATCTTATCAAAAAAGCCATCTCATAAAGAGACTTTCTCAGATAAGATGATGAACAGACTCCAAAAGATCTATCAGCCTCTTCTGGAAAAAGCTCTGAAAATTAAATATTGGCTTGTAGGAGTGACAGTTGCCATATTTGCCATTGCAGTTTTGATTTTTGGTAGAATGGGAGGAGAATTTATTCCTCAATTACAGGAGGGAGATTTTGCTTTTCACTGTATTTTACCACAGGGAAGTTCTTTAAGTCAAAGTATTGAAACTTCAATGCAGGCTTCAAGAATTATCAAGCAATTCGATGAGGTTAAAATGGTTGTAGGAAAAACAGGAGCTGCAGAAGTACCTACTGATCCGATGCCGCCGGAAGCCACAGATATGATTGTCGTATTAAAACCGCAGGATGAGTGGAAGACCAAGAAATCCTATGAACAATTAGCCGATGAAATTTCTGAAAAACTGGAGACCATTCCAGGAGTTTTCTTTGAAAAAAACCAGCCGATCCAAATGCGCTTCAACGAGCTTATGACGGGTATCAGACAGGACGTTGCTGTGAAGATATTTGGTGAAAACTTAGATTCATTGGCAATTTATGCAGATAAAACAGCAAAAGTTATTCAATCGGTTCAGGGAGCAACTTCTCCACAAATAGAACGTGTCAGCGGTCTTCCGCAGATTAATGTGGAATACGATAGAACCCGAATGGCCAACTACGGACTGAATATTCAGGATGTCAACAGTGCTGTAAGTACTGCATTTGCAGGACAGGCAGCAGGGCAGGTTTTTGAAAATGAAAGAAGATTCGATCTTGTTGTCCGTTTAGACAGTTTGAACAGAACGAATATAGACGATGTAAATAACCTAATGATCTCTACCAATTCCGGAGTGCAGGTTCCTCTTTCACAGGTGGCAAATGTAAGTTATAAATTAGGTCCCGCACAGATCAGTCGTGAGGCAGGAAAAAGAAGAATTGTTATCGGTTTCAATGTGAAAGGCAGAGATGTTGAAAGCGTTGTGGAAGATATTCAGAAAAAGCTGGATCAACAGGTTAAGCTCCCGTCGGGATATTATTTCACCTATGGTGGTCAGTTTGAAAATCTAAAGGCTGCGAGCGCAAGGTTGATGATTGCTGTTCCTGTGTCGTTGCTACTGATCTTTATGCTTTTATATTTCACATTCCATTCCTTTAAACAGGCAGCATTGATTTTTACAGCTATTCCAATGAGTGCTATTGGTGGTGTCTTCGCTTTACTATTAAGAGATATGCCATTCAGTATCAGTGCAGGAATTGGATTTATTGCTTTGTTTGGAGTTGCGGTTTTGAACGGAATTGTTTTGATAGGCACTTTCAACCAATTGGAAAAAGAAGGCGAGACCGATATTCTAAAGCGCGTAATGGAAGGTACAAAAACGAGATTAAGACCTGTTTTGATGACGGCAACTGTAGCTTCTTTAGGATTTTTACCAATGGCGATTTCTACGGGAGCAGGAGCAGAAGTTCAGAAACCATTGGCAACAGTTGTTATCGGAGGTTTGGTTACGGCTACATTCCTTACTTTGTTTGTATTGCCTATGCTCTACATTATTTTTAATACTAAAATCAATTTTAAAAAAATAGGCAGTAAATCTGTTACAACAATTGTTGTTTTAGGGTTTCTTTTTTTAGGTCAGACTTTTAAAGCACAACAAGGTAATCCTTTGAGTCTTGAGGAGGCTACCAAGATGGCGCTAACCAACAATAACCTCATAAAGTCAAAAGATCTGGATATCAAAGCCACGGAAGCACTATTGCCTACAGCTAAAGAACTTCCTAAAATGAATGCAGATATGCAATTGGGACAGTATAACTCGAAAAAGTTTGATCAAATGTTCTCCATTTCCCAGACAATTCCATTTCCAAGCTTATTTAAGGCAAAAAGAGAGCTGATTAATGAGCAGGTAAAAGGTAAACAGATCAGTAAGGAAGTTTCTGCAAATGAGCTGGCTAAGCAGGTTAGAACATATTATTATCAGATAGAGTATCTGCAGTATAATCAAACAAAGTTGCAGAATCTAGATAGCTTATATACTGATTTTATTAGAATTGCAACAGTTAGGTTTAAAGCAGGGGATGTCAAAAAAATTGAGATTAATACTGCAGAAACGCAGAAAGGAGAAATTAATCTGTTACTTAAGCAAAATTGGGTGTACTTGATTAATGCGTACAAAAACCTGAAAGCACTTTTAAATACCTCTGAGGATTTTACCATATTATATGATGAGAACTATCATCCTCTGAAAGCGGATTATGTTCTGGACAGCACTGTTGTTGCAAGACATCCTACGGTGAGGGCTTTTTATCAGGATATGGAGATCGCTGAGAAAAACAAAAAGGTTGAAAAGTCCCTAGGTTTACCAGATTTCACAATAGGTTATACGAATCAGTCACTGGTTGGTTTTCAGACTGTCAACGGGATGGATCAATATTTTAATAGTGGAAACAGATTTCATTCTGCGACAATAGGCGTTTCAATTCCTTTGACTTTTGGTGCAACAAAGGCGAGAATTCGTTCATTGGATTATCAAAAACAAATGGCGGAGTCCAATGCTAAGTATCAGCAAAAACAATTGGAAGCACAGTTGGAAAACGCTTTAAATCAGTATCAGCAAAATGTAAAACAATATGATTACTATGTCAATCAGGCTATTCCAAATGCTGAGAAGATTACGAAAGCAGGACAGTTGGGATATAAAACAGGGGAAATCTCATATGTGGAATATCTTTTTGCTTTGCAGACTTCGACTAACATTCAATTGAAATATCTGCAATCCATTCAGCAGGTCAATGAATCTGTCATTATCATTAATTCAATAATCAATCAATAAAATGAAATGCCTGTAATGCTATTAATAAATCGGTATTACAGGTACTTCATCTGACAAATAAATTTATAAAGATGAAAATCAAATATAGTATTGTATCTCTAGCTTTAATTTCACTTTTTGCCATTAGTTGCGGAAAGAAAGATACAGCGGAAGCAACAACCGAAAAACCCAAAACAGAACAAGCTGAAGAAGGTGCTCACGAAGAAGGACCGAAAACTATTGCTGAACTTACAGAAGAACAAATGAAATCTGTAGGAGTCTTATTGGGACAGGTAGAAATGAAAGATCTAACGTCAAACATAAAAGCTAACGGATTGTTGAGGGTTCCCAATGACAAAAAAGCAATGGTGACCTCATTATATGGGGGTGTTATTAAAACGATTAATTTTCAGATTGGTGATTATGTAAGAAAAGGGCAGGTGTTGGCAAGTATCAGTAATCCAGAATACATTCAGCTGCAAGAACAATATCTCACCATAAACAGTAGAATATCTTTTGCGGAACAGGAATTCAGAAGACAGAAAGAGCTATTTGACAATGATGCGGGAGCAAAAAAGAATCTTCAGAGTTCTGATGCAGAACTGAAAAGCCTGAGAACACAAAGAGCATCTTTACAGAGACAGCTTCAGCTGATGGGTATAAGCCCAGGAAGAGTAACTAATGGAAACCTGCGTTCAGGATTGGTTATTACTGCTCCTATCAGTGGTGTAATTAGTAATATCAACGCCCAAATAGGAAGCTATGTAGATGTTTCATCTCCTGTTCTGGAAATGATTGATAACAGTTCAATTCACTTGGATCTTCAGGTTTTCGAAAGAGACTTACCTAAAATGAAGGTAGGACAGAATGTACAGTTTAAACTTACAAATAACCCAGAGATATTTTATAATGCAACGGTTTACAGTATAGGTTCTTCTTTTGAAAATGAAAGCAAGACCATTTCTGTTCATGCCAATGTGACAGGAAATAAAGTAGGATTGATTGACGGAATGAATATAACAGGTGTAATTAATCTTGAGAGTGCTACAACACCTGCTGTTCCTGATGAAGCAATAGTAGAGGCTGACGGTAAATTTTATGTATTTGTACAAACAGACAAAAAAGCTGAGGAGCATGAAGCTATAGAGAAGGCAGATGATGATCACGGACATGGACATGATGAAGGGGAAGCTGAACACGGTCATAAAAATGAGCAGGAAGCTGGAAATCATGCAAAAGAACAGGGAAAGAAAATGAATTTTGAAAAAGTTGAAGTGGCTAAAGGTTCATCAGAAATGGGCTATACCGCTATTACTCCTGTTACTGAAATTCCAAAAGATGCAAAGATTGTAGTTAAGGGAGCTTTCTTCGTGAATGCTAAATTATCGAACGCTGGAGATCACGGACATTAATTAACAAAAAGAGTGAAATTAACCGGAAGGTATTTCACTCTTATTTTTAAATATTGATTATTATGGCTTTAAGACAAGAATTAGAAACACAAGGAAACTGGCTATTCAGATACAGGAGTTTTTTACCACTTATTGTTATTTTCATTGGCTTAGCAGTTTTTATTGAGACCAACTGGAACAGAAGTGTTTCTGAATGTAATCTTTATTATGAAATAATTTGCCTTCTTGTCAGTATATTCGGATTAGGTATAAGAATTTACACAGTTGGCTTTACTCCAAAAAACACATCGGGCAGAAATACAAAAGCGGGTCAGGTGGCTGATGAATTAAATACAACAGGTATTTACAGTATTGTCAGAAATCCATTGTACCTGGGAAATTTCTTTATGTGGCTTGGTTTGGCTTTGTTTACTGAAAACGTATGGTTTATCGTTTCATTCATCCTTTCCTATTGGATCTATTATGAAAGAATCGTATTTGCTGAGGAACAATTTCTTGAAAGAAAATTTGGGGATTATTATATCAGATGGACTGAAAGAGTCCCTCCATTTATACCCAATTTTTCATTATTTAAAAGTAATCATCTAAGATTCAGTATCAGGAAAGTTTTACTTAAAGAAAAAAACGGACTTTTTGCCATCTTTCTGATTTTTACAGTCTTTGATCTTACAGCTGAGCTTATGAATAATCACCTTCATTTTAATAATGTTTTTATTGCAGGCTGCATCGTAACAATGCTGTTATATGTAGTTCTGAAAATAATAAAAAGAAAAAAAGTATTCTCCCTCGAAAATAACAGGTAGAAAAAATATAAATATCAAAAAACAAAAAGCGATGTTACTCAACAAAAGAATTTCGATTGGATATTTTGTCAGTCAGATTAAATACCAGATCATATTGATCGTATTTTTTGCTCTTATTATAGGTTTTTTGGATGACATATCTTTATTTAAAAAAATATCTATTCCATTAAGCATCCCTGCATTACTGGGAACAGCAGTGTCATTACTTCTTGCATTCAGAACAGCACAGTCCTATGAGAGATGGTGGGAGGCGAGAACTGTTTGGGGAGCTATTGTCAATGATTCAAGATCTTTTATAAGATTAGTAAAACAATTTGTTCCTGGATTACCTGATGAGAATAAAGAATTTGCAGAAAGACAGATCATATGGGTTTATGCTTTAGGTGAAGCATTAAGAAAACAGACATTTTCGGATAAAGTGAAGGATTATCTTCAGACCCACAACATAACGGGAACAAATATTCCTAATGCAATTTTGGATAAGCATTCAGAACAGATTAGAAAAATTGCTGCAGAAGGCCATATTTCTGATTTTAAGGAAGTTCAGTTAAATGAGGTTCTGATGAGATTATGTGACAGTATGGGAAAATGCGAGCGATTGAAAAATACAGTGTTTCCAAGAGCTTACAGTATCCTGTTGCATACATTAATTTATGTTTTTGCTTTTTTATTGCCTTTTGGTTTGGAAGATTCTCAGTTGACTGTAGAAATAGCCACTACCATTATTGTCCCTATTATATTTATTTCTATAGAGAAAACAGCTATTATCATGCAGGACCCTTTTGAGAACACTCCTGTTGACACACCCATGACAGCTCTGGCTCAGACGATTGAAATTAACCTTCTTCAAATGACAGGTGAAAAAAATGTACCTCATAAAAAAGAAAATACCTCCTATTATGAGATGTAGGGCGTTCATCAAAAAAGTTAAATTATGAGTGACAATACTGTAAATACTGTTTCGGCATCCGGAAAACACAAGAAGAGCCTATTGATTGTTCTTTGTCTGAGTGGAAGTTATATGATTGCTGAAGTTATAGGGGGAGTTGCCACCAAGAGCCTGGCATTACTTGCCGATGCGGCACATATGATGACAGATGTTGTCGGTTTATTTCTGGCATACATGGCAATCAAAATCGGAGAGAAAAAAGCCAATTCCAAAAAGACCTTTGGTTACTACAGAACAGAGATTCTTGCTGCCGTTATTAACGCAGTGATCCTGCTGGGTATTTCAGTATATGTGTTATTTGAAGCATATCAAAGACTCAAAAATCCTCCAGAGGTTCAAAGTGGTGCCATGATGATTGTTGCAGGGATAGGATTGGTTGTAAATATTGTCGGAATTTTTATTATCAGGAAAGGTTCTGATGAGAGCCTAAATATGAAAGGTGCTTATTTTGAAGTTCTATCCGATGCTCTTACTTCAGTTGGAGTCATGATTGCGGGAATTATAATGCTTACAACTGGATGGTATTATGCTGATCCGCTCATTTCGGCGGCAATAGGCCTACTGATCTTTCCAAGAACATGGCGATTGCTAAAAGAAGCAGTTAATGTTTTACTGGAAGGAACACCGAAAGATGTGAATATTGAAGAACTCAGGAAGTCTCTGGAATCCGTTCAAGGCGTAAAAAAGTTACACGACCTTCATGTCTGGTCACTTACTTCCGGACTCAATGCAATGAGTTCACATGTCATAGCTGAACACAGTGAAGATCTCAATGTTTTGTTAAAAACACTTTCCGATAAAGCGACTACAGAATTTAAAATTTCACACACTACGTTCCAGATCGAGACAGAAGGTCATCAGGAAGGCGAAGTTCATCTATAAGTTTTTGTTAACCATTTTAAACAACAGAAGTATGGAAAATCAGTTCGATGTAATTATTATTGGTTCAGGACCTGGAGGTTATGTAGGAGCAATCCGTTGCGCTCAACTCGGTCTGAAAACTGCGATTGTAGAAAAATATGCCGTTTTGGGAGGTACCTGCCTTAATGTAGGCTGTATTCCATCTAAAGCTATGCTCGACAGCACCGAGAGGTTTGCCGGGATTCAAAATGATATGAGTGAACACGGTATTTCAGCAGAAAATGTGACAGTAGATTTTGATAAGATGGTACAACGTAAATCCCAGGTAGTTTCCAAAATAAACGGAGGAGTTAAGTTTCTGATGAAAAAAAATAAAGTGGAAGTTTTTCATGGTCTTGGTTCATTTCTTAATAAAAATACTGTGTTGGTCGAGAGAGAATCAGATACGATCGAGTTATCAGCTAAGAATATTATCATTGCGACAGGATCAAAACCTGCTTCATTACCTGGTATTACAATTGACAGACAACGTATTATAACTTCAACGGAAGCTCTTTCGCTGAAGGAAATTCCTAAACATTTGATCATTGTAGGAGGTGGGGTTATCGGAATGGAGATGGGATCTATTTATGCAAGGCTCGGTGCCAGAATTACTGTTCTTGAATACATGGACAGACTTGTTTACGGTATGGATGGAAAGATGGGTATCGAGCTGCAGAAGTCGTTGAAAAAGCAGGGTTTTGAGTTTTTAATGAAGCATAAGGTCACAGAAGCTGTTCACACCCCCACTGGAATAATTGTCCGTGCTGAAAATAGTGAGGGCGAGCAAGTATTTATTGAAGGAGATTACTGTCTTATGGCAACAGGAAGAAAACCTTATACTGAAGGTTTGAATCTTGAAAATGCCGGAATTCAGCTATCAGCAACAGGACAGATTGTAACTGACAAAAATCTTGAGACCAACATTAAGGGAATCTACGCAATAGGTGATACGGTAAAGGGAGTTATGCTGGCACACAAAGCATCTGAAGAAGGTGTTTTTGTTGCTGAAACTATTGCAGGGCAGAAACCTCATCTCAATTACAATCTTATTCCAAGTATTGTCTATACAAGTCCAGAAGTTGCAGGAGTGGGAAGTACAGAAGAAGAGTTAAAATCTTCTGGTAGGCTGTTCAGGGTAGGTGAATTCCCGTTTTCAGCTTCAGGCAGAGCCATAGCCAGCAGCCATACCACAGGACTAGTAAAAGTTCTGACGGATGAAAAGACAGATGAAATTCTCGGAATCCACATTATAGGGGAGCGGGCATCGGATATTATAGGACAGGCTACAACCGCAATGGAATTCAGAGCTGCTTCTGAAGATATCGCAAGAATTTCACATGGACATCCCACGTATTATGAGTCTCTTCGTGAAGCTTGTCTGGCTGTTCTTGGGATTGCTATTCACATTTAATTTTGCACAAATCTATTCTCGGCATGAAACTCAAAAACTTGTTTAAAAGCAGCTACACATTGCTTATAAGATTTTTTCTATTCTTTATCATCATGTCTTTGATACTTAGGCTGGGATTTGCCTTGACCTCATTTCAAAAGGCTGAGTTTTCGGTGGCCGCTTTTATCAGAGTATTTCTAGTAGGTTTTGCGTATGATGTGGGGGTAGGTTTGTTTTTTATATTTCCATATAGTATTTATCTGTTGATTTTACCTCAACGATTTGTTGATTCCCGATTTAATAAAATCATTACCTACTTTTGTTTTTCACTTGGTATATTAATTCTGTTTTTTTCCTTTTTTGCTGAAATAACTTTTTGGCAGGAATTCGAAAGCAGGTTTAATTTTATAGCGGTAGATTATCTTATTTACACCTACGAAGTAATTAATAATATTAATGAATCATATCCACTGCCAATATTAATTGCAGTGATGATTATCCTCACATTTTTTGTCATCTTTTTCTGTATCCGAAAAAACTACTTTTCAGATACTTTTAAAGGTAATACAAGATTTTTGTCAAGGCTGAAAATAACGGCAGGAATTTTAATAGCAACAGTGGTCTATGCTTTCTCAGTCGAAAACAGTTTTGCTGATTTGAGTACCAACCGCTATCAAAATGAACTGTCAAAATCAGGAATCTATTCTTTCTTTTCTGCTTATAACAACAATGAAATTAATTACGATCATTTTTATCAGCTTATGGATAACAGGGATGCTTTTAAAATTATTAAAAATGATTTAAAGGACAGCAGTTCCAGATTTCTGCAGAACAGTTTCTCAATTGAAAGAAAAATTGAATCTTCTGTAACAACCGTACAAAGACCTAACGTCATTATGATTACAATGGAGAGTTTCAGTGCAGATTTCATGAAAACTTTTGGAAATAGTCAGGGGATAACTCCTGTACTGGATTCCCTTGCCAACGAAAGTGTTTTATTCACAAATATGTATTCTACAGGTACGAGAACAGTTCGGGGAATGGAAGCTCTTTCCCTTGCAATACCCCCTACACCCGGTAACAGTATTGTCAGACGAAAAAACAATGACCATCTCACTACAGTAGGATCAATTTTCAGCCACCAGGGTTATGATACAAGTTTTTTTTACGGAGGGGATGGTTATTTTGATAACATGAACAAATATTTTGGGGATAACGGATATGCTATCATTGACAGAAACAGAAATGCATTTGCAAAAGAAAACTACTACGCACCAAGAACTTCAGTAGATGATCGAAATGTTACTTTTGAAAACGCATGGGGTATTTGTGACGAGGATCTTTACAACGAGGTAATAAGAAAATCAGATGAGCAATATAAAAAAGGCAAACCCTTCTACGATTTTGTGATGACTACGTCAAATCACAGACCTTTCACTTATCCGGATGGCAAAATTGATATTCCCTCCGGTTCAGGAAGAGAAGGAGCAGTTAAATATACGGATTATGCGATAGGAGCATTTATAAAAAAGATAAAAAATAAGCCATGGTATAAAAATACTGTTATTGTCATTGTTGCAGACCACTGCGCCAGCAGCGCCGGGAAAAATGAAATTGATATATCAAAATACCATATTCCCGCATTGATTGTAAATCTTCAGGAAAGGCAGTCTTTAAAAATTAACAAAATGTGTTCTCAAATTGATCTTTATCCTACTTTATTTAACCTTTTAGGATGGAATTATACAAGTAATCTGTATGGGAAAAATGTACTTAGTGATAGTTATATTCCCAGAATATTTGTTGGAACCTACCAAAAACTTGCCTATATGGAAAATGATAATCTTGTTATCCTTTCTCCTCAACAAAAAGTTGAAACTTTTAAATATGTACAGGAAAAAAACGAACAGATTGCGGTGGTACCTAAGCAGGAAATAGTAGGAAGGGCAATTGCTAACTATCAGACCGCCTACTATCTTTATAAAAATAATGGTTTGAAGCAGAATCAAAAATAATAATTGATATGAATATGGATCTCCGCTTTGAGTTACTCATCGCAGCGAAACTTTTGTTGTCACTGGTTTTAGGCTGCATTATAGGTTTTGAGAGGGAAACATCTCATAAAGATGCCGGAATCAGGACTTTTGGTGCAATTACTCTGGCATCGTGTCTGTTTGTTGCAATTGCATCTCATCTAACAGATGATAAATCTGCTATAGCAAGAATGCTCGCAGCAATAGCTACAGGACTCGGTTTTATAGGTGCAGGTTTAAGTTTTAAGGATAAAAGCAACAGCCTTTTAGGCTTAACAACTTCATCAGCTTTGTGGGCAACGGCGGCAATTGGCTCTGCAGTTGCTCTCAATATGTATGTACTGGCTATTTTTTCTACTGTTTTAATTTACTTTTTATTATCTCTGAGTAAATTTAACTGGTATAAAAGAATGATTGAAAATAGCTTTTCAGAAAAACAAGGTGAGGATGACGGTAAAAATAATAAAGTAGTGTAATTAAAAAAGTTATTGAAATAAGTAAAAACCTCTAAACAATATATTATGGAACATAAGCACGAATATGATGCTCAGGGCAAACAGCTCTGTTGCTCACCACAAGAAGAAAAGATTGATAAAAAAGCAAATAAATTGTTAAAAGAAGAAAAGCACAGCTCCGGTGACGGACATAACCACGATCACAGTGATGATGATGGCCATGATCACGGCTCCACCGATAAAACTGTTTTTCAAATGTTCTTACCCTCTGCAATCTCCCTGATATTGCTTCTGGCAGGAATTGTATTTGACAATTATATTAAGATGGAATGGTTTTCCGGATGGGTAAGAACGGTATGGTACATTGCTGCTTATGCTCCAGTTGGTTTGCCGGTTATCAAAGAAGCTGCGGAAAGTATTATAAAAGGTGACGTATTTTCAGAGTTTTTTTTGATGAGTATTGCTACTATAGGTGCATTCATTATTTCTGAATATCCCGAGGGAGTAGCCGTCATGTTATTTTATGCTGTTGGGGAAACCTTTCAGACTTTAGCTGTTACAAGAGCGAAAAGTAATATTAAAGCATTGCTTGATCAGCGTCCTGATGAGGTAACAATCTTAGAGGATAACAAACCTAAAACAATTAAAGCGGCTCAGGCGATCATTGGAGAAATTATTCAGTTAAAACCTGGAGAAAAACTGGCTTTAGATGGTGAACTGCTTAGTGATTCTGCTTCTTTTAATACGGCTGCACTTACAGGAGAAAGTAAGCCTGACACAAAAACGAAGGGGGAAATTGTACTGGCAGGAATGATTAATCTAACGACGGTATCACAGGTGAAAATTACAACAGCTTACGAAGACAGTAAACTGAGTAAAATTTTAGAGCTTGTGCAAAATGCAACATCACAAAAAGCACCAACAGAGCTTTTCATAAGAAAATTTGCACGTGTTTATACGCCAATAGTTGTCGTCCTGGCAATTTTAATATGCCTTATCCCATACTTCATCGTTGATGATTATGTATTCAGAGATTGGTTGTATCGTGCGCTGGTATTTTTAGTGATCTCATGTCCTTGTGCATTGGTAATTTCGATTCCTTTAGGATATTTCGGGGGTATTGGTGCCGCAAGCAGAAACGGCATTTTATTTAAAGGAAGTAATTTTCTCGATAAAATTGCTGAGATACAAAACGTTGTCATGGATAAAACCGGAACAATGACAGAAGGTGTTTTTAAAGTTCAGGAAGTTCAAATTCAGCCTGATTTTGACCAGAAAGAAATTCTTAAGCTGGTATATGCACTGGAGAGTAAATCAACACACCCTGTCGCGACTGCTATTCACGAGTATGTTGGAGAAATTGATAATTCTATTAATCTTGAGAATACGGAAGAGATTGCAGGTCACGGTCTTAAAGCGACTGTGAACGGAAAAGATTTACTGGTAGGTAATTTTAAGCTAATGGATAAATTCAATGTCAAATATGATATTGATCCTACAACAATTGTATACACCATTATTGCAATAGCCTATGGAGGAAAATTTGCAGGACTCATTACCATTGCCGACAGTATTAAAGAAGATGCAGAACAGACAGTCAATAAACTTCATAACCTTAATGTGAAGGCCACAATGTTAAGTGGTGATAAAAGCAGCGTTGTAAAGTATGTAGCTGATGAGATTGGAATTGACAGTGCGTTCGGAGATCTCCTTCCTGAAGATAAAGTCAATAAGGTTAAAGAAATTAAAGCTAGAAAAGAAAGTGTTGCATTTGTAGGAGACGGAGTTAATGATGCGCCTGTTGTTGCCTTAAGTGATGTAGGTATTGCGATGGGTGGTTTGGGAAGTGACGCAACTATTGAAACAGCGGATGTTGTTATTCAGGATGATAAGCCATCAAAAATACCAATGGCGATTAATATTGGAAAACAGACAAAAAAAATAGTATGGCAGAATATTATACTTGCATTTGTAGTGAAAGCAGTTGTACTTGTTCTGGGAGCCGGAGGGCTGGCAACGATGTGGGAAGCTGTTTTTGCTGATGTAGGTGTTTCACTTATTGCTATTCTGAATGCCGTAAGAATTCAGAAAATGAAATTTGAATAATTACTTTTCGGATTTTTTTAACATTACATTTCAATAGATAAAAGGAAGTTTTTATGATGGTTTTTAAAGCAACCTCCAATATCTAATTAATCTTTAAATAAATAGAATTCTATTGTTTTTATTCCGGTTTTATATCGGAACAGCAATAACTATGTTCGAAAATAACCACAGAAAGTAATTCAAAATGCATATTCACATGACAAATTTTTCAAAAAATATATGCTCATACTATTGATGCAGATCTGTTGTTTATCCTCAGCACAAGACAGTCTGAAGTTAAATACTGTAGATTACTATGATTCTTTAGAGATGTCTGATTTGAAGCATCATCAATTAAGTTACAAGAAACTAATTGTTCCGGCGAGCTTGATTACAGCCGGAGCCATCAGTTTTGCAGTTCCTCAGTTGAAAGAGATAGATCGTGATGTAAGAGGAGAAGTCAATGAACATAATTTGTCCAATTCAAAACTGGATAATTATACACAATATGTCCCTGCTGCAATGGTTTATGCCTTGAATATAGCAGGGTTTGAGGGTAAACATAATTTTAAAGAAAGAACAATTATGTATGCAACCAGCCAGGCTTTGACGGCGGCTATCGTGCTTCCAAGTAAGAAACTTATCGGAGAAGAACGACCTGATAAATCCAATAATATGTCGTTTCCTTCAGGACATGCTGCTGTTGCCTTTTCGACTGCCCACTTTTTATTCCGTGAATATAAAGACGCCAATTACTGGCTTGGAATATCTGGATATTCATTTGCGGTTTTTACAAGTGTATACCGGGTAATCAATAACAAACATTGGGTAACTGATGTATTTGCAGGTGCCGGAGTTGGAATACTCTCCACCGAGCTTTCTTATTGGCTTTACCCTAAGATTATATCCCTGTTTGAGAAAAAAAAGAAAAAATCATTTTCAATGATTGCTCCTTATTATCAAAGGAGCAATCAAAGTAATATGATGGGTCTTTCATATCAGTTAATTTTTTAGTTGTCGAGTATTATGAGCTTGCGAAGAAGAATGAGAAGAAAAAAGCTAAGAAAAGGCAAATACAGATTATCATCAACAGATACTTTTTTTATAATTTTTTTTAGTCTTTTTATTGTACTCCTGATGATCTATCAGGTTAACAAATATGCACATCCTCAGCATAAAAAACATTCTACCTATCATCGAATGAATTTCCACTGAGATTTTACAAACAATTATTTATGAAATATGATATAAATAAATTCTAGATATAAAAAATGAAAAAATCACTTTTACCCGTTTTAATTGCTTCTTTAGCAATTTTTCCCAACGATTTATTGGCACAGAACAATGATGTACTGATCAAAAACTATATTTCCGGCAATACGCTTAGGGAATACAAAAAGTCTGGTCTTACCGACTTTATTACTGACAACACAGATCCATCAAAATCTCTCAATGGGGATGTAGTCAAAATTCAGCAGACATACAAAGGATTTCCCATCTTTAATGCCGTTGCGACAGCGTTGATAAAAAATGGAAAGATTGTTTATTTTTCTGATAATTTCATTAAAGATTACGAAACTGCTGATTTGGACGCGAATATTTTTAAAAAGGAGGACGCACTTAATAAAATTGCAGAATTGATAGGTAGTGCTGAAGTTAAAGATTATAAGATTCTTAATTTTTCAGATTCCTCTAATGATGACAGGCGTTTCGTCAAACAGAGACCGATTTATATTCAAGTGGAGGGACATCTCAAATTTGCCTATGAGTTTATTCTACGCGAGCCAAAATCTCCGAATTCTTGGGATATTATAGTAGATGCGAAAACAGGAAATATTTTGCATAAAGAAAACCTCAATCTTTCATGTACCTTTCATCCCGGTGCTTACGGACATGAACACAGTTATAACGCATTTATTGGTCCTGTAAATAAAACTCCGGCAGATGTGTCTTTTTTAGCTCCTAATACTGCTACCTACAATGTGTTCCCTTTACCTGTCGAAGCTCCGACTTTTGGAAACAGGGCAGTTCTTACGAATCCATGGATGCCTGCATCTTCTCCTGAAGGTTGGCATTCTGACGGAACAACTCATTACACGACCACAAGAGGAAATAACATACATGCCTATGAGGATTCTGCCAATATGGATACCGAGGGATTTATACCTGATGGGGGAGCATCAAGAAATTTCGATTTTCCTTTCAGTATCTATGGTCAACCTCTCGATAATCAGTCTGCATCCATTACCAACTTGTTTTATGTTAACAACAGGGTACATGATATTCTTTATAAATTCGGGTTCACTGAATCTGCAAGAAATTTTCAACAGAACAACTTTGGGAATGGTGGTTTAGGCAATGATTATGTAGAAACAGAAGCACAAGACGGAGGAGGATTGAACAATGCCAATTTCGGAACACTGCCTGACGGTAATATCTCTTACATGCAGATGTATCTGTGGTCTTCGGTAAATCAGAATTTTTTCTATAACAGTCCTTCTGCTGCAGTCCAAAGACAGCCTTTGATGGGAACTGCACAGTTCGGTCCCGGACTTACGGTAACAGGTGTAACTGCCAATGTCCAGTTAACGAACATCATCGATGGCTGTACAGCTCTGACCCCAGGCTCTCTTACCGGCAAAATTGGATTGATTGAAAGAGGAACATGTAATTTTTCCGTTAAAGTTAAAAATGCACAAAATGCAGGAGCATCAGCTGTAATTATTTATAATAATGCTGCAAACGGTTCAAATATCGGAAATATGGCAGGAAATGATGCTACGATCTCAATACCTTCTGTCATCATTACCAATGAGGAGGGGGAGTACATTAAAACACAACTCAATACAAATGCAGTTGTAAACGTCACTTTAAAAAATGATCCGTCAACAACGATTACTCCTGACGGAAGTTTTGATAATGGTATTGTTGCACATGAGTATGGACACGGAATCTCTACCAGACTTACAGGAAATGGATACAGCTGTCTATCTTCTTCACAAAGCAAGGAGCAGATGGGTGAAGGATGGTCGGATTTTTATGCGTTGTTGCTGACCAATAAGCCAGGAGACAATGCCTCTGTAGCAAGAGGAGTAGGTACCTACGCCCAAGGTGAACCTATTACCGGCGGAGGAATCAGACCCGCAAAATACTCTCCTGATTTCAGTATAAATGACTATACATATGGCGATACCAATGGTATGGAGTACAATAACGGTTCAGCTATAGTTCCCAATGTTCATTCAATTGGATTTACCTGGGCAACTATGCTTTGGGATCTCAACTGGGAGTATGTAGCAAAATATGGTTATGCTTCTGATGTAACATCAGGAACCACAAGCGGGAGTGCGAGAGTTTTACAACTGGTAACAGACGCATTGAAACTTCAGGCTTGTAATCCGACTTTCATCGATGGCAGAAATGCAATTCTGGCAGCCGAAATGAATACCACTGGCGGCGCAGACCGATGTATGATTTGGAGGACATTTGCTAAAAGAGGTCTTGGAATCAATGCATCTGCCGGTCTTAAAGCTAATATAAATGATCAGACAGAAGATTTTGGCATTCCCGGAGATTGTGTACTGTCTACAGAAGAAACAATTTCAAATAAAAACTTGGGAATTACCATTTATCCAAACCCTGCAAAAAATGAATTCTATATCAACTTTCCTTCTAATACAATCGGAAAAGTTAACGTAGAAATTTATGATATGTCAGGAAAATTGATTTCCGTTGAAAATAAAATATCTCCTGATTCTAAGAAAGCTGTTTCTACAGACAAATTAACCAATGGAGCATATCTTGTAAAAGTGAAAGGACTAGGTTTGGAAAAAGCTACAAAAATTATAATCAACAAATAATTAGCCTTGGTTGCTTCAGGATTATTCTGAAGCAACTTTTTTATTGATGATACAGGATTACTATTCAGTATAAAGCAGAACTGTAAATTTTATTAAAAAAATGATCAAATACCTGAAAGAAATTGAAGCGTACGTAACTACTTTACTGACAGTTTCAAAAAACAAAAATTTATTATTTCATAATCTAAAACATACTCAGGATGTTGTGGGTGCCGCATCTGAAATAGCTGCGCATTCAAATATTACTGAAACCGAACTCGATATTTTGATTGTATCGGCATGGTTTCATGATTGTGGATATGTAAAGAAGTATACACAACATGAAGATGAAAGCGTAAAAATTGCAGAGCATTTTCTGAAGGAACTGATTTTCCCAGAGGAATTTATTGAGCAGGTCATACAATGTATAAATTCAACGAGATATGCTCATGTACCAGCATCCTTAACAGAAAAAATAATCAGAGATGCCGATATGTATCATTTATGTAAGCCCAACTATCCTTTTTATGAAGAGTTACTCAGGATAGAACTTGAAATCAATCAGGGTCTGTATTTAAAAGATAAAGAATGGCAGTCAAAAAATTATGAATTTTTGAGAAATCATGAATATTATACAGAATACGGTAGGACTGTTCTGTCTCAATTTAAGGAAATCAATGTGCAGGCCGTTAAAGAAAAATTGCAGTTAATCCCTCCAGTTCAGTAAATAATCCGTCATATCTAAAAAAATGAAAAAATTAATTTTAGCTATCTTAACGAGCCTTGTATTTTCCATAGTATCTGCACAGGCTCCTCCCAACTATTACAATGGTACAGCGGGTCTTTCCGGTGCTTCACTTAAGAGTCAATTAAAAGTTATCATTACCAACGGCCATGTAGACAATGGTTATAATGCTTTATTGACAGGCTTTCAAACTTCTGACCGCGACTATTTCTACGAAAATGACGGAACGGTACTGGACATGTATTCTGAAAATCCTTCGGGTACAGATCCTTATAATTATAACCATGGATCCAATACCTGTGGCTCATATTCCAATGAAGGGGATTGTTATAACAGAGAGCACGTTGTTCCGCAAAGTTTATTCAATCAGAATCTGCCGATGCGGTCAGATATCCATTTTGTTACCCCTACGGATGGAAAAGTCAATGGGATGCGATCAAATTTTCCCTTTGGACAAGTGGGTACAGCATCTTTCACTTCATTAAACGGTTCAAAATTAGGAAACTCTGTTTCACCTGGATACTCAGGAACAGTATTTGAGCCTATCAATGAATTTAAGGGAGACATAGCCAGGATGATATTCTATTTTGTAACGCGGTATGAAACTCAATTGTCGGGTTTTGGAAGTGGAAATATGTTAGGGAATACTGCATATCCGGGACTTCAGGCATGGGAACTTGATCAATTATTAGCATGGAATTATTCAGATCCTGTTTCTTCATTTGAAATAGCCCGAAACAATGCTTCTTACGCTTACCAGGGTAACAGAAATCCCTACATTGACAATCCTAACTTTGTAAACTTAGTTTGGGGAACACAAATTCCCGATACTCAAGCGCCTTCCATTCCTGCAAACCTGATTGCCAGCAATCCAACTTCCACTACAATAAACCTGAACTGGACCGCATCTACTGATAATATCGGGGTAACCGGATACGATATTTACGCCAATGGAATTTTAAAGGCTACAGTTTCAGCAAATTCGTCAACAGTACAAAATTTGAATTCCTTAACAACATATCAATTTTATGTTGTTGCCAAAGATGCCGCAGGTAATCTTTCAGCACAAAGTAATATTGCGACTGAGACAACTCTTGCAGGATCTGGAGGTTCCGGAAGCTGTGGAACTGAAGATTTCTCTAACATTCCTGCAGCCGCTTCAAGCTACGCAACGAGAACATGGACTAACAATAATATAACCTGGACTGCTACTGATGCCAGAACCGATCAGACTATTAATGGAAAAGCAATCGTTATCCAGAATGGTGACCTGACCAGCAGTGTAATTTCTGGTGGAATACAAGGTCTGACAGTTACCACTCAGCGTAAGTTCGGAGGCACTGCCTCAAATCTTAACGTTATGGTTAATGGTTCAATTGTAGGAACAATTCCCTATAATGAAAACATAACAACTACGACTATTAATAATATTAATGTGACCGGAGATGTCGTTATTAAATTGGTCAACCCAATATCAGCGAACAGAGTAGCTATTGATAATCTTTCATGGATTTGTTCAACACTGTCAACTGTAGAAGTTATTAAAAATGATGATTTCAGTATTTATCCAAATCCAGTTAAAAACAATGAGTTATATGTTAAAGGAAATAACTTAGGTAGCATCACAATAGGTGAAATTTACGATTTATCAGGTAGACTCTATAAAAAATTTATAAATCCTTTTAAAAAATCCAATACAATAAAACTTGATGGATTAGCTAAAGGCATTTATATGCTTAAAACGGATAAAAAAAATATCAAGTTTATAATAGACTAATGAAATAAGGTTTCTAATTTTAAGTATTATGTTACAGAAAGTGCTCTTTATAATACTAACAATCTTTATCACTTCGTCAATTTTGCACAGTCAGATTCCATACTATCCACGTTATATGTCAGCACGTAGTAAATCGTTGACTGTAAAGCTTGCTGATAACGGCGTTTTACCGCAGGTAGTTTACCCTAATAAGAGGATAAATTATCTAGATAAAATTATTTTTCAATCCAGGATTCAGACAAAAGTGAGATTATAGCATTTGTACTACTCAAAGAAAATAGTGATCTTTTAGTATTGTGTAATCAGGAAGTGAATGACATTTGTGACTGTCAAGGAGGTACATTTTTGTTTTATAAACCCCAGCAAAAGTTACAAAGAATAGAGAAAGCATTTAGTTTTTCTTTAAAAAGAAACTTGATTGATCGGTTAGATAAATTTGAAATACTATTAACGTCAGATAGTGAAGAAAAGAGTTTTTGTGACATTATTAAAAGCTTATAGTTTATAAAATGACTGCTGATTATCCTCATGTATAATACTAAATAAT
>JAANMY010001340.1_pt1 | contig 28544 bp, 23 predicted proteins | sample 7279691 | NCBI WGS metagenome assembly JAANMY01 (sample SAMN14094543, study PRJNA606508) | bioreactor metagenome | isolation source: A lab-scale SPAN reactor treating ammonium-rich wastewater day 388 | place: Ireland: Galway | collected 2018-02-07
GAACTCCGGGGCATGCTCATACCCCGCGTAGCCCCTCCTGTTGTTGACACTGTGCGATGTAAGAGCGTCGCGCCCCAGCGTCTGATACCCGCCCGTGATCGCCGCCGCGGCCAGGATGTCGAACGCGTCGACGTCGCCGTCGAGCTCGACGTCCTTTCTTACCTCGTACCCGCCCGTGATCGCGGCCACGTCCGTCGCGTCGAAATCGCCGTCGGAATCCGTATCGCCGGCGGGCAGCGCGAAGGGCACGCCATAGGCACTGTACTTCACCCACTCGACCATCGCCCCGGCCTCGGTCACGATCGCGACCACGTCCGCCCGCCAGTTCTGGACGTAGTACAGCCGCTCTTCGAGCGTGCCGTCCGCGGCGGAGGCCCACGCCGTGTTCGCATCGCATTCGCGCAGGATCACCGCATCAATATACGACGACCCGCCGTAGCCGCCAAGCCCCGCCATGTGGTGGACGAACTGCTCCTTCGGGCTCGAATCCGTGCTGCGACAGGTCGCGACCATGCGCCAGCCCTCATCGTACGCGAAGAAATACCACGGGTCGTCCGAGGTGCCCTCGACCGTGCCGTCGGCGTCGACATCGTAATGCCAGCCCACGCGGAAGCCAAGCCCGTTGTAGCGGTATTCGGCCACCACGGCCTGGTTGTCCGTCCGCTTGACAAACCTCAGTCTCCCGAACGGATCATAAACTTACTCATAGTCCTCGCCGTCGTCGATGAGGTTGCCGACGGCATCGTGCGTCCCCGCGTACGTCGCGCTGCTCGTGCCCGAGCCCGTCCCCGACGCGATCGTGCATCGGCTACTGCGCAGGAGGATCTAAGAAGGCTCAGGTGTGGGTGCGAGTGGGCGCGGTGGTGAGCCGGCCCTGGTCGTTGAGGGTCAGGAACCCGCGGGCGAGGAACTGGCGGATGGCCTCGTAGGCGGCGGCGCAGACCGCCGTCGCAAGGTTGAGGGAGCGTTCCCCCGGGACCATGGGGAGGGCGAGGGTGGGGTGGTCGCGGAGGATCTGTGGGGGGAGACCCTCGGTCTCCTTGCCGAAGACGAGGTGGTCGCCCGGCTCGAAGCGGGCGTCGAAGAGGGAGCGCTGGGCGGAGGTGGAGAAGCACCAGCGGCGTGCGGCGGGGTGGGCGGCGAGATAGGCAGGGAACGAGGCGTACCGACGGGCATCGAGGCGGGGCCAATAGTCGAGGCCGGCGCGACGGCAGGCTTTTTCGGAAGTGTCGAAGCCGAGGGGTTCAACGAGGTGGAGCGAGGCGCCGAGGGCGACGCAGGTGCGACCGATGTTCCCCGTGTTGTTGGGGATCTCGGGCTCGACGAGGACGATGCCCAGCCGGGTCAGCGCTGGCCCTCGAGGTAGTTGGCTTCGAGTTGGCGCCGAAGTTTGATGCCGGGGTCGATCTCGAGGAGGCGGTCGATCGAGGACTTGAAGCCTGGCATCTCGGTCCAGCCGTACCAGCGGAGGGTGCCGTCGCTGCTGAAGACCATGGCTCCCGGGACGGGGATGACGATGTCGCGGCGGTCGTGGAAGGTGGCGAGGAAGGCGCCTTCGAGATCGGCAACAACGGCGTGATCGAGGTCGCGGTTCTTGGCGAAGCCCGAGAAAGCGTCGTTGAGGACCTTGAGTTCCTTCCGGCGGTCCTCATCGGTCTTCTCCTGGGAGAAGCCCTGCGGGGCGCCCTGGAGCCGGTCGCGTGGGAAGAGGGCGCCGACGACGACGGCGTCGCGCCCGAGGGCGCGCTGGAGGCGGTCCATCTCCGCGACGATGGACCAACTGAGCCGGATCTCGGGGTGCCAGGGATAGACGATAAGGATGCGGCCCTCGAAGGACGGCTCTCGCGGGGCCCACGTGGCGTTTCGGGGCATCACGACCTTGTAGACTGGTTCGACCTCGCCCGGCCTCGCGGCGATGTTGAGGAACTGCTTGACGGCCTGGTCGATCTTGGGCCAGCGCTCGCTCACGTAGGCCTCGGGCCCGGGCTGGACGTAGCCGAGTTCGACCGCGGAGGGGATGGTGCGCATGCGCACATCTTGCGCGATGTTCTCGGAGCGAAGGGTGGCCTCGCGGGCTTCGCGGGACTCGCGTTCCAGGCGGGCCTTGGTGGCCGCGGCATCCTCGCGTGATTCGGCCAGGAGGGTCGAGACGGCCTCTTCGAGCGAGGCCGTTTCGATGTCGGCATAGCGGAGCTGCCCCGAGCGATCGATGACGTAGATATCGGGATCCTGATCGACGTGCAGGGCGCTGCGGAAGGTGCCCGAAGCGTCGTGGGCGAGGCGGAAACTGACGCCTTTGTCGGCGGCGGCCTTGGGGGCCCCCTCCCACCCTTCGGGGTGATGGACTCCGACGACGACGAGGCCCTTCTCGGCATGGCGCGAGGCGACCTGCTGGGTCGTGGTCAGCGCACGCATCGAAGCGGGGTACCAATCGGCCCATGTGACGATGACGACGACGGAGCCGGCGGTGTCGGCCTCGGTCAGGGCGGCGCCCTGGGTCCATCCGGACAGGGAGGCCCAGAGTTCGCTTGGGAAGGGACGGAGTTCCATGGCGTCGAGGGACTTCCGGCGTTCGCCCGAGCCTTCACGCCGGACATCCCCGAGGGAAAGGCCCGCAACCGTCAATGCCGCCGCGACACTCAGGATCAACTTCATGGCAGGCTCCCAGCGACGGGCGTGAACACCCGGCGACGTATCTTACTCTACGTCCGAGCGGGCTAAAGGTTGAACGTGACGATCCGGTGACATTCCCAGGCGGTGGAGGGCGATGGAGGCGGCCACGGCGACATTGAGCGAGTCGACGCCCGGACGCATGGGGATCCTTGCCAGGGTCGTGCAGGCGGCCATGGTGGGGGGGCGGAGGCCATCGCCCTCGGCCCCGACGACAAGGATGAAGCGCTCGGCGGGCGGGACGGCGTCGAGGGGCAGGGAGCCCGGTCCGGGGGTCAAGCCGATAACCCCGAACCCGGAAGTTCGGAGGGTGGCCAGGGCGGCGGGGAAGTCATGCAGGACGGCGAAGGGGACATGGAGGGCATGGCCCATCGACACGCGGATGGCCTTGCGGTAGAGGGGGTCACAGCAGTCGGGGCTCAGGAGGATGGCGTCGGCGCCCAGGGCAGCGGCGCTGCGGAAGATGCCCCCGACATTGTCGTGGTTGGCGAGGGCCTCGAGGGCGAGGACCGCACGGGCACCGCGGAGGGCGCGGTCGGGGGGGAGAGGGGGGCCCCGATCGGCGCTGGCGAGGATGCCGCGATGGATGTGGAAACCGACGATGCGGTCCATGATGGGCTGGGAGGCGGCGAGGATGGGCACGCCGGCCGGGACGCGGTCGAGGAGGGGCCCCATGCGCTCGACCTTCGAGGCGGCGACGAGGACGGAGCGAGGCCGGAAACGCGAGGCGAGGAGGCGATCGACAACGAGTTCACCCTCAGCGATGAACCGCCCGTGCTCGCCGCCGTCGGGGTCGGACCACCCGGGTTGCCGGGAGCGTGCGCGGAGGTCGGCGTCCTTGAGGGCGACGAACTCGCGGACGCGAGGATCGGCGGGATCGTCGACGGGGCTCAGATCGCCGCGGGGCATGGACCGATGGTACTCTCCGGCTCCGGCGGGTCGTGTCCTGAAGGTGGGGATGGAGGGCGGTCCTGAACCTGGTTCACGCGGTGATCCTGGGGTTGGTGGAGGGGATCACGGAGTATCTGCCGATCTCCTCGACGGGGCACCTGATCCTGGCGCAGCGGATGCTGGGGCTGGATGATGACGAGGCTTCACGCGAGGCGTTCAACTCGTTCACGATCGTGGTGCAGGGCGGGGCGATCCTCGCGGTCGCGGGGCTCTATTGGCCTCGGATGGTCGCGATGCTGGCGGGGTTGGCGGGGAAAAACCCGGCGGGCCTGCGCCTGCTGGTGAACCTGCTGGTGGCGTTCGTGCCGGCGGCGGTGCTGGGGTTCCTGCTCGACGACGTGATCGAGGCGTATCTCTTCGGTGTGGGGCCGGTGGTCGCGGCGCTGATCGTCGGCGGGGTGTACATGCTCGGGGTGACGGCATGGGCATCGGGGCGGATCAGGGGTCGGCTCCCTCCGAGGCCCGGGCTGGGGGACCGCGGGCTCGACGGGCTGACTCCGGTGCGAGCGCTGGCGATCGGGGCGTTGCAGTGCGTCGCGATGTGGCCGGGCACGAGCCGTTCGATGATGACGATCACGGGGGGGATGATGGTGGGGCTGAGGCCTCGGGCGGCGGCGGAGTTCAGCTTCCTGCTCGGGCTCCCGACGCTGACGGCGGCGACGGCATATGTGCTGGCGAAGGACCTGGCGACGAACGGCCGGCTGAAGATGGTGGATGATCTGGGCCTGGCGCCGGTGCTGGTGGGGATGGCCGTGGCGACGGTCTCTGCGGCGGTGGCGGTGAAGTGGCTGGTGGGGTTCCTCTCGCGGCACGGGCTCTCGGTGTTCGGGTGGTACCGGATCGTGCTAGGGGTGGCGCTGCTGCTGGCATGGGCGAGAATGTGAGGGCGATTATCAACCCCTTCATCCGCGGCGTGAAACCGTCGATAACGGGGGCATGGCGAAGTTGAACTTTCTCCGCTTCCTCATCGTTGCCGGCGCGATCAGCGGGCTGATGCTCGTGGGACGATCGATGGGCCCGCGGATGACGAAGGCGGACGGGATCGACCCGCTTCCCGCGCCGCCTGTCAAGGGGGCTGACCGGGGGATCCCGATGCGTGACGCCGAGGGCAGGGCGTTCGTGGGGGAGTTCACGTCGCCGACGCACTCGATCCTGATCTACGCCGATGGGGAAGGTCCGAGGTACACGATCCGGACGCCCGGGGGGACCGTGCTGGCTCGCGACCTTCGGTCCGAGGATGTGTATCGGCAGTTCCCCGATCTTGACCTGTCGAACCTGCACTTCGGCCCGGACACGCACGCGCACGCGGACCACGACAAGCCCTGAGGTCGGGGTCGGGCGGGGCCCTTCGGAAGGGGCAGGGCGCGGTCGTATACTCCTCGTCGAGAGGAGATCCCATGATCCGAGCGCTCGTTTGTGTGGCGATGGCGGCGTCGTCGGCGTCGGGGCAGTTGCGGCTGGCGACGTGGAACGTCACGAACTACTCGGGCGGGCGGACGGCGGAGTTCCAGACGTCGATCTACGGGGAATACGAGGGGCGATCGATGCGTCCCGACGTGCTGGTTATCCAGGAGATCCTGAGCCAGTCGGCGGTGGACGCGTTCAAGGCTCTGCTCAACGCGGCCCCGGGCTCGCCCGGGGACTGGCAGGCGGGCCCGTTCGTCAACGGTCCGGACACGGACAGCGCGTTCTTCTACCGTGCGTCGAAGGTTGAGTTCGTGGGGCACAAGACGGTGGCGGTCGGGGGGACGGCTCCGAACCACCCTCGAAACATCGAGCGGTACGACTGGAGGCCGGTGGGGTACCCGTCGCAGACGGTATCGGTGTACTCGTCGCACATGAAGTCGGGGACGACGACTTCGGACGTGGCCAGGCGGCTGCTGGAGGCCCAGCGGATCCGTGCCGATGCGCAGGGGTTGGGGCGTGCATTCTTCGTCGTCGGCGACTTCAATATGAGGCGATCGGGGGAGGGGGCGTACCAGGAACTGGTGGCGTCGAAGCCGGACAACGCCGGGCGGTCGTTCGACCCGATCTCATCGCCCGGTGTCGGGAGCGGGGGGGAGTGGTATCAGCAGTTCTCGATGAGGTTCGTCCACACGCAGGCGCCGGGGGGGACGGATCCGAACGTGACCGGCGGGATGGACGACCGGCACGACCAGATCCTGGCGTCGGCGGCGTTGCTCGACGGGCAGGGTTTCGATTACCTCGGCCTCTACGGCGTGGCGTACTCGCTCAGCACCTGGAACGACCCGAACCACACGTATCGCGCCTGGGGGAACGACGGGACGAGTTTCAACCAGCCTTTGACGGTGGAGGGGAACACGATGGTGGGTGCGGTGATCGCGCAGGCGCTCAAGACGGCGGGGACCTCGGGCGGGGGCCACCTGCCGGTGTTCCTCGACCTGCAGGTGCCGGCCCGGGTGGAAGCACCCGTGTTCCTCGATTTCGGGCAGGTTGCGCAGGGGTCGCCCGCGGAGTCGATCCTGACGATTGCCAACGCCGGGGACGTGGCGCGGTGGACGCCGGGCGGGATCGACGAGTTGGACTACGTTCTTGCGGCCTCGGAGGGGTTCGGTGTGGAGGGAGGGGCGTTCGAGGCGTTCGCCGGCTCGCCGGGCAACGCGCACGTCGTGTCGATGGAGACGGGAACTCCCGGTGTCTTCCTGGGGACGGTCACGATCGTGAGCGATGACCCGGAGCAGCCGGTGTGGGTCGTGGACCTGATGGGTGAGGTGGTCGTGGGGTGCGCGGCGGACTGCGAAGGGGACGGGGATCTCGACGTGTTCGACTTCCTGTGTTTCCAGAACCTGTTCGCGATCGAGGATCCGTACGCGGATTGGGAGGGCGACGGGGACTGGGACGTGTTCGACTTCCTTGCGTACCAGAACGCGTACGCGACGGGGTGCTGAGGAACGCGGTGGCGGGCGTCAGGGCAGGGCATCCATCCAGTTGACATTGAAGAGCGCGCCCTTCTCGCCGCGGAAGACAAGGAAGAGTTCTCGCGTTCCGCCGGGATCGGTGATGGGAGTGGTGACGTCGGTCCAGTTCTGCCAGCCGCCGGTGCCCGGGACGGGGACGGTGGCAAGCAGGGGGCCGTCCGGGGCATCGACACGAACCTCGATGGTCCCGCCCTGGGTGGCGGAGGCGACGCGGAAGCGCAGCGAAGAAACACCGGCGAAGTTCACCGGCGCGTAGGAGACGTGGTCGGCGTCGTCGATGTAGGCGACTGAGGCGACGCCGCCCTGTGGATCCGTGACGGGCTCGACGACTGTGCCCTTGTTGGTGGTGAAGGCCTCGGTCTGCAGGCGGCGCGGGCGGAGGGTGGCGACGGCGGAGCCTTCCAGCCGAGGGTGGCCAGAGTCGCGGGCGCGGGCCCGGACGAGGACGACGGCTCGGGAGTCGTCGGCGGGTTCCAGTTCGAGCGGGACGAGGGCCTGGGCCTGCGTGCCGGGGAAGGAGGCGATGGCTCGTTCGTGGGAAGGCTCGGCGAGGACGAGGTCGATGGAGGCGGTGAAGGCGTCAGGATCGGTGACGCGCACGAGGATCGAGACGACGAGGCCGAAGTCGATGAACGTGCCATCGGCGGGGGCGAGGATCTCGACGCGTGGGGAAGTGTTGCCGGCGGCGAGGGTGCGCGAGGCGAAGGCGGCGAGGCCGGTGACCGTGTCGGTCACGGTGAGCCGGATGGTGTGGACCCCCGGGGTGGTGTAGGTATGGCGTGCGATGGGGGTGTCGGCGTCGGGGACGCCGTCGGCGTCGAAATCCCAGGAGAAGGAGAGGGGTCGGTCCGCGCGATGGGGGCGTGAGGAAGAGGCATCGAGGGTGACGACGAGGGGAAGGAGACCCTCGTCGTGGTCGAGCGAAAAGGCCGGGTGGGGGGGACGTTCGCGTGTCCCGAGGTAGTCGAGGCGGGCGATGACGGAGTCGGAGTTGAGCCCGCCGAACTCAGAGCCCCACTCGATGATGTAGAGGCACCCGTCGGGCCCGAGCTCGAGATCCATGGGGCGGAGGAAGGGCGTCGTGCGCATGAAGGGATGGAGGTCGAGGAGTTCTCCCTCGGCGTCGAGGCGTGCGGCGAAGAGGGTGTTGCGGGACCACTCGTAGAGGAAGACCGTGCGGTCGAAGGCGTTGGGCAGGGCGGTGGGGGCTCGGCGATCGTCCCGAGCGTAGTAGACGGGACCAGCCATCGCGGTGCGCCCGCCGTCACCCAGGACGGGAAAGAGGTCGGATCGCGCGTAGGGGTACCAGATCCAGGCGGGTTGGGCGGGGGGAAGGGCGCGGGCGCCGGTGTTGTGAGGTGAGTCGTTGAAGGGCGCGGCGGGATCGAAGAGGGAGCCGGTGGCAGCGGACGCGAAGTCGAAGTCGCGATAGGGCTTGTTGTCGGCGATGAAGAGGGGCCACCCGAAGAAGCCGGGCTGCTTCGCGCGATTGAACTCGTCGTGGCCTGCCGGGCCGCGGGCGTCGGAGTGGGCGGCGGCATCGGGCCCGACATCGCCCCAGTAGAGCCATCCGCGGAGAGGATCGATCGAAATTCGGAAGGGGTTGCGACAGCCCATGGCAAAGATCTCAGGGCGTCCCGCCGAACCGTCGGATGGGAAGAGGTTTCCATCTGGGATCTGGTAACCGCCCTCGGGGGTGGGTCGGATGCGCAGGATCTTTCCCCGGAGGTCGTCGGCGTTGGCGGAGGACTTCTGAGCATCCCAAGGGGAGCGGCCGGGGCGCTCGTCGATGGGGGCGAAACCGTCGGACTCGAAGGGGTTGGTGTTGTCGCCCGTGGAGAGAAAGAGGGTGCCGTCGGGCCCGAACGCAAGGGAGCCGCCGGAGTGGCAGCACTGGTCTCGCTGGGTGGCGACCTCGAGGAGGACGCGTTCGGAGTCGGGAACGAGGAGGTTGTCACGGAGGGTGAACCTGGAGAGGCGGTTGCGCGGAATGGAGTCGGGCGGGGCGTAGTAGAGATAGATCCAGCCGTGGTCGTCGAAGGCGGGATCGAGCGCGAGGCCGAGGAGTCCGTCTTCGAGTTTGGAGTAGACGGGGATGAACCCGACGAGGCTCGTGGAGCCAGAGACGGGGTTCCAGACCTTGATCGGCCCGGCGCGTTCGATGAAAAAGACGCGCCCGTCGGAGGCGACGGCCAGTTCCATGGGGTCGAGGACGTTGTCGTCGAGGATGGTCTTCTCGTAGCAGGCGTCGATGGTGGCGGCGGCGTCGCCTGGGACGAGGCCCGCGGCCCAGCGGATGCCCTGGACCAGATGGCGGAGGAAGTGGGGCTCGGCGAAGGAGCCTGCGGTGTGCCCGAGGGCGGTGTAGAAGGCGCGCCCGGCCTCGACCTCATGGCACCAGGCGATGGGGTGGTCGTGGCCCATGGACCCCCCGGTGTAGGTCCGCTCGTCGAGTCGGGCGAGGACGTGGACGTTGCCGGTGGGAGAAGCCTTGAAGTTGTACCACTCGTCGGTGCGCACCCAGCGCTCGGGGAGATGGCTCGTCGCGGGGTGGGTGCGATCAAGGACAAGGATGGTGGCGGGCTGGATGGCGGGGTGGCTGGCGAAGTGAGCGCCGACCAGGGTGGCGTAGAAGGGCCAGTCGTACTCGGTGTCGGCTGCGGCGTGGACGCCGACCCAGCCGCCTCCGGAGCGGACGAAGGTCTCGAGGGCCTGCTGCTGGGCGTCGTCGAGGATGTCGCCGGTCGTGTTGAGGAAGACGACGGCGTGGAAGGGCTTGAGGAGATCGGGGCGGAAGTAGGCGGGGTCCTCGGTCCAGAGGACATCGAGTCCGTTGGCCGGGGCGGCCCGACGGAGGGCCTCGACGCCGGCAGGGATGGAATCATGGCGATAGCCCGCGGTGCGGGTGAACACGAGGATCCTTGCGGGATCGGGGTGGGCGAGGGTGAGGAGAGCGGCGAGGAGGAGGGTCATGGCGGGGGTCCCTGGGGGGAGCCCACGATACCACGGGGAGGGGCTATGCTGACGGTTCGCCGGGATGGGCGCTGGAGCGAGGGTTCATGAGCCGAGTCGATACGCCGCTGCCACAGTTGAGGGGAGCCCTGCAAACGACGAGGACGGACCGGTGGTGGCTGCAGCCGTTGCTGACGTTCCTGGGGCTCGGGGCGTTCATCGTGTACTCGACGTGGGCGGCCCTGCAGGGGGTGCACTACTTCACGCCCGGGACGCACTACCTGTCGCCGATGTACTCGCCGGTGCTGTTCGATTCGTGGCAGGTCGGGGAGCAGGGGCTCAGGAGCGGGCACGCGTGGTTCGGACCATGGCCGGACTGGCTTCCCCGGACGATGCTGTTCCTTCCGCTGACGCCTGCGTTCCTGATCCTGTGGGCGCCCGGGGGGTTCCGGTTCACGTGCTACTACTACCGCGGGGCGTACTACAAGGCGTTCTGGGGTGACCCGTCGGCGTGCGCGGTGGGGGAGCCGGGGTTCCGTGGGAAACGGTTCCGCGGCGAGCAGAAGTTCCCGCTGATTCTTCAGAATATCCACCGGTATTTCTTTTACGTGGCGGTGCTGTTCATCTTTGTGCTGACCTACGACGCGCTGCTGGCGTACACGTTCCCCACGCACGGGGAAGGGGGGAAGGAGGGGTGGTCGCTGGGGATCGGGGTGGGGTCCCTGGTGCTGACGATCAACCCGATTTTGCTGGGGGGGTACACGTTCGGGTGTCACTCGTTCAGGCACCTGATCGGGGGGCGGAAGGACCACCTGTCGAAACTCGGGGCGAAGAAGAAGGCCTATGACTGCGCGAGTTGTCTGAACCGGCGGCACATGCTCTTCGCGTGGCTGAGCCTGTTCTGGGTAGGGTTCACGGATTTCTATGTTCGGATGTGCTCGATGGGGGTGTTCCGAGATCTGCATGTGATCTTCTGAGCCCGCGGTGCGCGGGATGAACCACACGAGGGACGACCTTGGTTTCCGAGACGCATGAACACGACGTGCTGGTGATCGGGGCGGGTGGCGCGGGGCTTCGCGCGGCGATCGAGGCGTCCGCGGCGGGGTGCCGGACGGCGCTGGTGTGCAAGTCACTGCTGGGCAAGGCGCACACGGTGATGGCCGAGGGCGGAATGGCGGCGGCGATGGGAAACGTCGACGACCGGGACAACTGGAAGGTCCACTTCGCGGACACGATGCGCGGGGGGCAGTACCTCAACAACTGGCGGATGGCGGAGTTGCACGCAAAGGAGGCCCCCTCGCGGGTGGGAGAGTTGGAGGCGTGGGGCGCGGTGTTCGACCGCACGAAGGACGGGCGGATCCTCCAGCGGAACTTCGGCGGGCATCGGTATCCGCGTCTGGCACACGTGGGAGACCGGACGGGGTTGGAGATGATCCGTACGCTCCAGGACCACGGGATCCATCAGGGGATCGACGTCTACATGGAGATGACGATCCACACGCTGCTCAAGGACGGGGATCGGGTGGTCGGGGCGTTCGGGTACGACCGCGAGCGAGGGCGGTTCCGGGTGTGGAAGGCTCGGGCGGTGGTGCTTGCGACCGGGGGGATCGGGCGGGCCTTCAAGATCACCAGCAACTCGTGGGAGTACACGGGCGACGGGCACGCGCTGGCGTACGACGCCGGGGCCGAACTCATGGACATGGAGTTCGTGCAGTTCCACCCGACGGGGATGGTGTGGCCTCCGAGCGTTCGGGGGATCCTGGTGACGGAGGGAGTGCGCGGGGAGGGGGGACGCCTCCTGAACAAGGATGGCAAGCGGTTCATGTTCGACGACGTCCCGGAGTTGTACAAGAACCAGGTCGCCAGGGACGCGGAGGAGGGGTGGAGGTATGTGCTCGGGGACAAATCCGCCAACCGTCCGCCGGAGTTGCTGACCCGCGACCATGTCGCGCGTTGCATCAACCGTGAGGTCAAGGCCGGACGGGGTTCTCCGCACGGCGGGGTGTTCCTGGATATCGCGTGGATCAAGGAGAAACTCCCGAACGCGGCGGAGCACATCCGGAAGAAACTGCCGAGTATGTACCACCAGTTCATCACGCTGGCGGGTGTGGACATCACGACGACGCCGATGGAGGTCGGCCCGACGACGCACTATGTCATGGGCGGGGTGCGCGTTGATGGGGACACGCAGATGTCGACGGTGCCCGGGCTCTTCGCGGCGGGGGAGGTGGCGGCGGGGCTGCACGGGGCGAACCGGCTCGGGGGGAACTCGCTGTCGGACCTCGTGGTCTTCGGGAAACTGGCGGGGGAGCATGCGGCGAAGTTCGCCCGCGCGCACGCGCAGGGGGCGATCGACCAGGGTCAGGTGGAGGCCGCGTCGAGGCGAGCGCTGGAGGGGTTCGATCGCGCGGGGTCGGGCGAGAACGCCTACGGCGTGCAGCGGGACCTGCAGGAGACGATGCAGGACCTGGTGGGGATCGTGAGGACCGAATCGGAGATGACGCGCGCGCTGGAGGCGATCACGACGTACAAGGCTCGCGCGGCGCGGGTGGGGGTGGACGGAAACCGGGAGTACAACCCCGGATGGCACACGGCGATGGATCTCCCCAATCTGCTGGTGGTCTCGGAGGCCGTGGCACGTGCGGCGCTGGAGAGGCGGGAGAGCCGCGGGGCGCAGTTCCGCGATGACTATCCGACCAAGAGCGACGAATGCTCGACGTTCAACATCGTGCTGAGCAAGGGCCCTGACGGATCGATGCAGGTCCGGCGTCGCCCCATCACCCCTCTCCGCGACGACCTCAAGCAGGTCGTCGAGGAGAACAAGTAGGAGAAGGCATGTCCGATGCACCGTCCGGCGGCGAAACGAATGTGAACGGAAAGAAGATGGCGGCGGGGATCTGCGGGATCCTCCTCGGCGCGCTGGGGATCCACAAGTTCATCATCGGGGCGACGACCCCCGGGATCATCATGCTCTGCGTGAGCGTGATCTCGTGCGGGTTCGCGAGCCCGATCATGAGCATCATCGGGATCATCGAGGGCATCATCTACCTCACGAAGTCCGACGAGGAGTTCAACCAGACCTATCTCATCGGGAAGAAGGGCTGGTTCTAGCGGGAATCGGAGGCACCGCCCGCATCCGGGCCTGATCGACCAGGAGCACACCATGGCGTATCTCAATCGAACGCTCGTTGCAATGGCGTCGGCCACGCTGCTTTGTGGGTGCGCTTCGTCGCCGCCCAGCACGAGCGGGACCGGGGCGCAACTCTTCTCGGGGATGGGTCGCCACACGCGGCCTGTGACCACGACGGACCGTCTGGCGCAACGGTATTTCGACCAGGCGCTGACGTGGACGTACGCGTTCAACCACGACGAGGCGATCCGGTCGTACTCCGAAGTGGCGGCGCTCGATCCGGATTGCGCGATGGCGTGGTGGGGGGTGGCGCTTTGCCATGGCCCGCACATCAACAACCCCGTGATGCCGGAGGAACGCCGGGCCGCGGCGTGGGAGGCGTTGCAGAAGGCTCGGTCGCTGGAGGCGAAGGCATCACCGGTGGAGCGGGACCTGATCCGCGCGCTCTCAAAGAGGTACTCAGCGGATTTCGGGGCGGATCGCGAGCCGATGGATCGGGCGTACGCGGAGGCCATGCTGGGAGTGTGGGCGGCACACCCCGAGGATGCGGACGTGGGGACGCTGACGGCGGAGGCGCTGATGGACCTCCAGCCCTGGGACTTGTGGACCCGGGCCGGGGAGGCGAAGGGCCGGACGCGGGAAATCGTGGCGATCCTGGAGCGGGTGATGGAACTGGACCCGGGACATCCCGGCGCGCTGCATCTCTACATCCACGCGATGGAGGCGTCGCCCGAAGCGCACAAGGCCGTGCCTGCTGCGGATCGGCTCCGTCGGCTGGTGCCGACGGCGGGGCACCTTGTCCACATGCCCGCGCACATCGACGTTCGCGTGGGGCGATGGGATCAGGCCTCGGACTCGAACGTACGGGCGGCAAGGGCGGACGCGGCGTACCGGCGCAAGAGCCCGAACCAGGGGTTCTATCACCTTTACATGGCGCACAACCACCACTTCCTCGCCTACTCGGCGATGATGGAGGGACGATACGAGACGGCGCTGGACGCGGCGAGGGACATGCTCGCGGGGATCCCGCCGGAGTTCCTGGAGACGTCCGCGGCCGTGGCCGATGCGTACACATCGATCGAGTTCCAGGTGCTGACGCGGTTCGGGAAGTGGGACGAGGTGCTCGCGGTGCCCGAGCCGCCCGGCGTGCTTCCGATCACTCGAGCCATGTGGCGCTTCGCGCGGGGGACCGCGCTGGCCGCGAAGGGTGACCTCGCCGGCGCGCGGAAGGAGCAGGAGGCCCTACGCGTCGCGACCCTCGAAGTTCCGGAGGAGGCGATGACGGCGATCAACGTCGCGCACGACGTGCTGGCGATCGCGGAACTCGTCCTCGAAGGGGAGATCGCGTTCCGCGAGGGGGACATCAGCAAGGCCGACACGCTTCTCCGGGACGCGGCACACCGGGAGGACAACCTGGTGTACATGGAGCCTCCGGAGTGGATCCAGCCGGTGCGGCACTCGCTGGGCGCGATCCTGCTGGTGAGCGGGCGGGCCGCCGAGGCCGCGGAGGTCTATCGCGAGGATCTCGAGCGGTGGCCCGAGAACGGGTGGGCGCTGCACGGGCTGGCGTCGGCGCTGCGGGCGACCGGCGCGACGGCGGAAGCGGCGGAGGTCGAGACCCGCTTCCGCAAGGCATGGCGGCGGGCCGACACGGTGATCGAAGCGAGTTGCCTCTGCGTGCTCGATCGCACGGCGAGCCGATAGCGTTGAGGTCGTGCGAGCGAGGGGTGTGCCCTCGGACCGGTCAGAGGGCGTCGAAAGAAAGGTGGCATCCATGTTGATGCGAGCGGGTCTGGTCGTGGCGATCGCGGTGTCGGCGGCGTGCCCCCGCGCGGGTTGGGCGCTCGAGCGGCCCCTGGTGTCGCGGGCGGCGGACCTGCCCGGCGTCGACGAGGTGATCGCGGGTTCGCTGCGTGCAGTGGGGGGGAAGGAGGCGGTCGAGAAGGTGAAGACGCTCCACGCCGTCTTCACGATCAACTTCGGCGGGCAGGAGATCGTGAACGACACGGGTTGGTCGCGTGCGGGTGGGCGGCTGGCGCGGATGAGCACGCCTATGGGCGAGGTCGAGCGGGGGACGGACGGGAAGCTCGCATGGCAGAAGACGATGATGGGCTACTCGCTGCTGGAGGGGGAGGAGGCGAAGCAGGTCGATGCCCAGGCCAACCTCTACATGATCGTGCTGGAGCCGGATCGTCTCGCGAAGGAGGAATCGGAATCGATCGAGGTGGCGGGGCGTGAGTCGTTCGACGGGAAGGCGTGCTATCGGGTGCACTACGTCGCGAAGGACGGGAAGCGAGGCGATGTGTTCTTCGAGGTCTCCAGCGGGATGCCGGTGGGCATGCGGCAGGTTGCGCCTTCACCGCGCGGGGAAGAAACGAGCACGATCCTCCTCAAGGACTGGAAGGAGGAAAAGGGCGTCAAGTTCTTCCGCACGATGGTGATCGAAGCGAGGGGAGCGCTCGACGTGCAGGCGATGACGATGACGGTCACCACGCTGGAGGTGAACACGCTTGCGGACGACGCGTTCGCCGCGCCAAAGGAGGTCGAGCGGCTCGCGGAGGCGGCGAAGCAGGGGCCGGCGGAGGGCGACCTCGCCTTGTCGGACCTGACGCCCGCGCAGCAGACGCAGGCGAAGGAGATCATCGAAGGGCTGAAGCGGATGGGGTCTCCGGCAGCGGTGCGTTCGACGATGAAGAGCATGGAGCAGGCGTCGAAGCACGCGCCGGTGGAAGATCGGAAGATGTACGAGTACATCGTGCAGGAGTTGAAGAAGCACGTGGCCGCGCTCGAGGGCGGTCGGTAAACGGGACGGGGACGGCCCCGGAGACGGAGCGGAGTTCGCATGGCGAAGGTGACGTTCAGGATCCAGCGTGGCGAGGGGGGAAGCACGTCCCTTCGGGAGTACACCACGGACGTGACGGAGGGGATGGTTGTCCTCGACGCGGTCCACCAGATCCAGGCGGAGTCCGCACCGGACCTGGCCTGCCGGTGGAACTGCAAGGCCGGCAAGTGCGGGTCGTGCTCGGCGGAGATCAACGGGATGCCCCGTCTGATGTGCATGACGCGGATGGACCAGGTGGACACGAGCAGGCCCGTGACGATCGAGCCGATGCGGGCGTTCCCTCTCGTGAAGGACCTGGTCACGGATGTCTCGTGGAACTACCGGGTCAAGAAGAGGATCAAGCCATTCACCCCGCGGAAGCCGGACGCGCCGGATGGATCGTGGCGGATGGCGCAGGAGGACGTGGATCGGGTGCAGGAGTTCCGCAAGTGCATCGAGTGCTTCCTGTGCCAGGACGTCTGCCACGTCCTGCGGGATCACCACAAGCACGAGGAGTTCATCGGCCCTCGGTTCCTCGTCTACGCCGCGGCGCTGGAGATGCACCCGCTGGACACGGCGGACCGTGTGCCGGATCTCAAGAAGGAGTTCGGGATCGGGTACTGCAACATCACCAAGTGCTGCACGAAGGTGTGCCCGGAGCACATCACGATCACCGACAACGCGATCATCCCGCTGAAAGAGCGCGTGGTCGATGAGTTCTACGACCCGCTCACGAAACTCTTCAGGATCTTCCGGCCGGGCAGGAAGGGATGAACGCGGGCTGGGCTCGGGAGGAAGACCGCACGAGCCTCGCGACGATCATGGCCGACGTCTTCCTGGCCGACCAGGCAAGAAATCTTCCCGAGCCCCTCGACCCGGCGTTCGTCCGTTCGCATTCGGAGGACCTTGTCGCCCGGGCCTGGAGGGACATGGCCCTGTCGCGACACGGGGACGAGGCGATCGCGATGGCGTGGCTCGATGGCGGATCGATCGGCGCGCTCAATGTGCTTGCGCCATTCAGGCGGAGGGGCGCGGGCTCGCGGCTGATGGACCTGCTCGATGGGAGGCTCGCCGATGAGGGCGCGCGTGTCGTGACGCTCGATACCCAGGCGGCCAACGCGCCGGCGATCGCCTTCTACGTGCGGCGGGGCTACTCCATCATCCGGCGGTGGGAACAGAAGGCGTTCACGCGGCTGCCCATCCCGACGGTGACGATGACGATGGAACTGGAACGGAAGTGAGCCGCGGGCTCTTTCATTCCCCCTCGCGAGCGGCCCGTGCGTAATCGATCTCGAGGGCGAGGATGTCGCGCCCGCCGGCGAGGTAGTAGAACGCGTAGCGCAGAGTCCGAGCGTCCTCGGCGATGGTGAGGGTGGTCTTGGTGTCGAGGGGCTCGGCGAGGGTGGGGTCGTCGAGCAGGCCGAGGAAGGTGAAGGTGCGAGTGGCTGCGTCGTACACACCGCGGGCGGTGGTGGCGGAGCCCTTGTCGGCGTCGATCCAGACCATGGAAAACTGATTGCGAGCAGGCTCGAAACCGGTGTAGCCCACGCCGACGTAGGGCGCGCCGGCGATGGAGGCGCGGAAGTCCTCTCGAAGGAAGTTGCCTTCGAGGGCAGGGGCGAAGGTGCTGGATCCCGTCTCCCGGGTCGGGGGCTTGGAGGGATCGACATGAAGACGGAGGACCATGTCCCAGTCGCCCTGGAGCGGTGAGAGCACGGCCCGGGCCTGCTCCCGCGACATCGGGAGCATCGGTGGGAGTTCCGCGCGCTTCCGCGCGGGAGGCTGGGGCGGTTGCCAACCGGGTGCGCCAGGCTCGTTCCACCCGGGCGTCCCGGGTCGCGTGGTGGGAATGCCCGGTCGATCAGGCATGCCTGGCGTGGGCCAGTCGGGGATACCCGGCGGGGTCGCGGGGCTGGGCGGCGTCTCTTCCGGAGGCTTCGGGTCTCCGGGCGGGACACCCTGGCCAAACGCGGCGCACGAGATCGCGGCGGCGAACGCGAGCGAGAGCGGGAGCAACGTCATCTCGTGGGTTCCTCCGCTGGCGTGGTGACGGGCCCTTGCCGTTAGTGCCCGGCATCCTTCCGTGTGTAGGTGATTTCCATGACCTTCACCTCGGCGCCATCGGGCCCGGTGTGGAACATCTCGAAGAAGTGCTGGTCGTTGGAAATGATCCGCGTGTGGTGACGGTCCTTGGTCACGGCGCCGGAGGGATCGGTGAACTCGCCCTTCATCTCGATCACACGGGGGCTGTCGCCCGCCTTGCCCTTGTGGTTCAGGATGGCCGTGGAAACATTGTCCATCCAGGATCCGACAAAGGTCTTGGCGGCGTTGTCGTAGCCGGTGAAGCCGATGCCGACGAACTGCATGCCCATCATGTCGCTGGTGAAATCGCAGCGAAGAAAGCGCCCATCGAGGATCCAGGTGTTGACGGCGACGCCTGAGGCCTCCATGGGGGGCTCGCCCGGGGCCATCCAGAACTTCATCGCGGCGTCGAACGTTCCGACCATGGGCTCGAGACGCTTGTGCATCTCGCCGGGGGAGCCGGCTTCCATCCAGGCCTTCTCTTCCGCGGTCATCTCGGGCTGCGCGGCGTCGGGCTGTGAGGTGGCGACGAGTGCGGCGGAGGTGATGACGAGGCCGGCGCCGGCGAGGAGGGCGAGGTGGAACGGACGACGGAGGTCGAGGCCGCAGGAGCAAGACATGGTCGGGTCTCCGGTGAATGGGGTTGTGTACGGGCTCATGCGCTGCGTCAGAAGATGATATCAAGTCGGTGGGGGTTCGAGGACGAGGGGAACGCGTTCAACGATCTCGATTCCGAACCCGTCGAGGCCCGGGAGGTCGGTGCGGGAGTTGGTCAGGAGGCGGAGTCGGGAGAGGCCAAGGTCCCGGAGGATCTGCCCGCCGATCCCGAACTCTCGCAGGACGCCATGGGCGAGCCTGGGCGAGTCGGGATCGGTAGGGCGGGTGGGAGACTGGAGCCTGGCTTCGAGCGAGTCGCCTTCGCCTTGCTGGCGGAGGTAGACGACGGCCCCGCGGCCCTCGCGCCGGATGGCGCGCATGGCGGCACGGAGATGATCGCCCGTCGACGCGTCGCGCCCGGGCTCGACTTCTCCGAAGACGTCCCCGAGGAGGTGGCGGCGGTGCATCCGAACGAGGACGGGGTCGTCGACGGGCGCACGCCCGACACCTCCGAGCGTGAGGACGAGGTGGGGCAGCGGATCGACCAGGCTCTCGAAGACGGCGAGATCGAAGACGCCCTCGGCCGTCCGTAGGGTGGCATGGTTGGGGAGGTCGAGCCGACGGACGAGCGATTCTCGAGCGAGGCGGTGCTCGATGACCTGGGCGACGGAGCACATCTTCAGGGCGTGCTTCCTGCAGAGATCGATCAGGTCGGCGCGACGGGCCATCTCGCCGTCGTCGCGAAGGATCTCGATGATGGCGGCGGCAGGATAGAGCCCGGCGAGGCGGCAGAGATCAACGGAGCCCTCCGTCTGCCCGGTCCGGACAAGCACGCCCCCGGCACGCGAGCGGAGGGGGTTGACATGCCCGGGGCGGACGAAGTCGGCGGGCGTGGTGCGAGGATCGATCGCGAGGCGGATGGTGCCGGCTCGTTCGCGCGCGGAGACGCCGGTCGTGAACCCGTGTCGAGGGTGCCCATCGATGGAGACGGTGAGGGGTGTCCCACGGACGGAGGTGTTGACGGCGGCCATCGGGGCGAGGGCGAGACGGTCGCAGTCCTCCGGTGTGAGCGAGAGGCAGAGATAGCCGCGCGCGACGGTGAGCATGAAGGAGACGGCCTCGGGCGTGACGAACGAGGCCGGTAGGACGAGGTCGCCTTCGTTCTCTCGCGACTCGTCGTCGACGAGTACGATCATGCGGCCTTCACGGAGTTCGGAGAGGATCTCGCTGATGGGAGCAAACACGAGATGATCCTTTCGGAGCCGGTGGCGGAATGTGGCCAACACGCTTTTCGTTGTTGTTAGGATGATGTAAACTTGCGAGAGTTATGTGCGAATCCTAGTATCGCGCATCGGCTGTGGGACACGAGGGCTGTTCCCGCGGCATGGTTCTTCCGACGAAGTCGAACAGAAAGGACGTGATTGTCGATGGCCAAGAAACGTCGCGGGTCAGGTTCTCTCAAGGCGCTTTCCACCTCGGCGCTCCAGGCGGAGTTGCACCGAAGGCGAGGCGCGCTGGACAGGCTCGAAAGAAAGAGGAACTCGCTGGCGGCGACCCTCGCTCGCCTTGACGCCGAGATCGAGCGGATCGCGGGGGTCCCGACAGCCGCACGCGGCATGACGGTGGTGCACTCGGGCGGTCGGCGCGCGGCGCGCGGCGTGACCAAGGCCGGAGCGCCGCGCAAGCGCCCGAAGAACGACTCGAACCTGGTCGAGGCCCTCAAGGCCCTTCTTACCGGCAAGACGATGAGCGTCACGCAGGCCTCCGCAGAGGTGCAGAAGGCAGGGTATAAGACGTCCTCCGCAAACTTCAGGACGATCGTCAACCAGACCCTGATCCGCGAGAAGAATACCTTCAAGAAGGTCTCCCGGGGCCAGTACACCTCCAAGTGAAGCCACGGATCCGTCCGCCCCCTCAACACGCCGGGCAAGCCGCCGGCGTGTGTTCTTGCGCGCCTCGACCTCGGTGACGCCGCTTCGGCGCAACCAAACCGCCGAACACGGGCGTGCCTCCGGCCAACAGCCCAGTAGAAGTATGCGAAGCAAACCCGGCGCCCGAATGGTGGCTCAGCGGTTGATGGGCTCTCGCGTCAGGCGGCTGGGGCGATCGGTGTAAAAGAACCGGCCCATGTCCTGGTGGAACATCCGCCAGTTCTCGTTGAACGTGATCGCCAGAGCATTGTCGACATCCGCGGGCCGCTGATAGAGCGTGCGCAGTTCGGGGGTGAGGTTCGACCGGATGGCCGAAGTCCTCGCATCGAGGCTGTTGCCGGCACACCCCCCGAGGAGAAGCACACCCAGCCCGCACACCCCCAGTACCGCGCGATGACGCATGATCGAACTCCTTGGCGTCGAGGCCACCAGCCCCGGAGAGGCTTTGTAACCGCTGGCGGTTACGACGTCAAGCGGTCTGTGTCGCTGCATGTGTGGAATCCGTTAGGATGACGACCGAACTGCAGGCATGGAACTCGGGCAGGCGTCGGAATGGTTCGGCGTTGGGTCGACGCCGCTCGTCTCCCCCGGCACGATTCAATAGGTGAAGTTCGCGAACGGGTTGCTCGTTCCGGGCGAGAGCCCCCCGGAGTTCCCGACGATCGCGGCGACGGTCTCGGTCGCTTGGACGACAAGGCACACGTTCCCTGCGGCGACGTTCCAGTTGGTCCCGTTGTCCTTGCACAGGTTCCGTGCGAGAAAGGTGTCGAACCCGATACAGTCGATTCCGACATCGTTGTTGGTGCAGACGTTGTCCTCAATGCGGTTGCGGGCTTGCTCCACCCGGATGCCCGCGCCGATGCCGCCCGTTCCGTTGGTGGCGCAGAAGTTCCCCGTCACGATGCAGGTGTTCGTGGCCACGATCCCGTGCTGGGTGTTCGCGCTCGCGATGCAGCCCCGGACGATGGTGGACAGGAGGTTGAACCCGCTGGCGCCGTTGGAGCGGGACTCGCAGCGTTCGATGATCGATGCCACGTCGCTGAAGCCATGCGACCCGTTCGCTTGCGCGAGGCACTCGACGATCGACGAGTCGGAGGTCGAGAAACCCGAAACGCCATTCTCGTTGGCTACGCACCCGCGGATCAAACACGAAGCGCCCACGTCGAAGCCGATGCCCGAACCCCTCGACGACACGCACTCGGTGAGCACGCCGAACGAACCGATGTCGAACCCGTCGCCGGAGAGCGACTGCGTGGCATGGCATCGCTCAAGGATGCACTCGTTGCCGGCCGTGATCCCCGATGCGCACAGCGAGACCGAGCAGTCGGTCACGACCGCAGCGTGCCCGACCTTGATGCCCGCCTGCACGCAGAGCGTCACCTTCACATTGGATACTCGCACGTTGGACGAGTTGGACGCATCCACCCCGTCGTTCCGCCAGGACTGGAGGGTCCCGTTGCGGATGACGATGTCGGGCGGTGTCACGCCAGACACGTTGATCCCGTCGAGCGTCCCCGGCGCGCCGAACATCGTGAACCCGTTCAGGTCCAGCGTGACGGCCGTCTGGGCGATCTCGATCCCGTGCTTGCCGGAGACGCCCGTGAGGTTCCCCGTGAGGTAATAACTCCCCGGCTGGGTGATCTTGAACAGCGAGTCCGCATCTCCCGGCGTGTTGGTCGCGTTGATGGCGATCCTGGGTTCGACCTCCGTCAGCGTCTTTCCCGTGCTCGTCACGGGGCCCGCCGGCGGGTTCAGAGGCCCGGCCTGGGCGGACGAGGTGACCAGGACGACCGAGGAGGCCAATGTCGCAAGGAGCCGCGCCTTCATGTTCATCCCTCCTGGCTGTTCAGGCCGACGGGTTTCCCTCGCCTAATGCGAGAAGTTGGCCCAGGGGTCGGTCGTGGCGAGCGTTGATGTGGCCCCGCCCATCCCCGACACCGCCGCGCCCGGCAGTGCGGTGATGTTCACGATGGGCCCGTAGTGGTTGTCCGCCGCGAGGTTCCAATTGCTCGCGTTGCCGGAGCAGAAGTTCTGGACGATGAGGTTCCCGAACGTCAGGCACTCGATGCCGCGATCGTTGTCGGTGCAGTTGTTCAGCCGGATGACGTTGTCGATGCCGGTCGCGACGATCCCCGCGCCGCTGCCCGTCCCCACGCCGTTTCCATCGCAGGTGTTCTGGGTCGCGGAGCAGTCGTCGCTGAGGCGGATCCCGTCGGCGGTGTTCTGCCACGCCACACATGCGCGCACGCTGCTCCCTTCGCCGACGGTGATGCCGTGCTCCCCGTTCTGGCTCGCCACGCAGTCCACGACCACGCAGGTCTGCGTGGTGCGGATCCCCGACGTGGAGTTGCTGCGCGCGGTGCAGGCCGTCAGCACGCTCGCCCCGAAGACCATGAACCCGTCGCCGGTATTGAACTGAGCCGTCGAGTGCGAGACCTGCGAGGCAAGCCCGAGGTTGAACCCGTGCCTTCCGTTCTGTCGCGCCATGCAGTTGGAGACCTGGCCGCCGGAGGTGCCCGTCACGAACCCGTCGCGCCCGTTCTCCCGCGCCAGGCAGTGGCTGAACTGCCCCTCGGCCTGCGAGACCAGCCCGTCCGTCCCGTTGTTCCTGGCGAGGCAGGCGAAGAAGACGCAGGAGACATTCCCTCGGAGGCCCAGCCCGACGTTGTTCGCCGCGACAACATGCTCGAACCGCGATTGGTACCCCGTCCCGCCCGCAAGGAGATCAACCCCGGCCCCGCCCCAGCCATGGACCGCCCCGTTGCGGATCACGATCCGGTCGCGTTCGCCGTCGCTCCGGATCCCCGTCAGCGAGCCCGCGGCTCCACGGACCGCATAGCCCATGAGATCGATCGTCACGTCGCTCGCCGCGATCTCGATGCCGTGCCTCCCGCTCACGCCGCCGACGCTCTCCGTCAGGTAGTAACTCCCCGGCAGGGTGATCCGGTACACCGAATCGGCATCGCCCGGGGTGTTGGCCTTGCTGATCGCGATCCGCGGCTCCACTTCCGTCAGCGTCTTACCCGTGCTCGCGACCGGCCCCGCGGGTGGGTTCAGCGGGCCGGCGGCGACGGGCGAGAGGGTGCCGAGGATGCAGAGTCCCGCGGCCGTCGCGCGGAAGATGGTGGCGTGCCATGGGCGGGGAACGAAACGGCTCATGGGTGTTTCCTTGTTCAGGGCGTGTGGCCGACGAGAACGGGGCGGTCTGCCGGCATGTGGCCGGGGGATCAGTACGTGAAGTTGGCGTTGGGGTCGGTGGAGCCGGGTGCGGCACCGCCCGAGTTACCGAGGACGGCGGGAGCGGGCGTGCCCGCAACGACGAGGATCACGTTCCCCGCGACGACATCCCAGTTGGTGGTGTTGCCGCTGCACGTGTTGCGAGCGATGAAGTTCCCGGAGGAATCCACGTCCAGGCCGCGGTCGTTGGCCAAGCAGTTGTTCCCCTCGATTCGATTGTCGTTGTTGGTGACTCGGATGCCCGCGCCATCGCCCGCGGCGCCGTTAGCCGAGCAGAGATTCGAGATGATGAGGCAATGGGCGGTGCATCGGATGCCGTCGAGCCCGTTGCCCCGCGAGGTGCAACCGCTGACAGTGCTGCTCGTCCAGGCGTTGATGCCGACGCCTCCGTTCGCGTACACGGTGCATCCCAGAATCGTGTTGCCCTCGCCCGCGGAGATGCCGACGCCGGTGCTGAAACTCACCGTGCAGCCGGCGATCGTGCACCCGGGGCCGGTGGCGATGCCGATGACGTTGGAAAACGCGGCACAGCGACTGATGATGCCCCCGGCGCCCAAGACTTGGATGCCGATAAAGCCGTTGAGCGAAGCGCTGATGTCGGAGACGACCGAACCGGCCGACGACAGGTTCACGCCCTCGCTCCCCCAGCCGCGGACCGATCCGTTGCGAACGACGATGTTGACGAGGTCGGAGACAGTCGTGGTCACACCGTCGAGAGAGCCCGGCACACCGGCCAGGTCGAACCCGTTGAGATCGAGCGTAACGCCGCTGGAGACGATCTCGATGCCGTGCCTGCCGGCGACACCAATGATGTTCTCGGGAAGGTAGTAAGACCCGGGCTGGGTGATCTTGAATACGCTGTCGGCATCGCCCGGGGTGTTGGCCTTGCTGATCGCGATCCGCGGCTCCACTTCCGTCAGCGTCTTTCCCGTGCTCGCGACCGGCCCCGCGGGTGGGTTCAGCGGGCCGGCGAGGGTCGCGGTGGCGGTGACGACGACCGCCAGGCACGCGATCCAGCCGTGGTGATGTCCGATCCGGGTCATGCGATTGCTCCTCAAAGTGCTTGGCCGGGGCCGCCTCGGCGATCAGTGCGCCATGCCCCGGACGCCTCAGTACGTCACGTTCATATGCGGATCGGACGAGCCGAGGGTCCCCGCCGCGAAGTTGCCGTTGATGGCGACGGCGTTTGTGCCGGCTTGCACGATCGGCGCGATCGAGTTGCCCGCGGCGATCGAGTAGCTGGTCCCGTTGCCGCTGCACCGGTTGCCCGTGATCAAGGAACCGGACACGGCCACGTCGATGCCGATGTCGTTGCCCAAGCACTGGTTGGAATGGATCAGATTGTCCGATGCGGTGGTCCGGATCCCGGAGCCGGTCCCGGTCCCGGCCCCGTTGCCCTGGCAGAGATTGCCCTCGATCCGATTGGCGCTGGTTGCGAATATCCCGTGCCCGACGTTCTGATTCGCAACGCATCCCTGGATCAACGACCGGCTGCTAAGCGAAAAACCATGGCTCTGGTTGCGGGAGGAAACGCAATCAACGAAACGGCAATCGCTGTTCCCCCCGATCCCGACGTTGACGTTGTCCGATGCCGTGCACGCCGAGACGACCGAGCCTACCCCGGCGCGGATTCCCAGGGTCTGATTGCCGTTCGCGACACACGCGACGACGACGCACTCTTCCCCGGTCTCGATGCCGTCTCCCGCGCCCGTCTGGCCGGAGGCGATGCAACCTTGAACGATCGAGTTCGCGCCGACGCGGATGCCGTCGCTCGAGTTCCCCAGGGCGGCACACCCACGCACGATCGCGCCGGGACCGGTCAGGATCCCCACGCCGCCATTGTCCCGGCTCGTCACGTTTTCGACGATAAACCCGGACAGGTTGGGGGTGTTGAAGTTCACGCCTGTTCCGCCCATCTGGCGAACCTGCCCGTTGCGCACGCTCAGCGAGGTCAAGTTCCCCGTGTCGACGCTGATGCCTTCCAGGCTCGAGGCCAGCCCCGCGATCTCAAACCCGCAGAGGTCGATGTGGACCCCCGGCGAGGCGATCTCGATCCCACGCTGCCCCGCGGGCACAGAGAGGTTCCCCGACAGGTAGTACGACCCTGGCTTGGCGATCCTGAACACGCTGTTGGCGTCCCCGGGCGTGTTCGCCTGGCTCAGCACAATCCGTGGCTCAACCTCCGTCAGCGTCTTCCCGGTGCTCGTGACCGGCCCAGCGGGCGGGTTCAACGGCCCGGCGACAGCCGTCGCGCACGCGAAAACCAAGACCCCAACATGACTGAATCTGTTCACGTCTCTCTCCTCCCACAATCTGTGTTCGCCGTTGACAGTGCCCGACACCGGGCGGGGACGGCCCAGTATGCCACCTTGGCAGGCACAAAGGAACCCCATAGACAGGCTAAACGTGAGTTATTACGTTTCGCCCCCTTCCACGCCTGAATCTCAAGACTCCCGACCAGGAGGGTCTGGCCCGTCCCTTGCACCCCCTGCCTACAGAACCGGAGGGTTACACCGATGTCCATGGATCGTTTCACATCCGCGGCCCAGCAGGTCCTTGCCGATGCCCAGCAGGATGCTCTCGCGCGTCAGAACGCCGAGGTGACCGGCCTCCATGTCCTCGCCGCGGCCCTGAAGGACAGGACCGGTCCGGGCTGGACGATCCTCGGGCGAGCAGGCCTCGATCCTTCAAAGGTGACCTCGGTCGCGGAGGCCGCCCTCACTCGCCTTCCCACGACCTCGTCCGGGGCGGGCTCAGGTGGACGGGCGATCATGGAACTCCTCGCCAAGGCCGATGCCGAGGCCAAGAAACTCTCCGATGCCTATGTCTCCGTCGAGCACCTTCTCCTGGCCTTGGTCGAGACCCAGGGCCCCGGCTCGGCGGGCGAGGTCTTCTCGACGCTCGGCGTGGGCCGCAAGCGACTCGAGGAAGCGGTCAAAGCCCTCCGGAAGGCCTCGGGCGTGACGACCATCAACGACCCTGGCGCCGATGCATCCTTCGACGCCCTCAAGAAGTACGCGATCGATCTGACCCAGAAGGCGCAGCAGGGCAAGATCGACCCTGTTATCGGGCGCGACGAGGAGATCCGTCGCTGCATGCAGGTGCTGTCCCGGCGGACGAAGAACAACCCCGTCCTCATCGGCGAGCCCGGCGTGGGCAAGACGGCGATCGCGGAGGGGCTGGCGCTGCGGATCGTGAACGGCGATTGTCCCGAAGGCATGCGCGACCAGCGGATCATGGCGCTCGACGTGGGGCAACTGCTCGCGGGCGCCAAGTACCGGGGGGAGTTCGAGGAACGTCTCAAGGCGGTCCTCCGAGAGGTCTCCGCGTCGAGCGGGCAGGTGATCCTGTTCATCGACGAGTTGCACACGGTCATCGGCGCGGGGGCGGCGGAGGGCGCGGTCAGCGCCGGGAACCTGCTCAAGCCCGCGCTGGCTCGCGGCGAACTCCGCTGCATCGGCGCGACCACCCTCGACGAGTATCGCAAGCACGTCGAGAAAGACCCCGCGTTCGAGCGTCGGTTCCAGCCCATCTATGTCGGCCAGCCCTCGGTGGAGGAGACCGTCGCCATCCTCCGCGGGCTCAAGCCCCGCTACGAGGCGCACCACGGCGTACGGATCCTGGATCGGGCGATCCTCGCGGCGGCACACCTCTCGCATCGCTACATCGCCGACCGCTTCCTCCCCGATAAGGCCATCGACCTCGTGGACGAGGCCGCCTCACGCCTGCGCATCGAGAACGACTCGATGCCCCAGGAACTCGACGAACTCCGCCGACGCATCATGCAACTCGAGATCGAACGCGAGGCGATCCGCATCGAGGTCGGCGAACCCGGGAAGCGCCGGGCGGATGCCAAGGGCGACTCGTCGGCCCGCGAGGTCGAGCGGATCGAGCGGGAGTTGGGGGAACTCCAGGAGAAGAACCGGGCCCTGACCGCGCGTTGGGAGTCGGAGAAGAAGGAACTCGACGCCGTCAAATCCATCAAGGCCACCATCGACGCCAAGCAGACCGAACTCGAGCAGGCGCAGCGCCGCGGAGAACTCGAGCGCGCGGCGCGCATCCGCTACGGCGAGATCCGGGAACTGGAGCAGGGGCTCGCCGTTGCCGAGGCCGCGCTCGCGGAGCGGGCGTCGCGCGGCGAGGCCCTGGTCAAGGAAGAAGTGGACGAAGAACAGATCGCGCAGGTGGTGGGGGCGTGGACGGGAATCCCCGTGTCGCGACTGGTGGAGGGCGAGCGAGAAAAACTCGCCAGGATCGAGGCCGAACTCTCCCGCCGCGTCGTCGGACAGGACCACGCGCTCAAGGCCGTCGCCGACGCCGTTCGTCGCGCCAGGGCGGGGCTCTCCGACCCGAACCGACCCATCGGCTCGTTCCTCTTCCTCGGCCCCACGGGCGTCGGGAAGACCGAGACGTGCCGCGCGCTGGCGGCGTTCCTGTTCGACACGGACGAAGCGATGATCCGCATCGACATGAGCGAGTACGGGGAGAAGCACGCCGTCGCTCGCCTGGTCGGCGCCCCTCCTGGCTACGTCGGCTACGACGAGGGCGGGCAACTCACCGAGGCCGTGCGTCGTCGCCCCTACTCCGTCGTGCTGCTCGACGAGATCGAGAAGGCGCACCCGGACGCGCTGACGATCCTGCTCCAGGTGCTCGACGACGGGCGCCTGACGGATGGCCAGGGGCGCACGGTGGACTTCCGCAACACCATCATCGTCATGACGAGCAACTTCGGGAGCGCGCAGATCCAGGAACTCGCCGCGGGTGGCGCGGAGGACTGGGAGATCGAGGCCGCCCTCCGCGAGCTCCTTAAGCGCGGGCCAGCCGGCCTGATGACCGAGGAACTGGCCAAGGCCGCCGGGCTTCCCGACAAGGTCACAGCGGTGATGACCAAGGCCGCGATGACGATGTCGGGCGGACTGATGAGGCCCGAACTGCTTAACCGGATCGACGAGGTCGTCGTCTTCCACCAACTCCGCCGGGAGTCCCTCTCGTCGATCGTCGAGATCCAGATCGAGCGACTCCGCAAACGCCTGGGGGAGCGCGAGATCGGCCTGTTGCTGGAGGATGCCGCGAAGGCCGAGCTCGCCGCCGAAGGCTGGGACCCGGCATTCGGGGCACGCCCGCTGAAGAGGACGATCCAGCAGCGCGTGGAAAACCCGCTTGCGACCAGGCTCCTCGCCGGGGAGTTCGGGCCGGGGGACACGATCCGCGTCGGCTTCGAGTCCGGGCGTTAC
>JAANMY010001341.1_pt1 | contig 28526 bp, 21 predicted proteins | sample 7279691 | NCBI WGS metagenome assembly JAANMY01 (sample SAMN14094543, study PRJNA606508) | bioreactor metagenome | isolation source: A lab-scale SPAN reactor treating ammonium-rich wastewater day 388 | place: Ireland: Galway | collected 2018-02-07
CGTGCCTATCATGGTGTCCACGGGTTCCGCCCGCCTGCGGTGGACTCCACCCGTGGCAACAGTCCTCGACCCCGTTGGGGCCGATGTGCCGCGACGAATCCCATCTCAGAAAAGGCCCAGGTCGGCGATCGCAGATCCTGTGAACGTGGAGTGAGGATGAAGGGCACGCCCGTGAGTACCCGGGTGTGGCACCCGGCACCCCCGGAGGCATCCGGCTTCCCCCCCCCGTTCTTGCGAGGCCGGGAGGTTTTTATGCCTCGCAAGCCTGGCACCTGTTGATAGCGTGCCTCTATGGTGTTAGAGTGCGGAGAAGGAGGTCCATCTCATGAAAGCCATTGGCGGATTCGGTCTGCTCATTTTCCTGGCGGTTACGGTGTATTGGATGTCGGCATCGGCCGGCGGGGGGCAGGGCGAGGGTGATGGCCGGCATTCCTGCCAGAACCGGCAATTCGCTTTCGAATGGCGACTGGTATGGAAAATAAGTCCACCATCCGCGCCCCAGGGTGAGGTTGATGCCATCCACAAAGCAGGACAATTCCCGGGTGGGATCCAGATCCTTTGAAAGCTGGGAAGCATATTCACTGAGTTTCAGGCCGAGCATGCTGAATCTCGGCCGGAGGAGGTGCTCGTAGTATCCACGGAACCGGCCCACACAGAACCAGCCGAATCGATCGGTGCGGGAAGACAGGTCGAGACCGACAAACAGCCCGGGGCGTCCCATTCCGGCTGCCAGGGTGTTCTGATCCTCAGCAGGCCAGCCCTTTTGCAGCCCATCCTTCAATCTGCGAGTGAAGCGTGTGATGCCAGCCAGTGCCTGTCCATGCCCGCCGGTGAAGAGGAGATAGACCGGACGCTCCGATACGGGCGGATGGGTGGCGAAGTAATCTGCCAGCTCCAGCAGGGCAGCGACCCCGCAAGCCTGTTCTGCACCAGGTGAAAGCTGGGGAACCAGGCTGATGCTGTCATAGTACGCATGAAGGATGATCGGGGCGGAATCCGGGTCATCCTCCTTTCCGGATAACGGAGTATCCGGCAGATGCGCGAGGATATTGCGGGCATCCGCTCGGCGCCACCCCATCTGGCATCGGATGGTCACGCGGGCCTGAGGGTCAGCCAGAATCTGATCGAGCACGGCAAGGTGCTGCTGGCGGACAAAATAACGCGGGAAATCTGCGGGGACTGTGACAATTTTGTTTCGGGCTGTGTAGCCGGTGCCTTGGGGATTATCGCGGAACAGAACCGCTTTGCCTCCAAATTCGGGAATGTTCAGCCATTCAAGATTCGAGCCCCAGTCCATGATCACGATCGAGTCCTGGATCTTTTTTCCTTTCAGCTCGGAATCGGTGCCACCTCCGGCATCCACCAGCGCGCCAGAAATTCCGGAGGGAGGGGTTTGTGAGGTTCTGGCCAGATTCGGCCAGAGGGGATAGATGGGAATGGAAAGCCTGCCCTGGCTGGTCGTGGCTTCGAGTGTGGCAAAATCGACCTGGGGGACCGCTACTGAAAAGGTATCGGTTTCGATTTCCGAAATGCCGGAAGCAGCCAGCCGTTGCTGTATATAGGCCGCGGCCTCATCGGCTCCTGGAGATCCTGAAAGGCGGGAAGGTCCGGAGCTGAGGTGTGTGATGGTCTCGTGGATTCGCTCGAGGTCGAGGTCATCACCGGAAGTATCCTGTTTAAAGGTGATATCGAGTGGAATGGGGCGCCCCAGCCAGGCGCAGACCAGGACTGTCAGGGTGATCAAACCCACTGAGATGAGAAACCAGCCTGCTTTGCCCACTCGTCAGCCTCCAGGTTTTTTCTGCACGATACAGGGGGCGATCGATTCATCACCCGGGCAACATGGATGCCTGGATAAACCCTCCGGATTCAGCCCTGCAGGAAGGCGGGGTCTACTCTAACCCCAAATCCGGTAAACCGGTATACCCATAATTCCACCAATGATGCTCCACATATTTCCAATGATAAATTCACCCAGGACCAGGCCGATAAAAAATGGCAGGGATTTTCTGTAAATGCGCGCCCCGCCATAACGTGTGATGAGCAGTTTGATGAGCCAGGCAGTGAAGATGCAGAACCAGAGCTTTTCCATGGACCAGGAGGAACAGGTGGCATAACCGACCGGATGCCATAGCCACCAGGTGAATTTCATTCGCAAAGCCCCGAGAAGGAGAGTCACGAAAAATCCCGCGGTGGTCGCCAGGGTGGCGGCAATTCTGGGGGCCTGCGGCAGGGAGACATTGGCGGCCATCTGGTTCCAGGCCTCGCTGGAATAAGCATCTCCCACCAGCCTGCCGCTGTATCCATACACGAAGATGTTATGCAGGGTTCCCCAGAAAGCGGATAAGAGGCCGACCAGGATGGCGATGACCATGGCGCCGGTCATGGCCCGCGAAGTCATGCGTGAAATCTGGGCGATCTTGTAGGCCTCCATGCCATGGGCTGAGAAATGGGCCCGATAGGCCCGATTGAACCAGAAGAACAGGGAGAGTGTGGCATGCTGGTGGGAATCCAGCCCCCGGGTTCCATAGAAGTTGACCAGCAGCTTGTCAGGCCCGCAGTTGTGCAGATCATGCGCCGGCGGGCCAAGCTCAGCGCGCATCCTGCCGATCGCCAGGGCATAGAGAAAAAACATGATGAAGAAGACAGTCATCATTCCCGGAGAGGATCCCAGGCTGGTTCCGGCAGCCACCAGGAGCACGAAACAGACAGCCAACCCCAGCAGGGCTGTGCGGTAACGGACAGGCTCCTCACGGTCATCCAGGCCACCCGGCCTTCCAAGGGCAGTCCGCCAGACTGCAAGCAGGTGGCGGCGTGAAACCCACAGGGCGAAAACTCCCAGCCCGAGATAGCCGCCTGCCGCCTGTTCATTGGGAAAAGGGAATCCCGGCAGATCGGAGATCCCAAGCCAGGAAGCCCAGATCATCTCGAGTTTGAAAAGAACAAAGAAAAACCAGCAGCTGAAAGCCAGATCGGTGGGAAGAAAAAAAGCCAGCCCGATGGCGAATGGATAAATGCTCAGTGTGGTTGTCCCGATGGCATTCCAGGGGCGTTCGAGCAGGTATTCGCGAAATTTGAAAGCATCTTCGGTGGGAATTTTGGGCAGGCTGGGGATGAAAAACTGAATGCCATTGAGAATATCCACCCCCCCTGCGATGGCAAAGGCGATCCAGAAGTAACGGTTGGCGAGGAGTGATCTCAGATCGGTGGCAATCGCGAGAGGAATTTGAATGACCGGAAAAGCCAGTCGCTCCTGTTCGATCCACTGTTTTCTGAGCAGCACATTCAGGCATACGAGGGCAAACATCAGCAGCAGGATAAAGGCACTCCAGAACAGCATCGGCCGGGCCAGGGCTGCCATCACATCCCAGGAATAGATCGAGGCATTCCCGAGCGCCATGGCGGTGCAGGTGTCTTTATCGAGGATGACAGCCCACTCTTTGAGGTAAGGCAGGATAATCTCTCCCCAGCGGTTCTGGGGATTGGCCGCAAAGGCAGGATAAGCCAGCTCCGGAAAGAGGATCTGGATGAAATCATGGCTGCAAAGAGTTCCCGCCACCGAAAGCATGACATAAATGGTCATCAGTTCACCCGGAGAAAGGGCCAAGCGTGGGAACCTGTTTTCCAGCCAGATATTCAGCAGAGCGAGGAAGAAAAGGGGAAATACCACATGCATGAACAATGAAATGGCGGTGGTGGCACCATTCCACCAGACGAACTCTGAGTTCACCACCCACAAGGCAAGGACCGGCATCAGGGCGCAGGCAATCGCCACAGCACGCGGGGTGACACACCGCGGAAGCGGGGGTTCAGGCTGGCCGGCGGGTTGCGTTTTTCCAATATCCATGGATGGCAGAAAGAATGCGGCGGGTTACCCTCCCCAGAAATGATACACCGGGATTCCGGTGATTCCGCCAAAGATGCTCCACAGGCTGCCGACGACAAACTCGCCCAGCACCAGGCCGACAAAAAAAGGAAGCATTTTCCGGTAGGTCTGTGCCCCGCCATAGCGTGTGATCAGGAGTTTGACCAGCCACCCGATGAAGAGACACATCCACAGTTTTTCCATTGACCAGGTCGAGCAGGTGGCATAACCGACCGGATGCCACAGCCACCAGGTGAACTTCATTCTCAAAGCGCCCAGAACCAATGCGAATACCAGGCCGATGCCGCAGGCCACACTGGCCGCGACCTTGGGCAGCTGGGGGAGAGAGAGCCAGGCTGCCATGCGGTTCCAGGACTCGGCTGAAAAGGCATCTCCTGCGGGCCTTCCACTGTAACCATAGACATGGAAATTATGCAGAATCCCCCAGAAGGCGGATAAAGTTCCCACCACCAGCGCCAGGGCAATGGCAAAGAGCATGGAGCGTGCATGAATCCGGTAGATCTGTGCCGCCTTGAATCCTTCCAGGCTGTGGGCGGAGAAGTGGGCCCGATAGGCGCGGTTGAACCAGAAGAAAAGGGAAAAGGTGGCGAGGTTCCCCTTGCTCATGCCCTGGGTCCCCAGCAGATTGGTCAGGATCATGTCTGGCCCCATGTGATGCAGGTCATGGGCGGGGGGGCCGAGCTCGGCACGCATCCGTGCGATTGCGATCGAATAAAGGAAGAAGATGAAGAAAAAAGCCAGCATCATCGGCAGGCTGCCTCCCAGGACACACCCGCAGGCGAGCAGCCAGGCGGCACACAGGATGAACCCGATGACGGCTGTGCGGTAACGGACCGCTTCCTCGGATTCATCCAGGCCACCCGGCATCCCCCAGATGGTTCGCCAGACTGCCAGAAAGTGCCGGCGTGACACCCAGAGCGCCAGCAGTCCCAATCCCATGTAGGCCCCGCCGGACTGCTCCACAACGAACGGGAAACCCGGCAGATCCTGTATTCCCAGGTGGGAGGCTGCCACCATCTCGAGCTTGAAGAGAGCAAAGAAAAACCAGCAGCTGAAGGCCAGATCTGTGGGCAGAAAGTAGACCAGCCCGATGACAAAGGGATACAGGTGGACCTCGGTGTTGGCGATGGCATTCCAGGGCCGCTCCAGCAGGTAATCCTTGAACAGGAACGCCTTGGCGACCGGAATATGAGGAAAACCCGGGAAAAAGAAATTCAAGCCATTGAGCACATCCAGCAGCGCGGCAAAGCCAAAGGCATACCAGAACAGGCGGCTGGCCAGCAGGGAGGTCAGATTGGCCGATATCATCATCGGTATCTGGATGATGGGAAAACTCAATCGTTCTTTCTCTGTCCACTGCTTGCGGATCAGCACATTCAGAAACAGGAGGGAGAACATCAGCGCCATCAGGAAACTTCCCCAGAAGAGGAGTGGCTTCAGCCAGGCGGAAAGAATATGCCAGTTATAGATGGAGCCGTTTCCCAATGCCAGTTCGGTGATGGCCTCAGGATCCGAGACAATCGCGAAAGGTTTCAGATAAGGGAGCAGGGTTTCGCTCCAACGGTTTTGCGGGTTTGCTGCGAAGACCGGGTAAGCGATCAGGGGGATGAGAATCTGCAGCAGGTCATGGCTGCACAGGGTTCCCGCCACCGAGAGCATGACATAGATGGTCATCAGCTCCCCCGGTGAGAGTTCTGCTCCGGGGTATTTTTTCTGAACCCACAGGTTCCCGATGGCCAGAAGGAAGAGAGTGAAGGTCACATGATAGAAAAGGGAAATGGCAGTGGAGTGGCCGGTGTACCAGATGATTTCTGAATTCACCACCCAGAGAGCCAGGAGGGGCATCAGGGCACAGGCGATGGCCATGGCCCGGCTGGTCACGGTTTTCAGGGGAAGGGACTGAGGCAAGGGGGAAAAATTATCGGAAGAGCAAGTGGTTAAGTCGATCGGTTTTGAGTCAATGGGATTCGCCATGGCATATCATCCAAGGGTACTATGTCTTGACTGAAACCCTTTTGCCAAGCGCAGAAATGAAACTTTCTGTAACCCTCCGCTCCAGGGGAATCTCCGGAATCAGGGCGGATCAGCATTCGAACGTGACTTTTTTTTGTTGAAACCGTACAATTAAAGCGGGGGAGTCGTGTGGACTTGAACAAATATCCTCATCAACTCCAATTCTGTTTAGTCCAGAAAGGGGAGAGTGGCATGTCTCTGCTCCGATTTGAAACAGGCATTCTCGCAATGCTGTTTTGTTTACTGATCCTGGGAGCCAGTCCGGTTTCTGCGGATATTATCACCCTGAAAAGTGATGAAACCTTCACAGGCCTTACAGTCAACCTGTTCGATGGCGGCAAAGATCTTTTCCAGGTGGAAAAGGGTGGAAAGGTGCTCGAGATCTCCGCGGGTGAAGTGGCTGAAATCCGATTCGACTCACCGCGAGCTATCATCAAGCTGCCGGATGGCAGTGTGTATAACTCGGCGGAGGTTCAGCAATTCGATGGGAAACGGGACCGCTTTTCGGTGCGGCGAGGGTTGAAGGTGGTCGATATCCGTGCGGCTGAGGTGGAATCGATCGATTTCAGGCCGCCACTCGCACAACCTCTGCCCGGGAGTGCGGCTGCAGTGGTCAGCGATCAGCCTGGGGTTCTTCCCCCGGTGCTGCGCCCGATTCATGTAGCTGCGCCGCGTGCTCTTCCCAATCCTGACTCGCCAGCGCCCCCTCCAGAACAAGAGGCCCAGGGCCAGGCAACTCAAGCTGAAGCACCCCCATCTCCGCCACCAGCGGAAATACCCGCACCACCAGGCTTTGGGCATACCGCTCCGATGAACAGCCCGGATGGGGAATCCATGCCGGTTTCGGAAATGACGGATTCAGGCAATGGCGACGAAGCCGCTGTGAGCTGGGATGACGAATCTCTGTATGAAAAGCTGGGTGAAGATTTCGGGAAGCCGAAAATTATCACTCCCGGACAAGCGCAGTCTGCTCTCGGGTATGTTCCACGCTGGAAAGGCAGCGGGGCCACCACCGGTGAAGAGAGCCAGAAAGGTTCCAAGTCCGAAGGTGGGTCCCGGGGCAAAGCCTCCACAAAATCCGGTGGAGGAGGAAAAGGAAGTGTTGCCAAAGGGGGTGGCGGAGGAGGTGGTTCCTCACGAAAATCGAGGGGTGGTGAAGGATCTTCCGACAAGCAGCTGGCCCAGCAGGATGAAAGAGATTCAAGGCGGCAGTCCAGCAGCCGACGTGACCGTAATGATGATAGAGGGCGCAGTTCCCGTTCAAGCCGCAGCTCCCGGGATTCTCGTGGTGGATATGGCTCGGATAGCTCTGGCGGAAGCCGTTACGGTGGTTCGTATGGTGGTGGATATGGAGGGAGCAGCTACGGTGGGAGCCGATATGGTGGCGGAGGCTATGGTGGTGGCGGGTATGGTGGGAGCAGCTACGGTGGGAGCCGGTATGGTGGCGGAGGCTATGGTGGTGGCGGGTATGGCGGGAGCAGTTACGGTGGAAGCCGTTATGGCGGCTCCTATGGTGGAGGTTATGGTGGGGGGTATTGAACTTCTCCCTGCAAGTTGCGGCCACAGGTCAGCCTAACAAAGGTAAAAAACATCGGCACTGACAGTTTTAATTGAGCAGGAGGGACAGGAATCATCATGCCTATCGATCGACGTTCGTTTCTCCGAACCACCTGCACGGGGCTATCTGGAATGACCCTCCTTCCTTTTTCCAGCACCAGCCGGACAGATCGTCCGAACATCCTTTTCCTTTTGACCGATGATCAACGCTGGGATTCGCTCGGGTGCATGGGCAACCCGATTGTTCAAACACCCCATATTGACCACCTGGCGCAACAGGGAACCCTTTTCGAGAATAACTTTACGACCACCGCCATCTGCTGCACCAGCCGTGCAACTCTCTTCACCGGCAGATATGGCAGCACGATGGACCTGCACCGTTTCGACAAAGCCCTTCCTGAAGAGGCCTGGCAGGCTTCCTATCCCATGCTGCTGCGGCAATCGGGTTACCGGACTGGTTTTGTCGGTAAGTTCGGGATCGGGGATCCACTGCCTGACAAGGATTTCGATTACTGGGATGGGTTTCCCGGCCAGGGAACTTTCTATGAAAAGGAAATCTTCAAAGGGAAGCATCTGACTCAGGCCATGACCGAATCGGCCTGCCATTTTCTGGAGGAATGTGGGAAAGATCAGCCATTCTGTTTGTCGGTGAGCTACAAAGCGCCGCATTCCAATCCCGAGTTTGCCGAGCGGATTTTTCCCCCCGATGAAAGGGATCGGGATCTTTATAAAGATGTGGTTTTCCCGCCTGCGAAGACTGGAGATGAGGCGCATCGCCAGCGGCTTCCGGAGTTCATCCGGGAGTCGGAGGGGCGGATAAGAAGGCTTGGCTGGTACAAAGATGAGCAGGAGACCACACGGGATTACTTTCGTCTGATCACCGGCGTGGACCGTTCGGTGGGAGATATTCTCGCGACCCTGCAAACGAAGGGACTCGAGGATAATACAGTCATCATATTCACAGGCGATAATGGTTACTTCCTCGGAGAGAAGGGGTTCGAGGGGAAATGGTTCATGTATGAGGAGTCGATTCGGACCCCGCTGCTGATCCGGGATCCCCGATTGCCTGCACACCTTCGTAACCGCCGGGAGAAGCGAATGACTCTGAATCTGGACATGGCTCCGACACTGCTGGATCTGGCGGGGCTGCCAGCGCCAGCCGCCATGAAGGGCCGAAGCCTGCTTCCTCTGGTTCAGGGTGAGCAGCCAGCCTGGCGGGAAGAATGGTATTACGAGCATCTTTTTCCACACCCGAAGATCCCGCGCAGTGAAGGGGTTCGGACCGGGAAGTGGAAATACATCCGATACATGGATATCGAACCGGTGTATGAAGAGCTGTACAATCTTGAATCTGATCCGCATGAAGAACACAACCTGGCCGGAGACCCGGCCTTTCTTTCACGTCTGGAGGAACTGCGGACCCGCTGTGCCCGGCTCAAAGCGGAAGCCACCGGGAAAGGGTGAGAGTGGAGGTCTGTGAGAGGCTGGAAATTCTGGCTTGGGATAGTGGTCGGGGTTTCTGCACTGGTTTATTTCTCGCGCGACCTGGAAATATCCGCCTTTGCGAACTCCTGGCGGCGCATCCAATGGTTTCGATATATTGAGGGCATTTTCTGGTTCTGCCTGAGTTTCTGGCTGCGTTGCCCGCGCTGGAAGATCCTTCTGGCCGGTGTCGGGCGGATTTCCCTGAATGTGATCACCCAGGCGTTCTTTGTCGGGATGCTGGTGAACCGCCTTTTTCCAGCCCGGCTGGGTGAGATCACCCGGTGTGTCATCCTGAAACAGAGCCATCAGCTGTCGCTGGTTGGACTGTTGACAACAGTGGCGGTGGAAAAGGCATTTGACAGCCTGGCACTGTTGAGCCTGTGCCTGATGGCGCTGGCCTTTCTTCCTGCAGGAGAGCTGCCTGGAGGCTTCTCTGCGTTTGTCGAGGAAAACCGTGGGAGGATCATCCTTGGGGCGGTCAGCCTGCCGCTGATTCTGCTGGTGATGGCCTGGGTGATCCCGCTGCTCAGGCAAAGACCGGATTCATTTCGCAGATTGCCTGGTTATGAATACCTTGGCAGGATGCTTGTATCGGTGCATGAAGGGCTGAAAGTGCTCCAGAGCTGGCGCGAGACCCTGGGAGCGGTGGTGTTGACAGCGGTGGTGTGGGGTTTGCTGGTGCGTTCGGCCTGGTGCGCGATCCTGTCATTCGGCTGGGATCTGCCGGTGTCGGCTGCGGTGGTGCTGTGCGCCTCGATCGGGCTGGCGGTCATGCTGCCGCAGGCTCCGAGTTTTGTGGGAGTTTACCAGGTAGCGGTGCAGTGGACCCTGGTGGGCCTGTATGATGTGCCGCTGCAGGAGGCCAAAGCCTTCGCGGTCGCGATCTGGATCCTGCAGATTGTCCCAGTGGGGGTCATCGGCTTTGTCTGTCTGAGGATGCTGGGGACGACTCTCAGCCAGGCTGCCGCTGGGGCTGTGGTTAAAGAATCGGCGGGTGGGTGATGGGTGGGGCGCGCCTGTCTGGAGTGAAATACCAGGAACTGCCGTTCGATCTGTTTTTTCAGGGAAAGGAAGCATGGTGGAAACGAAAAAGCCTGTTGTTCATCTGATTGGCCATGGACATATCGATCCCGTGTGGGGCTGGCGCTGGATGGAGGGCTGTGAGGAGGTTCGTGCCACTTTCCGTTCAGCCATACAGCTGATGAAAGAATTCCCTGAATACAGATTCACTGCCTCTTCCGCGGCTTTTTATGCCTGGGTGGAGGATCTCGAACCGGAATTGTTCAAGGAAATTCAAGAGGCGGTCCGTGAAGGCCGCTGGGAAATCGCCGGCGGGTGGTGGATCGAGCCGGACTGCAATATTCCCCATGGTGAATCTTTCGTCCGGCAGGGCCTTTATGGCCAGCGTTATTTTCGTGAGAAGTTTGGAGTCCAGGCCGGCATCGGGTTCAATCCGGACAGTTTCGGCCATGCGGGGGTGCTGCCTCAGATTCTGCGGAAACAGGGGATGCAGGCTTACTGCTATCTCCGCCCCAATGCCGGGCATGGTGAGATGGAATACCCTGAGGGGAAGGGGACTGTTTTTCACTGGAAGGCGAAAGATGGCAGTTCGCTGATCGCCGCCAATATCCCCTGGTCGTATGGAAGCTGGCAGTGGGACCTTTTTCTTGATATCGAACGGCATACCAGCTGGGCCTGGCTTCTGCCTGATCAGACCGACCTGCTCAGTTTTTATGGAATCGGGAATCATGGCGGAGGCCCCAGCCGCGCCAATCTCCATTCGATTCGGGAGGCAAAAGAACAGTTTCCTCACCTGGAACTGCGTCACTCGTCCCTGACAGACTTCTTTACCTCGATAGAAAGAAACATGGGGGAGGACTTGCCGGTAATCGATCATGATCTGCAGTTCCATGCGGTGGGGTGCTACAGCGTTGTTTCCGAAGTGAAGCGGCTGAATCGAGCTGCGGAGCATGCGCTTCTTTCTGCGGAACGCTTTGCGACAATCGAATCCCTGATTTTCAACAGCCCACCGGCAACCTTGCGGTTCGAGAGGCTGTGGAAAGAAGTGCTTTTCAATCAGTTCCATGACATCCTGGCGGGCAGCAGCATCCAGAAAGCTTATGAAGACTGCCGCAACAGCTTCGGCCAGGTGCTTCATGAAGCGCTGTCCCTGGAGGACCATGCACGACAGAAGCTGGCTGCATCGATCGATACCAGTGCGGAGGGAAGGTCATTGGTGGTGTTCAACCCATCGCCCTGGCCGCGCAGCGAGTGGGTCATCGCTTCACGCGACCGATTTTTTGAATTTCGCTCACAGGGACCGGAGCTCCCCATCCAGGTGCTGGATGAGGAGAGCATCCCGGTTGCGCACACTCACTGTCTGGGAGAATTTCCCGGGCAGAGGGCTGTGGGCTTTATGGCGTCAGTTCCGGCGCTCGGGTATCGGACCTATCGCGTGCATGAGGTGACCGATGGGCCTGTGCCACAGGTTGAAGAGGGAGTGTTCTGCCAGGATAACCTGGTCGAAAATGACTTCTGGCGAATCGAAATATGCCGTTCGCGGGGAGTGATCGCCTCGCTGTTCGATAAAAAGAACCAGGTTCAGGTTCTTTCTGAAGGGCTGGCCTTCAGGGTTCTGTCCGACAGCTCGGACACCTGGAGCCATGGCATCCGTGGGTACCGTTCGGAGACAGGCTCCTTCGGGGGAGCGACAGTTCGTCCGGTCGAGGTTTCAGCACTGCGGTCGGTCCTCAGGATCGAAAGCCACTGGGGGGCCTCCCACCAGGATACCTGGCTGACCTTGTACAGGGATGTTCCCACCATCGATGTCCGCACCCGCCTCCACTGGAATGAGGCATTCACACTGCTCAAGCTGGCCTTCACCACCTGCTTCGAGGGGGGAATCTGCACCAGTGAATCCGCTTATGGTTTTGAGGAGCACCCGACCGGCCACTACCAGGAATACCCCTGCCAGGGATGGATCGACATGACCGGTGTGGCCAGAGACCGCAGTGGCCGCAAGCAGCAGTATGGGTTCGCGCTGCTGAATGATGGCTTCCATGGTTTTGACACCTGCGACAAATCTCTTCGGCTGACAATTCTGCGTTCGCCTGCCTATCGCCACCATGACCCGGATGCCCTTTCCGAGTCGGAGGGCTGGGCTTTTACCGGGCAGGGGGTACATGAATTCCGATTGCGGCTTGTGCCCCATGCTGGCGGGTGGCGGACTGCATCTGTGCCACGCCTGGCCTGGGAGCTGAATGAGCCGCTCTATCTGCATCAGGAATCCTCGCACCCGGGGAGCCTGCCTGGCAGCGCCTCATTTCTCTGCGTGGATCATCCGCGGGTGGCAGCCAGTGTGCTCAAGCACCATGAGGATAAGCCGGAGTGTGTGGCAGTCAGGCTGTATGAGACCACCGGCCAGAGCGCGGAAGCCGAGGTGGCATTCCCCTGGTTCAAGGCTTCCTGGAAAGTGTCTCTTGGCCCCTGTGAAATCAAGACCCTGCAAGTGGACCTTGGGACTCATGAAATCCGGGAAGTCAATCTGCTCGAGGATGAATGAGATTCAATAAAGCCTCCAGCCGCTGATTTCAGTTGAGCTGGCTGGCCGAATGGGAGTGTTCACATTCGAGGTGTTCCGGAGGTCATGCTTGTATTTTGGCCAGGGGGCATCATCTGCCAGGTGATTTCCATTTCCCCAGAGCGCGACCAGTTTTCCTCCATTGCTGGAAGAGACGATGGTGCCATCGTCGAGGATGGTCGGTCCTCCGATTCCTCCGAGACTCTTTGTTGGATCCCCGCCGCCTGGCAGGGTATAAGTCCAGAGCAGGCTGCCACCAGGAGTGCGCGCAGTAAGGATCCCGAGGGTGGTGGTATAATAGACGTTTCCCAGATCATCCAGGGCCGCATTTCCAAAGGACATGCCTCCGGGAGCCTGGTGGTTCCAGCGGATGGCTCCTTCCAGGCTTCCATCGAGTTCAATGCACATGAACCTGGATCCCGAGCCTGGGGTGTATTCGATCGATTGGGTTCCGGTATAGAGAAGCAGGTGGCCTGACAGGGGGTCACGGCCGATCGTGACACCGGTGGTGGAGGGTGCTCCCAGGTTTCTCTGAAACCGGATTTCTCCTGTTTCGGCCGAGAAACCATAGAGGTTTCCATCGCGGCAGGTGGCGAAAATGACCCCACTGGCACAGCTGACCGGGCTGCCGCATTCGCCATTGGCATGGAATTTCGGCCATGCCAGAGTCGGGGTGGCAGGATCGGGGGGATCCGCCGGCTGAAGGGCATAAAAAACTCCGGGCCAGATTTCGGCGGGTGTGGTGGTGAAAGGTGTGGGGTGGTTGCTGAGATCTTCGACTCCGAAAAAGATCCGCCCGTTCTGGTCGATGACCCCGGGTGAGGCCCCCCATCCCTCGACGAACATGTCGATCGTGACAGCTCCGGTATCGGCATTCAAAGCATAGTAGTGCTGACCCACGAAGGGGGTGGGTGTGCGCGGATCGGAGACCAGCCCGGTGTAGACCCGGTTATTGCCAAGGATCGGGGTGTTATCGCTCCCGTTGGCCAGGGTCGTGGTCCAGATTGTGGCGAGTGTTTCGGCATCCAGGCACATGCACAGAGGCAGTGAGGGCAATGGGTTCGAAGGGGATTTGATTCCCTTGAGTGTGACCAGAAACAGACGGCCCTGGTCATCCAGAGCCGGGCTGTGTTCGACAGTTCCGGGGATGAACCGGGAATCGAGAAGGGATCCATCCTCCCCTCTGAATTTATAGAGGATGCCCCCATTCGTGTGGGTTGCGATATATATGACTCCATCCGGGCCGACTGTCGGACAGGCATAGCATTTGCCTTCAATCGGGCTTTCCCAGCGCAAGGTTCCAGGAGTCTGAGCTGCTCCAGCAATTGCCAGCAGAACCTGAATGTACCAAATGGTGAAAACCCATGTCCCAAAACGTCCAAGCCAGGCCATTATAATCCTCCATGTCGATGATCAAGATAGGTTTATGCAGGATGCATACCGAAATCGGGCCTGGCCTTGAGATCGAAAGAGAGTGTGCGAAAATCAATCTCCCCTGATTTTATAAATCTCTCCATGGATCTTTCTGGCGGCTTCGACCAGTTCGGGATAGGGGGTATCGGACACATCGACGAAGCCGATGTTGTAATTTTCCCCATCGAACCAGCGGCCGGTAATTGGCTCATCGACATACTGGAACCAGTGGCATCCCACCATGGCGGGGCATTCCACCACACTCCTGACATAGTCGGCATAAGCCTTGGCCCGGGAGGCCTGGTCGGCACAGGGGCCCAGCCCCGGATGGAACATCCCACGGTCGGTGGCTCCAAAATGGAATTCCCCGATGATGACTGGCTTGTTCAAGCCGGCAGCACGCTCACAGACATCCTTGCCGATATAGGGAAGGTAGTAGTTGAAGCTGACAACATCGGCGACATCCGCGCAGGCGCGCACCGAGGGTTCCGGAGCGGAGGAGAACCGGCATCCCAGGTAGAGCTGGTTTGGGGCATGGTTTTTCAGGATGTCGCGGATGGTCTGGAAATAGACTTTCGAGAAATCATAGGCGAATGCATCGAGATCTTTTGTGGCTGAGGCATTGAGAACCTCGGGGGCGCGCAGGCTGTCCCAGTCAGCCGCCTGGATTCCCCAGGTTTTATTAAGTTGATCCAGGGAGGAGTAGCTGGCCTGGAGTTTCTGAATCAGAACCTTGCGGGCAGGCTGATCCGGCGGGCTGGCGAGAATGCCGGAACGGATGGTTTCCCAGGACAGCTCATTGTCCGAAAAATAGCCGATGCAGCGTGGATTGCCACTGAGTTTATCCGCGAGTGGCGCGATGGATTCATCGACCACATCGATGAAATGGGGATCATAAACATCCTTCATGGGGCCCCAGTAGCCTTTGGCCCCTTCGATATCACGGACATGGGAGCGGATGGAGAAGGAGGCCACGAAGGGAAGGTTCTCCTGGATACACACCTCCTGCTCCGACCAGTTTCCGATGGTGTTGAATCCCCAGGACCAGAGGCGCTCGCGGGTGGTTTTCCGCCAGGCGGCTTTCCAGTCGGAGCCATACTTGCGGACCAGATTGGCGCCATAGAAATTGAATGTGCGCCCTTTCCCCCCGATGGCTTCCGCCATGCTGTGGGTTCCTTCCGCATGGCCGAAGAAGATGCCGAGAGGATCACTGAGTTTCGGGAGGCCCTCGAACCAGCTCTCACGCCCGGATACAAAGGTCTGGTCACTGGTGTTGATACAATCCATCCCGATAGACAGGAACAGATGGCCATCCGGAGTCACCAGCCACCAGTTGTCCCCAACCTTTTCAGTCCGGAACCAGCCGGTTGCCTGAAGAGCCGGACCCTTCAGCCATCCCCCATAAGCATCCAGCTCGGCAGAAGGAGTGAATTGTTTGAGGCTTGCGGCTTCGGTCTCACGGCGAAGCGCCAGATCCGATTCGTTGTGGATTTTGAGTGGCCAGTCAGCGTGTTTGTATTGGCCGAATGGATCAACGAATGGAAGGGCGACATCCGCGCCGCCCTGTTTTCCCTTGCCGAACAGGGAGATGCGTTTGATCAACAGGCGGTGAGGCTGATCCGGGAAAGGCAGGAAAATTTGAAAGGCAACAATTTTAGTGAGATCGAGCGGGGTCCCATTGCCGACCGGGCCGATTTCTGGGAGTCCGCGCATTCCCCATAATTTTTGAGAGGCCCCGGTGTTGAAAGTCATCTGCAGTGTGGTGGTCTGCCCCGGCAGGGTGGTGTCGGTGACTGTGTTGCAGTTGTTGATCCCATCCGCCCCATGGTTGTCCACACGCACCGCAGCTCGTATCGGGGCTTCTTCCGGGTTGAACAATTCAATTTGCAGTCCGGAATAATCCGACCAGTCCCACCCTTCTGGCGGCGCATTGAAAAAGACATTGGGATAATCCACTTTCCCGAAATGAACCTCCCAGCAGGGAGATCCATTGTCGATAACCGGTTGTATATCGACACTATTTCTGGTGACCGCCGGTGAAAGAGCGGGACCTGAAAGGCTTGCCACATCCAGCTCACCTGCATCCGCAGCAGAGGCATTCTTCCCCGGACTGCAACAGAGGGCCAGGCAACAGATCATCACAGCGAGTTTCGGCATGATAAGAATCTCCTTTCAGGACAGAGGGAGATTAGCACGCTGGCCTCCGAATTACAGGAATCGCTCTTCTCGAGGGTTGTCGAAGAGGCCTGCCTGGGGAGTGCGGGACATCGGTAGCGGGAATTTGCCGGCATGGAGAGTTCCGCCTGCGGTCCGGTATAAATCCCCGCCGAGGTGGTGGAGGGTCTGTGCCTGGTCTTTCCAGCCGGCATCGAAACAGTCCGGCTCAACCAGGGCTGTGAGAACCTCCCCAGTATAGAACACCCGGTCGCCGATCGGCTGCCAGCTGCGGACCACTCCTTCAAGATGACCGATACAATTGGTGATCAACAGGGGGCTGACACGGCGTGCGCGCATGGTGCGCAGCTCCATCAGACGGATTTTATCGACAATCTTTCCGGTATGGGTTCCACAAAAGTGGGTTTCGGCAATCAGCGAGGCATCCGGAATGCTGAGGACAAACTCGCCGGTCTGGCGGAGAAAATCATGCGAACGGCTGCTGGGGGTCAGTGAAAACCCCACCATCGGGGGATCCTGCGAGAGGGGTGTCTGCCATGAGAGGGTGCAGACATTCGTTTTTTCTTCGAAACGGGTGCTCAGCAGCGATACCGACCCATCATTGATCATCCGAAGTCCCATCAGGGCAGGAATTTCAATCATGGCGCGGAGGTCCCTCAGGCATCTGGATTCAGTCCTGCCCGGTCTTCCATTTCCGGCTCGGGGAGAATGCGTGTGCGGTGGCCATCGATCCGGAGGCGTCCCCGGGCGATCAGGCCTATGGCTTCGGGGTACAGCTCCCGTTCGAGAGCCTGAACCTTTTCGGCAATTGACTGCGGGGTATCGTCATCGAGCACAGGAATGCAGCGTTGAAGGATGATCGGTCCATGGTCGTATTCGAGATCGGCAAAATGGACAGTCGCTCCGGTCACCTTGACTCCTGCATCGATCACCGCTTCATGGACATGGTGGCCATACATCCCCTGGCCGCAGAAAGCCGGGATGAGCGCAGGGTGGATATTGATGACACGCCCGCGGTATTCCTCCGGGAAAAAGTACAGCGACATGAAACCAGCCAGGACAATCAGGTCCACCGGGTGTTGGCTGAGGTGCAGATTGACAGCCAGGCTGAATTCGCCATGGCCGGGAAATTCTTTTCTGGGGAGCACCAGGCAGGGGATCCCGGCTTTACGGGATTTTTCGATCCCCCCGACCCCTGTCCGGCTGGATAAAGTCCAGTCGATCTGAGCCGGCAGGGTTCCCTGATCGATGTGATCGATCAGGTTTTGAAGGGTGCTGCCACCTCCTGAAAAGAACACCGCAAGGCGCAAGGGTTTGCCTGGAAGCATGATATCACCAGTCACTCAATTCATGCCGGCATGGACTGTTTCCGGGGCTTTGCGCTTGTAATCGGTTGGCGGAGGAGCCGCATGGCAGTCGGTGCAATTGGCGCCCGGCTCGAGTGGGCCCATGTCCATTGGATGATTGAAATCGGCGACCTCATAGGCCAGATCGAGGGCTTTTTCCTCGCCTTCGCCCTGTCCGGTGATCAGGTGGCAGGTGTTGCAGTCATGTGAAATGACTTCCCCGCTTTCCGCCTTGTGATTTCCATCATGGCAACGGTAGCAGCCTTTCCAGCGGAAGTGCCCTATGTAATCCGGGTGGGTGGTCCAGTCGACCCCCATTTCCGGGAAAAAGTTGTTGGAGTAAATCTTTGCGACAGCCTCACGTGACCGTTCCACAGCTTCGGTGCGGGTGGCGGGATGGACTTCCCCTTCTGGCAGGTAGGCCTCTTTCAATCCGGTTTCGATGGCCGCCAAGGCTTCCTCTGTGGTGTAGTGGGGTTTTTCCAGAATATCCATCACTGTCGATTTGATTCCGGGAAGGCTGCGATCGATTTTTCCGATGGCGATCGCACGGTCCACCATCTTCATCGGGTCATTGAAGATGTGAGCGGGACGGTTGTGGCAATCGATGCAGTCCATGGTTCGTGTTTCCCGGGTTCCCGAGGGAATGGATGGGTCGCAGTCCTCGGTTTTGAAAATGGTCACCTTTCCCTGAGGATCGGTCATCTTGACCCAGGGAATTTCGAGCCTTTCCCGGTCGGTGGAGATATATTCGATTTTGTTGCCTGAGCTGACATGCCAGTGGATCCCGCTGGATTCTCCACCCTGCTTTCCTCCGACTTTCAGCAGCAAGCGAATGGCATAAGGGGTGTTTTCCTCATCGCGGAGGGTATGTGTCAAAACTTTTTCACGATTGCCGGTGAATTTTTCCGGCCAGTGGCATTCCTCGCAGGTTTCGCGCGCCGGCCGCAGATCATGGACCGGGGTTTCGATCGGCAGGTGATAGGTGCCCAGGGTGTAAGCATAAACCTGGCGGAGGCCGGACATCTTGCTTTTGACATACCAGTCGGCTCCTGCTCCGATGTGGCATTCAACACAGGCGACTCGTGCATGGGGCGAGTTGTGGTAGGTCACATACTCCGGCTTCATGACCTTATGGCAGGTCATTCCACAGAACTCAGTCGATTCAGTAAAGTGATAGGAGCGGTAGCTTCCCACTGCTGAAAGACAGGCGAACAGGGTTGCACCGACAGCGAAAACTTTCAGCCGCTGGCGATGTTTCGGATTCGTGAAATCAAGCACCAGGGCCTTTTCCGGATCGACTCCATACCGCAGCCGGTAGCGGTAGCGCAGCAGAACGGACAATCCGACCAGAGACAGGCCCATGGTGAGAAAACCGGGGACGATCAGGTAGGTGACCACCCCGGTATAGGGATTCGAATGGCCCGGGAAGATGTCGAAAATGATCAGGAAGATTCCCACCCCCAGGGCTGTAAAAAAGATGCACCATCCAAGAAGTCCGACCCAGGAAACAAAAGGCACTTTCCCGGAAGGCTGGTCATTCATGGCTGTTGTCTCCTTTTGCCTGGTTTCATCGGTGGCGTGATGGAATCTTTTTTATCCCACCCCCATGATTCCTGTCGAAAGCATGGGGGTGATGGGATCTGTTGGAAGCGATAATACAGAAGTTACCGGGGTTGAACCACTGTTCCCGGCACACTTCCTGGAAAAGCTTTGCCATCGTCATGGCAGCCACTGCATGTGGAAGGCTTTCCAAGCCCTTCAGTGTGGCAGTCTTTGCAATCAGCCTGCTGGTGTGTCTCATCGAGTTTCACCCCTGCGCGGGCATGATCGAAATCTTTGGGGATCCAGCCCTCGCCATGGCAGTTCTGGCAGGCTGGATCCAGCTTCTTGAAGGGGCGCCCCTCTTTGTGGCACTGCGCACAGGCCAGCTGCTGGTGGAAGGTTTTGAGCGGGAAGCCGGTGCGTGTTTCGTGGTTGAACCCTTTGGTCTCCTCCTGGACATGGCACAAAGCGCAGTTGTCCGCCACATCATGGCATTTTTCACAATCCTGATGCGGATCATTCCGGACATGAGGAGGATGAGACTGTGGGTCATGGCAGCGTGCGCAGCTTTCCTTGCGGTGGCAATCGACACATTTCAGCCCGAACAGGTCGGTGTGTTCCTTATGGTGGAAGGTGACGATGGGGCCATCGGGAACCTCGGGAGTTTTGTAGACATACTTTTTCGGGGTTTCGATGTTGGGGTGCAGGCTTCCCATGATGTCGAAGTTGGTGTCCTGCATTCCTGGCGATGCATTGGCGATGGCAGTGCCGGCGGCGATTTTCCCGGCGATTTCGGAACGTTTGGCATGGCATACATTGCAGTCGGTTTTGTGGCTCCACTCACGATGGCAGCCGAGGCACTGGCGATGATAGGCGCCTTTCAATCCGGGCTGTCCGAGATTGGCCGGGTTGGAGGGGCCGCCATGGCATTCACGGCAGGCAAGGATTCTGCCGGGGGGATTGTGGTGATGGCAAACCGCGCATCCCTCGCCCATTTTCTCCATGTCGGCATGCAGCTTGTGCGGGAAATAGACAGGTTCATACAGGCCAACCAGCTGATCCAGGAAAATAACATCCGGGCCATGAGTGGCGGAATCGGGAATGCCGCTCACTTCTTTGGGGCGTTCACATTTCAGCAGGCAGGGATTCTCATGAGTTGGCTTTTCGCACGAGTGGCAGTTTTTGCAGCGTGCCTGCGGATCGCCATGGACTCCATCCGCGGCCTCGATCGCACTGGGATTCGGCCAGAAAACAGAGCTGATTACCAGCAACAGAGCAACGACAAGCAGACAGTTCTTGCACATGGTCTTAACCTTCCTGTTTGATGAGGACCCGGGAAGAGGGCTTATGGCCCGGTGGCAGGATCGGAAAGATCGTGACTACCGCCCGATAGCCCAGCATCAAAACGACAATCATCCCCACCGTGAAAAAGATCTCTCCCAGGCTCGGGAAATAGGCCTTTTGAGCATAGGGTGGCTGATAAGCCACAAGAAACACATTGATCCGGTTGAAAGCGACTCCCAGAACCACCAGCGTGGTCGAGGCCAGGAGCAGGTTGGGCGAGAAACGGACCTTGTCCGATAACAGCATCCCCATGGGAAGGAAGCCGCCGAAAAACATCTCCGCCAGAAACATCCAGGATTCAAAGCTGCCATCGAACAGATAGACATAGGCATCCCGGATGAGCAGGTCGGCGATCTTGGCAATCATGTATATCCCGAGAGTCAGGGTCACCAGCCGGGCCAACGGTGTCAGGACATGCATTTCCGGTTTGCGGCCGAAGCTTTTCGAAGCCAGCAGGGATTCAAAAATCACCATCGGAAATCCCACCGCGATCGCTGACAGCAGGAACAGGAAGGGAAGAATCGGAGTATACCACAGCGGGTGCATCTTATAGGGGGCGATCAGGAGCAGCCCTCCCAGGGAGCTCTGGTGCATGCAGGACAGCACCACGCCGGCGATGATAAACAGGAACATGACCCTGGAAAGAGTGCGGTCAAGGAAGCGCAGCAGGGAATCCACCGGTTGATTGAACCGCGCCAGCAGACCGGGAAGATGCACCGCCCCGATGAACCTTTCACAGACAATCGGCAGGAATTCGATATAAAGGACATTGAGGTAGATCACGACACACATGCCGACCTCAAACAACACGGAATTCCCCTGCCACATGGAGGGCATCAATGGGTGCCACATGTTGTAGTAACGCCCCAGGTCGACTGTCAGCCCCAGTGCGACGAAGGTGTATCCAAGCATTGCGGTCAGCAGTGCCGGGCGTACGAGGACTTCATAACGGTGGCGATGGAAGATGTGGGTCAAGGCCGCAGCAGTCGTGAAACCACCCGCTGCCAGGGCCACACCGGTGGCCACATCCAGCGCAATCCAGATTCCCCAGGGGTATTCCTGGTCGAGGTTGGTTACCGCCGACAGGCCATAAACAAACCGGTATATCGCGATAACGACTGCGATTCCGGCCAGCACTATCAGAGCATAGACACCCGGAGTCCAGAATTCCTTCCGGGCCGGTTCAGCACGGGCAGGTTCATGCACTTGGGTCGGTCTCCTCTGATTCCCCGGGATCGATATACTCATCGCCATTGCGATAAGTCCACATCATGGCCCCGAGGAGACCATACAGCGCCAGCGGAGGCAAGCCGAGTTTGAAGATGGCATGCTGGATGGGTTCAGTCAGACTGGGGACCGCCCCTTCCCCGAGTTTGAGGAAACCGGTCTTCTCAAATTCCCGAGAAGCCAGGTAAAGCCAGGAAGTTCCACCGACTTCTTTCTCGCCATAGACATGATCGATATAACGATCCGGGTTCGATTCAATTTTCTTGTGAGCCAGCTTGAGGAGCTCTTCTCGTGTGCCGAAAGTCAAAGCCATAGGCGGGCACATCTCGGCGCAGGCCGGCAGTTTGCCCTCTTCCAGGCGGGTATGGCAGAATTCGCATTTGCGCACCCGTGGGGTCAGAGGATCATCATATTCATACATCGGCACCTGGAATGGGCAGGCAACCATGCAGTAACGGCACCCGAGGCATTTCCAGGCATCATAAACCACTGCTCCATTGTCTCCCACACGCAAAGCACCCACCAGGCAGGCGGAGGTGCAGCCCGGTTTGAGGCAGTGCATGCACTGTGATTTGACATAGATGGGGCGATTGCTGTCCTCGGGATTCGCGTATCGGTTGACCACAGTGAAAGCATTTTCACTCATGCGGCGTTCACGGTCATACACCTTCATGTCCTCGAAGGCCTTGACCGGCTGGCCGGTCAGGTTGTTGGCCATATCGCAGGCAAACTCACATTTCCGGCAACCAATACACTCAGTTGTGTCAACCAGCATCCCGATCGAATTCGGATTCGAGGCCTGAGCCTGATCCGAGGCCTGGGCGGGTTGACTGGCCAGGGCGGTCGCTGTTCCGGCAGCCATGACCTGAAAGAAGCCTCGTCGATTCAGTTTCATGGAATTCCTCTATTTTACAGGCCAACTGCTATTCACGTACGACAATCTTATCTTAGTCAGATCTGGCCTTAAATGCAAGCAATGCGGATCCGGTAAAAGCGAATACCGGAAGGGGGAATAACCTGTTTCCTCCCGGTATCCGGCCTGTTATCCGCCTGTCTGAATCCCTCCTGCTGTCTCCAGCCTGGGCAGTGCCACCGGAGCCTCCTGGGTTGAGTGATGCGGTTCCTCATTCACCGCCAGGATCGGAAAGACAAACAGAACGATCCGGTGCAGCAGAACGAAAGCAGACAGGAGGCCGATCGTAATGATGATTTCCGAAAAGCTCGGAATGTAGCGATCCATGGCGAAAGGAGAACGGTAAGCAGTGATGAATACATTCACCCGGTTCATGAACACCCCGAAGATCACCAGAAAGGTGGCGATTCCCAGTAGGAATGGAGATCGGCGCACCCGATGCGACACCAGCAGCCCGAGTGGGATGAATATCCCGAAGATCATTTCCACAAGGAACAGGATCGATTCCGGACTTCCATCCAGGAGTGTGGCATGGGCTTCGCGAATCAGCAGGTCGCTGGTTTTGGCGATGGCATACAGCCCCTGGAAGATCAGAACATACAGGCTGAGCGGGGTCAAAACCTCCATCAGGAAGCGCCGCCCGAAGGCCCGGGACACTGCCAGAGATTCACAGATCACCACAGCGAACCCGACTGCAAAGACCGACATCAGAAACAGCAATGGCAGGATCGGTGTATACCAGAGAGCGCTCATCTTGAATTTTGCGACCAGCATGAGGGAGCCGAGGGAGGAGTGATGCATGCAGGAGAGCACCACACCCAGAACCAGCACAGCGGAGAGGATCTGATTCAGCCACTTCTGAAGGAACCTCAGGCAGCGGTCGGTTGCATGGTTGAGGCGGGCCAGCGCGCCGGGAAGGTTCACACGGCCGATATATCGTTCGCAGATGATGGGGATGAATTCGACATACAGGATGGTCAGGTAGGTCATGATGCAGATCGCGACTTCAAACAGAGCGGAGTCACCCTGCCACATGCTCGGCCACATGGGGTGCCAGATGTTGTAGTAACGTCCGATGTCGATAAACAGGCTGACCGCTCCGAAGGTATAGCCAAGCAGTCCCACCAGAAGCGCCGGCCGAAGCAGTGGCGCATAACGCTCGCGATGAAAGATATGGACCAGGGCGGCCATAGTGAAACCACCTGTGGCCAGGGCAACACCGGCGGCCACATTGACCGCTTTCCAGATTCCCCAGGGATAGCTGTCGGTCAGATTGGTCACAGCCGCCAGGCCGCCGAAAAACCGGATCATGCCAAAAACAAAACCAATCCCCATCAAGGCAGCCATGGCATACACCGCAGGAGTCCAGAACGGCCCTTTCAATCGTTCAGTTCTGACTGTCGACATGGGCGGCTCCCTTCTTTTTCGCATCTGAGCCAGGCTCATGTTTGCGATGATCCTTGATCGACCACATGGTGGCGGCCAGCAGGCCATAAACCATCAGCGGCGGGATGCCATATTTAAACACATTATGCTGGATGGTTTCGGTCAACTCCGGAATCGGACGGCCATCCAGTTCAAGAAATCCGATTTTTGAGAAATCTCTGCCGGCCAGGTACAGCCAGGAGGTTCCTCCCACCTCGGTCTCACCATACACCTTGTCCTGGTATTTCTCAGGATTGGCGGCAATCTTCTCATGGGCGATTTTGAGGAGTTCGGAACGCTTCCCGAAGGTCAGACACATCGGCGGGCAGATCTCAGCGCAAGCCGGAAGTTTCCCCTCGCTGGTGACCCTTTCATAGCAGAAATCACATTTACGAACCTCGGGAGTCAGCGGGTTCTTGTATTCATACGCCGGAACCTCGAAGGGGCAGGCGACCATGCAGTAACGGCAGCCGATGCATTTCCAGGCATCATAGGTGACAGCCCCATTATCTTTCAGCTTGAGTGAGCCGACCAGGCAGGCCGACACGCAGGCTGGATCAAGGCAGTGCATGCACTGGTTTTTCACATAGGTGGGCTTCTGTGGATTGTCCGGGTCTTTGTAACGGTTGACCACAGTGAAGGCATCCGCATTCATGCGTCGGTCGCGGTCGAATGCTGTTGTGGATTCAAAAGTTTCCAGCGGCAGACCGGTCAGCTGGTGTGACTGGTCACAAGCAAACTCGCATTTCCGGCAGCCGATGCAGACTGTGGTGTCCACCAGCATTCCAATGCGATCCTCACTGACCTCTGGGGAGTGTTCCTGACTGGAGGCCTGGGCGGACTGACCGGGGAGACTGGCGGCGGCTCCGGCAGCGAGGACTTGAAAGAATCCTCGGCGGTCTAGTTTCATGAGAATAGGCTCCCTTCACCGTACCAATCTGCGGGTTGATCGGAGAATCCGGGGCCGGTCCTCTGGGGTCGATGCTCCGCTGTTCCCCAATCATCCATTATTTCTGGTACGATAATAATATATTATCAGAATACCGCATATTAAATCAAGATAGTTGGCTGATTTTGGTGGTTTTGGGTTGGAAATCATGATTTTACAGGCAATTCCATCATGGCTTTTGGCCAGCAGGCCGCTTCATTCAGGAAATATATCGCGATTGGAATTGATGTGATTTCAAAAACGAATTGATTTATAATCCCGATTTGACCTGAAAGGAGGTTTCACCAGAGCATGGCCGGGAAACCAAAGATTGTCGTGATCGGGGCTGGCAGCGCCTCTTTTGGATTGAGTGTGCTGGGGCGTTTACTGCTTGAGCCGGGGCTCGAGGGCAGCACACTGTGTCTGGTGGATACCCTGCCGGGCGGTCTTCAGAAAATCGAAGCCCTGGCCAGCCGGATGAACCGTGAGTGGAATTCAGGTTTCCGGATTGTGTGCTCGACAGACCGGTGTGAGGTTCTTGCTGATGCCGATTTTGTCATCCTTTCGATAGCCATCGACCGGGAGAAATGCTGGCGCAGGGATGAGCAGATCGCACGCCATTACGGCATTGAGCATTATGCAGAAAATGGAGGTCCGGGGGCCTTTGCGCATACCGCACGCAATCTGGCGGTGGTCATGGAGATTGTGCGTGATATTGAAAGGCTTGCGCCCGATGCCTGGTTGTTGAATTTCACCAATCCTGTCCCTCGCATCTGCTATGCTGTCAGCCGATACAGTCGGTTGAAGACCATTGGGATCTGCCACCAGATCTCATTCGGCTATCTGATGCTGGGAGTGATCCTGGGGAAGTCTCTGGGGTTCAATATCCCGGAGGGGTTCCGGTTCCGCTGGGAGGATCCCGACCGGGAGCGCTTATCGAGGCTGATTTCGAGCCAGGCGGAAGCACGGATCGATATCCATGCTGCCGGTTTGAACCACTTCACCTGGATGCTGGGGATTCGGGATCGCCAGACAGGCGAGGATCTCTATCCCCTTCTCTGGCGGGAGCTGGAAAAGGCCGATCCGGGATTCGAACCTCTCACCTGTGAAGTGGCCCGGATTTTCAACCTTTTCCCGGTGCCGGGAGATTGCCACATGTGTGAATACCTCCCATACACCCATAGCCAGTCTCGCGGGGTGTGGAAGCATTATGATATCCAGGGGTATGATCTGGATCTTGCCTCCAGGAAAAGAGACCGGCTGTGGGAAGAGATTGATGGGATGGCCCGGGGGAAGGTGTCTATCGATCCGCTCCGGGATGAGCCATCGGAGCGTGCCGAGAAGGTGATAGCAGCCCTTGTCCAGGACAGCCACTCTTATGAACAGGCACTCAATCTTCCGAATTGTGGTTACATCCAGAACCTGCCGGAGGGTGCGATTGTGGAGGTTCCCGCGACTGTCGGTGTTCATGGGCCTCTGGGTCATGCGGTCGGGAGCCTGCCGGAACCGGTGGCTGAACTGTGCCGTCGCCAGGCATTGCTGGCTCAACTGAGTGTGGAGGCGGCGGTGGAGGGGGATGAGGGAAAAGCCCTACAGGCATTGGCGCTGGATCCCATGGTGGATGATCCGAGAGTTGCGCGCCAGCTGCTCATGGATTACCTTGAGGAATTCAGGGAGTATCTCCCGCAGTTCAGGAAAAACGGGATCAAGTCCTGATTCGATGGGCACCTGAGGTGAAGGCGATCCCATTGCTTCGATGTGCCCATAAAATTCGAGTGATATGCCCTGCCGGAATCTGTCAGGCCGGAAGGGCCGGGAAGAGAGGAAAAACATGCTGGTATTGACCACCCCTTCGATGGAAGGAAACAAAATCATCAGATACCATGGACTGGTGACCGGTGAGGCGATCCTTGGTGCGAATATCTTTCGGGACTTCTTTGCTGGGATTCGCGATGTGGTTGGCGGGCGTTCGGCTGCTTATGAGATCGAATTACGCCGTGCAAAGAACCTGGCGGTCGAGGAAATGACCGACCAGGCATTGGCTTTGGGGGCCAATGCGATTGTATCCGTGGATCTGGACTATGAGTGCATCGGCAATATGCTGATGGTCACTGCGAGTGGAACAGCGGTAGTCATCGAGGGAATTTGAGGGGTCGCCGGCAGTGGCTTTCTGTTTTTCAGGGCTATGATGTCTTCCGGCGATAATCTCTGTCGGCTGGTAAATTGCTGGAGTAAAACGATCGAATATCCAAAATTCTATCGTTCCAATGTCACCTTCAAGAAAGCGAAGAAAGCCAAACCCTCTGAAAAAGGCCATTCCAGGCAGATGAGGCTGGAGGATGCAGAGTAGGTCCAGATATCCCCGAATCGGGCCGATAATATCAGATGGATTACCTCTTTTACCGAATGGTAAATTGAAGTTATAATTCGGCGCTGTATTCGATTGCATCCAGGACGACCTGGATGATTGGTACCGGGCCATGGGATGGGGAGAACTGATTCACCCCGGGGATTTTTTGGGGATCCTTGTAGATTTTTCTACTGAATCCGGGTTGATGAGGGCATCAAAATCTGTATGTGGAGCATCAAGCCCATGGAGAAACTCTGTCCGTCACCCCATCCTGCCATCAGGTGCCAGGTGGTCAATCTATTTATTGGATTTATTGTTCTGATTACCTGGACATCAGCGCAGGCGCAGTGGCCGGGGGATGAGCCGATTGAGGTCGATTCGGCCCAGTTGGTGGCTCAGGCAACCGCAGCCCGTTCGATTTCCTCCACCCAGGGGCCGGTTGGTTCGGAAATTGATCTTGATTCACCCCTGGTGAATTCCTATGTCAATCTGCCGATTCAGATCAATGATGCCACCAGCACATCCAGCCTGGTGGCCCAGACTCAGTCGATCATCAATGCCACCCAGGTCGAGCTGCCCCCCGGCTCGCGCGGGATTCACCTGGTTGAAGTGGTCAAGGAGACTCTGCAGCGGAACCTGTCGCTCCTGGCGGCCCGTCAGAATCCAAGGATTACCGGGCTTTCAGTCGATAGCGCCTGGTCGGTTTTCGATCCGGTCGGCTTTGCGGTGATAACATACCGCCGTACCAATACCCCAAGCGCCGGTTTCTTGAGCGGCAGCGGCCCGGGTGGAGGAGGTGCTGGGGCCACTCAGATCAACAAGGTGAAGAGGAATTATTTCGGGCTGGGAAATGCTTCGGATGATCCGGGGCTGGGTGTCACGCGCAAGCTGGTGACTGGAACCGAGGTTGGGCTGGCGGTGAACATGAACCGCAGCGACACCAGTGTCGGGTTTTTGCAGCCACTCGATCAGGAGTATCGAACCTCAGGGACCTTCAGTCTGGTCCATCCCCTCATGCAAGGCTCCGGAACGAATGTCAATCTGGCGACTGTTCGAATTGCCTATAACAACACACGCATCTCCGAACTCGATCTGCGCCAGGTGACCCTGGATACTCTTCTCGCCGCTCACACCGCTTACTGGGAGATGGTGTTTGCACGAATCGATCTGGCGATCAACATCCAATCACTTGGGCTGGCAGCCGACCTGCTGCGTGAAAACCGTATTCGATACAAGTATGGAGACTTGATAGCGGTCGATGTTCTCGAGGCGGAAGCCGGAGTGAAACAAAGGGAGCGGGATGTCATCGAAGCCCAGAATACCTTTGAAAACTCACGTG
>JAANMY010001342.1_pt1 | contig 28493 bp, 23 predicted proteins | sample 7279691 | NCBI WGS metagenome assembly JAANMY01 (sample SAMN14094543, study PRJNA606508) | bioreactor metagenome | isolation source: A lab-scale SPAN reactor treating ammonium-rich wastewater day 388 | place: Ireland: Galway | collected 2018-02-07
TTTTCGAAGGGATCAATCGGAAAGACATGAGCAACTGGGGAAATACCGGTGTCCTGGCGACCTCTGTCCTGATCCGGAATGATTCGCCGCCAACCTCGGCCCTCGGTGTTCGCAGGACACTCGCCGATGTCATCACCAGCAGCAACAAGGCTGGCTGGGGCGACATTGTTTATGAATATGCCCTCGATGAAGGGCAGGCCCTGTTCTGCCAGCTGCACCTGGTCGATCAGGCGGGTGTCGATCCCATCGCGGGAATTATTCTGCGCAATGCCCTGCGTTGGGTGGGCGCTGCGCACCGTCCGGTCCTCGCCAGGATTCCTCCTCCCATGGTTCCATTCAAAGCGCCGCTGGTCGGAAGCAACAGGAATGAAGTGGTCGCCAAAGAAGCAGGCTCCGGGCCGAACGAACCCATTCGGGCGGTGCCTCTTCCCAATGCCCAGTTTGAAACCGGAACCTTTACCGATCAGGCGGGCACCCGTCTGCATGGGATCAAACCGAAATCCGCCAATGGCGAGGTCTATTATGATCTCGATGACCGTTTCTGGTTCGACCAGGGGGGAGCGGCAGAAATACAGGTTCAGGTTATCTGCCAGAAGCCTTCACGCATCCGTCTGGATTATGACTCCTCCGACAACCTCCTCGGGATTATGAGTGTGGCCAAACGCGCCTCGCCACGCAAAGTCCTCGAGGTAGGAGTCTGGAAAATCCTGGTTTTCTCTGTTCCGGATGCACGCTTCGCCAATCGCCAGTATGAAAGATGTGATTTCCGGCTCGTGGTCGAGGAGGGCGATGCAGTCTTCGGGCCGATTACAGTCCGCAGGTCAAAATCCTGACTTGCGGCCCGAGGGTGCCGGGCTGAAACCCCCTGTGAAGAATGCGAATCCTGTTCCTCAATCATAATGTCATTGGCAGAGGAAGTTTTCTGCGCTGCCTTCCTCTGGCGGGTGAACTTCATCAACGCGGGCATGAGGTGGTGCTGGTCACTACCGCCGATTCGATCCAGTCGGGATGGAAAGAAGAAAACCGCTCCGGTGTCAAGGTCTGGGTCACTCCGCGCTGGGGAAAAATCGGATCACATGATGGGGGCTATGCCCTGGTCGACATACTCAGCCGTCTCGGCCTGCTCCGCCACTCCTGGGATCTGGTCCATGCCTTCGAACATCGCCCCAATGTCACGATCCCTGGACACCTGCTGCATCTCTCCGGCATCCCGCTGGTTTCCGACTGGTCCGACTGGTGGACAAAAGGCGGAATCACCACCTCACGCCGCCGATTGGAGTGGGTTGACCGGCTCGAAGGCAGCTGGATTGAAGAAGGAACCAGGAAACATTCCGATGCAGTGACTGTCGTCTCTCAAACCCTGTATGAACGGGCCATCGGTGTGGGGGTTCCTCCAGACCGCCTGTTCCAGATTCCCTCCGGCTGTGACCACCGCCGGATTACTCCGCTCGATCAGCAGGAATGCCGCAGGCGCCTGGGGCTTCCATCCGGATGCCCGATCGTGTGCTTCTCCGGATTTGCTTTCTGGGATTTTGCCTTCCTTCTCGATGCCTATCGATGGGTGCTGGATTCCTTCCCGGAAACCCGTTTCATTGTTATCGGCTCGGATAAAGAGGGCCAGATCGAATCCTTGTGCCAGGCCAGGCTGGGGGAAAGGGCCGGGCAGGTTCACCAGCTGGGTGTCTTTCACCCTGATGAGATTTCCTTGCCTTTGTCAGCTGCGGATATCCACCTGCTGCCGCTTCCCGATAACCTGGTGAACCGTGCACGCTGGCCGATCAAGTTCGGCGACTACCTCTGCTCCGGGCGGCCGATGGTGGCCTGCCGTGTGGGCGATGCGGTGGAGTGGCTTCCGCGCTTCAATGCAGGACTGGTCTCAAACCCGGATCCGGAGGATATGGCGGCGCGCATCTGTGAGTTGCTCTCCGATAAAACTCTCCGAAGAGAGTGTGGTGCCCGTGCCCGTGAACTGGCCTGTGGGCCTCTCTCCTGGGGCAGCCTGGCCGAACGATTCCTCGAGGTTTATGAAAAGTGTCTCGGGAACCGCACCCGATGAAGCCTCCAGAGCATAAAACATCCCTGGCTGAATGGATCCGGCTGGCGCAGCTTCGCCTCCACGATGCGGAAGTCGAATCCCCACGCGAATCTGTTCTGCTGCTGGCTGAACATGCTCTGGCCCTGACCCGATCCAGGATGCTGGCTGATCCCGGACACCCTCTCTCCTCCCATGATCTGGCGATTCTGGAAGAACTGCTGGAACGAAGGCTTCGCCATGAGCCGGTGGCTTACATCCTGGGCCGGAAAGGATTCCGGGATCATATCTTCACTGTCTCTTCAAGAGTTCTAATTCCTCGCCCGGAAACCGAGGATCTGATCGATCTTATCAGTTCGTATCGGCTTGGACCGAAGTCCATTCTCGATGCAGGCACCGGCACAGGCTGCCTTGCCATCTGCCTTTCCGGGATGTTTCCTACAGCCCAGGTCTGCGGCTGTGATTTCTCGAGTGAGGCTCTGCAATGTGCCCGAAGCAATGATCCGGACAGGCGTGTCCACTGGGTGGAAAGCGACTGGCTGGCATGTTTTCGGCAATCGGTTTTCGATCTGATAGTGAGCAACCCGCCCTATCTGACCCGTCAGGAAATTCTGCAAACCGATCCACAGGTCAGGAACTATGAACCGGTGCTGGCGCTCGATGGCGGCGCAGATGGCTGTGAGGCCTTCCGCCGCCTGATTCCACAAGCCAGCAAGGCTCTTGCGCCGGGTGGAATCCTGTTACTGGAAGGAAGCCCCACAGTTGCACTGTCTGTGCTGAAACTCTTATCCGATTGGGAATTCCATTCCATTGAAATGCACTGCGATCTCTCGGGAAAAGAAAGGTTCTTCACCGGGAGGAAATGAACCGATCCTGCCGGCTGCTCAATCCACCGGATCAGCGCCCCTGTCTCCTGAATGAATCCAGCGTGTTCCATCGCCCACATCCGGGTGGGGGAGATGCCCCATTCTCTGCAGGCTGTCGATGGCCGCTTTTTCTGAACCTGCCTTCAGGATCAGAATATGCGGGGCAAGGTACCCAAGGCAGTGCTGCGAAATTTCTTTTGAGTGGTAAATGTCATCAGCCAGCATGGAAGTTTCACACACCAGCAGCAATGGGGTTTCCAGCCCGATTCGCCCATATCCGATCCCCCAGGACTCGATGCTGTGATGAACATTCTGCGGGATTGTGCGTTTGTCCCCGAGCTGCTTCGTGTACCACCGGATCTGCTCGTCGGCTCTCCACCCGGAGCAGAAGCCCCGGTACACGGAATCGCGGGTAATGCGATAATTCAGGAGTGTATCGATGGAAATCAGCTCGGCAATCTGCTCCAGCACCACACGGGATTCCCATGCCAGGTTGGCAGGGGCGACTATCTCGAAATTAGGCTGAAGATGGATGAAGCCGAATGAATCCTCGGGAATCATTTCTGGCTCGGGGTGAGGCCTCCACAGCAGATCTTCCCCATCATGCCCCAGGTCGCACAGTCCGAGTGAAAAAAAACCATACAGGATAGCAGAAATCCTTTGCTGGTTCTGAACCGGCTGCCCACCCGGCAAGGGCGGATACATGTGATTCTGAAGGGATTCGACACTGAGCCAGGCGGATCCTTTTCGGCAGCATTTCCGATGCAGGTTCAGAATGCATTTAAGATCGGTCTCGAAGCCTGGATAGGATCCCTCCATGGAGAGGATCCTTTCCAGAGCCTTTTTCGGTGAGCCAAACAGATTGATCGCGGCCTGAAAAGACTTCTTTCCCGGGACAAGAATCCCTTCCTGCTCGCAAAGCAGCCCGGCTCCGTGTGCCAGCCTGAACAGCCTGGCAAACCAGGAGGAGCCTCCAGATACAGGTTCCTGGGCGAGGTCTTCGGTTCGCGTGCCCCTGAGCAGCGGAAGAATCTTGCGGATTTCCCTTTGGGAAAGCTCACCATTCTTCATCAACGGTATTCTGTCCCGATGCAGGTACCCCAGCAGTGTAATCGTGTCTTCGAGCCAGGTGTTGGTCCCGGCCGAAAAATTTTTCGGGGCCGGTTGCTCGGCAAGTGGGTCTGGAAGGTTGGGAAGCATGAGTGCTCTCAATGGCCCTTTGACTTCCTCGAACAGCGCATACGAGTGATACATCCGGTTTTCATCGGTTCCTATGCCGACCAGGCCGCACTGCATCAATTCTGAGAGAATGAAACCCCGGTCGGAGCCAGCTGCCCGCCATGCCGGATTCTGCAGATCCTGCGAAACAATGGCCACTTCACTGCGCACGACGAAAAACTGAAGCAGCTCGCAGGCCTCTTCTTCCAGGTCGGCCAGAAGCCTTTCGAGAGTGGTTCGCTGCACGATCTTCTGTGCAATTCCAGAGACCAGGCGCTGCTTGGAGTTCTGCAGGCCATACAGGCCGATCCGGCTGGCGATGGACTGCAGCTCATCGATGCTTTTCTGCATGAAATAGGGAAGGAGATGCAACGGTGTTTTTTCCATTGGCTTGCTCTGTTTGCTTCGAAACCCCTCCCATAGTCAGCCAGGTGCCGGGCACCGGTTCTGATTCATTCCGTCTGGCTCGCGTTAGCCCCGCTGTCTATCTCCCCGGGACCGAGTGGATCGGCGGGAAACTGGCCGGGAAAGAATCTTTGCGATCGACAATTTCGTAGCTGTAACCCTGCTCGGTCAAAAATAACTGGCGTTTGGTTGAAAACTCCTGCTCGACAGACTCTTTGGTGACCAGAGTATAAAAGTGGGCGCTCCGGCCATGGGATTTGGGCCTCAGGATTCGCCCCAGGCGCTGCGCTTCCTCCTGGCGGGATCCAAAGGTTCCTGAGACCTGGATTGCCACATTGGCATCCGGCAGATCGATGGCAAAGTTGGCCACCTTTGAAACAATCAGGCAGTGGATCTGCCCCTCGCGGAACTGTTCGAACAGCTCCTCACGCCGTGAATTGACTGTCTGGCCGGTGATCAATGGAAATCCGAATTTCCTGGCGATCTCATGCAGCTGTTTCAGGTACTGGCCAATGATCAGGATCTGATCATCGCAGTGTTTTTCGAGCAGCTCTTCGACCAGGGTCATTTTCAGGCTGTTTTCGGAGGCGATCCTGAATTTGGCCCGGCTGCCCGAAATTGCATAATCCAGCCGGGATGAGTTTTCCAGCGGCAGGCGGATTTCATGGCACTGCGCCGCGGCGATCCACCCTTTTTGTTCGAGCTCTTTCCATGGCACATCGAAGCGTTTCGGACCGATCAGGCTGAATACATCATCCTCATGCCCATCTTCACGCACCAGGGTGGCTGTCAGCCCGAGGCGGCGTTTCCCCTGGATTTCGGCGGTCGCACGGAATACCGGAGCCGGCAGCAGGTGGACCTCATCATAGATGATCAAGCCCCAGTTCCGCGCATCGAACAGATGAAAATGGGGAAATGGGCCTTCCTTTTCCTTCCGGTAGACCACGATCTGGTAGGTCGCAATGGTCACCGGGGCGAATTCTTTCCTCTCTCCGCTGTATTCCGCAATCTGGTCGGATGTCAATGTGGTTTTTTCGAGGATTTCTTCCCGCCATTGGCGCAGCGCCACAATGTTGGTCGCCAGGATCAGTGTGCTGGTCTGAAGCAGGTTCATCACTGCCAGTCCGACCACTGTTTTCCCGGCTCCACAGGGGAGCACGATCACCCCGGAGCCTCCCTCGACCCGGCCCCCCAGATGAAAGGCCGCGGCTGACTGCTCCTGGTAATTCCTCAATCGAAATGGGTGCCCATCCGGCAGATTTTCAGCCAGACTGAGGGATAAGGGATCTCCTTCGGTGTATCCGGCCAGATCCTTGACCGGATAGCCGATCTTGATCAGAACCTGTTTCAGGTCCCCTCGATGGCGCCGATCCACATGAAAACTGTTCTTGACCCCACGATCCACAAGGAAGGGAGAGACCCGGCGGTGATGGCGCAGCTCCTCCATCAGAAATGGGTCGCTGCAATGCAGTGTGATCCCGTCTCCCTCGGCTTCGAACCACAATTTGCCATAACGCGAAAGAAAATCCTCGATATCCGCAATCAGATTGGAGGGGATGTCAAATTTGCTGAAATCACGAAGGGTCGATAGAATGGCTTCCAGAGAAACCCCGCTGGCAGCGGCGTTCCAGATCGAAAGAGGTGTAATTCGGTAGGTGTGAATATGCTCAGGACTCTTGATCAGTTCAGCAAACAGCGCCAGACGGTCGCGAGCTTCTTCATAGGAGGGGTTGTCGACCTCCAGCAGGACCGATCGGTCACTCTGTGCAATCAGTGGTTTATGGGGATCGAAAACCATTCCGTGGCCTGCCCTTTTCTTTCCGGAATTCGGGTAAACGGTTTATGATAGCAGAAATCTCGCCCGGTGAACCAGAGCAGGGGCCATTTTGCCGCCCTTTCTCATGTTTTCCGGATCAAATGACGAACCGGTAATAAAAAATTGGCCAGTTCGAAAAGAAGGCTTGACAAGTTCTGATTTGCATGATGATAATATGCTCACATCTATGAATTTGTGGCTTCTATATTAACAAGGAGAATGAGATGGCCGAAGAAGCCCCGGTATCAACCCAGCCAGCCAAAGGCGGCGCTTTGAGGTTGATCATCATCATTGTCATCCTGATTCTTTTATCAGGAGTGGGGGTCGCCTGGTTTCTGATGAGGCCAACTCCACCTCCGGTATTGAAGGCGATTGTCTGGCCGGGCGAAGAGGAAAAGGCGTTGCAGCTGACAGCGACTCTGTCGGATGGTTCGTATCACCTCCTGACTGAGTTGCGAATGGAAACCGCCCCTCTCGATGTGGCCACACATGGCCATGAAGTTGAGGAGGAGTTCAAAGGAAAACGGAGTGTCATCCTCGGCATCATGACAGAAGTGGCTAACAGCCTGGATCAGACCACTGTTCATAAAATCAAAGAGTTTAAATCCCGCCTGCTGCGGCGTTTGAATGATGTGATCCAGACTGCGGATATTGAGGATGTGGCAGTCGAAAACTGGCTGGTTCAACCAGCGGAATAAGAACCATGGCAGAGATTCTTTCACAGAATGAAATCGATGCGCTTTTGAGTGCCCTTTCTTCGGGAGAAGTGGCTGATACCCAGGCCCCTCACGAATCCGGAAAGGGCATCAAACTCTATGATTTCAAGCATCCGGACCGGTTCTCCAAGGATCAGACCCGTTCGCTGCACATGCTGCATGAACATTTTTCCCGTCTGTTTTCGACCTCACTGTCCACATACTTGAGAACTATCATCGAGGTGAAGCTGGTTTCGGTGGATCAGCTTTCCTACGATGAATTTATCCGTTCGATTCCTAATCCGACCTGTATCAGCCTCTTCCAGATGCGCCCGCTCGAGGGGAATGCCCTCCTGGAGTTTTCGCCGACCCTGTCGTTTGCGATCATCGACCGCCTGATGGGTGGAAGAGGCCAGGCTCTTTATAAAAACCGTGAACTGACCGAAATCGAAAGAAGCATCCTGGTCAAAATCATCGAGCGGATTTTTGATTCCATGGAGGAAGCCTGGGCCAGTGTTGTCTCGCTCAAAATGGACCTCAAAGCCACTGAAGCCAACCCGCAGCTCTTCCTCCAGCTCTATCTGCCGACCGAAATGGTGATCCTGATGACGCATGAGGCCAATGTCGGGAATACGGTTGGAACCTTCTGCATCTGCATTCCCTATGTGGTTCTGGAGCCTGTTGCGGCACGCCTCAGCTCCCGCAGCTGGTTTTCAGGCAAAACAGGAACCGAAGAACCTGGGCAGTCTCCGATGGAGGGGCACCTGCGCAAATTCAATCTCCCCCTGACTGCAACCCTGGGGCAGACTCATTTGAAAATCCGTGACCTGCTTGGCCTTGAAAAAGGTGATGTCGTTTCACTGGATCAGAGAAAAGATGAAGAGATTTCGGTCAGTCTGTCAGGCAAGCCGATGTTTCTTGGCAGGCCGGGAACCCACCGCAGGCACCGGGCCTTCAAAGTGACCCGTGTTCTTGGCGGAGAAACGGAGTGGCTGGCATGAGCGCAGATGCACTTTCCCAGGAAGAAATCGATGCCCTGCTGAAGGGAGCGGGCGGCGGCGGAGGGGGAGCCATCGAACCCGCAGCCGCCAAATCTTTGGCAATCAATCCCCGCCAGGCGCAGGGCCTGAGTGTTTATGCCGGCCTGGCAGCCCATACCATGTCCGAAATGGTGGGGACCTTCCTGGCCACCACTGGAAAATTTGTTCCTCAACGGCCGGTTGCGAAAACCAGCCGGAGTGCCGCCGAAACGATCCAGGAAAAAGTGGTTGTCACCCGCTTTTCCTATCATGGCAAGCTTTTCGGCGAAACGGCTTTCATCTTCCCTCATGCGACTGCCTGTTCGATCGGTGGAACCATGGTGGGGGATCCCTCAGCAACTGAATTCACAGGCATGGTGGCGGATGCTTTCCAGGAGGTGATGAATACAGTCCTCGGGAACCTCAACGCCAGCCTGGGCCATGCGATCAGCGCGACTGTCTCCAATACACCCATGCAGGTTGAGGCAGTCAACGCCGATCCGGAGAGCCTCAACGCCAGCCTGGGCGGGCAGGAGCAGATGGTTCTTCAGCCGTATGAAATGTCTGTGGGAGAGGTGATTCAGGATCGCTGCTGGCAGCTCTTTTCCGCGGATTTGATCGATTCGCTCGAAAGCCTGTCCGCACCGGCTTCTGAACAGGCTGCTCCCAGGCCAGCAGCTGCCAGAGAAACCCAGCCCGCAGTCAAAGCCGCACCGGTTCAGTTCGATGCCCTGTCCGATGAAGGCCCGGCTCTGATTGCATCGCCAGCCAATCTCGACCTGCTGATGGATATCGAGCTGGAGATTCGGGTGGAGCTCGGACGTTCGAACATGAAGATCAGGGATGTTCTCAAGCTGGGAACCGGTTCGGTCGTCGAGCTGGATAAACTGGCTGGCGAGCCGGTGGATCTCTTGGTCAATGATGTGATCTTCGCCAAAGGTGAAGTAGTTGTTATCGATGAGAACTTCGGTGTCCGCATCACCGATATTTTAAGCCTGGCCGATCGTGTGAAAACTTTCGGCGAACGGAAAAGTTGATGTCTCTGCCGGAGAGGGCCATCGGTTCTTAGGGGGTCCGATGGCCCCCTCCGGATAGAGCAGCACGGGAGCCTGGGGGGCTCCCCAAGGGGAAAAAGGGGGAATTGGGGGATGAGCCAGAAATTCTGGTTCTGTGCTCTTGTGCTTGTTTTGTTTGTGTTGCCTGCCCGCGCAGGTGAAAACACGGCAACTGCGCCTTCTCTTCCGGCTGCAACAGCCACGCTCTCCTCGCAAGGCCTCTCAAAGGTTCAGATGGACCGTCTTTCCCAGGCTTATGATCGCGCCATGAAGCGCAACCTCGCCGAGCCGGAAAAGACTCCAGTGGCAGGGCTTGGACCTTCAACCGGTTTTGGTTCGCTGATCGCGAAGATGGTAATGTCTCTGCTTTTGGTGGTCGGTTCGATTTATGCGTTTTCTTATGCCGCACGCCGATGGACAGGGGGTGCCCTGCTGTCCACAACAGGACCTCTGAAGGTTTTGGCTCGGCAGCAGATATCGCAGAAATCATCAGTCTATGTTGTCGCAGCAATGGACCGCTTCCTCATTATCGGCGAATCGCCGCAGGGATTGACCTGTTTATCGCAGTTTGATGATTCCGAAGAGAACCGCCATATCCGCGAAACCTGGGGGTGGGATGGAATCGGTGTAAAATCCACCAACCGCCTGTACTCACCCTCGACTTCTCCCTTTGGCCCCTCACTGCGGTCTCATGTGGATGAGCTGGAACGGGAAATGTCACGTTTCCAGGAGGTGTCATCATGACCTTCAATTCTTTCGATAACCGCCAGACTCGGGTTTCTTCAATTTCACTTTCTTCAAGGCTGCAGGCTGTGAAGAGGATCGCCTCGATCGCGATTCTGTTTGTCGTTCTGCTCCTGGTCTTTTTCGCCGGGATACCGGCCATGGGGCAGGGATTGCCCACGCTGCACATGGGTGTCGAGTCGAGTTCGGATCCCAAAGATGTCGCAGTCACACTTCAGATCCTGTTCCTCTTCACCATTCTCACCATCGCACCCAGCATTCTGATTCTGACGACTTCCTTTACCCGCATTATCATCGTTCTGTCGTTTATCCGCCGGGCGCTCAACCTGCAGCAGACCCCGCCGAACCAGGTTCTGATCGGGCTTTCGCTTTTCCTTACCTTTTTTGTGATGGAGCCGGTCTGGCGCGAAATAAATACAACAGCGATACAGCCTTACCTCAAACATGAATTTGATCAGGGCCGGCGTGCCGCAATCGATCCGGCCACTGGTGATGCGATTCCGGAAGAAACTCTTCCGTTCAACATCATGCTCGAGCGGGCAGTGCGGCCGATACGCGCCTTCATGTGGTCCCAGATTGGCACGGATGGCGAGGATGAAGTGGCTCTGATGATGGTGATGGCAGGCCTTGAAAAACCCAGCAGGGAGCCGGATGTTCCTCTACGGGTTCTCATCCCGGCCTTTGTCCTGAGCGAACTTCAGAAGTCGTTCATTATGGGCTTCCTTCTGTTTTTGCCATTTCTCGTCATAGACATTGTGATCGCCGCTGTCATTCTTTCGATGGGCATGTTCACTTTGAGTCCAGTGCTGATTTCGCTGCCGTTCAAAATCCTTCTCTTTGTGATGGTGGATGGCTGGCGTCTTGTCGTTGAGTCGTTGGGGGTATCGATTCTCGGATCATAGGCGGGGTTTCAACCTGGATCCGTAGTTGTAATCAGAGAGAGGGTGAATCGGGACATTCTTCCGATTCATTGAGTTGACGTGGGTTATATGAGGTCTGAGGGGGGATGTATCAATGGATGAAGGCACAGTCATTGCACTCGGGAGAGACATGCTCCTCCTGACACTTTATCTGTCTGTGCCTGTCATGCTGGTTGGCATGATTGTCGGACTGATTGTCAGCATTTTCCAGGCAATGACACAGATACAGGAGCAGACTCTGACATTTGTGCCCAAGATCATTGCGATTCTGGTGGCGCTGCTGCTGGTGATGCCCTGGAGCCTTCAGCAGATCATGGACTACACCATTCGGCTGGTGGAAGAAATGCCGCACCTGGTGAAATAAATCATGCCGATCGATTACGGAATGCTGCAGGATCAATTGAGAGTGTTTCTCCTAGTATTTGTGCGCATGACCGCCATGGTTGTCGCAGCGCCGGTGCTGGGAAGCGCTCTGCTGCGTGTCGCCCCCCAGCTGGTGGTTGCGATCGGCTCGGCTTTGTCCCTGGTGGTGATGATGAATCTCCCCGCTCCGTTGAGCGCACCGGATTATGGGTGGGAGCTGGCGCTGCGTGCCTGTGGCGAGGCGTTTTTGGGAATTTCGATCGGCTTCCTGGCGACTCTGATCATGGCTGGGCTGCAGTTCGGCGGGGAAGTGATCGACCACCTCATCGGATTTGCCGTTTCGGATGTCATCGATCCAATCACAAATGAGTCGGCGTCATTGATCGGCAATCTGAAGGGGCTTCTGGCGACAACACTCTTTCTGGCGTTGCATGGCCACCACCACCTCTTCAGGGGAATCATGCGGACCTTTGAACTGGTTCCGCCAGGCGGGGCTGGTTTGCCGCTGGAAGTCTGGCCGCTCATGGAAACCTATGCTGAGGCGCTGTTTGTCGTCGGTTTGCAGGTGGCGACACCCTGCCTGCTTGTGATGACGCTGCTTTGGATTCCTGAGGGCTTCCTGGCAAGGATGGTTCCTCAACTCAATCTGCTGGTAAACGATATTCCACTGCGAATCGGATTGGGGCTGTTCCTCGTATGGCTGGGAATCGGCCCATTTGTCTACCTTGTAGGGAGGCTTATAGATTCAATTGCGGCTGCCTCGGACCAGCTGGCGCTGGTCGTGGCGGGTGCAACCTGATCGGATAAGGAAAACAGATGGCATCGGGTGATGACAGCGAAGAGAGAACGGAAGATGCGACTCCACGCCAGCGCGAAAAAGCGCGCGATGAGGGTCGTGTCGCCAGCAGCCGCGAAGTGGGAACCCTTGCGGTGCTGTCCGCTGCAACCTTCGGAATCTATTACCTGGGGCCTTACATGGCGAACAGAATGTCCATGCTCCTGATATATTTCTTTGAAAATCTTTCGGATATCGACCTGTCAAAAGCCGGTGCGGTATTGCTCCTGCAGGATGTCTTTTTCCGTGTCCTGATCATCATCGGCCCGCTTATGCTGCTTCTGGTTGTGGCGTCACTTGCCGGGTATCTGCTGCAAGTCGGATTCCTGATATCTGGAAAGCCTCTTCAGCCTAAACTGTCCAGAATCAATCCGATTCAGGGCGCCAAGCGGGTCTTTTCTACACACATGCTTTCAGAAACTCTCAAATCGATCTTCAAGTTTCTCGTTGTCGTCTGGGTGTCATGGTCTGTTTTTGAGTCGATAATCCCCGCAGCCTGTGAATTGATGGACTCGGATCCAACCACAGTGTTTCCAGCTTACCTGATCATCGGCTTTCGCCTGGCCGGCTTGATTCTGCTGTTCCTCCTGATCATGGCTGTTTCTGATTATGCTTTTCAACGCTGGCAGTTTGAAAAAAGCATCCGCATGAGCCGTTACGAGATCAAGCAGGAGCTGAAGGAAACCGAGGGAGATCCACAAATCAAGGCGAGGGTCCGTTCAATCCGCCAGCAGCAGGCCCGCAACCGCATGATGGCGGAAGTCCCTCACGCCGAAGTTATCGTAACCAATCCGACTCACTACTCCATCGCCCTGAGATACGACCCATCCGAGCGTGAAGCACCACATGTCGTTGCAAAGGGACAGGGTTTGATTGCCCTCCGTATCCGTGAGATTGCACAGGAACACGAAATACCATTGTATGAGGAGCCTTGGCTGGCAAGGCAGCTCTATCGGACCTGCGATATCGGGGACACTGTCCCGGTCGATCTCTGGCAGGCAGTCGCAAAGGTCCTTGCGTATGTCCGGGCGCTCGACCGGAAGAAAGTGATGGTTGGGGTGTAAACCATGGCGAATGGCAACGGATTAGAAGCCCCGCGCGGCCTGCTCCACCCTGAAAACCGTGCCAATCTGCTGGCGGCGCTTGGCATCATCGGCATCCTGGTGATTATGCTGGGTGCAGTTCCCGCCAGTTTTATCTCAATTCTGATTACCCTGAACATTGCATTGTCCCTGATGGTACTGATGATTTCTTTTTATATCTCCGGGCCGCTTGAGTTTTCGACATTCCCGAGTGTCATCCTGCTGTTGACACTCTTCCGCCTGTCTTTGAATGTCGCCAGCACCAAGCTGATTCTCCTTCCAACTGCCGGCGAGCCGACTGAAAAAGCGGGAGCCGTGATCGAATTCTTCGGGCGTTATGTCGCTGGAAGCAATGCTGTCGTCGGATTTGTAATCTTTCTCATCCTGGTTTTGATTCAGTTCATCGTGATTACACGCGGTGCAAGCCGGATTGCTGAGGTAGCGGCGCGATTCACGCTCGATGCCATGCCTGGAAAACAGCTCTCCATCGACCAGGATCTCAACAGCGGTCTGATAACAGAAGACCAGGCACGGGCCAAGCGTGAATCCCTGGCGCGTGAATCTGATTTCTATGGGGCAATGGATGGCGCCAGCCGCTTTGTGCGCGGAGATGCCATCGCCGGCCTGGTGATTACAGTGATCAATGTCATCGGCGGGATCATTGTCGGCGCGACACGGGAGAGTCTGTCGCTGGTGGATACCATGGCCACATACACGATTCTGTCCATCGGCGATGGCCTCGTATCGCAGATTCCCTCCCTGCTGGTCTCGACTGCATCCGGCATTGTTGTGACACGTGCTGCCTCCAAAGACACGCTTGGAACCAGTGTTGGCAGGCAATTGCTTGCGCAGCCGGCCTCTCTGGCGGTGGCCGCCGGCACACTCGGATTCCTTGCAGTTGTCTCTTTTGTGAATGCCGATACACGCGGGATCTTCTTTCCCTTTGCCAGCATCGCTCTGGCGCTTTCTGTCATGTGGTACCTGGTCACACGACGGGAACAGGAACAGTATGAAGTCCAGGTGCGGCAAAAGCGCGAAACGCTGGAGGATGCGCCAAAAGAACCAGAGCCGGTCGAAAGCTTCCTCAAAGTGGATGCGATGGAACTCATGATCGGCTACAACCTCGTTCCGCTGATGGATTCCGCACGGGGTGGCACCTTCCTCGAGCAGGTCGCCACAATCCGGCGTTCGATCGCACTGGAACTCGGCATTGTAGTTCCCCAGATCCGCATCCGCGACAACATTCAACTCGGCCCGAATGAATACATGTTGCGCATACGGGGAGTTCAGGTTGCTATGGGCGAGATACTCCCTGATCATTACCTTGCCATTAACCCGGGTGAAGGCGCTGGCGATCTTCCCGGCGTCCACACCACCGAACCGGCCTTCGGTGTTCCGGCAATCTGGATCACCCCTCAGAATCGCGGCGCGGCAGAGCTGGCCGGCCATAATGTCATCGAGCCATCCGCGGTCCTCGCAACACATCTGACCGAAGTGATCCGCCGTCATGCAGCAGACCTGCTCGGACGCCAGGAAACTCAAAAACTGCTCGATGGCATCAAGGTGGAGGCGCCGGTTGTCGTCGCCGAACTCCTCGATGGTTCACAGGCTATCGGAGTCGGGAAGATCCAGAAAGTCCTCCAGAATCTGCTTGCCGAGCGCGTCTCGGTCCGCAATCTGGCCTTGATCCTTGAATCGCTGGCGGACAATGTCAGCCTGACAAAAGACCCGGATGCGCTGACTGAATTCGCACGCATGTCGCTGGCTCCGGGAATCATCCAGTCCCTCTTGGCGGGGGATGGAACCCTGTCCGTGATTCTGCTCGATCCCCAGGTGGAGGCCGAGATTCAGAATGCGGCACGGCAAACCAGCCAGGGATCCTTTGCCGCGCTGGATCCGGCCCTTTCCAGGCGAATCTTTGCCGCAGTGCAGGTCCAGTCCGATGAGGCGGCTGCGCTCGGGGTTCATCCCGTGATACTCACCAATCCGCAGATTCGCCTGGTCTTCAGCCGACTGATACGGCGCCAGATACCAGGCATCATCGTTTTGTCGTACACCGAGGTAACCGGCGATGCCAGCCTCAGAAGCATCGGAACAGTCACACTCAGCGAAAAAACACAGGGAGCACGCACCTGATGGACGCCTTTTCACAAAAAATGGAAAGGCTGTCAGACAGTCTCAGTCGATAGGGGGATGAGGGGGAAATGAGAATTCGAAAGTTTGAAGCTGCAACAGTCCAGCTGGCCATGGCCCGGGTCAAATCCGAACTGGGGGAGAATGCTGTCATTCTTCATACACGGACATACCCGGGAAGGCTGTTCGGCATCCTGGGAAAACCGCGAGTCGAGGTCACAGCGGCGCTGGAAGACCAGCAGCCCCTGTACAGCCCGAACCGGCTCGCTCCGATGGCGGCCAATGACCTGCGGGTGGCTGCAACAGCTCCTGCAGCTGAGGTTAAGGCAGCTGCGCCTGCACCAGTGCCGGTCAGCCATGCTCATGCTGCGGCCCATGAGTTTCTTTCTAAAATCGAAAAAATCCGGCAATCCAACACCCCTGCTCACACTGCAACTGCCGAATCTCATCCCGCTCCCGCAGCTGGAGATGCAGCCTCAGCTGCCAGTGAAAAACCTGCTGCTGATTCCCTGTTTGACCCCACCCGGTTTGAAGCGCTCGAGGTCAGAATCGACCGTCTGGCCAACTCAATGGAAAGGCTCCTGTCGATCACAGGCCCGCTTGGCCGATTCGGCCTGCTCGCCGAGGTTCCGGTTGAGTGGCATGCCAGTATGAAGAAACTGATGGAAAGCGCCCTGTCCGAATCCCTGCTCAACCGCATCGCTCTGAAACTCATGGCGATCCCGCACCCAGGGGTGGATTATGAACAGAAGATCCTGCGCGAACTGATCGCCGGGTCCCTGGCAACTGTTCCACCGATAGCCAAACCGGAAACCGGACAGCGTATTATCACTCTTGTCGGACCGACTGGTGTTGGAAAAACCACCACACTCGCCAAACTCGCCTCGGGCCTGGTAGTCAATCCACGGGTTTCAACCCGGGTTGGCCTGATCACAGTCGATACCTACCGCCTGGCGGCCGAAGACCAGCTGCGCAAATATGCCGAAATTCTCCGCCTGGATCTCCAGGTGGTCTATGGGCCTGAAGAAATGCCGGATGCACTCAGGCGCTGTTCCGATGCCGATGTCATCTTCATCGACACGGCCGGGCGCTCACCACGTGATGAAACCCAGATGGCCGAGCTGCGCGCTTTCCTCGATCCTATTCCCGATTGCGAGAAGGTGCTCGTCCTTTCGTCGACTATGAACGACCGTTATATTGAGGAGGCGGTTGAAAGGTTCAAGCCCCTCTCCATCCACAGCCTGATCGTGACCAAACTGGATGAAACCCGCAACTTCGCGAATCCATTCAACATCCAGCATCTCACCCATATTCCCGTTTCATATCTGACCACCGGCCAGAATGTCCCGGAGGATATCGAGCCAGTCAATGCTCTCCACCTGGCCGATGAGATCCTGGCCTCGCTAACCCTGGAGAGTTCGGACCACACGCTCCATTCAGTGGCGGGTGGAAAAGTGGAGGCTTAACCAATGCCAGCCGTTACCGATCAGGCGCAACGCCTGCGTGAAATGATTGAATCCCTGCATCCCGAGGCTCCGGTCGTGGCCTTGCGGCCCGAATACCGCAAGGTTCGCACCATCGCGGTCACCAGCGGGAAAGGTGGGGTGGGCAAATCGAATATCGTGGCGAATCTGGCCATCGCCCTGTCCCGGCGCGGGAAGAAAGTCCTCGTGGTGGATGCCGATCTCTCACTGGCCAATATCCATGTCCTGCTCGGACTTCAGCCTCATTTTAACCTGTCGCATGTCATCAATGGCGAAAAGCGGCTGGGGGAGGTCATGATCGAAGGCCCGGCGGGAGTGAAGGTCATCCCTGCCTCGAGTGGCATCGCAGAGCTGGCCATGCTGCGTGAGAGAGAATTGGAGGGGCTGATCCATCAGTTCCAGGGTTTCCTGCCCGAAATGGATCTGATCCTGGTGGATACCGCGGCTGGGCTTGCCGATAGTGTTCTTTCGTTTGTCCATGCCGCCCGGGAGGTTCTGGTGGTCACCACCCCGGAACCGACCGCCTATCTCGATGCGTATCAGATGCTCAAGAATATCCACCTGCATGAACCTTCAAAAAAAGTCCACCTGGTGGTCAACATGGCATCCTCTGAGAAAGAGGCGGAAAAAACCGGCAGCTTTATGAGTGAGATGTCGGCCCGATTCCTGGGCCATCCCCTCAATCTGCTGGGTTCGGTCCTAAGGGATCCGGATATGCCGATCGCTGTCAGAAACCAGAGAGCATTCCTCGAAGAAGCGCCGCATGGGATTGCCTCACGGGGTATTCAGACTTTGACCACACGGCTTCTGAATTCTCTATGTGAGGAAGGCAGCGAGGATCGGGATGTGGGGGGATTATGGAAAAGGGTAGCAACCTACCTTAAGGGACGAAAGGCCTGATCGATGCCGACGACACTGGCTGCACGCCCTTCTCGTGACCGTTTGTCCCGCATCGCCGCCCAGATCGAGCGGTTGGAGGCGAATACCGCTGAATGGGCGGAGTCTCCACCGAATTCGCAACCGGCAGAAGGGAAGCCGTCCAGAGACCACGAATCAGGCATTTTTGAGAAATCAAAAATTTCTCCTGATTATCCAACTTCCCAGTGGGAAAATGGATCGATTCATGCTAACCTGTCTTATTGGAGGGGAACCCTGAACCGATTGGTGTTGGATATGAAAGAACAATCCAGGCATCCCTTCTCTCTGCGCACCCTGCAAATTGCAGCCTTGTGCGCCTTTGTTCCGTTTGTTCTTGCCGTGCTTTCAGCGGCGATCCGCTTTATGCCGCAGATGCCATCTATGCCGCTTTGGTCAAAGATTACCTGGTTTATGGCATTTCCCATTTTCCTGTCGATGACAGGGGCTTTCGTCGGGTTTCTGATCGGCCTGATGCTCGATACCTTCGAGACACAGATGCACCCGCCTCACAGTATTAAAACAAGTTCCGGGGAGGCCTCGCCGCAACGGGTGGATGCGCCTTCCTCTCAGGTGATGAAGTCCGCTGTCTGGGTGGCGGTGGAGGATCTCGAGCCGAACCAGCGGGTGGCAGAAACAGTCATCGGAGAAAATGGCACTCCGATCCTGCTGCGCCACACCCTGCTGAAACCCAATCATCTCGAGCTGCTCAAAAAGCAGAATATCCGGAAAGTAAAAGTCGAAGTAATGAAATATTCCAGTGAAGGAGACTTAGCTCTGGTTGGTTGATGGCCTTTCATCCGAAAGGTGGATTCATTGGGGACAGGGAGATTACTTGCATGGCTGGCAATACAACAGACTGTACTGACGAGACTCGCACTCGGCCCGTCAAGTCTCAAAAAGTTAAACCCATGCCGGATGAGGCAGGGGTCTGGCAGGAGATTCTGAAGGGCAATGCTCATGCCCGTGACCGGATGATCCGCCAGTACATCTATGTGGTCAAATATGTTCTGAACCGCCTCGTCACACATCCGCACCTTGACCAGGATGTCCTGGATTTCGATGACCTCTATTCAGCAGGTGTCATTGGACTCATCAATGCGGTCGATAATTTTGACCCTTCACGCGAGGTGAAGTTCATCACCTATGCCATCCCGCGGGTTCGCGGGGCGATCATCGATGAGCTGCGCGCAGTCGACTGGCTGCCGCGTTCGCTCCGCCGGAGGATGAATCAGCTGCAGAATGCCTATTCGCAGCTCGAAAATAAATTCCTTCGTCCAGCCAATGATGAGGAAGTGAGCGCTTTCCTGGATTTGTCAGTCGATGAATTCCGCCAGCTGCTCAGCATGGCCTCCAGGTCTGTGGTCCTCAGCCTGGATGAGGAGCTGCGCCTTTCGGATGACAGCCGGACCACACGTGGCGACCAGGCTGCGCGAACCGAAAAAACATGCCGCGACATCCTCGCACGGGATGAACTCATTTCCATCCTGGCGGAAACGATCGAAAATCTTCCTGAAAAGGAACGCCTTGTGGTGGCGATGTATTACTATGATGAAATGACCTTCAAGGAAATCGGCAAGGTCCTGAATGTCACAGAAAGCCGTGTCTGCCAGCTGCATACCAAATCGATGGCCAGGTTGCGGGCGCGTTTGAAGAATCTCGAGAATGACTTTGCCCGAACGATTCAGGCTCCCTGAAGGTCTATCGGGCAGAGTGAAAATGCTGTCGTTTTGATGTAAAGGAAGCAATCGCCTTCCGGCAGCCGGAAACAGGGAGCCAGTCAGGCTGCCGGGGAGATGAGGGGATCGGGGAAGGAAGGAGGGTCCGATGCGAATCGCGGATCATGCACCAGTTCTCCAGGGGTCGCCAGTTCTTCAACAACCCTCGAATGCTGTCCATCTGCAGCAGGTGCTGGCTGCTGAAATGGCCCGTGCAGCAGCAGCGGCAGAGGCTCAGCAACATGCCTCCACTGTCCAGGATGCGAACCAGGCGGAAGGACGGGCCATCCAGAATCGATCCCCCCATTCCGGGGGAAAAAAGGCCGGGCAACAGACCCCGGGCAAGCAGCCGGAAAAGGATAAGGACCACCAGGATCCCATGCCACGGGGAAAACAACCCGGAAGCGGCGATCTGGTGGATATTACAGCGTGAATGCTTGAACTCGTGCAGTGGATCATCATAGCCATCCTTGGAGGCGCTCTGGGCTGGCTGCTCAGAGAACGGCATGATTCCCGTCTGCCCTGCTGGCTGAGGGATCTCCAGCAGGAGGATCTGGTTTCACGTTCCGAATTTGATCAATACCACCATCGTGTGATTCAGATGTCGCAGGTTCAGAAAGATTACTTCCATTCGAAAATCGAAGAACTCCTGCAATCCCTGAAATCGGAAAATGCTCCAGAACCACCTCTCGAGGAGCAGATGGAACAACAGGCCCCCATCCCGCTGGCGCAGCCAGCGCCGACTGAAAGGCATCCTGAATCAAAACAGGAATCCATTCCCCCGCCCGCAGCTGAGGAGTGGGAAGTTGAACCAGCCGTGGAAAATGACATCCGGTGCCTTCGATCAGGAAATGGGGATGCACCACCCGGGGAGATCGATCCAGCCAGGCGTGCGATCGAGCTTTACCGTGAGGGAAAAACCATCGACCAGATTGCCCAGGAAATGCGAATCGGACGGCAGGAAGCGCAATTGTTGATCCGGATGGCTCAATTCAAATCACCCTTTCTGGCAGGAGTATAATCACCCGTGCCGGATATCCGCGATGACCAGCATCCCAAGATCTGGTCGGTGCTGTTCTCCGATGACACTGAAAAACGCCTGACAGCAATCGATATCCTGTCCAAAGTGGATGTCGAATGGCCGGTCGCCTGGTTCTCGCTGCTGCTGGCTGACTCGAATCAGGCGGTCGCCGCAGCGGCATTCTCAGCGCTTAAAAAACGTGGGAAGCCGGTCATCCCCCTGCTGAGTCTGCAGCGCCTTTCTCCACTTTCGCGAGTCCGCCTGGGTGCGGTGCGTGTCATTGGAGAGCTGGGTGATATGCAGGCGATTCAGGATATCATCGCCGCTCTTTTCGATCCGGTTGTGGATGTGCGTGAGGAAGGGCGAAAATCGATCGAGGCGATTCTGAATCGGTCTTTGCAGGTTACCTCACGCGACCAGTCCAGCCAGAGAACCCTGGATGATTTGATGCGCCTGTTCGCTTCGCTCTCCTCGGTGGCCCAACGCAATGTGCGCTCGGTGATGGTCAGCAGCCTGCTCGTTGTCGCAGTCGAAAATCCGAAGGCTTTCTGGGCGCTCTACCCGCAGATCGAGGCGCCCGGGAAAAATGCGATCGAGCTTGAAATTCTTTCCCGTCCCACCCCGCGCCGGATGGATCTGCTCTACCAGGGGCTTGTCTCACAGGATCCCGCTGTTGCAGAAAAGCTCCTTTCCCTCATCGAACGGCTGCTGAACAAAGACAGCATCAGCGACCATGTCGACAGCATTCAGAAACAGCCTCCAGAAAAGTGCCGCGCTGTTCTCGAGGTTCTTGCAGCCAGAGGAGTTCTGGCCACTTTCTTCGATTATTTCCACTGGATCCGCCGGGATCAGAGGGTCTCTTTCCTGCGCCTTTTTGCCGGGGAATTCGGGGAAGAATATGCCCCATTTTTCCGGACTCTCCTGGAAAACCCCAACCCGCACCTGGTCCCGGCCCTGATTGAAAACTTTCTGACTTACGAGCACGAATTACCCTATAAAATCATCCAGGGGCTTTTGCGGAATCCATCGGGTGTCGTGAAAAGAGCGGCGGCGCATTACCTTTACTACAGGGGGCAGTATGAAGCGGTTCGTGATCTGATGCCCCTGCTGCGTGATGAGGATCCCGAAACCGCCAAATCAGTGGTCAATACCCTCGGGCGGATTTCAAGGGACTACCTGATCGACAACTTCAGCGAACTGTCCGAAAAGGAGCGCCTCCAGCTGACCCATGTCATGCAGCGGATCGATGAGAATTTCGTTGACAGCCTGATAGACCTCCTGGGCGGCCTGGATGATGAAGATCGAGTCAATCTGACACTCCTGCTGGCTGACATGGCCCGCCATCCTGGGGCATCGGAATCCATCGAGGAGTTGCTGGAGGATGCCAGCGAAAAAGTTCGCGCATCGGCGGTGCGGGGCATGGCGCAGATTCCAGCGGACCAGCTGGATGATGAAAATATACGGCGGCTGTTTGAAGATCCCGATCCACGGGTGCGCGCCAATCTGATCGAATCTCTGCCTCTCGAGAAAAAGCAGGCATGGGTTGAAAAGATACAGGAGGCCACTCACAGTCCGGTCCCCCGCGAGCGTGCCAATGCAATTCTCGCGCTCTTCGACCTGGGGCTTTCGGAGGCGGAAATCCCCCTCATGCAGATGCTGCGCCACCCCGACTCCTGGATGAGGACATCCGGGCTGTATGTCCTCGGCCGTGTCGATACACCCCACCTGATGTTCAAGGCTCTCGAGCTCTGTTCCGATCCCTTCCCCCATGTACGGGTTCATGCGCTGCGGGCGATATCAAACAAAGGGAATGCCGACCTTGCACGCCAGATTACATGGGCGCTCTCCGACCCTGTCGCTGAAGTGCGCGAGGCAGCGCATCTGGCAATCAAGAACCGGATGGGGCTGGATTACCGATCCTGATTCTTTCCGGGCAGCAGGAACAGCCGGCCCTCACCCGCATCCAGCGAGATCTGGATCCCTTCGAGCTCCGGGCTGTCATCCTGGACCGGGGCTTCTTTCCCGCTGGTCTTGTCGACCTCCATGACCTGGGAAGGCTCCGCATCGAATTCGACTGTCGGCCAGGCTGTATAAGCAAAATGGTAGTTGTTCAGCAGCACTGCGCGACGCCCATCTTCGTGTTTGAAAACCCCCAAAAGATAGTCCGGTAGAGGATCATAATCCGCCCGCCCCAGATTCCGGATCGGGCTGTCTTTAAGCAGCTCGGACAAATTCTCTTCACCCTTGATGCGGATGGCCTTCTGGCACTCCAGCTTCATCAGGGTGGGTCCCAGATTGGCAATCTCATGGTTGATGCGCCGTGCCTGGTCGTAGTGGCGTGTCTTTTTATCGTTGGTCTGGATGATGGCGCCGCCTTTGGGGAATTCCGGGCTGACCGGCGTGTAGTAGCAGAAATACAGGATCCCCTTGGCCCCATAGGCCAGTGAGGAATAAATCTGCCAGCGCAGCTGCGCCTCAGTCGGATCTGTCTGAGGGCCATAAGGCATCGTGTTGAAGAAGTTCCAGAAGGGAATGCCTTTGCGGAGTGACTCTGTGCGCATTACCTCCAGATTGGCGCAGTAGTTGTCACGGCCATCTTCACCCGGCTTGAACAGGGGGTAGTGATCCATGCTCAGGACATCCACTCCGACCTCATCCAGGAAGCGTTGAATATATTCTTCATAGCTCGAGGCTTTCATTCCCTCCTTGGAGACATAATTCGGAAACAGGTTGATATAAGCGAGCTTCCCCGGGCGCGCAGCACGAATTTCATCGACCCGATCCCTCAGACCAGGAAAATCTTCTGTCGAGGGTTCGTCACGGACCGAATACCCCCAGCAGGCCGGCCCATCCGGAAGGTTTGCGGCATCGATCCCCTGGCTCCAGACAATCGCCTTCAGGCCATACTTCTCACAGAGCTGGAGCTGCTTTGCAGCTTTCTCCGGCAGGGAGGCCCCAAAACCTCCGAGGACCACATTGAATCCCGCTTCTTTAATCTCCCGGTATCTCTCATCGGCTTTGTCGTCGAGGGGGGGATCCACCCAGAAGGAGATGACAAATCGATCCTGAATGAACCGTTGGCCTGTTTCCGCTGCATTGCTTTCGTGCGCTGGCATGGCGGTTATCGCTGCCAGAAGGATCATGGGTGTAAACAGATGCTGCATTATCAATTCCTCCTTATTCGGTTTGCAAATGGCACACAATGGATTGATTCAGGCAGTTTGCATGGAGCCACAGAGGCCGGTTTTCAGTCTCTGAGGGAAAATCGAGAACCCGGATGGCGGCTTCATGCCGCTCTTCGGATGGGAAGAGATCGAGGAGCCGGTTCTTTTGAGACATGAGATACTCGGAGTTGAGGATAAACCCATCCTTTTCAGGGAACAGGGCGGTGTAGAGAATGTCACTTTCTACCAGGTTGCTGAAGAAATGTGTGCCGAGAGACACATCCGGAACCAGGCCTTCGCGCATCTGTACAAGTTCGCAGAGAACTGAAGCGGTATCGATCTCAGCAAAGCAGACCGGAATGCCGAGCGACGGAGTGGTTGTCCCCCATCGGCCCGGACCGGCCAGGAGGGTGCAGCGTTCTTTCCGTCGGGCATCCAGGTGGATTATCTTCCCGATGAGGCGGGCCACAGAATAACGGTCCGTCATTGGCAGCAGGCCATACACCTGGGGGACAATGTAGATCAGCCGCTCGATTCTGACCGAACGGCTTGTGCCGACTACAGCGCCGCTGCCGGTGAATACAGTATCTTCCGGTGCAATATTTTCCGGCGGAGCATTGACATGGCCGATTCCACGCACCTGAAAATGGCGGCACTGCAGCAGATTGATCCGGTAGCTGCCATCATCGAGGTAGTTGACTGTGAACTCGATATCGACCGGATGCTGGTAGGCTTTCTCCAGGCTCTTCAAAAGCCGTTTCAGATCTGCGACAAGGGGGGTCTGGTTCAGCTGGTAATCAAACGACAGCAGCGATGAGGCCGTATACACTCCCCCACGCTCCCGTGTGAATTGCTCGAGCTCGCTGTCAGGAACAGAGAAAAGATGCGCAGGAAGCCCCGGGCTTTGTTCGATCACCTCGTCAAAAGGAAGGGTCTCCACCTGGTCGCTCTCCAGATTAAGAACATCGACCCGCTTCTGGGAGTAACGACGTATTTCATCCGGGCCGTTCTCCGGCCTCAGCTGGGGGGCATTCAAGGCGATCAGCCGGGTGTAGTCATCATCCCGCAGAGCCACTGCGCGTGTCCCGAGGCCGAACACCAGGCGGACCACACCGGAATCCGGATCGATCGACTTGGTCCAGACATACGGGTTGAAAGAAAACCCGACTCCCGCCAGCTGCGGATAAAACAGGTGTCCGTAATGGGCGCCTGACACACGCTGGACCAGCAGAGCCATCTGCTCATCCTGATCGAGAATGCCATGGCGGGCACGGTACAGCAGGGCCTCCTGGCCCATGCTGCTGGCATACACGATCCGCACCGCCTCCATCAGCTGCTCGAGCCGCTGTTCACGGTTCCCCTGGTTTGAGCAGTACACACTTTCATATTTCCCCGCGAACATGTTGCCATAGTTATCCTCGAGCAGGCTGCTGGACCGCACGATATAAGGGGACTGCCCGAAGTATTCCAGCATGTTCTCGAAACGCTGGATGATGTAGTCGGGAAAACGGCCATGCAGAATGCGGCGCCGCGCCTCTTCGGTGTTCTGCAGGAACTTTTCCGGGTCGCGCTGCTGCTTCCGGATCCACCAGCAGTTATTCAGGATCAGGTAGGTGTAAAATACCTCCGATGCGATGTAAAACGAATCATGCGGCTCAAGGCGGTCTTCCCAGCCGGGATCTTCCTTGAGCAGCACCGCACGCGACAGCAGCATCCCAACAGATTTTCCCCCCAGGAAACCTGTTCCGATCATTCGCCGACGAATGCACAGCAGATCGGTGAAGGTCAGGTATTTCTCTGCCATCGCCAGCACACGCGGCTCGCGCGAAATGACCATCCGCAGCAGCTGCTGAAAAACCTCACGCGCTTTCGAGGGGGGATAGTTTCCCTTGCGGACACTTTCGAATACCTCTTCGGCCTGGAAAAATACCCGGTTCCACACTCCCACCTGGAAAGTGGGTGTTTCCATTCCTGGCCATGGAACCGAAGTCAGCACTTCCGACACGATGCTGCTCTGGGTGATGGGCCGGAAGTCATCTCCATTCCGCTCATGCAGCATGTGAATGGTGGGCGAGTAGCGCTGCATCACCTTGCGGGGATGGATGTAGGTTTTGTTATGGTATCGATACACATCGATCAGCAGCTGGGTCGTTTGCGCGATCGGCTGGGCGGCATGGAAGGAATGGTAGTGGCGCAGCACAGCAAAATAGGCAACCGCTCCCATATTCAGGAGATAGGGGCAGGTCAGCATGAAAAAGTTTCCGACCATGCGGTCGCTGTAGCAATCCAGTGCCAGTTCGGAAAGCGAATCGAACACATAAAATCCACCACAGCCATTCTTCTCGATCACTTCATGGATTTCTGTGATGAATGTCTCGAATCCTTCCTCCGGGTAGAGCTGGTGGACCTCCGCCGGGACTCCATCCGGAACGAGGAAGGCATGTTTTGCAAATCTGAAGTAGGTGAGCTTCTGTCCGCTTTTCTGGGCTGACTGGCAGAGGGGGACTACAAATTCCCGGTAATGCTCGATGGACACCACCTGCCAGACCACATTGTCCCCGGGAATGAATCCCATCAGGACCTGGTCCAGCCCTGGCAAACCGGAACTCTGTCTTGAGTTGTCTTCGGCCATCTGTCTTTTCCCGCCGGGTCAACCTGCCTTTTCTGTCTGAGGCAAATGGAGCGGGTGTTCTTTGAAAGCGTTCATTTGCAGCTGGATCATGTCTCTCGTGATTCCATAGAACCGGGTATCGAGTGGATCATACACACCCTCGAACAGCCTGTCCGCCTCGGTGAAATGAGACTGGATCTGTTCTCTCGTGCCGGTGTGAGTCTCATGATAGAGCTGACCGAGCAGGTAATGGCAGTAGGGATCTCCCGGATTCAATTCCTCCGCATGTTCAAAGGCCTGATCTCGGGCATCGATCCTCCCTTTCAGGTGGTGATAAGCGCCCAGCCCGGCATAGTAAGCGGAATAGGCTGCAAAGATCATTCGCTCGAATGGGCTGAGGCAAGGATAATCTGCTGGATGGCTGCTGATCCGGTATCGAACTGCCTCCATCACCTTGAAACGCTCCAATCCTTCCAGTGGCTCTGTCTTGAACACCTGATAGAGGATTGTGCGTGGCAGTGTCTCCACCGCCCCAAGCACTGAAGTCAGCGGATGTGGAGAGGATTGCCCCACATTCCAGGCGGTAAAAAGCGCCTTTGGAGCTTCCTTCTCATCCCAGCCGAAACGCCGATCCAGCAGGCGTGCCCGCGGATTCCCCTCCACAAAATGAGCATAAGCCAGCAGAAAGGTCTCGTTGTTGGTTAATGGGAACACCATCCCTCCATCCGGCATGGAGATCAGCAGGTTCTCCAGATATTCCCGCGCCAGGTGATAATCGGAACGGTCGCAGGCTTTCCAGTTGAGAGCCAGAGGAAACAAAGGAGCGCATAAGACCAGGGCTGTTCCAAAAGCCTTTGATGAGAGGAACGGGCATCCTGTCCTGCCAGTTAAAATATTTTTTCCCGGACGATCCAGAAAATAGATCCGGTCGGGCAGCCATTTCACCACCGCATCCCAGCCGAAAACTGTGAATATCGCAAGAAATGCTGTTGCCGGAAGGTAGTACAAGCGATTGATATACTCTGACGTGGGGGTATAGGTGGAACCGCCCATGGCCAGCAGAACCGGACCATTGAAAAAAAGGATGCCACCCGCCGCAAGAGCGAGCAGTGGGGACTTCTTCCAGAAAGCCCGAATCCCGGGTATGGCCAGAAGAACCAGCAATCCCCCCTGTTCTCGTGGAAACCCCCGGAAAAAGGCTGCCAGGAACCGGAGTGAATCTGTGAGAGATCCGGAGTACCAGATCCCTCCCTCGGCCTCTTTGTAGACTTTTCGCGAAAAATAATCGAGAAACGAACTGAATGAGTCGATGGCACCCCAACGGATCGGGGGGTGCTGAGCCATTCGGACCGGCAGAAACAGCAGAACAGAGAGGCCAAGCAGCAGGCCGATCAGGGCGGGGAAGAGGACCCGTGGTGTGAGAAGGTTTCTCCATCTTCCCCAGAGTGCATACAGGGCAATCACAGGTGAAATCAGGATAAACAGGTGATGCACTCCAACCCCCAACCCCCCGATCAATGCCAGTCCCGCCAGGCTGGTGGGCCTCCCAGTTCGTCTCCAGTTGCTGGCCAGATCCATTGCGGCGGTGATGAAGAGCAGGTTGAGAGGATAATTGTAAGTGACTGTCGCCAGGCCCCAGATGCAGCGTGAAAATGCCAGGACTAAAGCAGCGGAAAGCGCCAGATCCCAGCGCCTGGTTTCGCGCCACAGCAGATGGTGAATGCACCAGGCCGCTCCAGATACGCACAAGGCGGAAAAGAAATTGGTTCGCTGAATATAGGTGCCGACTGGAATCATCCCGAACAGATGAGCCAGAATCACCCAGGTGGGCGATCCGGGGGGATGGGCTGGGGAGAGGGTCTTTGCCGCGCAGGCATATTCCGCTGAATCCTCGAGAGTGACATCCGGCGCCAGAGTCAGCCAGTAAACCATCAGCGGGATCAGAAAGGCCAGTCCCCCCGAAAGTAAATTCCATGGGGGCACAATCCGGCAAATTTTTTCAGATTGAATCGAGTTGTTCGCCTTTCTCACTCTGTCGGCTCGCTATCGAGAACTGGGGTATTGTTTGTGGATCGATAAACTTGAGGGCCATTTACATAACCTTCCAGGTGTATTCCGGAAAAACGCCCCTTCAGCAGATCGTATCACCCTGCATCGAAATACTGCAGGCCGCTGAAAGTTTGCTGAATGTTTTCCGTAAGGTGTCCGTCATCCCCGACCCCACTGCCGTCATTCCTGCCCTCCCTTTCTGTCATTCCCGCCAAAGCGGGAATCCACTCCCACCATACAATGGATTCCCGGTCGGTGCCGGGAATGACGACTTGTGTTGTGGATCCTTGGTCAAGCCGGAGTTGACATTCCCACTCCCTTTCTGTCATTCCTGCGCTCCCTTTCTGT
>JAANMY010001343.1_pt1 | contig 28466 bp, 21 predicted proteins | sample 7279691 | NCBI WGS metagenome assembly JAANMY01 (sample SAMN14094543, study PRJNA606508) | bioreactor metagenome | isolation source: A lab-scale SPAN reactor treating ammonium-rich wastewater day 388 | place: Ireland: Galway | collected 2018-02-07
GTTTCGCATCGTTCTAACCAATATACATTTCTTTCCTACTCGCCCTATGAGAATGCATTGTCCTCTATTTATACGCTTGTTTTTCAAAAGTAATCCCTTTCTGTATTTCCTGATTATTTTGGCCTTATTCCTGATACCTGCTTTTCCTCCTAAAGAATCACACAGGGTAAATCTTTGAGGTGTCTTCATAGATTTGGCATGATCCTTGCATTCTTACCATATTGCTAACTTACGTAATTTAAGCAGTCAGCAAAGAATGATGATAGACAGTTATTAACTACGTGATATAGCTTTTTGTAAGACATAAGAATGAAATACAGAACATCCCTATGCAAATTTATCTTTCTATAAAAATAGTTTCCAGATTTCAAATTTATTTACAGAAGGATAAAAGGGCTATTTTTAATATTAATTTATATACGGTAAACAATCGATATTCATGTTTATTAAGTAGCTTTTAAGCTAATTGTACTGCGGGGAAACAGACCTTTTACTCTTCCACAAATTCAGGTCGGTATGATAAACCGTTCATTCTTCTAGATTACAAAAGCATATCTCATTCCTTTTTCTCTTGAAAGAATACATAGCGTTAGTAAGAGAAATAATCTTACTATTACTCCGGTTAAGTATACCCACGGAGTATTTTTGCTCTTCAAAATAATCTAAAAACTGAAAGAGTAAGTATAACTAAGAAAGAATTTCCTTGATTCAGCAGGTAATTCGAAAGGAGATCGATTTATGAGAATTGCCCAAGTTGCTCCATTAATAGAGCGGGTCCCACCGGAAATGTACGGTGGAACTGAAAGGGTTGTTTATTATCTTACAGAAGAGTTGGTTAAGAGGGGACATGAGGTAACCCTGTTTGCCAGCGGAGATTCCATTACATCCGCTAAATTGATTCCAATGCATGGGAAGGCTTTACGGTTTGATCCGGATATTGAGAATTGCTATCCTTATCATATGCTCGAATTAGGAATGGTGTATGATAAAGCCAGAGAATTTGATTTGATCCATTCTCACATGGACTTTATGACATTCCCCTTCACTACCCTGGTTTCTACACCTACCATCCATACCCTCCATGGGCGGCTTGATATTCATGATATTCAAAAGATTTACAAACATTACCGGAATTGTAATTTTATTTCTATCAGCAATGCACAGAGGAAATTTATTCCTGATTTGAATTGGATAGACACTATCTATCATGGGTATCCTCTTGAGAAATTCCCTTTCAACCAGAAACCTGAGGATTATTTAGTTTTTGTAGGAAGAATATCTCCGGAGAAAGGCCCTATTGAGGCAATTCAAGTCGCGAAAAGAGTACAGATGAAATTAATTATTGTCGCAAAAGTAGATTCTGTTGACAGAGATTATTACGAAGAAAAGGTTAAACCGCTCATAACTCCTCCGCTTATTGAATATATTGGAGAAAAGACAGAAGAGGAACGCAACGAGGTTATGAAAAAGGCAAAGGCCCTTATCTTTCCCCTTGATTGGCCTGAACCTTTTGGGTTAGTCATTATTGAATCATTAGCATGCGGAACTCCTGTAATTACGAGAAATCGGGGCTCAATTCCAGAGCTTATGATTCATGGGAAAACTGGCTTTATTTGTGAAACCTGGGAAGAAATGGCCGATGCTGTTCAAAATCTCAAGGATATTGACAGGAGGGCATGCAGACGGCATATAGAGGATAATTTCTCTATTTCTCATATGGTAAGCAGGTATGAGAAAGCTTATGAGCAAATAACGAGTAATAATCGGCCCAAAATCTTGCCCTTGCGGCTTGGCCGAGGATCAGTAAAGTCTCAGGTAACCTCATAAAATTTAATTTCACACTTTACTCTTATTTCATCAGGCAACGTGACATGTCACAGTTTCGTGACGGCACACTTTTGTGATATGTCACGATCTTCCCGTTTCTATTTTCAGGTTTCTCCTTTTTTCTCCTGACATACTATTATTTTTTGTTATGAAAAATATAATTAGGATAATTTTTTCTCTCATGGTACATTTTTTGATACACAATCTTAAGATTAAAGTTGAAACGATTCTTACAATTAAAATTATTTACATCCTGGTTTTCATTCAAAATTATTTTATCTGATAGCAATTTTAAGTAGGAGATAAGGCATTATAATAATGGGAAAATACATTGCTTGCCGGGTAATGCAAGTATCGGTTTAGATAGTTCAGATTTTCTCCCTTCTTGTATAGTTAGTTGTCCGCATTATTACAACGCTGTGCTTCCTATCTTTTTGTAAAAGTCTTAAACATCTCCTTTATCAATAGTAAGAAACTTTCTTTCGCATAATGATTACCTGTGGGATTTAAGATACATAGATTGAGAAAGATTCTTGCCGGTTAGAGAAATATATTTCCAGGAGGCTCAATATGAAAACATCCTTCATAGAAACAGAACCTACAATAACATCAGGCGTGACAGACTCTTTTTGGGTTTCAAACACATCTCCCATGGTGTTTTCTCCACTCTCAAGAGATATTACCGTTGATGTTGCTATCATTGGCGGGGGTATTGCAGGAATGTCTGTCGCATATTTTTTATCCCGACAAGGAAAGAAGGTTGCCGTAATTGATGATGGTGTGATTGGCAGCGGTGAATCAGGACGTACTACTGCACATCTTACCTATGCCCTTGATGAACGCTATTATGAGCTTGAAAATCTCCATGGAAGAGATGGAGCGAAGCTTATTGCTGAAAGCCATAATGCCGCAATAGATCATATTGAGTCTATTGTAAGAAAAGAAAATATTTCATGCGATTTTGAAAGGGTAGACGGCTATTTGTTCCGCTCCGGAGAGGATTCTGAGGAAGAACCCTTGAATAAAGAGCTTGATACCTTAAGCCGTATTGGCAGGAAGGAAGTTAGACTTGTAAAGGAATCGCCAGCACCATTTCATACAGGAATATGCCTTCACTTTCCCCTTCAGGGACAATTCCATCCCTTAAAATATCTTTCCGGCCTTGCTCAGGCAATTATACAAAGAGGGGGGAAAATCTTTACCGGGACTCATGCAAAAGATTTCAATGCATCAGGTATAACCACCGATACCAATTATACGATAAACGCACATGATATTGTCGTAACTACCAACACACCGGTGAATGATCGTCTCCAAATGCATACAAAGCAAGCGCCGTATCGGACATATGTAATTGGCGCCAGAATACCGAAAGATTCTGTGACAAAAGCACTTTACTGGGATACCGGCAAAAATATGGGAGGAGTTGCAAACCCTTACCATTATGTGAGGATACAGCCAGTAGATGAAACGAATGATCTCTTGATTGTCGGTGGAGAAGACCATAAGGTAGGACAAGCATACAATAATGCGTACGAGAAAATTGAACAATGGACTAAAGAGCGGTTCCCAATGATAAAGAACATTCCTTACCGGTGGTCCGGACATATCATTGAGCCAATGGACAGTACCGGCTTTATTGGCCGCAATCCTCTGGATAAAACTGTTTACATTGCAACGGGTTTTTCTGGCAATGGTATGACACATGGCACTATCGCCGGCATACTCATTAGTGATCTTATTCTTGAAAAGAAAAATCCATGGGCAGACATCTATGATCCGGCCCGTAAATCATTTTTTGCTGTGAAAGAATACTTTGAAGAAAACCTTAATGTTGTGAAACAATACACGGAATGGTTAAAAAAAGGCGATATATCGTCTACCGATGAACTTGCATCCGGACAGGGTGCGGTAATGCGAAAGAAACTATCTAAAGTAGCTGTTTATCGGGATGAGCAGGGAATAGTACACGAGTTCTCCGCAGTTTGCCCACATCTGGGTTGTATTATACGGTGGAATCCGAAAGAAAAGACGTTTGATTGTCCTTGTCATGGCTCACGATTTACCAATTACGGTAAGGTTATTACCGGTCCTTCAAATCGTGACCTTAATAAACTCGTATAAACGTGCATTGATTGGATATTCTCTCTATGGTTCGTCTTGGTAAATCACTCCCAAAAAAGATTGCTGTTTTTCGCGCGCTTCAGTTAGGAGATTTATTATGCGCTGTACCTGCCTTCCGGGCATTAAGAAGAGCTCTTCCAAATTCAAAAATTACCCTGATTGGTCTTCCATGGGCAAAGTCTTTTGTGGACCGTTTCCCCAATTACTTTGATGATTTTTTAGAGTTTCCCGGTTATCCTGGTTTATCCGAGATCGTTCCTCAAGTAAAAAGGATTCCAGCTTTTTTCATGACCGCGCAGGAAAGGCGCTTCGACTTAGCCATTCAGATGCATGGGAGTGGTATCTTTGCAAATCCGATTACCGTCCTGCTTGGTGCAAACGTAAATGCCGGATTTTTTCTTTACCGGGAGTATTGTCCTGATACAGACCGTTTCATGCCCTATCCTACCGGTGAACATGAAATTTGGCGATATTTGCGATTGATAGAGTTTCTTGGAATTCCACTCCAGGGAGATCATTTGGAATTTCCCTTATTTCAGAAAGACGAAAGAGATTTTTCATCACTGGATGAGACTGCACACTTACAAGCTCATGAGTATATTTGTATCCATCCCGGTGCACGCCTACCTTCAAGACGATGGCTTATTGAGCGGTTTGCCGGAGTAGCAGATGCATTGGCAACAAGCGGATTGAAGATAGTATTAACGGGATCTGCGGATGAAATTCAACTGAACGAGACCGTAGGGGCAAACATGAAAGCGCCTTTTATAAATTTAGCAGGACAGACGAACCTTGGTGCACTCGCAATCCTTTTGAAAAAAGCGCGGTTACTTATTTGCAATGATACCGGAGTTTCTCATATTGCTGCAGCGCTCCGTGTACCAAGTATTGTTATTGTGGCAGGCTCCGATCCTTCACGATGGGCGCCGCTTGATTATCAACGTCATCGAATCGTATATCATCACATTGATTGCAGACCTTGTTTTGTATCAACCTGCCCCGTTGGATATCCATGTGCAAATGGGGTGAGCGCCGAAACGGTTATTTCTCAGGCAAAAAAATTACTTCAGCAGAATCTCCATGTAAAAAAAGAAGGAGTGTTGAATGCGCCCGTTACGGATATTAATTTGGCATGTACACGGTAGTTATCTTTATTATTTAACCCAGGCATTTCATCATACGTTTTATCTTCCTTCAAAACCTGACCGTTCTCAAGGTTATGTCGGGCGCTGGGGGCACATACCCTGGTCAGATAATGTTCATGATATCCCCGTGGAGAATATTCACTCACTCGATCTGGATTGTATTGTTTTCCAATCTCCAGAACACTATTTCCAGGATCAATATGAGATTCTCTCGGAAGAACAGAGGAAGCTTCCACAAATTTATTTGGAACACGATCCACCCCGGGAACACCCCACAGATACCTCACATCCTATCGACAACCCGAATATTCTTTTAGTCCATGTTACTTCTTTTAATAATTTAATGTGGAACAACAACCGAACCCCAACGTGCGTGATCGAGCATGGAGTAATCATTCCGGAGAATATATCCTATAGAGGAGAAATTGAACGCGGTTTGGTCGTGGTTAATCATTTACAAAAACGAGGCCGCCGATTGGGTCACGATATATTTAAGAGTGTTCGGAAAAAGATTCCCTTAGATTTAGTTGGCATGGAAGCAGAGAAAGTGCCTGGCGGATTAGGAGAAGTACGCCATGATTTATTGCCAGCTTTTGAATCCCGTTACCGGTTTTTTTTTCATCCGATTCGTTATACGAGTTTCGGCTTGGCAGTATGTGAGGCCATGATGATTGGTATGCCAATCGTTGGATTAGCTACAACAGAAATGGCTGCCGTTATCAAGAATGATGTTTCTGGTTATATCGATACGAATATTCATACCTTGATTGATCGAATGAAAGAGCTATTACATGATCCTTCAAAAGCACGTCATCTCGGGAAAATGGCCCGTCAATATGCAGAAGAACATTTTAATATCCATCGATTTATTCATGATTGGGATAAGGCTTTTCAACGAGTTACCGGATTTTCTTCCCGGTAATTACTCAATGTTGATTTAATTTTTGGAAATCGGGAAATAGAAATTTTATGATAAATACCGTGAAACGCATTGCTATTATTAGTGAACATGCCTCTCCCATTGCCTTATTCGGCGGTGTGGATAGTGGCGGACAAAATGTTTATGTTGGACAACTCGCAAAAAATCTTGCATTGCTCGGCTATGAAGTTGATGTCTTTACACGTCGCGATAATAATCGCTTTCCCAAAATCTTTCCCTGGATAAAAGGAGTACGGATTATTCACGTCCCGGCCGGCCCTTCCGAGTTCATACCAAAAGAGGATTTATTTCCTTACATGACTCAATTTACTGAGTACACAGCCCGGTTTTTAAAAAATAATAAAAAATATGATATCATTCATGCAAATTTTTGGATGTCTGGTTTTGTAGCTATGAATCTGAAGCGTTCCCTGGGAATTCCTTTTGTCATTACATTCCATGCGCTGGGTCATGTTCGTCGCCTGCATCAGCGCGAAGCAGACAAATTTCCTGAGATTCGCTCTATGATTGAGGATAGTATTATGAAAGAGGCTGATCACATTATTGCTGAATGCCCGCAAGACAAAGAGGATATGATTCATTTTTATACTCATGCAAAACCAGAAAAAATTACCATTATTCCTTGTGGTTTTGACCCTTCTGAACTTTGGCCTATGAAAAAAAATTCCGCGCGTACCGCTCTTTGGTTTAAATCTGATGAAAAATTGATCCTTCATCTCGGCCGTATGGTCCCCCGGAAAGGAGTTGACAACGTTATTTATGGTTTTGCGCTATGTATAAAAAATTATCATATTAATGCCCGGCTTATTATCGGCGGAGGTGAAACTTCAATCCCTGAATTATTTATTCTGTCTCCGGAAATCTCCCGCCTCCAACGTATCGCATCTGAAGAAGGGATTTCAGATAAAATTTATTTTACCGGCCAGTTGAGCCGGAGTGAACTTAAATATTATTACAGCGCTGCAGATATGTTTGTGACAACACCCTGGTATGAGCCATTTGGAATTACACCGATTGAAGCAATGGCATGTGGTACTACGGTTATCGGTTCCAATGTTGGGGGAATTAAATATACGGTGGTAGATGGAGAAACAGGCTTTTTAGTTTCTACTCATTGTCCGAAAGAACTTTCTGAGCGCATGGCCTATTTATACAAACGTCCTGCAGTAAGAAATATATTCCAAAAACAGGCAATCAAACGTGCGAATGATTTTTTTACCTGGGAAAGGGTCGTTGCTGATATTGCAACTCTTTATAAAAAAGTCTTACATACCCGTTCTGTGAGATTGGAAGAAGAAGTTTTTTCCCTGGGAGACCGAAAACTTTTCCTTTGACATACATCCGTATTGATCCATTCAAAAGATATTCACAAAAAGAAAACAGGCTAAAGAACAAAGGTAGTTTTCATGAAAATAAAAAGTAAAGAAGGGTCAGACCCATCGTTAGCCGTAAAAATTAGCGAAAGTCTTCACTATTGCTGGATAGAAGGAATTACTACATCCATCACGATGGGGATTTTAGATTATTATCTCGTTCCGTATGCCCTTTTTTTAGGGGCTACTACCCAGCAGGTAGGTTTTCTTGCTGCAACTCCTCCCCTGTTTTCCTCCATTGCCCTCCTATTTGCAGTAAAGGCTGTTCATCTGGCAGGCAATAGCCGGTTACGATTATTACTTTCCGGAATAGGAATTCAATGTATCATTTTAATGCTCATCTCGACACTCTCTTTGTTTCATCTCGCAGGAAGACCGGTAATTCTTATCTCTTTAATTTCTATTTTTGGGGTATTGGGCACGATCATTGGACCCGCATGGGGAAGCCTTGTAAGCGATTATCTTCCACCAAATCAGCGTGGACTTTATTTTGGAGACAGGTCGCGCGCAATTGGAGTTGCGGGAGTTTTAGGCCTATGCCTGTGGGGCGCTGTGCTTGCCCTCATGAAGAAAATATCTATCTCAACAGGATTTTTTCTTGTTTTCCTGGGGGCAACGCTTTTTCGTTTTGTATCCCTTTACTATATGTCCAAAATGATTGATTTGCCGCTTCATAAATCAACAGAGAGCGATTTCACTTTTACAAAATTTCTTTTCCGTTTCAAAGAAAGTAATTTTGTAAAATTCATCTTTTACGTTGCGAGTATTAGTTTTTCTGTACAACTTGCAACCCCCTATTTTAATATTTACCTGCTCCGGGAACTTCATTTTAATTACCTCACCTACATGATGATACATCTTGGTAGTGTAATAGCCGGTCTTATTGCATTTCCTATTTGGGGAAGGCATGCAGATCTTGTAGGTAATGCGAGAATTTTAAAAATTACCAGTTTTATCATTCCTGTAGTTCCTGTCTTATGGCTTTTTTCTGCAAATCCATTTTATTTAGGTGTTGTTAATGCACTTGCTGGTTTTGTATGGAGTGGCTTTAATTTATGCACAACAAATTTTATCTATGATGCAGTAAGCGCTCAAAAGCGGTTGAGGTGTCTGGGATACTTCAATTTAATTAATGGAGGCGCCATTTTTGCCGGGGCTTCACTGGGTGGTTTCCTGGCTGAACGGGTTTCACCTCTTTGGGGTTCCCGGTTATTAACAATATTTTTGATTTCTGCGATTCTTCGTTTCCTTGCGGATTTTTTTCTCTCAAGGCATTTTACTGAAGTTCGTGCATCTACAAAAAAGGTATCCAGTACCGAACTTTTCTTTAGTGTCGTTGGTGTAAGACCATTGGAAGGAATAAATACCGAATTCGAAATCTTTCCCTCATTCCGGCAACTCGTGAAACTGCGAAAAAAATCAAAAAAAACAAAGAAAACACGGAAAACGATGAAAAAGCAGAAACAATCTCATTGATTGGCACTTAAAAATTGCGGTTGGACACAGATGAACACGGATAAACACGGATTTTTTAGCAGGAGAGAAGCATGATTAATTACCTATTGGATGAGGTAAAATATCTCCATCATTATTTTTATCTGTACTTATCTGTGTCCCATTGAAGAATTTAGATAACATAAATTATGAGACATGCAATAAGCAGGGAAAAGGATTACGGCTATCTTTTGTGCCGTAATCCATTCCCTTTTGAATCAATAAAACTTAATAAACTTTACGGTATGGTATTTGTGCAGGTGTTAACAACTGTCCAGGTATAGGAAGTTCCATTTTTCGTTAGATTACCAATATGCCAGTATCTATTCGTTCCGCAGCTTACGGGCGGACTGTACAACGTTCCAATGGAGGTTGCACCGTTATAGATCTGGGCAGACATTTGCGAGCCAGTCCATGATGGACTAAAGTATGTCGAATAAGGATACTTATCGACAAATACCTTATAAACTCCGTTCGATGCCGAGTTCCCAATGACAATCGTTTCCAGAGGCTCCAAATCCTCAAAAGAATCACGAGGCCATCCAACAAACGGTGAAGTCATGAAATCGCCCGGGTTACCCCAATAGACATACGATCCATTTGGCAATCTCACCCAAAGATCAAATTCCCAACCGTTGCAGCCATCGATACAACCCGTAGTATCCACTATAGGCTGCACGGTCGACCAGTCAATGGTAATGGTAGCATTCCCGGTTGTCCTTGATTTGGGGAGGGCATCTGTGTATGGTCCTGCTACCGAAGCAATAGTAATATTGTTCCTTACCGCTGCATTTACATATCCGGCCTTATCTCCTCTCAGTATTCTGCTCGTGCCTGTTCCAAGCCCTGTCATCTCATAGGAACCACCACTGTTCGTTAAATCAAGCGCCAGCGGTGTAACTCCTGAGAATAATCTGGCATTTGCGGGAGCAAGAGGCGAACTAGGCGCCTTGCCGGTAACCGGGTCAAGTATCCTTCCCACGATAGCTCTCTCAGTAGTACCGAGTAACGCCTGACGCACATCGACCCTTCGGGTTCTAACGGGAAAACCCTTGCCTATCAATTTTCCGTTTGTTACAAGCCGCGCAACTAAGCCATCCCGCGTAAGGGCTGGCAACTGTCCCCACACAAGGGCGGCTGCCCCGGCCACTACCGGTGATGCCATAGAAGTACCTGACATAGGCGCATATCCTGCCGCAGGAGTCGTCGATAATATTTCCCATCCAGGCGCCGCAATATTATATTGGCCTGGGGTCGCAGATGGGCTGAAGTTTGAAAACCATGCCCTGGCATCGTTCTCTTCCGTAGCCATAACCCGAAGGGCAGTATTCACATCACCTCCAGGATATGAAGGGGTGGTAGTGTTAGAATTACCGGCAGCCGCTACAAGCACCTTTCCTGCATTTTTGATAGCAAGCACCTCAGCAGCAACGAGCGCGCTGGCAGGACCTCCAAGGCTCATATTTATCACTTTTGTAGGAGGTGTTGTAACCGCTGTTCTTGCGTATTTCATACCTTCTGCAACATCGAAAAAGGTACCAGATCCGCTGGCTGAAAGAACCTTCACGGCTAATATTTTAGAATTCGGACTTACTCCTTCTCCATACTGACCGTTACCTGCCTTTGCTGCAATAATCCCCGCAACATGAGTACCATGCCCATTATCATCGTAAGGGTCGAAATTATTTGCAACACAGTTTTTCCCTAAATAGACCTTACCGGAAAGATCAGGATGGGTGTAATCCACACCGGTATCAATTACTGCAACTGTTGGCGGTGTAGCAGAGAGCGCCCCAAGCGCAGCTGTCTTTCTTATTACGGTAAGATGCCACTGGTATCCGGTTCCCGCATCGGCAGATACGGATTGAGCATTCATATCGCCAGGGGTAGAATTTTTATTCTGTAACCCTTTATTCTTCTGCCCTCTTATATCAGGAAGAAGCGGCTTGGGCGGAATACTCATAAAACCGTTTCTTTCAACAAACGATACATTGGGAAGTTTAATAAGAGAATGAGCAGCATCCTTTACTGCTTCTTCGGATGAAAACTGCAGCAGAACAGCAGTATTCCCCATTTTCTTTACCAGTTTGCCCCCTGATGCATTAGCTACCTTGAAAATAGCAAGCGTACTCATGCCTTCTTTGATCCCAACGATCAACTGACCTGCAACATAATCTTTCCCGGCAACCAGCCCAGGCTCAAAACCGTATCCGAGTTTTTTATTCTGTGTTTCATCTGCCATTGCACCTATCGAATTGGACAATACCATAGATAGGACAAACATAACGGACAAAAAAACCTTTCCTCTCATACAACCCCTCCTTTTCTCTATTGTTTTCATGATAAACATCATTACAACCACAGAACTCTATTCGCTTATACGTATGTTATTCTTCTCTTACCTCCTTTCTTGCCTCTAACTCATACATAAGCCCTTCTGCCTTGCTACGCACTAATTCATCACTATCATGGAGAACTACTCTTGCTGCTTCAAGGGCAAATTCTTCGCCTTTGGATGTCATTGCCTCTATTGCCATTATCCTTATTTCAGGATCAGGATGGGTTAATCTCGCCCTTAAAATAGGTAATCCATCCTGAGCAGACAAATGAGATAGCTGGCTGAATGCCATATGCCGTATATCAGTATTATCATCTTCCGTTGCATCTTTTAATATCTCCATTGCATCTGAGCCAAATAATTCACCTGAACCAAACAGCTCTCCCAGTAACGAAATAGCTGTTTTGCGAATATCAGTGTTTGTACTTCGGCTATCGTTGAGAAGTAAACCGGCAACGCTTCTATAGCCCCTTTCATGAAGTTGTTTATATGCAATCTCTCTGATTAAGGGGTCTGAATCTCTCGTTGCTGAGTAAAGAATATCCTCTATATACGGATGATTTATTTCTAAGAGTTCTTGAATCTTTACAAGACGCATGTTGAGGTCGAGACCTTGAAGATTATTATAGAAAAACTCACCTTCCGTTTTCTCATCCTCCTGAAAAACGACAGACTCTAAGGATGAAACAGGCCGGCGTCCTATGATCAGCAGGCGGGGTAATATTTCACCATGAGAAGCCGCTTTCATAAAAATAGCGTAATTTACATGGGCCAGAAGTTTTTTTAAGCTCTCATGGAGGGTAAGTCCGGAAAAGCAGATACTCACTGGCTCTTGAAGACGCTCTGAACCATGAATCTCTATTCGTGTCTGGCAAGAGATCTGGTAAAGTATGTCTGAGAGCGGAGCCTTCTCTGCGATTACACTAAGACGCTGCTCTTTCCATGCAACTTTCAATGGTATAACCCCTTGCTGAGCTTGTGCTGAATACGGGTAAAAAAATAAGCTAATGTAAAGTAACAGGAGGAATATCGTAAAAGGTATTTTATGACTCTCTATATGCATCAAATTCTATGTAAAGCTTTTCTCTGGTTTCAGGACTTTTAAATATTTGTAATCGTTAGCAAGGTGAAGTTTGGTAGTCATTCGGAGCGGAGTGAAGAATCTCCCGCCCGTGAAAAAGCGATACTCTTCGTTCCACGGATGATAAAGATGGATGCGATCTTTTTGCAACTATCAGGAAAATAAAAAACCTTACTTCTGAAAACATTTTCTGAAGTAAGGCTATATTTCCTCATGTTAAATTTGTAAGACATTTTCGGTAGCAAGGCCATCTTATTTCTATCGTGCCAGTTATGAACGAGAGTGTCTGTTACGTATACTGACACTGTTCACGAACACTGTCCACTGTTACAAGATCCTTTACTTTGCGTCCCCTGATCACTCAGGGTTTGCCTTTGTCACAATGTTTTCTCTACTTTAAGCAGCTGCTTTATAACATGTACAATATTTTATGTCAATTAAAATTTTTAATTCTGATGTTAAACCTTTACAACGAAAAAGAGAAAAGTTCCTGTCCTGACAAATGATAAGACAATGACTAAAATTTATTGAATCGTAAAATATTGTCTGCTATAATCAGATATTAAATTTCTCGTAATTGTAGTATGACCAATGAGTATTCGGTCATTATTCTCTCAGAATAATGAGATAATAACCCTAATAGTATCTTGAACAAAATGAAGATTCTTGCAGAAGTTAAGGTCATGCCCCTGTGCATGACCTTTTTTATGGGAAAAATTACATTGCAACGAGGAACAAATTTCGTATATAACTATCCATAATGCATAGGAAGAATACAATGTCATCGCCATTTACAGAAGAACAGATAAAGCGTTACTCACGTCACATTATCCTCCCTGAAGTTGGAGGAAAGGGCCAGTTGAAACTTTTAAAGGCGAAGGTATTTCTCGTAGGCGCGGGGGGTCTTGGCTCTCCGGCTGCATTTTATCTTGCTGCTGCAGGAGTCGGAAAGATCGGTATCGCAGATAGTGACTGTGTAGACCATTCAAATTTGCAGCGGCAAATTTTACATGCTACCAAAGATGTCGGCCGTTCAAAAGCTATCTCTGCCAAAGAAACCCTTGAGGCGCTAAATCCCGACATAGAGGTAATCCCTTATACAGATCGTTTGAATTCAGAAAATATCCTTGATATTATCAAAGATTACGATGTAATTCTCGATGGCGCCGATAACTTCCCTACAAGATATCTTGTGAATGATGCCTGCGTTTTTCTTAAAAAACCGCTTTCCCACGGTTCTATCTTCCGGTTTGAGGGGCAGGTTACAACAATCATACCTTTTGATGGGCCTTGCTATCGCTGTTTATATGAAATGCCCCCTCCCCCCGGATTGGTACCCTCCTGTCAGGAGGCTGGGGTATTAGGCGTGCTGCCAGGAGTAATAGGTTCTATTCAGGCTACAGAAGTTGTGAAATTAATTCTTGGCAAAGGGCAGATTTTAAAGGGAAAATTGCTTATGTATGATTCATTAAATATGGAATTTAAAAAGGTCAAGATACACAGGAATCCTAACTGTCCGGTATGCAGCGATAAAGCTACCATCAAAGAGCTTATTGATTATGAAGAATTCTGCCAGACTCATGGTTAAATAAGACCGGCAGGAGAATGTATCTATCATGTATAAGTTTTATTTACAATTCGATAGTAATCCCTCAAACTCACCTGTGGGTATAAACTGTCGGGAGAAATTTCAGAGGAGGAAACCATATGGCTATAAAACGATATATACGAGTAACAGGCTTGCTTGTAGGTATGATCTTATTCTTAAATACTATCATGGGCATCCTTATCTTTAAAAAGCTCCATGCAGACAAAGAGGATACAAAAACAGAAGTAAAAAATATAACACCTAAACAGGCAAAGGAATTGATAGATCATGAAAAGGATATATTTATATTAGATGTGCGAACTGAGGAAGAATATGATAAGGTACACTTAAAAAGCGCTAATCTTATTCCTATTCAGGAACTTGAGCAAAATATCGAAAGAATACCAAAAGATAAGCAAGTAATTGTTCATTGTGCCGCCGGAGTACGTAGTGCAAAGGCATGTAAGCTATTAAAAGATAAAGGATTAAAAGAATTGTACAACATGGAAGGAGGCATTAACAAGTGGCAGGAGGAAGGCTATCCTGTAGAAAAGCATTAATCGATAGTATTAAGTATTATGGTATATCTTCCTCGAAATCATGGAGATGACTATAGGCAGGAAGTGTTGAGATACGAGGGTCATCGACCCTTTTCCCAACAGTGAAATGGTATATTACCTGTTGTTCTGCTGGTGTCTTCAGAAAGGTATGTACATCATCATCAAGAAATGCACCGATACCAGTAGCATCATATCCCATTGCTGTAGCACCTAAATATAAAACCTGTCCCAGAAATCCTGCTTCATAATGGATATAGCGATATCCTCGGTCACCATAAGCTAGTAACGCATACTCAAAGTTACTCATAAAGCTGATGGCAAAAGCCGAGTCACCGGCAATGTCTTGATCTAAACTTAGTTCCTTTGCACTGTGTTGCACATCACCTCTGGACACTAATAGTAGCCGCTTTTGTACTCTATCAAGGTAATACACACCTCTTTCCAAGCCCTCGATACGGTGAATATATAGGTAGGGAACGACTAGTGGTGGCCCCTCTCGGATCAAGAAATCAGCTTTATATGAGGAGCATAAAAGTTGCATAAGAAAATGAAACTCCGGCAAAGACAACGGTGTTTTACCATCAAAATCAAGTGCACTTCTCCTGTGTCTGATAGTCCATTTTAATGAATATTCGACAGCCGGTATTATTGTATTAATTTCCCCACATTGTTTATCTCTTGTATACGGCAAATAATTTACAAATGATTTATCTTGTTGTGGAATACGTATGTGATACGTTCTACCAGTAAGTGCGTGTCCCATACGGATACGTGGATAATCTACTTCTCTGCTCGAAAGCCTGTTTGTATACCTTGAGGCACCTATATCGACCTTTTGAAATTCCTTCCGATTCGCACCAATAACAGGTTGATCACTACTTAGAACCAAAAATAAAAGCAATTGCTCGTCCGTCTTATCAAAACAAAGATATTGGCGCATACTATCATCATTGAACGCTCCAACGGACAGCACAAAAAATCCCAGCGCATGTGCCGCTACCATAATCGATGCCATTGCATGTCCCACATCAAGATAGCAGTACCGTAAAGCTCTGGACTGATATTTCCATGCCTCGCGCCAAAAGATGCTATGTAACCCGATAATAATTGGAGGCGTTTTAGAAATACCGTCAAATCTTTCCCACAAAACAGGGATTATATCCCCGATAACTCTTTGCTCGATCTGATGGTCTTTCACAAAATAATGATATGCACCTGATGGAATATCTTTCACGTTATGAATATAAAGATGTGTCTCTGTAGGATGCAAATCTCCACTGCTTGGGTTTACCCTCAGCGACCATGGCTCTACACCCGGATAAGATTTCCATGCACTGATAGACATTGAATAATACAGGAGTGTGGATAAGGTATTTAACGTAACAGGGTTATTCCTTGGTTTATTATGAGTAAAAGACCAAACATACGATAATGGGCTATGCATCTTTTCAAAGCTATTTCCCAAATCTATTTTTGGGCAACCTACATAGGTACGAAAAGGATTCGGTTGATTTGACCAGTCAAGAACATGCTGATTCTGATAAAGTTTCTCCCAACTATGTTTTGTTGTCTCATGGTATTCACGAATAGATTTCATTCAGGCATTGTATAAGAATTGTGCCGTGTATGCAATACCTGTGTGGAAACATTTTTGAGTATAAACATGAATATTTCTTTTGACTTTTTTCTTACAACTTACAAGATTTATATGGTAAAATCTTTTTTTATAATCCAGGTAATAGCACACAGCTACATAAAAATCTGAAAATAAAGAAGAGATTTTAATGCAGGGAGGAAAGATTTTTACCAGCACCATCCTTACCCATTCCATCGAGACTGCATTTACTCAGAAATTTCATGGTCTTTACCCGACAATGATTGTTGCCCAATCATTACGGCGTTTTGGCGAAGGAGTTAAGGTCTGTTGTGAGATTGTAATGGAAGCATGTGATGGAGGACCTTATCCCGGAATTTGAAGAAGTTGTTGCCGTAGCAGGAACCGGCAGAGGAGCTGATACGGTATGTATAGTAAAATCGGCAACATCAAAGAGGTTCTTAGATCTTAAAGTACTTGAAATACTAGCAAAACCCCGAGGGTAAAAAGAGGCTTCACTATGATTATAGTAAACAAATCCCCTTTCATAGAGGATTTGTTTACGTATTATCATGTATTATAAAAACCAGACCATAGAACAGCGTAGTACAAAAAACAACTATAAATTAACTTCTGCTAATATCTCTGCCATATCAATTACAGGAAGTTTTATGGATTTCTCACCAAGAAGCGTATCTACGATATCCTGTGGTGCGCTCCGATAGTGTAAAACGGCTTTTACCTTCAATGGAGATTTAGCATCACCTGGAATTAAACAAACAAAATGTTCCTCTTTTTGACCTTTTGGAGGAATACGATTATCTGAAATAATATGTGTGGCAGTCCACACGTGAAGTGTCTGTTTGCCGTTTTCATCTCCAAATACGGTATGATAGATGGTAGCATTAGGATCGACGTTCCCTTTTTCATCTACTTTTCCGCTTTGATAAATAATTTTGTCTTCTGCATCTGTCACAGAAGTTTCTAACCACATCTGGCGCAGCTCGGTAAGCCCTGTAGGTAAGTAATGCCCTGCGCCGGTATTTTTTATGTTTACCTGGAATTTCAGGATATCGCCTTTTTTTGCGTTTGGATTCGCCACAACTTCGAGAGTTGCAGCGTTCTTCAATCTGTCAATGGCCATTTGGGGCTGTACTTCTGAGTTAGGCGGTAAAGAAATCTGAGAAACGCTTCCGCCAACAAAGTAATGTGTCCATATATGAGGACGCTTCTTACCTCCCATAATTTCGGGCGATGCCAGACCAGGGTTGTCAGGCCTGTCAGTGCTGCCAGTGCTGGGAAAACCGGGACGCTGTCTCATATGACAATCCTGACAATGCACGGTCGTCTCCGGATCATTTGTATTATATGGACCTTGCCTCCATTCCGTATAGGTTTGTTCTATAGGGAGATCATTTCCGGCGTGTGATACATCATGACACCCCCCACAGAATTCCGAGCGTGTATGCAACTCAGAGTACTGACTTCCATGAATGGTTTCAGGAGAATCCTTAAAAGGACCATATTTAATGCCCCCTTCCATTGCAGCTGCGTTACCAGGACTTAGTATGTAGGGCGCATTTCCAATACCCGTAGTTGCCCTGACAGAATGACAAAAATCACAGATAACACCTCCTTTTTCATCATCGACAGGAAGATTGGCATCTCCGGCGCTATGACCAATAGGAAAGTGGCAACGAACGCAAGATTCTATATTTCGTTTTTGTGATTCTCCTTCTGCTGTTTTTTTACCCAAGTTATAAAGAGCCTGAAAAAGTGGATTCTTCCATGCATTAGCATGCGTGGAACCACTCCACATCTTAAAAATTTCAGGATGACAGGAACCGCAAGAAATCGGACTGAAGAATTGACTTATTCTTACATCGCCTGGCACCGTAATGGGTAAATCAACAATATTTTCTGGCCTCTTCCCCGGAGGAAGTTTCCAGGTAGGTGACCACTCCTTAGGATCACTTGCAAAAGATGCATTTAAAGACAGAAGGGATAAACTGCACATTACATAAAACATTGATTTAAAATATAAACGCATACGAGATTATTATCCTTTCTTTAAATAATGTTATACTATAGTACTTCAATGATGAAACCGAACATATCCTCAACAGAGGAAAGACTACCCCGCCAGTCATTGCTTCGGAAAAAACCCTCGCAATGACATGTTGAGAGATTCCGTAACGTTCCCTATACCAGCATACAACCAAAGACTCATGCACCACATTTTGTTCGGTTTCATCTCTTGGATGCTATAGCTTTAAGAATTTAACCTAAATTCTGCAACGGGATATAGAGTAGGCCTTCGGCGACTTTTAATGTTAAATTAGTACAAAACAACGATTATACAAAAAATTTATCTGTTTAAAACAAAAAATTTCCATCACACTATCAGGATATATTTTATCTAGAGATCATCCCAAAACTTTAATTTAGTATCTAGAATGATTTGGAAAATAGTATGTATAAGGAGAGAATTTTTCATACTCTGTAAGCCAGTTCCTGGGGTGGCACTGACAAACTCTGTTTGTCAGTGTTTTGTAATCCATATCCATGCACGTATGGAAATAAGCACGGACAAACCCATTTGTCAGTGCCACTCGGTAAGGTAGAGAGAGGTTTCCGTACAGAAATAGGTTTTGGGGATAGCTTCTATACATAAAATTATTAATGTAATAACATGATAAAAAAAGGGGATAGACTAAAAGTCTATCCCCTTTGTGGAAATATATGAATATAATGAATATATTTTTTGTATTATTTTTCCTACTTTGGTTCTTTAACCTTTACAACTTTGGTTGATTTTACCGTAGTATCTCCTTCTACTGCAACAAAATTTTTAATCTTTTCAAATTTCTTATCGCCGACACCTTTAACTTTTTTCATATCTTCTATAGTCTGAAAATTACCATTATTCTTCCTATAGTTTACCACTTCAATAGCAATCTTAGGTCCTATCCCGGGTAATAACGCAATTTGATCCTCTGTAGCAGTATTAATATTTACCTTTCCCTCGACCCCTTCGTCAGACATACAAATCGTTTGACAAACAAAGGCAATTGCAAACACCAGCACAATTACACTGCAAAATTTACGTAGTATGTGCATAGTAATCTCCTATAAAAATAAACATTCCTAATAAAGTTCTCAAAGGCCTTTGAATAGAAACAAACACGTGTTTTACGAAAACATTCAGCAAAGTATAAACCGGAAATCATAAAAGTTAAAAAAAAGAAAAAATTATCCCTAAATAAGGAAGCTTTCAGTAGTAATAATTTTTATAATTTTATAGAAAATTCAGAAAAAAGGGTAAAGTATGTATGCATAATACAAAAAAGATCATAAAAGGATTTTAAATAGTACAAAATTGTTGATTATAACAATCAACAAAAAAGGACACGCATAATTGCATGTCCTTTTTCACTTTTAAAAAATACCTTTACTTTAATAGATGTTTAGTTCTTTTTATCCCGTAAGGATTCTATAACTTCATCTATCAAGCCATATGCTTTTGCCTCATGAGAAGACATATAGAAGTCTCGGTCAACATCTGCTTCGACACGTTCTATTGGTTGCCCTGCATGTTTCACAAGGATTTCATTTAAATACTTCTTCATTCTCAGGATCTCTTCCGCCTGAATACTAATATCCGTTGCTGTACCTCTCATACCACCCCATGGCTGATGAAGCATGATACGGGTATGGGGCAGGCCATATCTTTTCCCTTTTGTTCCAGCAGCAAGGAGGATAGCAGCCATGCTGAACGCCTGGCCTATACAAAAAGTTGCAACATCGCATTGTACGAATTGCATCGTATCGTAAATGGCCAAACCAGCGGTAATCGATCCACCTGGAGAATTAATATAAATATTGATGTCCTGGTTTTTATTCTCATTCTGAAGAAATAATATCTGTGCTATAACCAAATTTGATAAGGTATCTTCTATCGCAGAACCAATAAAAATGATACGATCCTTTAACAGCCTTGAGAATATGTCGTAATGTCTCTCACCATAGCCGGTCTTTTCAATAACGTAAGGAACAAAAAGGTTATGAGAACCCCCTTTAGACCCTACAGCAGGAAATTCGCCATTTTCTAAATATGATACATACTCTTTATACACAAAAACTTCCTTTCGTTTATTTTTACTTCACGTTTAACAGTAATTCTTCTGGTTTTATCCTTCTGTATGAGCTTCTTTAAGGATGAGATTTACTACTTTATTCTCACGCATATCGTTCCGCAAATAGGATAAGCTCCCCTGACGTTCTAATTGTTTACGAACCCTGGCCGTATCGGTATTGTATGCACGTGCAATATCAGCAATCCGCTGTTCTACTTCGTTTTCTGTAACGAATATCTTCTCCTTCTCGGCTATCTTATCTAAGATAAGAGATGCCTTTAACTCACGCATTACTGATTCGGCAGATGCATTTTTGATATTTTCCGTTTGTTTTTGAATTTCTTCTAAGGGCATGCCCCTGTTCAGCAAATCCAACTGATGCTTATATACCCTTTTTCCCGTATGGTAACTCACAAAATCTTCAGGTAATTCGAATTTTGTCTGGTCTAAAAGAATATCAAGTACCTGGTTCCTCAAATCATCTTCTGCCCATTTCCTTTTCTCAATCTCAACCTGTTTTTGTATCTTTGACTTTAAATCTTCCAAGGATTCAAAACCTAAGGTTTTGGCAAAATTCTCATTAACTTCAGGAACAGCAAGCCGTTTTATTTCTTTCACGGTAAGTTGTAATTTCGCATTCTTTCCCCGATGCTCTTCTTTTACGAAGGCATCTGGCAGTTTCACATCAATACTGCGTATTTCACCCGATTTTGTGCCTTCTAGTTTTGTGACTAAGTCTGGTATCCCTGTATTAAAGACTGCAAAGCCGTCTGCAACAAGAATTTCTATATCGTTGTCTTCCAATACGGTACTCCCATCCACTTCTACTTTACCATCACAAATAATTTGATCTCCCTTTGCTGCATTTCCGTCTTTTACAACGGTTAATTGCGCTTTACGGAGGCTCATATTGTGTAATGCTTTTTGTATATCTTCATCCGTTACCGTAGTTGATTTTTTCTTTAACTTTAAATCCTTGTACTGACCTACATCAAATGTTGGCCATACTTCCAGGGTTACATCAAAATTAAAGGGTTGTCCAATATCAAATTTTATATCGCCAAATTTTGGATTCCCCACCGGATTCAGTTTATGCTCTTCAATTACCTTTTGGTAACAATCACTAACCACAGATTGTCTCACCTCATCCTTAATTTGGTCAGCAAACCGCTTTTCCACTAACTTGCGAGGCGCATGCCCCTTTCGAAAACCAGGTAGCTCTATCGTATCACAAACCTCTACGGTCTTTTTCTCAAATTCGCTCTCGATTGTTTCCTTTGGTATTTCAAATTTTAAAACTTTTTTACAAGGGCCTGCATCTTCAATTGTTACATTCATCGTATTAGTATCCTACAATACCTTCCATTTAAGATAAAAAATGGAGCGGGTGATGGGGTTCGAACCCACGACATTCACGTTGGCAACGTGACGCTCTACCACTGAGCTACACCCGCCTTTACAGAAAAAAAATGCGAGGGGGGGGAATTGAACCCCCACGCCGTAAGGCACAAGATCCTAAATCTTGCGCGTCTGCCAGTTCCGCCACCCTCGCCTGATAGAGCAATTACGTTTGCCTTACAGTAAATATGCTTCATCCGGAAAGTGTTTCCTCAATATCCGCCCTATCACTTGTCACTAACCAGATATGCTATAGCTTATCAAGTCTCTTCATACTCTAACTAATCCTTTAGAGTACATAACCTTGGTGCGCCCTGAAGGATTCGAACCTTCGACCCACTGATTAAGAGTCAGTTGCTCTACCAACTGAGCTAAGGGCGCATCTGATACATTATCAATCCTGTTTAGGCTTATGGATGGCGCGCCCGGCAGGACTTGAACCTGCAACCGTTGGATTCGAAGTCCACCACTCTATCCAATTGAGCTACGAGCGCAAAATTTACAGCTCAACAACGATTTAAAATTCTATTTTCATTACCATAGAATAAAAATAATTCAACAAAGACTAAATTATAATTAATTTTTAAAAAAAGTCAACTGCATTTATGATTGTGGAAATTTAAATACTCAGGAGGTTGGTTACTGTTCTCTCACGTGACCGAGATTTGCATCTTGCCGCAAAAGTTCTTTCTGAATATCCGATACAGGTGTATCCCTTAACGCTTTGCTTTTAAGAGACGCAAATGCAGCACATACTCCAGCTGCTTGTCCGGTTGCTATGGAGGCAGGCATAACACGGTATGAAGAGTGGGCTTCATGGGTACCGGAAATGCAACGGCCGGCAACAATAATTCCTTCAATACCCTCCGGTAAGAGACAGCGCAGGGGAATATCATAAGCCTCGCCCGGAGGCAGGCGCTTAAATTCCGTGCCTTTCCCTTCGGGATTGTGGATGTCTATGGGATATGCGCAACGTGCAATTACATCAGGAAATTTGCGGGCGCTCAATACATCATTCTCGGTAAGTTGATAATCTCCCACGATTCTTCTCGTCTCACGCACCCCTATATGTACCCCGCTTTGAGCAATATAAGCCTTTTCAAAACCCGGTACATACCGGCGCAGGAACGCTGTAATCTGGCGCATCTGCCAACGGCTTTCCCATTCTGCATATGTCAAATCCCATACATCAATGCCAAGCACCTTCGTCACACGTGTACTATTAAAACAGACCTCCCGTTCATGCGGAGTTGCGAAAAATAAGATATCTTCGCGTTTTAATTCGAGTTCGCCTGCATCAGTAGCCTTACGAATAAGGTCCCAAAGTCCATGAACACCATACCATTGGTCAGGATGTTCTCTTATATATGCATGAAAAGCTGCACGCTCGAACTCTGCCATCCGAAACATTAATGTCATAGGCTGCACCAATCCATCATGATCCCGTCCTATTTCATATCGCGCCCCGGTTCGTGCCGCCAAATCACCATCACCGGTGCAGTCAATAATAACCTGAGCCTTAATTACGATAGGACCTGATTTTGTCTCAAAAACAACCCCCCTTTTCCCCTGGTCATCAACAACATCGCTTGCTAATGCATGCAACAAAATATGTACACCGGCCTCATCTATCAGTTGCAGCATAACGAGTTTGAATATCTCAGGATCAAAAGGTATCGTATAACCTGTTTTCAAAGAAGGAGGGATAATTCCGCCCGACTTTACTAAACAGGTAATCAGCTTCCTGTATACACCGGCTATCACAGGCTCGCCAGATCCATGGTCAGTAGGAAATAGCGTTGTGGCGGCAGGCCGTTTCTGAACCGGGTGCTCTGTATAAGATGATGCAAAAGGCATAACCAAAGCTGCCGTTGCATTACCGCCAAGAAAGCCATAGCGTTCGGCTAAAATGACCTTTGCGCCTGCCCATGCTGCGCCCATAGCTGCGCCGAATCCTGCCGGACCACCACCAACGACAAGGACATTTGTTTCCGCAGCAACTATCGCTGAACGCGCCGGTAAATTAAGAGAAACGGATTGTATCGGGCGGGAAAGTGCTGGCATTCCCTTACCCTCCTACAGGAAATTTATCAGATGGTATTCTTATGGGGCCCTCTTTTCGCTTGCGGCCTTCCTTGAGCAGGCGCACCGCAATAGTGTTATTCTCCAGAGCGCGCTTTTTTAACCGCGGGAGAATACGGCTGATTTGCTTCTGCAACAAGCGCTGCTTATCCCACGACCGATCTATATAGGCTATAAGCCGGCCAGCATTTACCAATTTTAGAGGAGGTGTTGCCATGTGTAATTCATCAATAAATCCGCTGACTTTTGATGCATAGGGCAATGCTACAAAAGGGACTCCCTGGATCGCTGAAAAGATGAGAAAGTGCAGTCGCATGCCTACGGTGAATGCAAAATGTCCAATGATAGAGAGCACTTGCCCGGAAGTATATTCACCTTTCAGCACAGTAGCCTGTGATGCGCGGAGCATGCGGGCAACTACTGCATGAGATTGCTGCACATCCTTCACAAGACGCTCCATAGGAATGAATACCACATCGGCATCAAAACGATCTACCATATAGTCAGCTGCATCTGCCAAAAGCGCATGGTAATGATCTTCGCTAATGTCCGGAGCAGCCGACCCTGGTTCACGGACAGATATACCTATTTTGCAGCGTTGCCCGTCGAGATGCTCCCTTTCCAGTGTGCCAGGCGGCAATGGTTCGGGTCTGAGAAGCAATGCGGGATCAGCTGTCACTAGTATCTCGCGATTTACCCCTATTTCCTCCAGTGTCTGCTGAGCATCCCGCTCACGAACGGTTATTACGGTTGCCTGGTTCAAGCAATCTCGCATTAATTCCTTGCTAGCCGGATCGTTGAGTGGCCCTACACCTACGGAATAGACCATTACCGGCACGCCTTTTTCCTGCGCCAGCACTACTTCCCGTAAGAATATTTTCACCTCCGGGTCGAATAAAATTCCTCCTCCTCCGAGAATCATAAGATCAAGCCGTTCAATCTCCGGGATAACCTCGTTACGGTTAATTTTACGAACGGGCACCACCCGCTCAACCTGGTGTCGCTGCAAAGTATCTTCAGGATTCCGTGTGAATACCGTAATCTCTACTGGCAAAGACCGGCGCAACTCTGTAATAATGCTTTGCAATATTGCCTCATCACCTAAATTTAAACCCCCGTAGGAGCCTGATATACCCACCTTAAAAATATTCTTGTTATCTTTATCCTTTGTTTTCATAAGAAATTCCTGACAACCGATATGTAATAGTGGTAATAAAATAAGATATCACTTACGCCTGTTTTTCACTTTTGTTTACCGTTGCGCTCTATTTTATCTTTATCGTGTCAAATTTTCCCTTTAACCAATCCAACTCAGATGCAATTGAATCTATGATAGGGAGTTTAACGCCTGGCAGGACCATATAGGAGTACGTTTCTATTTCTATGTGTCTTTTTCCCATAATCATTATCTGCCTGAAAAAATTATCTTCTATAAGATCTGTCGTTGAAGAAATCCCATACCCTGACCATAGTAAAGGAACGTGGAAATGTACCCTCCATTCCCCCTGGAAGGCCTGGCTTAGGGCATCTGGTAAATCTTTAAACCGCAGGATGCCTTCTTTTGAGAGAATACGTACCTGATGAAGATATTCTGTATCAGTAAAGGGCATAAATATCCGTTGCGGGTCACCGGGAGCTACTGCTCTGATAGCAGAAGATATCTGAATTTTAGCAACTAATATGCCAAATTGCATAAGCTTCTCCAGCCAGAATAAAGGCGATTCAAATTCAACCACGACATGGCAACAATCTAAGCAGACCCCTAAATACCTTCGGGCAGAGTCTTCTGTCTTAAAGATTTTCTCAAAAAACTCAATAGCAGACCCCAGCAAGTCGAGGTAACAATCGGGTTCCGGCTCCAGGCATAAGATGATATGCCTGCCTGTTTTTTCCTCCAGTTCTTTCAGGAAAATTACGAATTTCAGCAGATTCGAAGCTGCTGAAGCTTTTTCTTTTTTCCCATAATGGAATGGAACTGTGGATATTGTACCTATTTCACCTTCTGGCAAAATATCTGCAAGGATTTTAGCAAGATTGATGGTATACTCTACGCGCATCTCAGACGACCAATCCGGCAGGTAAACATTTTCTTTTATTCGTGTTCCGTGGAAAGGACCAAAAGGAAAACCGTTTATGGTAACTACATATAATTTATTATCGTAAAGAAATGTACGGAACTCTTCCAGCCTCATAAGAAGTTCATGCGCTGCTTTCTGAGAGAGTCTCAGTCCTAATCCAAAATCCTTATCAGGACAAACCTTTGCCTTTACCCTCAGGGCATAATTTTTTATTGCCGCAAGGATTTCATCCAGATGCTCAGCAGAATGAATATTGAGGCCGTACATGACATGATTACCGTTTCCTAATTTCATACAAAAATTTTTTATTTCACAGATTTTTTATTTGGTAAAGGAATAGTCAAGATTTTCGCAAATACATAGCCAAATTTCTGATGTTTTTACAAAATAGATTGACATCTAGCAAAGTCTATAGTTGATGTACAGGAATTTCAAAGTTTTTCATTATGCCATGAACACACCCTTAGCCCCTCTCAAGAGAGGAATCGGGGAAGTCCCCTCTTGAGAGGAGATTGAGAGGTGGGTAAAAAGCCGTTGTGTTTTGCCTTTTAAAAACCGAACCTGATTTATACTTTTCCAGAAAAATCTCTTATTTAGTAAAAATTAGGTATTTAACTTGCGCAAAGGAACTACAATAAAAAGGAGCAATGGAGAGAGCATCAGTTAATTTTTCAGATTGGACAGAAAATAATTAACGTTTTCATGGAGATAAAGTATGGATTTATTAACAAAAAATGATTTAAGGGCATTAATAGAAAAGCCCAAAGGGCCAAAGGGACTCTGTATATCAATTTTTATGCCTACGCATCGAATGTGGCCGGAAACACAGCAGGATCCGATTAGACTAAAAAATCTTCTTCGGATAGCAGAAGAAAACCTTATACGAAACGGACTCCGGTCACCGGAGGCGAAAAAATTGCTAGAACCCTCTCAAGTATTCTTAATAGATACGTCTTTTTGGAGATATCAAAGTGACGGTCTGGCAATATTTCTTTCTTCCGATGTATTTCAATACTACCGCCTTCCTTTGAAATTTGGAGAATTTGCGGTTGTAACTCACCGTTTTAACATCAAGCCGCTTCTCCCATTATTCAATAGCGATGGTCACTTTTTTGTTCTGGCGCTTAGCCAAAATAAAATCAGATTATTTCAGAGTACCCGTTACAGCATCAGTGAGATGGACTTGGAAAAAACACATGTTCCGACAAGTATAAGTGAAGCTCTCAGGTATACCGAATTTGAAAAACAACCGCATTTTCGTACCCGTATAACACCCTTTACCGGTGGATCAACTCCCGTGGGTGAAAAAGCAGGTACATTTTATAGTAGCAGGGAAGATATTGATGAAGCAAGAAAAAACATCCTGGAGTACTTTAATAGGGTTGATAAGGGTTTGCATGAACTATTGCATGATGAAAAAGCGCCTTTGGTGTTGGCAGGAGTTGAATATCTTTTACCAATATACAGAGAGACAAACTCATATCCTTATCTAATGGAGAGGGGAATTACAGGAAGTCCTAAAGAGACAAACGAAAAAGAACTCTGTGAACAGGCATGGACCATTGTACAGCCATATTTCCAGAAAGAACAGGAAGACGCAGCCAGGAAATATAAGCAATTTGCCGATACAGACCGTACCTCTCATGATATTAAAGAAATCGTTGTAGCAGCTTACCACGGACGTGTTGAATCGCTTTTTGTAGCTGTCGGCGCCAGGCAATGGGGTGCTTTTAATCCAGAGACTCAGGTGGTTCATGCCCATGAGAAAGAAGAAGTTGGAGATGAAGATTTATTGGATCTTGCAGCCATTCATGCTTTTTTAAAAGGAGGATCCGTTTATGCTGTTGAGCCGGAGAAAGTACCTGATACCTCATTATCGGCTGCTGTATTTCGATATTAGTTAGCAATGAAACACACTCCTAAATATTTTCTCGCAGATTTCCCATAATGGCATGATGCTGTTGATATTGTACCAGTTTCCCCGTCTGGTAAAATATCTGGTAAGGATTCTGATAAGATCGTGGGTATAGAATACCCTCGATGGAGAAGACCAATCTGGCAGATATCCCATGTCACCCCTTCGGGGTTGAAGGGTTTTTTCAGCTTTTTCTATAATCATGACATCCCTACGGGATTAGGCAGGAAGATCATAAATAGGTCTTTCGGCAACTTTTATATAATATCAAAACGTAGGGCAAGGCTTTACAGGCTGTCCGAGAATGCTTTCATATGACAAATCCTATACTATATGTTGACAAAATATTAGCACGACAACAATATTTAGTATGGTATTTGTGAGTCGATTGAATTCTCGGACAGCCTGTTTAGCCTTGCTTCCCCGCATGAACGTGCCACGGAGAGAGCAACTCTAAAGGGTTGCCCTATGTAATTAAAATTCCTATATATGGAATTAGATTGGGTTTTAAAAGGCAAAATATCCAATAACTTTTCTTTTTACCCACCCCTCAAGCCCCTCCGAGACTGTGTCGTAATTATCAAAATTTTTTATAAAAAAGCGGACTCTCGGAGAGATAAAGAATGCGGGATGTGATAGAATATACCCGAGTGTCTTGCAAGGGGGGCAGAAAAAGATCCGTGTAGAGAATCCATAGGATAATTTTCAAAAAGCCGGAGACCCGGAATCCGGACAGGAAGATATGGAAAGGAAGAGAAATAGGCAAAAGTAGGCAAAACAGGGAAAATATATC
>JAANMY010001345.1_pt1 | contig 28411 bp, 29 predicted proteins | sample 7279691 | NCBI WGS metagenome assembly JAANMY01 (sample SAMN14094543, study PRJNA606508) | bioreactor metagenome | isolation source: A lab-scale SPAN reactor treating ammonium-rich wastewater day 388 | place: Ireland: Galway | collected 2018-02-07
CCAGCCACATCAGTAAAATGCTGAACTTCCATAACCGCATGCAGGGCCAGGGCATGGAAATGCTGGCCTGGAATGACTGTGCTATCTTGTTCCGCCGTGGCCAGGAAGGTGTCGTAGGCATTAACAAATGTGGTAGCACCCAAAGCTTTAACGTGAATACCAACGGCCGGTTTTACTGGTACCGCAACTACCGCGATGTATTAAGCGGTGGCAATCTGGTGTATATCAGCGGCAGCAGTTACAACTTCAGCTTGCCGGCGCGGCAGGCCAGAATGTGGTATGCCGACTAACCGAGCTGCTTAATCGGCACTAAACAGCGCCAGCAAATCGTCACTGCTGCCTTGCCACGGTTGGCCCTTGCCACCGGCAAACAGCTGGTCGGCCAGCTGGCGCTTATGTTGTTGCAACAGTTGCACTTTTTGCTCTACCGTATTGCTGGCAATCAGCTTGTAAACAAACACCTTTTTTTGCTGGCCAATACGGTGGGCGCGGTCAGTGGCCTGCGCCTCTGCTGCCGGGTTCCACCAGGGATCGTAATGAATAACCGTATCGGCGGCGGTCAGGTTTAAGCCGGTGCCGCCGGCTTTCAAGCTGATTAAAAACACCCGGGTGTCGCCGTTTTGAAAAGCATCAATTTGTGTCTGGCGCTGCTTGGTCTGGCCGGTGAGTTTGCTGTAGTCAACACCTAATGCGTTTAGCTCGTCGGCAATCAGCGTTAGCATGCTGGCAAACTGGCTGAAAATAATAATGCTGCGGCCTTCTTCTAACATCTCCGGCAGCGTATCGCGCAGCCACTGCAGTTTGGCATTGCTTTGCACCGAGCGGGCATGCTCAACCGGTACCAGGCGTGCATCGCAGCAAGCCTGACGCAGTTTTAACAGCGCATCTAAAAACTGAATTTGGCTGGCGGCCACACCTTTTTGTACAAACAGCTCGCGTACCTTGGTTTCCATCACCAAACGGATGCTTTCATACAGGTTGCGCTGGTCGCTCTCCAGCTCCAGTAGCTGTACTATTTCGGTTTTTTCCGGCAGCTCGCTGGCTACCTGCGCCTTGGTACGGCGCAGCATAAAGGGCGCTATACGGGCTTTTAACGCATGGGCGCGCTCGGCATCGCCGTGTTTCTCAATAGGTTTGCGGTATACCTGGTTAAAGTGGGCGTCGTTGCCCAATAGGCCCGGCAGCACAAAATCGAAAATCGATTTAAGCTCACCTAAATGGTTTTCCAGCGGCGTGCCCGATAGTGCCAGTTTAAACTCGGCTTTTAGCAGGCGCACCGCTTTTGCGGCCAGGCTGCCGGCGTTTTTAATATGCTGGGCCTCATCCAGAATCACCGCCGCCAGCGGCTGCTGCTGATAGTACTTGTGATCGCGTACCACCAGCGGATAGCTGGTGACGATCACATCGTAATCGGCCAGTTGGTTAAACAGCCCCTGACGTTTATTGCCATGCACCTGCAGCACACGCAGCTGCGGGGTAAAGCGGGCGGCCTCGGCCAGCCAGTTGCCCAGTAAACTGGTGGGGCAAACAATTAACGCTGGCTGGTTTAGCTCGCCGCGCTGTTTTAGCGCCAGCAGTAAACTTAGGGTTTGCAGCGTTTTACCCAGCCCCATGTCATCGGCTAGAATGCCGCCTAAGCCAAATTCACGCAAAAAGCTCAGCCAGCTAAGGCCCTGCAGCTGATAATCACGCAGCTGCGCCTGTAAGCCATCGGGTACCGGGCAGGGGCTGATGCCGTTAAAGTTGTGCAACAAGCTGCTTAGCCTGGTAACCCGCTGGGCATTTAAGAAGCGGATATCTTTGCTGCCCTCGGCCGGCAACAGCGCCGCTTTAAACGCGGGCAACTCCAGGCTGAATTGTGGCTTGTTCGGGTTTAACAGCTCAATAATGGTATCTATAAAGGGCTGGATCAGCGCCGGTGACAAGGCCAGCTTGCCCTGCGGCAGCGATAACCAAATCGGTTTGCCGGCATCAGGCAGGCCATACTGGCGCAGCCACTGGCTTATCAGCGGCAGTAGCGGCACCTGGGTGCCGTCGATATCCACCTGAATGGCCAGCGCAAAGCCACCGGCGTTTTGGTCCTGCACCTGCAGGTAAGGGTCGCCGGTTAAAATATCCAGCTTAAAGTCGTCATCGCGGGCGATATGCCAACCTTGTTGCTCCAGTGTGGGCAGGGCATCCAGCAGTGGCTGCCACAACAGCGGGTTATCCGGGCCTTCACCGACGCCAAAGGCGCTGTGCTCGGTATAAGGCGTTGGTAACGCTGGCAGCTGCAGCAATTCCAGCGCTAACAGTTGTTCCAGCGCGGCGGTTTCGGCCGGGCGGTCGCGCTTAATAAATACGCTCTGGTTGTTGTCGTTAAGCTCGGCCTGCGCTTGCATCAGGTTTAATGGCAGCAGGTAGTTGCCGTACTGAAACTGCAACAGCGCGGTGGGCTCGCTGCGGCCACGGGCTTTATGCGGCAGCATTTTTAACTGCAACACCGGTTTGGCGGCGGTGTTAACTTGCTTCAGGCCAGCTACTGCCGGCACCGGCAGGCTGGCCTGGCTAAACAGTTGTTGCAGCCGGCTGACAGTACCCGCCAGCTTAGATACCGGCACCGGCGGCATGGTATTTAACAGTTTTAACTGGCTGCTGCTAAGGCTGGTGTCCAGCTCCCCCAACTGGTAGTAGCTGGTGTCGAGGTAGCAGGGCGGATCAGTGTATACCAGTTCAAACTCGCGCTCGGCGTCATCCAGTTGCCAGCACAGTTGCTGGCCGGCGGCGTTGTCTTGCCAGTAAAACTGCAGCGGTCTTTTCGGCCCGGCAGATAGCGGGTGACGCGCTTCGGAAAAAAAGCAGCGGCCGCTTTGCAGCAGCTGTTGTAATAACTGATAACCCCAGTCGCCTTCTAATAGCGGCAAATCGCGCAGGCTTTGCGCGCGGAAATAACTTAAAAGCCGGTAATCCTGCTCATCAATCCAGTGCGGCATCACCGGGCTGACTAAATCATACTTACCAATAGCCACCCCTTTGGTGTAGCCGCCTTTTTTACTGGCTTTCACCCTGCGCGGGCTAAGCTGCAGGCCGGCCTGGCCGTACGACAGTAAATACAGCACTACATCTTTTTCTTCCGGCTGTGGGCTTAATGCTTGTTCGGCCTGGCTAAACCACTGGTTTAACTGGCGCAGAGGCTGTTGCTCCAACTGAAGCTTTTGCAGCTGATAATCACGCTGCAGGCGCAGTAACACTGCCAGCACATGTTTGCAGTTGGCGCCTACCGGGCAGGTACAGCGGTTTTGCAGCTGTACACCGTCGTTGCTGCGTGTTAACTGAATAAACTGACGGTACGGTGTAAAGGCGGCACCCCACACCTGGGCGCTGATCTCGGATAAATCGCTGTTGTACTCCAGCTTCACCACTTTACCGGCCTGCAGGTAGGCCTGGGCGCGGTGAAAAGTCACCGTATCGAACCAACGCTCCAGCTGTGACTGGCTTAACACAAATGCAGGATCAGTAACCATAACGCCTAAGCAATAAACACAAAGGCGTAATGCTACCGCAGTTTTGGCCTAAGCCAAATGCGCTGGCGAAAATTTAGCGTGTTTTGCTGTGGTTAACCGTTGGAAGTAGCACCGTGGGCCACTGGAGTGTTAACAAAAACCGGCTATGGTTAAAGGCAGTTGTGGCACATCGGCTAAATCAGGACACGCCTTATGCTAAAAAAACTTGTCATTACGCTAGTGCTGCTGCTGGCGATACCGCTGCTGGCGGCTTTATTGGTAAAACAGCAGTATAAGGTGCAGGCCGAAGTGGTAATAAACCAGCCCCAGCTGTTGGTGTTCGACTATATTCGTTTTGTCAGTAATCAGGACAACTTTAGTGTCTGGGCGGCACTGGATCCTAATATGCAAAAATCCAGTGACGGGGTAGACGGCACTGTCGGCTATATTAGCCGCTGGCACAGTGAAAACCCCGATGTTGGCAGTGGCGAGCAGCAAATTACCGCCATTACTGAAGGTGAGCGTATCGATCTGCAACTGACCTTCCATCAACCTTTCTCGTCTGTCTCCCATGCATATATGACCACAGCAGCACTGAGTGACGGGCAAACCCTTGTGCGCTGGCACTTTGCCGGCCAACTGCCATACCCGGTTAACCTGATGCTGCTGGTTGTGGATGTCGAGGGCATGATTGCCGAAGATTTACAGCAAGGCCTGGAGAACCTGAAGCTGATCCTGGAAATGCCAGAGTCAGAATCAGAATGGGATGTAACGCAAAAGTTAAATTAATTTCTTGCTTAAATTTAACAATTGGACAAGTATTAATTATCTTTCGTTTTGCGTACAGGAGACAGGGATGTCACTGGCCGTTGTGTACAGCCGCGCCCGGCATGGTTTAGATGCACCCTTAGTCACCGTTGAAGTGCATATCAGCAATGGCCTGCCGGCGTTTCAGCTGGTGGGCTTGCCGGAAACCTCAGTAAAAGAGTCGCGCGACCGGGTACGCAGTGCCATGGTCAATAGCGGCTTTGCCTTTCCTGATCGTAAGATCACCGTCAATTTAGCCCCGGCCGATTTACCCAAAGAGGGCGGTCGCTTTGATTTGCCTATTGCACTGGGCATTATTGTTGCCTCCGGCCAGCTTAGTGAAAAAAGCCTGAATGGATATGAGTTTTGTGGCGAGTTGGCATTGTCTGGCGAGATCAGAAGCATAGTAGGCGAAATCCCGGTGGCAATCGCCTGTCGTGATGCCGGCCGTGAAGTGGTGCTGCCGATGCACAACGCCCAGCAGGCGCAGCAGGTGCCCAAGGTGGTGGTGCACGGCGCTGAGCATCTGCTGCAGGTACACAGCTTTTTACTGGCGCAGCAGCCATTACCGGCGATACCGGCATTACCGGCCCGCGAAGCGCAGCACCTGCCTGATTTAGCCGATGTAAAAGGCCAGGCGCATGCTAAGCGGGTACTGGAAATATGCGCCGCCGGCGAGCATAACCTGCTGATGCTGGGCCCGGCCGGTACAGGTAAGTCGATGCTGGCACAGCGCCTGCCGGGCATTATGCCGCCGCTGACCGAAAACGAAGCCTTAGCCACGGCGGCTATTTATTCCATTGCCGGGCTAAAGCGTAATTTAACCGACTGGCAACAGCGGCCGTTTCGCAGCCCACACCACACCAGTTCGGCGGTGGCACTGGTGGGCGGTGGCTCGGTGCCCAGGCCGGGCGAAATTTCGCTGTCGCACCATGGCATTTTGTTCTTAGATGAGCTGCCAGAGTTTCCGCGCAAGGTGCTGGATGTGCTGCGCGAACCGCTGGAAACCGGTGTGGTGCACATTAGCCGCGCTGCACGTCAGGCCGAATTTCCGGCGCAGTTTCAGCTGGTGGCGGCATTAAACCCCAGCCCGACCGGCCATCATCAGGATGGCCGTGCTACACCCGAGCAGGTGATGCGTTACCTTAACCGTTTGTCCGGCCCTTTTATCGACCGTATTGAACTGCAAATAGAGGTGCCGCTGCTGCCCAAGGGCATGTTAAGCCAACAAACACAGGAAGAAAGCAGCGCCAGCGTGCGCGAAAGGGTGCTGGCGGCCAGGCAGATACAGCTGGCGCGGCAGGGCAAGGCGAATGCGCGACTAACGGGCAGTGAAATTGCTGATTTTTGCCCGTTGCAGCGCGCCGATGCGCAGTTTCTGGAAGATACCATTCACCGCTTTAAGCTGTCGGCACGCACCTACCATAAAATTATTAAGGTGGCGCGCAGCATCGCCGATTTGCAGCAGCAAGCCCAAATTAGCCGCGCCCATTTAATGGAAGCGCTTAGCTACCGGGCGTTAGAGCGCTTACTGAGTTATCTGAAGAACTAGTTGCGTGCGCTGTGTAAAATATGGCGCATGAAATTTGTTGGTTAATTACGTATTTTAAACTATTCATTTACAATGTGGCATTAATAGGTAAAATGCCGGTTGTGGGAACTAAAACGGATTTTAAGGGCACTGCAATGTGGATTCGTGATGAAGGATTATTACGTGATACCAGAACCGAGCGCACGGTATCACCAAAGAGTTATGGCCAGCCAATCTATTTTGAAAATCTGGGGGAACTGTATTTTACCGGGGCAGATGTCGTGTTGAAAATGTCGGTGAAAGAATTTGACCAGTTTTGTCAGGCATACGAAAGCGCTCAGCAGCACTAAACCGCTGCTGAGCATGTATGATTACACCAGCTTCCAGTTTAAGGTTTCACCGGCATAAAACGGCACTATCGGGTTGCCGTTGGGCAGAATGATTTCTGCCGGCACCTGCCATTGCTGCTTCACTAAGGTTACCGTGCCGCTGTTGCGTGGCAGGCCGTAGAAGTCGGCGCCATGGTGGCTGGCAAAGCCTTCCAGTTTCTCCAGGCAACCTAAGTCATCGAAGATCTGCGCATACAGCTCAATGGCGCTGTGCGCGCTGTAACAGCCAGCGCAGCCACAGGCTGACTCTTTGCGGTGCTTTTCATGCGGTGCTGAGTCGGTGCCCAAGAAAAACTTGGCTGAGCCTGTTGCTACTGCGGCGCGCAGTGCTTCCTGATGGGTGCGGCGCTTTAATACCGGTAAACAGTAATTGTGCGGCCGCACACCACCGACCAGCAAATCGTTACGGTTTAACAATAAATGCTGCGGCGTAATCGTCGCCGCTACATGGTCTGACGCCTCAGCGACAAAGCTGGCGGCGTCAGCCGTGGTGATATGCTCAAACACCACTTTTAAGCCCGGAATACGGGCGACGATATGCTGTAAATAGCGGTCGATAAACACTTTTTCGCGGTCAAAGATGTCAATGTCGTGGTCGGTTACTTCGCCGTGAATTAACAGCAGCATGCCTTGTTCGGCCATCACTTCAAACACCGGGTACAGCGCATCTAAAGCACCAACACCGTGGCTGGAGTTGGTGGTGGCACCGGCCGGATATAACTTAGCAGCCACCACGCCGGCAGCTTTGGCGTCAATAATATCCTGGGCGCTGGTTTTATCGGTCAGGTATAAGGTGACCAAGGGTTGAAAGGTGCTGCCGGCCGGGCGGGCGGCTAAAATGCGCTCGCGGTAGGCTACAGCCATCGCCGCTGTGGTAACCGGCGGCACCAGGTTAGGCATGACAATAGCGCGTGCAAACTGGCGAGCTGTGGCTGGCACGGTTTCTCGCAGCATATCGCCGTCCCGAAAATGTAAGTGCCAGTCATCCGGGGTTTGAATAGTGAGGGTTGTCATGCAAGGCTCCTGCGGCTTAGGCGAAAACTGCCGGCTATTCTAGCAATTTCACCGCTTAACCGCACCGGCTAAATTTGCCGGCGTTTTTACTTCAGGCCAGTGCAGTGCTTTGCTACACTGCCTGCTGTTAACCGATGTGGAGTGAAGATAATGTCAGATTTAGACTTTGACCTGGACCACCTGGATTTTGCTCAGGCCGAGCAAAATATTGAACAGCAACAACAAGCTGAGCTGCAGCGTGCCGCTGAGCCACAATTTGGCGATGATGACGACGAATGTAGCGGCGGAGCCTGTAAAATTTAATCCGGCTGCGCCGCCGTGGGCGTCGGGGTGTGCCATAGCTGGCTGACAGCGATACACAGCACACCCAGCAACATCAGCAGTGAAAACGGCAGCGGTGTGCCGTTATAAAACCATGCCAGCAGCGGCCCGGCCAGGCCACCAATACCAAAACGCAGCGTGCCAATAACGGCGGTGGCAGTGCCGCTGTTATCGGGAAATTTCATTAAAATCATTGCATCGGCGTTGGTGGCTATCAGGCTAAGGCTGGCCATCAACGGCGCTATGCTCAGCACAGTGTATAACAAACCAAACTGCCAGAAATTAAACAGCGCTAGCAGGCTCGCGCTGACAATAGCCAACGCCAGACCGGCGCGCAGCATGCGCTGTGGCCCCAGCCGGGTAACTAAACGGCTGTTAACAAAATTAGCCAGCATCAGCATTAACACATTAAAACCAAACAGCAGGCTGAACTCTTGCTCGTCAACGCCAAAATATTGAATGTAAACAAAGGGCACTGCGGTTAAAAAGCAGAAAAACGAAAACGAAGCAAACATCGAGGTGGCAATATCGGCGCGGGCAGAGCGCCGGGAAAATACCACTTTGTAGCCACTGAAAAACTGCAGCGGCTGCGACGCCAGTGGGCGGCCTATTTCAGGCAGCGCACGCCAGCACAGCAGCAACACCACCGCAGCATAGCCGGCCAGGGTAATAAAAATCATCTGCCAATTGGCCAGCCACAGCACACCGCTGCCAATAGCCGGCGCCAATAGCGGCGCCAGCATCATAATCATCGACACGTAAGACATGCCCTTGGCGGTATGCTCCTGATACAGATGCCGCACTATACCCGGCACTACTACAGTGGCAGCTGCGCCACACAGCGCCTGCAGCGCACGCCAAAACAAAAACCACTCAATGCTGCTGACTAAACTTAAGGCGATGCTGGCCATAACAAAACCGCTTAAACCAAACAGCGCCAGTGGGCGGCGGCCGAAGTGATCAGCCAGCGGGCCGCAGATCAGCATGCTGATGCCAAAAAATGCCAGAAAGATACTTAACGACTGCTGCACCATGCCAATAGAGGTGTCCAGCTGCAGCGCCATAATGGGCATAGCCGGTAAATACATATCGATAGCCAGCGGCGTGGTGGCCACAACGGCGGCCAACAGCAGAATGATCCAACCTGCGGGTTTAACGGACATAACCTGACGCTCATGCAAGAATAGCCGGCCATGATACGTGGTTTCGTGCCTGGCAGCTAATGGCCGAGTGTAAAAATACGTTAGCAAATATGTCGGTGACAGACATCGCATTGCTTTTGTGGCAAGAAAGCTTTGTAATGACGCTATTGCCGTCAAAGCGTAACCTTATGTCAAACCTGATCCGTTCATGTTGTGTGTTGTTAAGCCTGATACTGTGTTTGCCGGCGCAGGCTGTTAATACTGTTACCATTACAGAAGCCAAGCCGCTGCGTATTGGCCTGCATTTATCAGCACCCTGGTCGTTTTATAATGCTGATGGCGAGCTGGATGGTATTGAATATCAGCTGCTATCACGCATTTTTCGTCGCGCCGGGTTTAATGTCGAATACGAACTGTACAGCTACAGCAGGCTGTTAAAACAATTTAGTGATAAAAAACTCGATTGCGCTTCACCAGTCGCTATTGATGTGGCTGGCGCCAGCTACAGTCAGGATTACCTGCCTTTTCATGATGTTGCGGTTAGCCTGCGGCGACGGGAGCTGAACCTGGATAACCTGTTTGCGCTGAGCGATAAGCGTATTGTTGCCTATCAGCAGGCGACGCAGGTGCTGGGGGCGGAGTTTAGCCGAGCTGTCAGCAAAGCCAGTTATCTTGAGTTGGCCGAGCGGGAGCTGCAACTGGAACTGTTGTTCAGTGACCGGGTTGATCTGGTGATTGGCGAGCGGCGGGTGTTGCTACATCTGGCAGCGATGCTGGCGCCACAACATCAGCTAAGCACCCACTATCTGTTTGCCGAAAAGGCCTACCCGGCGGCATGCTGGCAGCCCGTGCTGAGTGATGTAATTAACCAGGGGCTGTTGCAGTTGCGGCAAAGTGGCGAATACCAGCAAATTTTGCAGCGCTTTAATGCAACACCGGACGATAACCCAACATAGCCTTAATGGCTGGCTTAGGCTTATACTGACATAACCTGACCGCTTGGATAACACTGATGAAAAAAACCAAAATAATTACCACCGATGAGATTTTGCTGACGCTATGCCAGTCTGTCACGAAGGTATTGACCGGCGCCGGTAACCATAGTGTTGCCTACTCGCCGATGGTGCAAAAAATTCAGAAAACCTGTCTGCGGCCTGATTTAGGTTGCTTTGTGCTGTTCGACGGTGGCTTTTCCGGCCTGGTGATCATTAACTTTACCGCTCAGGCTGCGATGGAGATATACAAGAAATATCTGATGAGTATGGGCATGCCAGAAGAAGAGCTGGCGCAGTTTCATACCTCTGATGAGGTGGGCAACGTCATGGGCGAGCTGATGAATCAGATCGTCGGTGATTTTACCAACACAGTGCGTTACGACCTGCATACCTCAATTAATCAAAGCCAGCCAAAGATGATGGCGATAAACAAGCAGGTGCAAATTTTAATTAACACCCAGCTGGATCAGCCGCAAGCGCGCCGGGTGACCTTTAGCACGCCAGAGCATAATATTTTTTATCTGGAGCTGGCGATGGATAAAACCGAATTTATTCAGCTGCACGAGTTTGACAAAGCCGAGCAGGAGCACCCGGACGATATACTGGCCAATGCCCAGCAGTACACGCCGGAAAACACTGTCAGTGCTGAGGTTGATGTAGACGACGATTTCCTGAAAAACCTCGGGCTGTAAACGGTATCAGCCCTGGCGCAGTGGCAGGCGCAGCTCAAAGCTGGCGCCGCCAAGCGTTGACGTGCCAACGCTGATACTGCCCTGATGCCAGTGTGCCACGCGCTGCACGATCGCCAGGCCGAGGCCAAAGCCGCCGGAGTCTTTATTGCGGCTGGCTTCGACGCGGAAAAATGGCTTCATAATCTCTTCACGCAGCGCAGGTGCCACCCCCGGGCCATCATCTTCTACCTTAAGCTGCCAATACTGCTGTTGTTGCGTTACGCTGACGATAATATGCTGTTTGGCATACTTTTTTGCGTTGACCAGCAGGTTTTGCAGTGCCCGCTCCAGATAATGGCCATCGCCGTACAGCTGCACTGTTGCTGGCAGTTGCAGTTGTATCATTGCCCCGGGTAGCGGCGATAATTTCTCCTGCAAGTTCAGTAGCAGCTCCGCCAAATCTACCTGTTGCCATTGCAGTGGTAGCTGACCGGCTTCCAGCCTGGCGTAGTCGAGTATTTCATCGACCAGTTGTTGCAGTTCGCGCACATCCTGTCGCATCAGTTGCTTTTCCTGCTCGGGCAACTGACTGGCCATTTCCAGCGCAAAACTTAAGCGCGCTATCGGCGTGCGCAGCTCATGCGACACCGCATGCGTCATTTCCCGCTGCAAGTTCAGTAAACTGCGGATCTGCTGGCTCATCTGTAAAAAGCGCTCAGCAATGGGGGCGATAAAAGAATGTGCCGGCAATACCGTTGTTGTCAGCGGCTGCTGCAGGCTGCGCTCCAACGTGCGGATGTCGCGGGTCACCGGGTATAGCCACAGCGCCACTGCGACGGCCAGCAGCACAAAAAACAGCAGGCTAAACCAGGCCGCGCCGTCTTGCTGTTGCAACGGTAAGGGGCCTAATTGCCATAGCTGACCTTCACGCAGCGCATAAAAGTACACTTTGACATCATCAAATAAACTGACCAACTGGCCTTGTTCCAGTTGCACCTGCTCAGCGGCTAACCAACTGATGCTATTGGCATTAAGTGCGGTTACCTCAAGCTGGGTCTGCATTGCCCAGCCAGCAGGAGGCCCTTGTAACTGTTGCTGCAATAAGGTCTGATAACTGGCCAGCCAGGGCGGCTCGGCGGCCGGTTGCCACTGTTGCCATAGCTGTTCTACCGTCCAGCCCAGCGCCAACAGCACCAGAAAAATAAACAGATAAAAATGCCAGAACAGGCGCTGCATCAGGGAGGTAAACCGTTAGTGCCAGGCGTCGGCGACAAACAGGTAACCTTTGCCCCACACGGTTTTTATTTTAAACGGCGTTTCAGCATTGTCGCCCAGTTTGCGGCGCAAATGCGAAATACGCACATCGACCGTGCGGTCCAGTCCGTCGTATTCGCGGCCGATAATTTGTTGGTGAATGGCTTCGCGTTTTACCGTATGGCCGGCATGTTTCGCGAGCATCCACAACAGGTCAAATTCATAGCTGGTCAGTTCAACCCGCTCGTTGTGGTACCAGGCTTCGCGCGCCCGCTGCTTTAATTGCAGCTGACCGAATTGCAGCTCCTGCTGCTCTTGTTTCTGGTTGCTCTGGCTGCGGCGCAGCAGGGCGTTAATGCGGGCCACCAGTACCCGCGGTTCGACAGGTTTAATGACATAATCGTCGGCGCCCAGCTCCAGCCCCAGTACCTGATCAATGTCGCTTTGCTTGGCGGTGAGCATGAGTACCGGGCCTTTGTACCAGGGGCGGATCTGGCGGCAAACACCAAAACCATCCAGGCCGGGCAGCATTAAATCCAGTACGATCAGATCGGGTTGAAACTGCCTGCAATGCTCGGCCACCGCATCACCCTGGCTTTGCAGCTCTACCACAAAGCCATGTTGCACTAAAAAACTCTGCACCAGAGTGGCCAGACGCAGATCGTCTTCTACCAATAAAATTTTTGCCATCAGAATAGGCTCCACGGGCTGTTTAAACGGCGACGCGCCGGTTTACGGCTTTGTACCTGCAATGAGGTTTGCAGCAGCACGCTGTCATCGGCGCTGCGTAAGCTGAGGTTGGCATTTTGCCAACTAAGCTGCTGTTGCCATTGGCCACCATAGCTGTTCTGCCAGCAATGCAGCTTTTGCTCTGCCAGGTACAGGCAGGGGCTGACTGCAGTGGGGCTTTGCCAGTTAAGTTGTAACGCAGCTTCACATGGCTGGCCGGGCTGTTCGGTAACACAAATTTGCGGGCTCACCTGCCAACACAAGGTAGCCGCACAGTCTGCCGGCGCTGTGCTGGCTGGGCTGAGTCCGTTCAGTACCAGTAACAACCAGGCTCCTTGCATTAATACATCCGGTAACTTATGCCTAAGAACCAGGTCGTTACGTTATCGGTCCGCACCAGCGGGCTGTCAGTCATGGCATCATCCAGATGTAGGTAGCGTACAAAGGCCAGCAGCGACACGCGCTCAGACACTGGCCGCTGCCAGCTTAAGCGCAGCTCGGGCTGCCAGCTGGGCTTGCCGTTATAGCGTGGTAAATAAAACGGCTCATTATTGTCAATGCCGTAGTAAGTATCAATTAATTTAGCGCTTTTCCACAGCAGGCTGCCACTTAGCTGCCACTGGTTACCGGCTTGCTGCCAGGGCAGGCTTACACCGACACTGGCATGCTGGCCCTGATAGGTATTGCTGACATCCTGCCACAGTACCGCTTTTACCAGCCATTGGCCTACTAAGCCATCCAGTTGCAGGCCGGCATCGAAGGCAGTGGGTCTTTTGCGGATTTCCCGCACCGACGCTTGTAATGGGCCCACCCTGTCGATGCTGATCGACGGGCTGGAAAAATTGCTGCTGCTAAACTGAAAGGCATTGCCGCCAAACCATTTTTGAAAATGGCCTTTTTCCTGATTAAACTGCGCCACCAGGCTGAGCTGCCACTGCTCGTTCAGCGCCCAGCTGCTGCCCAGTTTACCGTTGTCAAAAAACCAGTGCTCAGCGTAGTAATAAATGTCTGGCAGGATCACTAGCGGCAGCACTTCGCCGCCATGCAGCGGATTACTGCGCTGGCCATAGCCCAGCGCCCAGCTCAGGTGCAGTGTATGCTCGGTGGCACAGCCTTGCGCCGGCTCACAGGCAGCCGTTGTTTCAGCCTTGACGCTGCTAACCAGCAGTACCAGCAGTAATATGCAATAACGCAAATGTCACCTACATAAAAAAACAGCTTTAACCTTGCCAGTGTAGCAAGATGTGCTGTATGGCATAAGATGGTATAACAATGTTTCACAAATTGCCGCTGACGGCCAGCGGGCAGCGCACTGGCGGGGTGGGACAGAACTAAATTGAAACCCCTGTTAAATCCCTCTATGATAAGCGCACTATAACAATAAGTTCCCGTCGTAATTTAGCGGCAGGTAGCAAACAACGCAGTCATTTCGCTGCCACAGCAGAGCGCTCAGATGAAAGACAAAGCAACTTCATTCGATATTGCTTACATGGCCGGTGTGTCACAGTCTACTGTGTCGCGGGCATTGCGTAACAGCCCGCAGGTAAATAAAGCCACGCGGGAAAAAGTGCAGGCCATTGCGCGGCAGCTAAATTACAAGGTGGATAAAAATGCCAGTAATCTGCGCCAGCAGCGCAGCAGTACGCTGGCCTTACTGCTGTTTGAAGACCCCACCACCGACGAATCCTTAATAAACCCGTTTTTTCTCTCCATGCTGGGCAGCATTACCCGTGCCTGCGCCAAACGCGGCCAGGACTTGCTGGTGTCGTTTCAGCAGCTAAGTGATGACTGGCACGCCGATTACGAAGACAGCAATAAAGCCGACGGCATCATTCTGCTGGGCTATGGCGATTACAAAGACTACGAAGAAAAGCTGGCCAAATTACTGGCGCAGGAAACCCACTTTGTTTGCTGGGGCGCTGAAGTGCTGGGCCATCCCGAATTTACCCTGCGCAGCAATAACTTTGAAGGTGGCCGCCTGGCCGGCGAGCATTTACTGGCTACCGGCCATAAAAAGTTCGCTTTTGTCGGTAATGCCTCTGAGGGCAGCCCGGAGTTTAGTGCCCGCTATCGCGGTTTTATTGATGCACTGGCCAAGGCCGGTATCCGGGAGAACCAGGTGCCACATTTTGATGCCATTTCTACCGAGAGCGCCGGTGATGCCGCCACCGAGCAGTTACTGGCTGGAGGCCATCAGGTTGATGCCATTTTCTGTGCCAGTGACTTAATTGCCATTGGCGTTATGCGCTGTCTGAAACGGCACAACCTGCGTGTCCCGGAAGACATTGCCGTGATGGGGTTTGACGATATTCCGGTAGCGTCCTTTGCCACGCCGGCGCTGAGCACCATTCAGCAAGACACCACCCAGGCCGGTGAGCTGCTGGTAAATAACCTGCTGCAGCTGATTAATAACCAGCCTATTACCATCAGCCAGATAGAGCCCAAGCTGATTATCCGTCAGTCTTGTGGCGCCCGCGGGTAAAGCTGCTCTAACGCCTCACGCAGCGTGGGGTAAAAGCTCAGCACACCGCTTATTGGCTTAACGCCGGCCCGGGCCAGCGTTTTTAGTGGCTGAAACTGCAAATCGGCAATCATCAGCTCAGTGTTATTTTTCTGGCATTTACTGATCAGCTTATTTAGCGCGGCCAGGCCACCGGCATCGAGCAGCGGTACGCCATCCATGTACAGCACTATGCCTTTGCTATGGTCGGTTAGCCTGGCAATATCGGCAAAAATCCGGTCGGCAGCGGCAAAAAACAGCGGCCCGCTGATTTTCAGTACTTGCCAGCCATCGGGTATCGGCTGTTCTACCTGTTTACGGTTGTTGCCGATATCAGTCACTTTGCTCATTTCGGCAATTTCTTTTACAAACAGTAATGCCGCCAGCAAAATACCGGCGGTGATGGCAATGACCATATCAAACAACACTGTCAGGCTAAAGCAGGTAACAAACACCCAGATATCGCTTCTGGGGGCCGTTTTCAGTAAATGCAGCGCCTTGGGTGCTTCGCTCATATTCCAGGCGACCATTACCAGCAAGGCCGCCAGCGCTGCCATTGGCACATAAGACAGCACTTTTGCCAGCAAGACTAAGCCCAGCAATACCACAACAGCATGCACCATCGCCGCAATGGGCGATTGAGCGCCGGCTTTATAATTGGCCGACGAGCGCGCCAGCGCCGCGGTGGCGGTAATGCCACCAAAAAACGGCGTAATAATATTGCCGATACCCTGACCAAGTAATTCGCTGTTGGCGCTATGGCGCCGGCCAGACATACCGTCCAACACCACTGCGCACAGCAGGGATTCAATGGCACCGAGCATGGCCATGGCAAAGGCGGCGGCCAACAAGTCTTTTGCCAGTTGCCAGCTAAAACTCAGCATTTTACCCTCCGGCCCGGGGCGTAGCCAGGGCCAGTCGAAATAAGGTAAGTAGGGTGGAATGCCGCTGCCACTGCTGCCATCTACAGCCGTGTAACTAAAGCGCGAGCCGATGGTATCCAGCGTAAAGCTGCTGTTTAACAGCACCAGCGCCAGCAAAGTGCCCACCAGTAGTGCCGGCAAATGCGCCGGTATAACCGTTTTTAATTTCGGCCACAGCAACATCACTGCCAGTGTGCTGGCGGCGACCAGCAGGCTGGGCCAAGACAACTGTGGTAAATGCTGCAACAGCACGGTGATTTTTTCGGCAAAATGCTCTGGCATGTTGCTGACTGGTAAGCCGAAGAAGTCTTTAATCTGCAAGGTGGCAATAACCACAGCGATGCCAGCGGTAAACCCTAAGGTGACCGACTCCGGGATATACTCAATTAAACGGCCAAGGCGCAGTGCCGCCATCAGCAGCAGCAAAAAGCCGGACAGCACCGTAGCGATCAGTAAACCGCTTAAACCATATTTTAGTGCCACCGGGTACAGAATAACGACAAAGGCGGCGGTCGGGCCGCTAATGCTAAAACGCGAGCCGCCAGTAAGGGCGATAACAAAGCCGGCGATAATGGCGGTATACAAACCATATTGCGGCGCTACGCCCGAGGCAATCGCCAGCGCCATCGCAAGCGGTATGGCAATAATGCCAACGGTTATACCGGCCAGTAAATCCTTGCCGAGTTTATTCAGGTTATAGCCTTCGGCCAGCACTTCACGCAGCGCGTGGCCAATACGCAGGGAAAACAGATGGGAACGGTCAGACACCACAACTCCGCTACAGCAGAACAGGTGATGTTAGTTTAGCAAAATGTGATGCTGGCCGGTATACGCTATTAGTCTGAGCTTAGTGGTTATCAGCTAAAGAAAAAACCGCCGCTAAGCCAGCCGGCGGTCTTTGATAGTAAGCCGCTATGTCACATAGCGCTTTGCAAGATCAGCAAGCCATGTGCCGCCAGGGTGGTGCCATCCAGGTCAAAGGCCCAGCTGGTGCTTAAGCCGTTGGTCTTAATCGCGCTGATATCCGCTGCGGTGTCGCTAAGGTTCAGTACAAACAGCGTTTTGCTGCCGTTTAGCTCGCGGGTTATCTGTACTACACCGTTGTCGAGCTGTTTAACATCATAGCTGCCTTCGGTGCTAAGCTCCGGCCGCTGTTTTTTCTGTGCAATTAATAGCTTGTAAAGTTGCCAGATAGAATCTGGCTGCGCTTGCTGGGCGCTAACGCTGCGATCAGCCGCTTTTAGCTGGTGGCTAAGAAAATCCGGATACCAGTTGGGAAAGTTAGCGCCAAACAGCTCCAATTGTTCTACCCAGCTGGTCGCACTTTGGCTAAAGCCGGCCTGCGGGCTGTTATCCCACAACATAGGCGCGCGCTTGTACACATCGTGGCCGGTACCGCCCTGGGTTAGGCCAATTTCCTCACCGTAGTAAATGTACGGCGTACCGGGCGAGCTAAACAGCATGGCTGCGGCCAGTTTGGCTTTGGCATCATGTTCTGCCAGTTGATAAGCAATCCGCTCCTGATCGTGGTTGGTTAAAAACGGCGCAAAAAAGCGTAGCGGCGCTACAGAATCGGCACGCTGCTGTACATTGCGCTGTAAAATAGCGGCATCGGCTACTTTATTGGCGTTGGACTGCATAGTACCAAACTGGGCTTCGCCGCTGGCATCGGGCTTTAACAGGCCCAGAATGTTATAACCCACTTCAAAGTCAAAGCCCTGGTCCAGGCCTTTACCGTCGCCGAAATAGCGCGCCGCAATAGGAATGTCTACCCAGGCTTCGCCGACTAAATAGGCCTGTGGGTTAACGCTTTTCACGTACTGGTTAAAGTCTTGCCAGTAGGCAATGGTTTCCGCAGTATCGGCCTGGCCTTGCGGGCCGTCTTCCATGGCAAAGCGCACCGCATCTAAGCGAAAACCGGCTACGCCTTTATCCAGCCAGAATTTGGCCATTTTCTTCATTTCGGCCACCACATCAGGGTGGTGCAGGTTCACATCGGGCTGGCTGGCACCAAAGGCGGCGTAGTAGTAGGCATTGCGTTGTTCATTGTAATGCCATACCGCATCGGGTTTGTCGTTATCGCTCCAGGCATGGCCCCAGCCGCTGCCTGCCTCTGGCATATCGTCACGCCAGATAAAGTAGTCTTTGTATGGCGCTTCACCGGCGGCAGAGCGTTTAAACCAGTCGTGCTCGCTGGAGATATGGTTAATCACCAAATCCAGGATCACCTTCATGCCTTTGGCCTCAGCGGCTTTGATAAAGGCTTCAAATTCAGCCATGCTGCCGTAGTCGCTTTCTACCTGATAAAACTCGGTAAAGTCATAGCCGTGGTAGGACGGTGCTTCAAACATTGGTGTTAGCCACAATGCTGTTACGCCAAGTTCCTGCAAATAGGGCAGTTTGGCGGTCATGCCGTTAAAGTCGCCATGGCCATCGGCGTTGGTGTCGTAAAAGCTGCGCGGCCAAATCTGGTAGAACACCGCATCCTGCCACCAGGGGCTGGCAGATTGCACCTCACTTTGAGTTGTTGGCGTTGGCGTTTGCTCAACGGTGGTGCTGGTTGGCGGCTGACTGCTGTGTGGTTGACAGCCGGCTAATAAAACTGACAGCGCCAGTGCGCTTAGGCTAAAGCGTTTCATGGTATCCCCGTACGTTTTTTTGTTGCACCAGCGTAAGGCGCCGATGCACTGCTATGCTGAGTAAGCCTTGGTAATAACGCCAAAATAGTGCAACAACAAGATGAATACGTATGCACAATTTTGCGCAAAATGGCTGGCTTCGTGTAGCTTAGACCGATCTGTGCGCTTACACAGAATAATAAAACCTCCGGGGAGCGGGTATGAAACAACCTAAGTTATCTTTCTGGCAAATTTGGAACCTCAGCTTTGGCTTTTTAGGGGTGCAAATTGGCTTTGCCTTACAAAACGGCAATGTCAGCCGTATTTTGTCCGATTTGGGCGCCGATTTATCATCACTGTCTTTATTTTGGCTGGCTGCGCCGATTATGGGCTTGCTGGTACAGCCGATTGTCGGCGCAGCGTCCGACCGTACCTGGAATAAACTGGGCCGGCGTTTACCCTTTATGCTCGGTGGTGCCATTGTGGCTGCAGCGGCTATGGTGCTGCTGCCCAACTCATCGATGATGGTGGCCTTTATTCCGCCGATGTTGTTTGGCTTATTAATTTTCGCCATTAAAGATGCGGCCTTTAACGTCACCTTTCAGCCATTTCGCTCCCTGGTGTCCGACATGGTACCGCCCGAGCAGCGTAATCTGGGTTACTCGGTACAAACCCTGCTGATCAATATTGGTGCGGTGTTTGGCTCTATTTTGCCGTTTGTGCTGACCAACGTCGTTGGGCTGGATAATGCTTCTAAAGCCGGTGAAGTGGCACCCTCAGTAGTGTGGGCCTTTTATATCGGTGCTACGGTACTGTTGGGCAGCGTACTGTGGACAGTATTTCGCACCAAAGAGTACGCGCCAGAGCAATATTACGCCTACAAAGGCCTGGATAGCGAAGCGCAGGCACTGGCCGAGCAGGTGCGTAAGTCGCGTAGCCTGGGCGAGAAGCTAAGCGACTTCTGGCAAACCATGCTGGGTATGCCAAAGATTATGAAACAGCTGGCGCTGGTGCAGTTTTTCAGCTGGTTCGCGCTGTTTATTATGTGGACCTACTTTCCGGCGGCCATTGCGCAAAACACCTGGGGTGTAGGTGTAGAGTGGTATAACGGCGATTATATTAACCAGATGGGTGGCGTGCCGGCACATATCGCCGCCGCTAAAGGCGCCGCCGGTGATTGGGTGGGTATTTTATACGCCGGTTACTCACTTTTCGCCGTGCTGTTTTCCTTGGTGATGGCGAAACTGGCCAACCTGTTTGGCCGCAAGTTTGTCTATTCATTCTCGTTACTGGCTGGTGGTTTGGGTTATTTAAGTTTTGCCCTGTTTACCGACCCAACCATGACCCACGTAAACCTACTGATTACCCAGGTAGAAATTCCGCAAGGGGCACTGGGGCTGATGATCCCGATGATTGGTGTCGGTATTGCCTGGGCCGCCATCTTGGCTATGCCGTACGCCATATTGGCTGGTGCCTTACCGCCGGAGAAAACCGGTGTCTATATGGGTATTTTCAACTTTACCATCGCCGCACCACAGATTATTTCCGGTTTAATTGCCGGCTGGGTCCTAGGTTCAGTATTCGACAACCAGGCGGTTTACATAGTGATGTTAGCCGGCGCGGCCATGGTGCTGGGTGCACTGTCGGTATGGCTGGTAAAAGAGCAGGAAGTCACCGCTACTGAGTAAACCAACGGCGACAAGACAAAGGTGCCACAGGGCGCCTTTGTTGTCAGCTCAGCGGTGCTGATCCAGCATAATCTGGTTGCCGTCCGGGTCTTCCAGTACGATATGTGCCGGCCCGGAGGTACTGCTATCAGCGCTTTGCAGTAAGGTCAGGCCTTGCGCCAGCAATTGTTGCTGTATCTGCCGTACATCGGTAAATTCAGCCAGGTTCTGCGCGTTTTGATCCCAGCCCGGGTTAAAGGTCAGGATGTTTTTTTCAAACATGCCCTGAAACAAGCCAATGACAGTGCTGCCATTTTTTAAAATTAACCAGCCCTGGCTTTGCTCACCGCCCAGGGTGCTAAAGCCAAGTTTTTCATAAAAGGCTTTAGAGGCGGCGATATCTTTTACCGCTAAACTTACCGAAACTGCACCCAGTTGCATAATATTGTCCTTGTTGATGTCTGCATCCAGTCTAGCCGCGGTTATAGGCTTCTGCCAGCCAGTGTTTTACGCTGTCATCAAGATCCGCAGTACTGGTTAAGCGGATGCGGTGGCTGCACATGGCATTAAAGCTGCCAGAGGCTTCCAATTTGCTATCAGGCTCTACACCTTTTAAATTCAGGCCTAAATCCAGCCGGCTGGCGGTGGAGGGCTGAATAAGGGCAAACTGCTTATTGCGACGCAAACTAACGTATGCTTTCTTTGGGCTTAGCTCAATGTCGCTGCCCAGGCTTTGGATATAGCTTATCAGCTCGACGTACAGTGGTTTTAACGCGGCTTTAGCGCCACTGTACTGAGCACTGACTAACTCTTCCGCTGTCGGCTCGCCACCGGCAGCAGCCTGCTTGGCGCGGTGGGCAATCAGGTTGGCATTGCCATGGCCAATGCCAAACTCGCTTTTTAGCCAGTTTACCAGTTCACTGTGTTTGCTGAAGTTTTGGCTGCTGGCCAGCGCCAGCCACTCTGCCTGGTTTTTGCCGCTAGTTTGCTCCAGATTACGCCACTGGCTTTGTTCAGCTGCTGTTACGTCGGTCATATGGCTCTCCTTAACTTGCTCGTATACTGCAGTATAAAACATCATTGGAGATGGCAGCGGCCGGATTGGCCTACTAACTAAGGCGGATATATGATTAAACAACTATTATTGCTCTCTCTCTGCTTACCCTGTCTGCTTGCAGTTTACATGCGCAGCCAACTGTTACTAGCTGGCCAGCATGTGATTCACCAGTTTGCTGGAGGAATAACTTACCCCCACCTCCTAGCTTCCTTTTCATGACTCCCTTTTTATGTAGTAAAAATTAGGTTGAACACTGCTTTTTAATATGTAAAATGTAACAAAATTATTAATGAAATTACTCTAGATGAGCAATTCCAGACCTGCATTAGCTGTTTCACCGCAAGAGCGCGCCTACTTGGCACAACAAGATCTAGAAGCATTTTGGTACAGTCGGTTACAGAAAAAAGATCCGGTTTCCCGCATTGGTTATGCACTCTGGGTTCGGGACGTTGAGAAGTTAAAAACGGCGATAGCGCTCGGGGATTCAGCGTATTGGGATAACAAAGGTTTTGTTTACTGGGAGTTTATGGCCCGCTCAACTGTAGTGAATCTATCCGTTGGTCTGCAAAAAGGTGGTTTTCGTGGCACTATAGCTCAGACTCGGCAAAAAATTCGCGATGTTGGTTTGCGTGTTGCACATTGGCATATCAATTTTATCGACAGAGATATTCGGGAAAACATCGGCAAAGTGCCGGGCTTATTAAGTTTAAAGCAGATGGCCGAATATCATCATCTTGCATTTCAGGAGTTTGGTATTCCACCAAATTATTACGGCGGTACCTGGTTTGGCGCAATTCCTGATGATCTGCAGTTTGAAACTTACGGTCACCTTTATTGCCATGATTGTGACAGCAGTGACGGCCGTAATGGGGTATCTCAATGAAGCCAATATTAATCATCACCGGCTTACTGTTAACAGGCTTGCTGTTTTTTATCGATTCGCACGCTACACCTGCGCAGAAGCTTTGCCCGCCAGCAGAGTTCCTACTGCCAGGTGTGTCGGCGAGCACAGATCAGAACTTTGATATAGCGGACACGTATGAGGTCGCCAGCTTAATGTTACCTGCCGAATATGTTGCCGGGCATGTGCCGGGTTATCACGCCGAAATAAACTGGTTAAATAACAACACGCTTAAACAGCCGCTTTACATCAATATCAGAACGGTACCAGCAAAAGCTTTTACTGTTAATCCATCAGCGGTAAGGGCAATAGCAGATCTGGACGCGAGTCTATATACCGACACACCATCTGACGAGTTTAGTTGGAATATCAGCCGCCGGGAAGGTGAAAACTTTCTTCCCTGGGGAAGCTGTAGTGATAATTTTAATGGTAGTCGAAGCTGCTTTCGTAACCTGAATGTGGGAAAGTATTGGTTAACCTACAACGTTGAAGCCGAAAACATTGCCGCATATCTGCAAATTGATCAGTTCTTAGTAACGCAGGTAACAGCGTGGAGTTGCAACCAACAACGGCAAGTAGAAAATTAAACAACGTAATCATTTACAGCATTTTCTTCACTGCTCAAAAAAACCGACTCCAGGCTAAAAATGCCGAGACGCCGCTATCGCGATCAGTTAGCGGGCTGTTGGCGATGTTGTTGTCATACCAATGGTACTGTATACCCAGCCGGGTCATGCCACCGAACAATACCGGTGTGCTAAGTGCGAAACCGGTGTGGTAGTTCACCGCATCGCCGGCACGGTAAGCCGGTCTGTCGGCAGTGGCCTCGCTTTGGCGCACGCCGTAATAGTAGTCCACCAGCTTGCTGGAGGAATAACTTACGCCCACTTCCGGACTAACCTGCAAGGGGCCAAAGCGCAGGCCATAGCTAAATTTGAGCTTCAGTTCCTGGCCGTTCGAGTTGCCCAGCACATCGGTTAAGGCTTCGGTGTCCAGCGTCCAGTTATCTATTTTGTTGGGCAGTGGCCGCTGTGCTGGCAAGTGTAAGGCTACAAATTGCAACAAGTACGAGGGGGCGTATAACAGACATAAGTTTCCCTTTATTCAGTCAGGCGTAGGCCGAGTGTGCCATAGCAATAGCCTGTTTACTGTGACAAAGGGTAAACCGATCAGTTAAGCGCGTGCGCAGAGATATGTTTAGAGATCTCGACAATGGCGGTTTTACCGCTGAATTCAAAGCGCACTTTACCCAGCGATGAAAAGTACAGTTCCAGCTCTGAGTCCAAATCAAAGGTGCCGGACGTTTCTACCGAATACGCCACGATGTTTTTGTACGGCATGGAGGTGAAGTCTTTTTTACTACCGGTTAAGCCCTGCACGTTCAGCGCAATAATGCGCTTGCTGGTAAATACCACACCATCGCGCAGCGAGCTGTAGCTGTCGATAACCTGCTCGTCTGGCAGTAACAGCGCCGCTACTTTGTCGGCATAGTCGGGGTTTTGTTTTAGCTTAAACACGGTTTTGTTATTAAAGTCGATCATGGCTGTTCCTTGTGCAGTGTTTCGGGTAAGTGTAGCAAGCGTTCACTGCGCCAGACGCGGATTAGGCTGATGCAATCGGTGTCACGCAAATACACCACACGAAATGGCGGCAGGATAATTTCACGTATATTTGGCTGGTTAAACTCCGGCACCATCCGGCCGGAATCTGGGTGTTCTGTCAGGCGTTGTGCGCTGGCGATAATATCGCTAACAAAGCGTTGGCCAATTTGTGGCACACCTTGCTCCAGATACCAGGCTTTTATCGCCAGCAAATCTGACAATGCAGATTGTGCAAGCTCTAAGCGCACTTAGCTAATACCCAAAAGCTGTTTTGCCTGTTCTGCACTTACCGTATTGCCGTTACGAATATCCGCCAGTCCGGCCGCTACGGCCTTAACAAAACGCAATTCTTCAGCGGTGCTCTCATAATCTTCTAATGCTTGTACCACCGCCACGCCCCGGCCACGGCTGGTTAATAGCACCGGCCGGTGGGTTGTGTTGGTTTGTGTAACCACCTTGCCGGGGTTTATTTTTAAATCCGACAACGGCACCACATCTTCAGAAAATTTGGTTTGCATACTCAGCTCCAGCTGTTAACATTAGCCATTAATAGCACCTATTAACAGGTGCCGTCAAGAAGGGGGGACTGCCGGGCTTTCTTAACGCCTGGCGCATGTATGCGATCCCGTGAGCGTCGCAGAGGCCAATGGCCCGAATTGACGCAATTGTTAGCTGTTTCCAAGCATAAACGCACGAAGCTGTCGCTCTTCCCGCATAACAAATAGCACAAATACCCGCTGTGCTTCCTGGCGATAAAAAATGCGACAGGGCGGTACCACCACTTCCCGATATACCGAATCAGGTAGCTCAGGCGGTATGCGCCCGGAGGCGGGGAAATGCTCCAAACGTCCTATCTTGTTGAAAACGTCTTGCACCAGATGGCTTGCGGCAGCGGGATTATCCAAAGCAATATATTCCGCTATGGCATCTAATTGTTGCAGCGCCGGCTCAGTCCAGATTATTTCAGCCATTTACGCATTTTCTCTTGCGCTTCAGTATGGCTATAGGTTTTGGCTTCAAGCACCGCCCGCTCGCCACGGGCAAGCCCTTCAAGCAGCGCCAGGCGACGCTGCATAAATTCATAATCCTGCACATCAACCAGGTAGGCCGATGGCTGGCCATGCTCAGTAATAAGCACCGGCTCTTTTGACGAGTGTAAATCGGCCAGAATTTTGGTTGCCTGACGTTTTAGGTTAGTCACTAGCTCAACTTTCATTGGCTCACCTCAGTTTAAACTGCAAGTGATACTATAGTGTCACTTTGTGGGCAAAGCAATTTGAGCTAACCAACATTTAACCCTAAATCAACTACACATTTTGTGCTGGTACAGAGCGCTTGGGAAAGGCGGTGGTTGTGAGTAAAGAAAACTCCAGCGGCTTGCGCCGCTGTGCTATTTGCGGAGGCTAGCGAATATCCAGCACTAAGGTGCCGCGGGCGGGTACCGTGAGTTGCTTATCCAGCTTCATTTTTTTACCAGTGATCACCTCAGTGGCGGTTTTGCCTTGTGGTAATACTTCGTTAAAGCGTGCCAAATTCAGCGTTACCGGCTGCGGCTGTTTATTCATTACCACCATCACCGTTTGCTTATCGTTGTAGCGAAAGTAGGTGTAGGTGCCGTTATCGGGGGCGAAGTGCATTAGTTTACCGCTATGAATAGCGCTGGCGGTTTTGCGCCAGTTCAGCAGGGTTTTTACCAGCTGCTGCGCGCTTTTTTGCGTGGCGTTTAAGCCCTGGCCGGTAAAGGCGTTTACCTTATCGCCGGCCCAGCCGCCGGGAAAATCGCTGCGTACTTTGCCATCATCGCGCACTTTGGGGCTTTGCATGGCAATTTCAGTGCCGTAAAACAGCTGTGGTATACCGCGCATGGTGGCCAGGTAGCTGATGGCCATGCGGTATAAATCCATATCCTCATTTAACAAAGAGAAAATACGTGCCGTGTCGTGGTTGCCTTCAAAAATCACCAGGTTAAACGGGTCGGCATAGACATGATCGTTGCTTAGCATCTCGTATAAGCCAATCCAGCCGCCGTTCCAGCTCTCTTCTGTAGTTAAGGCCTTTAGCAGGGCGTCGTACAGCGGAAAGTCCAGCATGCTGGGCGTGTGCGACACATAGCCATCTTTATTGTGTTTGCCGCGCTGCCAGTACGACACAATAAGCGGGTTGGGGCTCCACTCTTCGCCGACGATATTAAAGTTGGGGTATTCCAGCATCAGGCGGCGTGCCCATTCGGTTAAAAAGGCTTTGTCGGCATAGCTGTAGGTATCTTCGCGGATGCCAGACAGGTTGGCATATTCCACCCACCAGATGCTGTTTTGAATTAGATAGGTGGCTAAAAGCGGATGGCGCTGGTTTAAATCAGGCATGGTGTCGACAAACCAGCCATCGGTAAACTGCGCGCTATCGACCTTACTGGCGTAAGGGTCTTGCACGGTGCTGCGGTTATGGTTGGTGCCAACAAAAGCTGCGCCGGTTAAAAAGGCTTGGTTATTCAGCCAGTTGGTGTCTGGCAGGTCGCTTAGCCACCAGTGCTGATGGCCAATATGGTTAACAATAATATCCTGGATCACCTTAATGCCCAGCTGATTGGCTTTAGCCACCAGCTCGCGATACTGCGCATTGCTGCCAAAGCGCGGATCTATGTTGTATAAATCGGTGGCGGCATAGCCGTGGTAGGAATAGGCGCTTTGGTTATTTTCAGTCAGCGGCGTTGGCCACATGGCGGTAAAACCCATGTCGGCTAAATACGGCAAGGCGTTGGCCATACCGGCTAAATCGCCGCCGTGGCGGCCGCTGTCATCGCTGCGGTTTGCCGGCTCGAGCATGTCGGGCAGGGTGTCGTTAGTCGGGTCGCCGTTGGCAAAGCGGTCGGGTGTAAGGAGGTAAATCACATCAGAGGGGTTAAAGCCTTCACGCTGCGCAGAGCCGGCGCGCCGCGCTAACAGCGGGTAGGCCAGCGTCTGCTGGGTATCGGCGCAGTTAAGCTTAATGGGTAAGTTGCCGGGGGCAATATCGCCAGCCAGCGTCAGGTTAATAAACAGGTAATTTGGGTTAGCGGTGGTTGTGGTGCCGCTAAGCACCGCGCCCTGATAATCAAGGCTAACGTTGCACTGTGCCAGCTTATCGCCATACAGCATCAATTGCAGCTGCGGGTGCTGCATACCGGCCCACCAGTTAGCCGGCTCAATGTGTTTAACACTTTGCGCTGTCGCGGCACTGCTAAACAGCATGGCAGCACAGGCGCAGAAAACAGGGCGGCTATAAACAACGGTACGGGCGTTAGGCATTGGGTTCTCCTGCATTAGGGCAGGTTAAACCTTAGTCAGCACAGCTTTTTAGTGCAAGAGGCGGGTAAGCTGCATACGTTTGCAGCTTACAGGCTCTTTTTCGGCGGCAGCGCGACGTTGGCAAAAATAAGTCCGGCCACCAGTGCCATTAAGATTAAAAATGTTTGCTGGCCCACCCGGTCGGACACGACAAAATCCTGACCCGAGATCAGCGAATTTAAACCGATATAGGTTTTGCTGCCCGGTACCAGCACAATTAAGCCATGCATGGCGACGATAACCGCCGGGGCATTAGCCAGCCGGGTAAACAAATTGCTGTACAGGCCAACGGCAAAGGCACCTAAAAAGGCGCCGATAGTGGCATCAAAAAAAGTAGCGCCACTGAAACTGACGCCATAGGCAATAAAACCGGCGGCCAGCGACCACAGCGTATATTTGCCGCGGCTTTTAAACAGCACTATTAGTGCGCTAACCAGTATACCGACGGCCAGCCAGGCAAAGTGGTGTGAAATAGGTGCCGGTTTAACAAAGTCGACCACGCCAAATAGGGCAAAGCCAATTTCAATACCTAACAGTGCACCAAAATACAGTTTAAACAGCAGCATTAACGCATCCATAATGCGGGCATTGCCCGACACCAGGTGCCGCGCCGCTAACTCGGCAAAGCCGATGGTAAGGGCTAAGCCGGGAATAAAGGCAATAATGGCCGACAGCACGGCTAAACGGATATTAATGCCGGGGTCGATATAAGCACTGATGGCACAAGCAACAATGCCCGCGGCCAATGCCACTAAAGGCTCCAGCATATTGGCGATGCGCGGCGAGTGGGCAGCCCACAGCATAAACAGGTACACCACTAAGGATAACAACGATGACCACAGCACATCGTTCCAACTGGTGGCCATTAACATGGCAAAAGCGCCGCCTGAGGCCATCATGGCAACCGCGGTAGCCAGTTTGCCATAAGAGCTGGGGCGGGTATCTATGGCGTCCAGCAGCGCATCGGCTTCGTTAATGCTGACCTTGCCCTGCAATACCTGATCAACCAGCTCGTCGGTGCGTGACAGCGCGCCTAAATCCAGATCGCCTGGGTTCACCCGCGAGGCATGGGTATATTCCTGCTCGTGGCCTTCAGTCCACAGCACAAAGGTCATTGAGGTAGGCGAGATAATAAAAGAGCCTTTTAAGCCCAAATGGGTCGTCAGCTCGGCTAAGTGCGCTTCCAGCCGGTAAGCGGGGGTGCCGTACTTGTGCAGCATCTTGCCCAGTTTGACGATAAATTTGCGCTTATGGTTAAAATCGGCTGTGTACACTTATGGCATCCTTGGTCAGATAACTTAGTCATTGTAATAGAAAAAGCCGTTGATACCAGAGATTAGATTGGCGTGTTGGCATCGAACTGGTTCAGTCACACCAACACGCCGTGAATACGTATATGGACACCCCATATTTGCCAAGCATTTTTATTTGTTCATAGTTATTCCTTCGTATCTTGCGCTGTAGCAGGGTGCGGAGGCTTCCCAGG